>Ga0209172_10006642_pt1 | contig 12636 bp, 7 predicted proteins | sample LarsenN4metaG_FD_184113 | JGI IMG/M metagenome (GOLD analysis project Ga0209172, IMG submission 184113) | Hot spring sediment bacterial and archeal communities from British Columbia, Canada, to study Microbial Dark Matter (Phase II) - Larsen... ... | reverse complement strand
TTTTGTCGTTCTTTCAACACACATCCTGCCGACAGGCCACGACCCATTGCTGCACCAGCGCTGCCTGCGATTGTTAAACGACCTCGGCGGGCAGATTCTGGCCGAGCACGATGTTCATGAATCGTTCAGCGGCGACGGCTTGATTGCCGCCTATTTCGGCAAGCGCGCGATCGAATGGTCCGCCCCAAAGCTGACCTACAATCGCTATTCGCAAAGCTATTTTCGAAATCCGCTGTTTGATTTAGCCGAAGCCAATCGAAGAACGGCGACACGATCGCCCCTGCAACCGCCCGCTCCTGCCCATGGCAACTCAGCACCTCGCGACGCTCCGGCTGAGAAGCCGCACATGATAAGCTACGCGCAGAATTATGAGGACGTCATACTTAATCGAGTATTCGGCGATTTGAAGCAGGGCTTTTACGTCGACGTCGGCGCCGCCGATCCGGAATATCTCAGCGTAACCAAATGGTTCTACGACAAGGGCTGGAGCGGGATCAACATTGAACCGCTCCCGCGATTTCATGAACAGCTCACCGCTGAAAGACCGCGCGATATCAACTTGAAGTGCGGTGCTGGCGCGAAGAAATCCAAGGCCACATTCTTCGAACTCGCCATTCCGGAGTGGTCGTCATTCGACCCCGACGCGCAAAAACGAGCTGTCAAGCGGGGCGAGACTGTCACCAAGCGGACGGTTCCGCTGCTGCCACTGAACACAATTCTTGACCAACATGCAAAGGACCGCCCAATCGACTTCTTGAAGATTGACGTCGAGGGTGGCGAGACAGATGTCCTGAAAGGCATCGACCTGCGCAGGTATCGTCCAACCGTCATCCTGGTCGAGGCAACGCTGCAGGGGACCGCTCAGTCCGCGGATCTTTCGTGGGAACCGATCTTGATCAATGCGGGATATCAGGCTGTCTACCACGATGGCCTCAACAAGTTCTATCTTGCCGAGGAAAGTATTGCGCTCAAGAAGCATTTTGCCGTTCCCCCCAATGTCTTTGACAAGTTCGTGCCAGTCGCGCTGCACGCATTGTCGCATCGTCTGAGAGACTCCGAGGCCGACCGGGCAGCACGCTTCAGCCAGATCACGGAACTGACCCGCGATCTCCAAAGGTACCAAGCTGCCTGCGAAGACACTGGCAAGCAGCTTCAACGGGTCGACCAACTCCTGCGCGAATCCGAAACCGACCGGCTGGCGCGCGCCGAACAGATCTTCGCGCTGAACAATCTGTTGCAGGAGGCGGAAGCGGACCGGGCTCAACGCGGCAAGCAAATCGAATGTCTGACTGCCGCCCTGGAGGCGTCCGAACACGACCGCCGATGCCGGCAGGAGCAGATCGAGTCACTATCACGGTCCTTAGCGGTATCGGAAAGCGACCGGCTGGCGCGTGCCGAGCAGATCAATGTCCTTTCGCGGTCCCTGACCGAATCCGAACGAGACCGAGAAGCACGACTCGATCAGATCAACACCCTGACCAGCGCCCTGCACAAGTCGGAATCAGATCGGATCGAGCGAGGTACGCAAATCGCTGCTCTGACCGCTGCGCTACAAGCTTCCGAGGAGGACCGCTGTGCCCGGCACCAGCTGACGGAATCCCTTTCGAAGGCATTGGCCGAGTCCGAGGAGGACCGCAGAGCACGGATGGACCAGATCAATTCCCTGACCGATGCTCTGACGAATGCATTAGAACAGTCGGCGCAAGACCATCGAGGCCGTTCGGAGCAAATCGAAACATTGACCAGCCTTCTCGCAAAGTCCGAGCAAGACAGAGCCGCGCGTTTGGAGCAAATCAACGTTCTGACCGCCGCTCTCCGTGAGTCGGACGACGACCGCCTTCGAAGAGGACAGCAGATTGACGTTCTGACGCGCGCGCTGCAAGAATCCGAGGCGGACCGGGCGGCGCGTCTCGACCAGATTCACGCGCTCACCCGCGCGGTCCGTCAAGCTGAGGCTGAACGGGCGGCATTGGAGCAGCAGATCAGGTCACTGATGCAGACCGTCAAAGACCTCGAGCGCGACATTGCCGCCCAAACGAGCCTCATGCGGCAGCTCAATTCACGTCCGCTGGTTCGTGCAAGCAACGCATTTTCGGAGCTTCGGAAGGGTCGCCTCCGGGATTTCGGAGTACAGTTCAAGAGGTGATTGAGCACCTGATCAGCAATCGCTATTGGCGATGAATCGTTACGAATCCTCCGATCCGGCCAGGCGGAGCCGGGGCCGGAGGCAATGGAAAGCTGACATGGGTAGGAATGAACGCCTACTAAAATTCATCGACGCCAGCGGATATCACTATCAACCGATCTACGGGCATCCGGAACTGTCGCGCGATGCGCCACGCGGATGCGAAGACCGCCTGAAAGAGATTGTTCCGATTCTCCAGGCGCTGGAACGCGAGACCGGGAGGCCGTTGCGCATTCTGGATCTCGGTTGCGCGCAGGGATATTTCTGTTTCAGCCTGGCTGCCCAGGGCGCCCTCGTGACCGGCGTCGATTCTCTTGAATCGCATGTCGACCTCTGTCGCGAGCTCAGCCGCGAACACCGCAAGCTGAAGATTCGGTTCGAGCGAGCCGACATTGCGGAGGTCATCTCGAAGATCGAGCCGGGTGACTACGATGTCGTGCTCGCGCTCAGCGTCTTCCATCATATCGCTCACAAGCTCGGATTCGCGCAGGCGAAAGAGCTCATTGCAACGATGGCGGACAAGGTTCCGGCATGCATCTTCGAGCTTGCTTTGACCGGCGAGCCCGAGCCATGGGCAGCTTCGCTGCCCACCGATGAGCGAGACTTTCTCGACGATGTAGCGTTCAGCATCGAGATTGCCCGCTTCCCCACTCATCTCTCCGACATCGAGCGGCCGTTGGTTTTTGCCAGCAATACCTTCTGCTATCTCGGCAGTCGACTGCACCGAATTGAGCATTGGTCGATGCGATCGCATAAGCTGATCGAGGCCCGATCGCATCATGGCACGCGTCGCTACTACGAGATCGATGGGTTGATTGCCAAGGTATTCCGACTTGTGGGGCCCGCAGCCCAGTCAAATCGAGTGGAGATCGAGCAGGAAGCCGGGTTGCTAAGCTCGCCTCCACCGGGCTTTGCTCCTGTTCCCCGGCTTGTTTCGTACGCCATTGCCGACCGCCAGGCATGGCTGATCCGCGAGAAGCTGCCGGGAGAACCGTTGATCGATCGCATCGTCGAAGGCCGGCCCTACGATGCCAATCGCGTTATCAGGCAGGTCCTCGATCACCTCTGCACCCTCGAAACGGCAAAACTGTACCATGGCGACCTGCGGGTATGGAACGTTCTCATCGACGCCAACGAGCGTGTGAGCCTGATCGATTTCGGCGCGATCTCGCGCCGCGCGGAAGACGGCATCTGGCCGCACGACATCTTCTTGGCATTTCTGATTTTTGTCAGCGACGTCGTCACGCGCAACGTGACTCCCAATTTTCCTCAACGCACTCCCTTCGTCAGCCCCTATAATCTCCCTGCCCCCTATCGCCGATGGGCCGAGTCGGTGTGGGCGCTGCCGCGCGAAAAGTGGAGCTTCGACGTGTTCCGTCGCAAACTAAAGAAGCGCGACGCCGTCTCAACGGTTGATCGTCAGGTCAACGTCCCGCTCTGGATAGGGGCCGTCGAACGTCATCTCGAAGGTCAAGTCCGCGCGGAGGCCGATCTGTCGCGCCGCTTGAATGACCTTGAAGCCCAACTGGCCAACCTCAACGGAGGTTCCGACGAAGCGCACAGGGCTCAAGCAGCCCAGCTGGAAACGTTAACCGCGTTGCTCCGCGATGCGGAACGCGACCGCGCCGACCGCCTTGTGCAGATTCAAACATTGACTGCACTGGTCCACGAAGCAAACGCCGACCGCGATGCACGTTTGAGTCAGAATCAGACGTTGACGTCGCTCCTCAAGGAGGCCGAAGCCGGTTGGACCGCGAGCAGAGCGCAAATCGATGCTTTGACCACTGCGCTGCAAGCCTCCGAAGCGGACGGTCGCAGCAGACTCCAACAGATCGAAGCGCTGTCACGGTCGCTGGAAGAGTCCGAAAGGGACCGTGCGGCGCGCCTCGACCAGATCAACACCCTGGCCGAGAGCTTGCGCGAGTCGGAGGCGGATCGACTTGCGCGCGGCAAGCAAATCGATCTGTTGACGACCGCGTTGCAGGCATCCGATGACGACCGTCGCGCCAGGCTCGAGCAGATCGAATCCCTGACACGGTCGCTTGACGAGTCCCACGCAGACCGCGCGGCGCGGCTCGACCAGATCAACACCCTGACCGAGAGCTTGCGCGAGTCGGAGGCGGATCGACTTGCGCGCGGACAACAGATCGAAACCTTGTCCCGGCTTCTGCGGGAGTCGATGCAGGATCGCGACGCCCGCTTCGACCAGATCGGTGCCTTGACCGAAGCGGTGCGACGGTCGGAATCCGACCGTGTTGCGCGCGGCGAACAGATTGACACGCTGACACGCCTCCTCACCGAATCCGAGAGCGACCGCGCGGCGCGAGCGGAGCAGATTGAAACTCTGACCTCCGCGCTGCATGACTCAGAGCGGGATCGGCGCAACCGTGCAGAACAGATCGAAACACTGACCAACCTCCTTGCCGAATCCGAGAGCGATCGCGCGGCGCGAGCGGAGCAGATCGCCACCTTGACCAATGCCTTGCGCGACTCCGAGGTGGATCGGGCGGCGAGACTCGATCAGATTCATGCCTTGACGGCCGCGTTGCGCCAATCGGAGACGGACCGATCCGAGCAATCGGGACGCCTTGAGAATCAATCGTTAGCAATCGAGAGCCTGCGCACCGAACGAACGGCCTTGGAGCAGAAAATCAAGGCGCTCACGCAACGGGTGATGGAGCTCGAGCGCGACTGCACCGCCCAAAGGGCACTGGTTCAACAGCTCAATTCTCAGCCCCTGGTGCGCGCAGGCAAGGCGATTTCGGCGCTTTGGAGGCGCGATCGGCAGCGCCCGAATCGTGGTTGAATGGACTTTGTTGAACGCGTTCCCGACAGACAGTTACCGGCAAGGAGACCTGCCGTTGAGGCGCATTCCGACTCGACAGCAACTCTCTCGGGGGCTATGGCTCCAACGTCGCAGTCGAGAGGCACGTTCACCTGTTTCCGGGCGACGCCCTGCCTGTTGCGAAAATGCTCCGCCGAGCAAGACTTCCGCTGAATGACGGCGATTCGGACAATAGCGGTCGACCTCGTTCCTCTCCTTCCCGGCGGGGATAACGGTGGCGCCAAGATTTTCGCAACACATCTTGTGGCCAACCTTGCGAAACTCAGGCCACAGACCAGGTTCGTGTTGCTGACGCAGCGAAGCGCGCACGCGGAGCTCGCCGCGCTGGACGCACCGAATGTCTCCCGTCTGATGGTCTGGGACGACGGCGTTATCCTGAATGACAGCCCGCCGCTGTCGCGATATCGAAAGGCGATCCTGAGGCGAATCTCTCCCTATCTGCCGGATCGGCTGCACCAGGCGCTGCGCCGTCTTCTGGACCCGCTGTCCCTTTCGCTGCCGTGCCGAATTGGCGCCGACCTCATGTTCTGCCCTTTCACATTGCCGCTGTTTCAGGATGACGCCATTCCTACGGTCTCCGTGATCTACGATCTTCAATACGCGATCTACCCCGAGTTTTTCACTCAGCATGAGGTCGCAGAACGACATCAGAATTTCTTGCGGGCATGTCGCTCCTCGGCTGCCGTCACCACGATCTCGGACTTCGTTCGTGACTCGGTTTTGAAGGCGCAGGTCATTGCCGATGATCGGGTCTCGACTGTCCACATTCAATTGTCGCAATGGCTTCCCAAGCCCGACGATCGACGGTCGAATGACGTCCTGGCCCGCCTGGGGCTGAAGGCCGGAGAGTTCCTACTCTACCCGGCAAATTTCTGGCGTCACAAGAATCATGAGTTGCTGCTGACCGCGTTTGCCATGGCCCGGGCCGCCGGCCTTGCCAGCCATATCAAACTGGCGCTGACGGGCACACGCTCGGCGCGGATGGAAGAACTGGCGAACGCCGCGAGTGCCCTCGGGCTGGAACAGCACGTCGTATTTGCAGGGTTTCTGGTAAGCGACGAATACACCGCCCTGATGCATAACTGTCTGGCAGTGATATTCCCCTCCCTCTACGAAGGTTTTGGCATGCCGGTCGTCGAAGCGATGGCCGCCGGCTGCCCGGTCGCATGCAGCAACCTGACCAGTCTGCCGGAGGTCGCGGGAGATGCAGCGCTCCTGTTCGACCCGCGCATACCGTCGCGGGTGGCGGACAGCATCCTGCGGATCGCATCCGATGTTGCGTTGCGCTCGGAGCTCGTTTCGCGCGGGTTGAAACGCGCGGAAGTCTTCAGCAATCCTCGGCGTATGGCCGAACAGTACTGGGAGGTTTTTGAGCGCGCGGTGGCGGCGGATCGAATTCGAACCTCGCTGAGCGGCCTCTACGACGATGGCTGGGCGTCGCCCTTGGTTACCATGAACTATCGGCCGGGACATTCGCCCCGGGCGTTTCAGGTCGAGCTGTTCGCGCCTGACTGGTTGCCGACTCCCAAGATTCACCTGGACGTCTCAAATGGAAGCGGAAAGCCGGTGGCAACCCATGATATTCGCGCAGGCCAGGCGATGATCGTCGAATTGCCTGTCAGCGGTCGTGCCGGAAGACTGGAGCTTCGATTTTCTCCGACCTTTCGCCCCGCGGACAGCTTGGGTAGGGCCGACGATTGCAACGGTGACACGCGTGAGCTTTCCGTCATGGTCAAGCGGGTATCGATCGTTGAGAACGACACCGTCACGACGTTGTCCCCTCAGTAGCGCGTCCATTCATCCTGGGGCGATCTTGATCGAGGGTTTTGAATCGCATACTTCTTGCAACCTCGGGCGGTTGGGACGGTATCTCCTATGCGAATAGGCTTTGACGTGAGCCAGGCCGGCAAGAACAAAGCCGGATGCGGATACTTCGCTGACGGGTTGATCAATGCGCTGACGAAGCAACCGGCTGACTGCGAATATGTCCTGTATCCGAGTTTCGGAGATTTCTTTTTCGACAGCGACAATTCGCAGTCATTTCAAATCGAACAGTCGCACGTCAGCTACGGCCCAAGGCATCGGACAATTGCTGAAGCCACAAGCTTCTGGAAAGCGGCCGACCTCGAGCAGAGGCTCGAGGGCGTTGACATCGTTCACGCGAACAACTTTTGGTGCCCGCGCCAGCCGCTGGAACATGTGCGCCTCGTCTATACGCTGTATGATCTGAGCTTCCTCGAGGAGCCGGGCTGGACCACCGAAACCAACCGCAGCGGCTGCTTCCATGGGGTCTTCGGCGCGGCAACCACGGCGGACTGGATCGTTTCCATCTCACACGCCACGCGAGACCATTTTCTTCGTGTTTTCCCCTCGTTTCCGGAAGAACGTGTCAAAGTGATCTTTCCGGCGTCGCGCTTCAGTTCGTTCGAGCAGCCGGACGCACGACCGAAGTGCCTGGATGGTGTCAGCGCGGGAAACTACTGGCTCAGCGTCGGGACCATCGAGCCGCGCAAGAATCATGAGCGGTTGTTGCAAGCCTACGCCAAATACCGCGCCAACGGCGGGCGATCGATGCCGCTGGTCCTGGCCGGCGGCAGCGGCTGGCTCATGGGTGACTTTTCCCAGCTCATCGCAGAGCTCGGCCTCAGCAACGACGTCATCGTGACCGGCTACGTAACGGATCAGGAGCTTTGCTGGCTCTACAGGAACTGCCACGCCCACATCTACGTGTCGCTTTTTGAGGGCTTCGGCATGCCCGTACTTGAGGGAATGCAATGCGGCGCGCCGACCATTGCATCCCGCTCAACGTCAATTCCCGAGATTACCGGCAATGCAGCAATTCTTGTTGACCCGACGGACGTCGACGCAATCGCCGGCGCTCTCGCCTTGATAAGCGACAACCGGGATTTGTGCCGGTCGCTGTCCCAAAGGGCACGAGCTCAGGCTCAGAACTTCGGTTGGGACATGAGCGCAGGACGGCTGCTGGACGTCTATCAGCTTGCGCGCGAGATGCCGAAGAGGCTTGCCCGTCGCGCGATGCAGGCGTGACGCGTCGCGCGCGGCGCTACGGGGTTCAAGACCGGCGGCTGACGCTCGCGAGCCATTCAAACATCATGTGCCGCAGCGCCGGCGAAATCCTCCAGTTCCACCAGAGTGACGCCAACGCAGTGCAAAGCACGAGCGCGTATATATAGCGCCGTGGATGTCTCGCTCGATCGATTCGCGGGTTTACCAGAGTGCCCGAATAGTTGGTGATCCAGCGGTCCGGCACCCGCCCCAGGCGCCTCGACAGCATGTCGTTGATCTCCGCATGGACCTTGGTCACGTCGCGCATGGTCTTGTTCTCAGGGTACATCCTTGACCCTGCAAGCTTCTTCTCCAGGTAGTGGAACCGCACCCCTGCTGCACCGACCCTCAGCCAGTACTCGTAGTCCATGCAGTAGCGCAGTGATACGTCCAGCAGACCGTGCTTTTCTATGACCGATCGACGGAAGAATAGCGCCGGCTGGCAGATGAAGCACGTCTGCTGAAGTCGGTCGAAATTCCACGGTTCGGTCGGATAGGCTTCGTAGGGCCGATCATCCAGGTCGATGTGGTCGGCCATGCCGTAGACCATTTCGGCTTCGGGATGCTGCACCAGGCATTCGACGGCCAAACGGACGGCTCCCGGATAGTAGATGTCGTCCGAATTCAACCACCCGATAACTTCACCGTCGGTGGCCTGGATGCCCTTGTTGACGGCATCGCCCTGGCCCTTGTCACGCTCCGACACCCATCGGATGCGCCCATCGTATTTTCTGAGGACGTCGATCGTGGAGTCCGAACTGCCGCCATCGAAGACCACGTACTCGATGGCGTCCCAGTCCTGACTCAACACACTCTGCAACGTCCGCTCAATGAAGACTCCCTGGTTGAACGAAGGCGTTACGATGCTGACTTTCAAATCACCCCCCTCGTCACGGTACAAGTCTTGCAGTCCCCAATGACCGCAACAATGCCCTCCCGCGAATTGGCAGTCAAATCGGGCACACTTGACATTCCTGGCAGCCTCCGACTGACTTGGCCAGTGCTGCACCGGGTAATCCAGCATCAAGATGTTTTATCGTAAGGCATCAATTCGAGCCCTTTATCAAATCCTCCTGGCTCGAGAGCCGCGCGGCGAGGAAATCACCAACGCCCGGCGGCTGATGGCCGCAGGACAGTCGATTCAAGACATAGCCCTGCAACTGCTGAAGACGCCAGAATTCAAGGCCGGCGCCGAAACGAATCCCTTGGTCTCGGCGATATCGACCGCAAGCGCAATCCAGGCCATATATCGCGTCGTGCTAAACCGGATTCCGGACGACGCCACGACCGCACGGCACCAGCGGGAGGTCGGCGCAGGTCTGTCGCTTGAAGGCTTGGCGGCGACGCTGTTCGGCTCAGCCGAATTCAGTGCGCGGGCCTTCGATATTCCGCTGGTCGCGTCCGCAGCCGCCGTCGATCACCGCCGCGTCATCCAGGCGGTCTATCGTCTTCTGCTCGATCGCGATCCGGAGGATTTTGCCCTCGCCCACTATCAGACTCAATTTTCGAACGGTCTATCCTTAGGTGATCTTGCAAACGTGCTCGCCAATTCAGAGGAGTTCAAATACCGCGCTCTCGAGATACCGCTTGTTGCAGCCGCGGCGGCAGTGGATCATCGCGGCGTCACACGCGCGCTCTACCAGGCATTGCTTGATCGCAGTCCCGATGCGGCAGAGATCGGGCAGTTGCAGTCCAGGTTGAACCAAGGTCACAGCCTGTCGAACATCATTGCCGGGCTGATCGACTCGCACGAGTTTAGGACCCGATGTGCCGGCCTGAGCGTTGTACGGGCAGCGACCGATCCTGACGAGATGCTTCGACGCATCGAACGCATTGAAGCACCGGTCGCGGCAACAAGTCCTCGCACATCCCGTCCGACGATTTTCATCGACTGCACGGACACCCTGAATTCCGAGCTCCACACCGGTATCCAGCGCGTGGTACGCAATGTCCTCAGGCACGCGGCGCCCGCGGCAGTCCGGCACGGATACGATGTGGTACCGGTCGTTCTGGACAGCGGCGGCTTTATTGGAGCGAACCGCCGGATTCGTGTCGGCGAGGAACCAAGCGTGGTGGCTGAAGAGCCACGCAACCCCGATTGGAGCGTACGTCTCGATGCCATTGCCTCGCATGACGGCAACATCCTGTTGCTGCTCGATTCGTCCTGGACGGCCGATATCTGGCCGTCGGTTTCGCGGTTCAGAAAGGCGGGCGGGTTTGTGGCAAGCGTCGTCTACGACTTGATTCCCGTATCACATCCGGAATCGTGTTCGGATGTCATCGTCACCGCATTTGCATCCTGGCTCAGGTATTTCGCCCTTTTGACCGACGCAGCATTCGCCATATCGCGCGCTACGAAGCATGAACTCGAAACCCATCTATCCCGGCTTCCGACTGCTAATGCCGGCATACCGGTGACGCATTTTCCGCTGGGGTGCGACATCGACGTCCGCTCAGGGGACGTCCCTCTGCATTGCGGGCTTGGCGAGATCTTTGGCGGACCGGCGGCCACGTTCATCGTGGTGGGGACCATCGAGCCCAGGAAGAATCATCCATTCATACTGGACGCATTTGAGCAATTGTGGGGAGCGAACGAGGATGTCGCTCTTGCCATTATCGGCAAGCGCGACTGGAAGTCGGACGCATTTCTCGACCGCGCCAAGGCCCATGCGTTGTACGGGCGCCGGCTGCACCTGCTCAGAGATATTTCCGACGCGGAACTGGATTATGCCTACCGAAACGCAGCTGGGCTGATCATCGCCTCCCAGGCCGAAGGCTTCGGCCTTCCCATCGTCGAGGCATTCCAGCGCAGCTTGCCGGTGCTCTGTAGCGACATCCCGGTTTTCAGGGAGACCGCCGGCGATGATGCAGTGTTCTTTTCGCTCGACACGCCAACCTGTCTTGCCCAAGCCATTCGTGATTTCCTGAAAAGCAGGGCGCAAGGCCGCGCCGCAAGGCGGAGCGATCGGACATTGACGACGTGGGAAGCCAGCGCGGCGGAGCTGCTTGGCGGGGTCGTTTCCGCCTACAGGCGCGCCCGGCAACAACCGATGGCGTCCGGCGACGTTGCAGCGCCGGGCACCCCACCCGGCTGAGCTGACATTCAGGACTTGCCAGTCCCGCTCTCCGATACCTGATGGATCTTGGTCGACAGGCCGCTGTCCACGAAACAACGGTCCCAGTACAGCGAATCCCGCTGCTGTCTCGTTGATGTCGATATCTCCAGCGGCCGCGCCTGGAGAACGTGAGCGATCGCCCGACGAAATGACCTTCGATCGTCAGCGATGATCACCCCTTCATCCTGCGCAAAGCGCTGAAATCCCCGTAGCGCGACCGAGGTGGCCACGACCCACTTTCCGAGCGCGAGCGCCTCGGCTGTCTTCAGGTTGGTTCCGCCCCCCGTCTGAAGCGGCAGCATGGTGCCGCGGCACCCGGCCTTGATCGCCCAGAGTCGGGACTCTTCGATCGCGGGGAAGAAGTGAACACGCGCCGAATTTGCCTCTCGGTATCGCTGATACTCATGATGCTGAAAGGCGCCATCCGCCATGCCGCCGCAGATCGCGAGCGACTTTACGGGCGGAAGGAAGAACGCCCCATCCCGAAAGATGAGGTCGCAGAGCCCCTCGATATTGGGTGGATACGAGCTGCCGACCGACATCAGGAACGGTTCTTCGCCAAACACGTCCCGCACCTGCGACAGGTCGGGCGCTTCTGCCGGCGGCCGCTCGGCCCCATTGGGGACGACGACGATGTACTCCGGGGCCTTCCAATTCCGGTAGTAACGGCAATCGACGTCGGAAACGCAAACGACCAGCGACGCAGCAGTGCAGCATTCCTGTTCGATCGCCTCAACGGCCGACATCACTTCCATCGCGACAGGTGCAGACACACCGTTCCGTTCGAGGATCGCCCCTTTCAGGGGCGCCTCGATATTGTGCGAGGAGTAGATCAGGCGAAACCTGTCCGGATGAGCCTCCATGAGCTTTCGCGCAAGCGGCCACGCGAAGGCCTGTTCAACCTGTAGCGCATCCGGGTCGACGCGGTCCACAATCCTCAGGAAGTGGCGCAGAGTCGCGTCATGCCTTTCCACCTGCGACCCGGAAAACATGTCGTCGAGAAACGGCAGATCGAAATGGGGCAAGCCGTCCAGATCAAGCGGTTTGACGAACGGAACGTCCAGATCGGAGACGAAAGGCCTTGAATAATGCGCGCCGGAATAAACGCACGCGTAGACGTACTCGATGCCGAGCGTCCGATAGAACTGCTTGAAGGCATGAACGCGACGTTGACCGCCGTGTACCGGCTTGACGATCGGGTACGTCCCAAGACCCAGGACTCGCTTGATGGTCAATGGAACCGCTCCCGTACCGCATTGAAAAAGCGCTGTGCGGCGTCATCCCACAGCACCGGCCGGTACTCCGCGCGAATTCGCTCGGCCAAGCGGTCGATTTCGGCTGCTGACGACATCAAGCGAGAAATCCAACGCGCCCAGCCGAGGGTATCCTTGGCATTGAGCCTCACGACCAGATCGCCTCCGATC
>Ga0209172_10006640_pt1 | contig 12639 bp, 10 predicted proteins | sample LarsenN4metaG_FD_184113 | JGI IMG/M metagenome (GOLD analysis project Ga0209172, IMG submission 184113) | Hot spring sediment bacterial and archeal communities from British Columbia, Canada, to study Microbial Dark Matter (Phase II) - Larsen... ... | reverse complement strand
TGCTTCAAAAGCATGGGCTAAGCAGAACAACCCGTTTTTTGCCGGGTCCGCCTCGGATTTGTTAGCTCTGCTGCCGTTTGCTGTTTTGGCTTTTGCTCTTTACCTTGTCGGCCGTGAGAAACTGTTGCGTGGAAAAGTGGACGGTTAGAATCAGCCGGAAGGATTTTCCGTGGTTCCGGCCATTGACTTTATTCCTCAATGGCCGGATACTTTTCGGGAAAATCTTACAAATTTATTCACAATAGCCCATCCGGGCTAAGTTGCGGCTAGTTTTTGCCCGCAATTTGACGGGTTTTCTTTTTACAACAGATAACTAAGGAGGAAAAATCAGATTATGAAAAAAGCGGCCCTGTTGTTACTGCTTATATCTTTATTTGCAGTAATTGCAGCTTCCCAAACCACCGCGAAATCAGACTCTACCTCTGCTTCAACAGCAGAGAAATCCAAACGTCCGCCGGTTTTTCGTGCCAATAAGGACCAGATTGCCGCGGCTCAGGCAAAACTTAAAGAGGCAGGTCTGTATTCAGGCGAAGCTACCGGTAAACTGGACGAACCTACACGAGCCGGATTGAAAAAATTTCAGGAATCGAACGGGTTGCGTGCTACAGGAACCCTGAATCGTGCCACTCTGGAAAAAATGGGTATCGAACTGACGGAAAAACAACGACAGATTCCGATACCGGAAAGTTCTTATGCCACAGATAAGAAGGATAAGCCGAAGCGCCCACCTGTCTTCCGCGCGACAAAAGATCAGATTACGGCCGCTCAGCAGTTGCTTAAATCTCAAAACCTTTACAATGGTGATGCCACAGGCAAACTCGATGATCCAACCAGACAGGCTCTCCGTAAATACCAGGAGGCAAATGGTTTAAAGCCAACCGGTACACTAAACCGGGTAACATTGGAAAAAATGGGTATCGAACTTACAGATAAGCAGAAAGAAAACAACGGCACTCCGAAGCCTTGAATTCTACTTCGGGGAAATAATTGCGGCCGGCTCAAGCATTTACCGGCCGTTTTTATTTGGCAAATTCCTTGCTTTTCTATTATATTTATCACGCTTCGGATTTTGCCTTAGATCATATATGCAGGACATATATGCAGGAAACTAACGTTTATACATACCTCACGCCAATTGCACTTTTCTTTGTATTGCTTGAGATCGGCCTCTGTATTGTTTACAAGCGTAAATATATTTCTTTTCCTGAAGCAGTGGCTAATTTCGGCACCGCACTGGGTAATCAGACAGTCAACGTTTTAGTTGCTGCGGGCGTTTACGTTGTTTACGGGTATCTTTGGGAAAATTATCGTCTTTTTACAATTGAATTAAACTGGTGGACTTTTCTGCTTCTTTTGCTTGGAATAGATTTTATTTTCTATTGGGTGCATCGTTGGGGACACGCAATTAACATAATGTGGGCGGCGCATTCTCCGCACCATTCCGCTGAGGAAATGAATTTTATGGTTGCCTTACGTGCCAGCGTGACCCAAAGATTTTGTTCATTTCTGTTTTTCTGGCCTCTTGCCTTGATTGGTTTTCAGCCGCTGCATATTTATATGATGAGCGGCATTCATTTGTTCATCGCATTTCTGCATCATACCGAGCTTGTCGGTAAACTGGGTTGGTTTGAAAAGTACTTTACCACGCCATCACACCACCGGGTACATCATGGTGTTAATTTCCGTTATCTTGACAAAAATTTCGGCGAATTTCTGATTATTTGGGATAAAATTTTCGGTACCTTTGCCGAAGAACGCGAAAAGGTCGTCTATGGAATATATGACCACCCGCGAAGCTGGAACCCCGTCCGGATAAACTTGCATTATTTCATTGTGCTGTGGAATTATGCTAGAGCCACGCCTTATCTCTGGGACAAAGTCAGAATCTGGTTTATGCCGGCCGGTTGGCGTCCCCGCGGCGTGCCGGCAAAGGAAATGCAGGAAATCACACCAGAGAATCAGGTCAAGTTTAGAACCGAAATGTTTGAAAACGCTCACCTTTATCTTATTGTCCAAATGGTGATCGGTGTCGGGCTTATGTTGGCCGTTATTTCAAATCTGGCGGGTTGGTCACCGACAGAACGTTGGATCGGTGCTTTTTTACTTTGGTGGCATATAATCAATTGGAGCGGAATCCTCGAGGCAAAGCCCTGGCTGTGGATTTCTGAAAATCTACGAATTGTTGCAACAGCCCTGGCTTTCATTATTTTCAATGGTTTATTGCAACCTTCGGGGGGCTTGTTCTTGATATTAGCTATTTCTGCATTTTCATTGTTGTGGACGAATCTCTATTTTCGCCCTACATCACCGAAATTGGTGCCTGCTTGACAAGAGGAAATACTTCCAAATGAAACATTTTCTTCTTATTTTAACGTTTCTCATTTTGTGTTTCCCTGTTTTTTCGCAGTCAGCTCGGGAGAGAACCAGGATTGCAGAAGAGATTCGCTCAGTTTTGTTGAAACAGGTATCTGCTTGGAATCGTGGCGATATCCAAGGTTTCATGCGAGGCTACTACAACTCTGAAAAATTGGTTTTTATCTCAGGCGATAATATCACTCGCGGATGGAGCCCGACGCTTGAACGTTACAAACGTAATTATGACAGCAGGGAAAAAATGGGCGTGCTGTCATTCTCTGACCTTGAGTTTACTTTTTTGAGCAGGAAGGCGGCTGTAGTTATCGGGAGCTGGTCTCTGGAACGGGCGAATGATCGTCCACACGGTAAATTCAGCCTGGTATTTCGCCGCTTCAAAAAGGGCTGGCGTATTATTCTGGATCACACTTCATAATCCCCGTTGACCGATATGAAACACTTTCGCAATTTGTATTATATTTTTATACCAATAATTGCCGTCTGCTTTCTGCCGGACCTGTTTGCTCATCCTGTTACAGCCGGGAAATATTCAATCGAACAATATCTAAGCATCAAATCTGCCAGTTCTCCGTCTTTTTCGCCTGACGGGCGGGAAATTGCCTATCTTACAAACGTTACGGGGACATCGCAGATTTGGATTGTTGATATTTCAAGCGGACGGACCAGGCAAGTAACCAACTTCGAAGACAATGTATCTTTCGTTAGATGGTTGCCTGATGGCAGGTTGCTATTCGGTAAGGCACGCGGCGGTGACGAAAATACACAGTTTTTTCTTATCAGCTCAAAAGGCGGAAATGCCAGGCAGCTGACCGGTGATTCCAGTGTAAGAAACAATTTCGGCGCAGTCTCCCGCGACGGGAAATTTGTTTTCTTTGCCTCAAACAAAAGGAATAGAAACTATTTTGATATTTACCGAATGGATGTTGACTCCGGGGAGGAAAAAATACTGCTCAAAGATGACGGCAACAATTCTGTCGCTGCTGTCAATGATGACGGAACAAAAATTATTATCTCACGCAGCGGGACTGAAAAAAGCCTGGACAACGACCTTTATTTGCTGGAACTCCATACACAAAAACTGATTCATTTGACACCACATGAAGATGCTTCTGAATTCAGTGATCCACACTTTGTTGCCGATGGTGTCGTTATGGCTTCCAATTCGGGACGGGAGTTTTCCGCACTTTTGAATCTGAAAAAGAAAAACGCTGCAATTGACGACTGGAGCAATGAAAATTTATCTGCCGGGATTCTTGACGCTCCTAAATGGGATGTAACCGATATCTCAATGAACCATAATGGCGGCAAAATTGTGTATTCGGTTAATCGCGAAGGTTTTAGCGAGTTATATTTTCTACGGGCAATTACAGCCGGCAAACCGCTGATTACCGTTTTTAGTAAAAAAGCCTTAAAAATACCCTTGCCTGAAAGAGGTATTGTCGCAGGCCCAACATTAAGCAGGGATGAAAGCAAAATGGCTTTTGCATTTTCATCACCTGTTCGTAATTCCGATATTTGGATTTATGATTTCCGCTCCGGAAAAATCTCGCAGATTACCAAAAGCGACCGGTCCGGCATCGATGCAAAAACATTTGTTTCACCGGAACTTATAACATATAAAAGCTTTGACGGCCTTTCTGTTTCCGCATGGTTCTACAGGCCGATTGGAGCAGATCGGATAGTTGCAAAGGGCAATTCTTCTCAAAACAGGGAAGGCGCAACTTTCATCAGAGCTGCCAGGGTGCCCGTCATCGTTTCAGTCCACGGCGGCCCCGAATCACAGGAAAGACCTGGATTTAACCCGCTTTATCAGTATTATCTTTCACGAGGGTTTGCAATTTTTGCTCCGAATGTAAGAGGTTCTACCGGTTACGGCAAATACTACACACATCTCGATGACGTGAGAAACCGGGAAGATTCCGTTCGGGATCTTGCTGCCGGAGTAGATTGGCTGAGGCGAAATGGCAATGTAGAGCCCCGTTCAATTGCCGTCATGGGCGGCAGCTACGGCGGCTATATGACTATGGCTGCCATTACGCTTTATCCCGATCTCTGGGCTGCCGCCGTAAATACGGTTGGTATAGTTAATTGGGAAACGTTTCTAAAAAATACTTCAGGTTATCGCCGCAGACAACGTGAGGTAGAATATGGCCGCCTGGATCGCGATCTGGATTTTTTACGTTCGATTTCTCCGATCCGAAGAGTTGATCTTATAAAATGCCCGCTGTTTGTAATTCACGGGAAAAATGACCCGAGAGTGCCTTACACCGAAGCCGAACAGGTAGTTACCGCATTACGCAATCGTGGTGCAGTCGTTGAATATAAGCTTTATGACGACGAAGGACACGGAATCTCGAAGCTAAAAAACCGGCTTGATCTATATCCCCGGGTTGCGGCTTTTCTGGAGAAATATTTGAAACCAAGATAGGCTGCACTTACAGGTTTATCGTAATACGTTCCCGTGAGGAGCGCCTTGCTGCGTCCAAAACTTTCTGAATAAGCACCCCATCGTCAAATGTTGCCGCGAATTCCGGCGGTTTGCCTCCGTTTTTTACTGCTTCTGCCAATGACGGGACAAAAGCCATAAAGCCACGCGAAAAGCCTGTATCGGCGGAACCATCCACCAACGGTGCCAAAGCAACATCTACTTGCCGCCACCCGGCATCGCCACGCTTTGAAATAAACAATTCGCCGCGGTGTTCCAGCTTAATTGAGCCCTCTGTGCCGAATATTTCAAATCGGTTAATATATTCCGGACCGGCTATCATTGATACGGAAGCGAATCCTGTCGCATCCGGCGCCAATTCAGTGGGACGAAAACCAAAAATCAGAGTTGATTCATCATCGCTCGTGACAGTTTTCAAACCTCCTGACTCCAAAGGCCTTTGTTTTATGTGTGTATGCAGCCGACAGGTAACCTCAGAAATTTCTGTGCCCGAAATCCAGCAAAATGAATCAATGATATGGGAAACGATAGCCCCGAGAGATCCGCCTCCTCTTGCCGCATCGGACCACCAGTTCCATTTGATTTCCGGATCTCCTCTGTGCGGAGCCTGGAAAATGTATCTTAGATGAAGTATTTTCCCTATTTCGCCTCTGCGAATTATCCGGTAAGCTTCCTGCCGGCCGGGTTGAAACCTAAGTTCATGGTCAATCAGGCCCATTACCTTTGCATTTTTTGCAGCTACAGCCATTTCCTGTGCCTCGACTGTATTCATCGCCATGGGCTTTTCACAAAGGATATGTTTTCCGCAACCGGCCGCAAATAAAGTCATTTCACGATGCAGATCGGGCGGGGTTGTGATACATACGAGATCCACGTCCGGCCTGTCAATAGCCAAGTGCCAGTCATCGAAATAAAAGGGTATGCCAAATTGGCGTGCGACAGTTTCGGCTTTGCCGGGCGTGCCGCTTGCAATGGCTGTAATTTCTACGTCGGGATATGACAGGAATGCAGGTATTTGCACGGTTCGGGCAAATCCGCTGCCGATTACGGCAATACGAACACGATTGTCCATAAAAGAATTTTATAGTTTAAGGGATGAAAGATGAAATCCGGTAGAGCAGATAAAATCAGGAGAATCAGCTGCGGGCTTCGACTCCTGCCGATGCAGGTCCCCGTCGGTTGCCGGCGAATCGTAGAAAATGAAGATAGCGTTTTCTTTCTTCATTTTCCAATCGCGTAATTTCGGCTCCGATAATGTATTTTTCTACGTGATTATCAATCTCTTCGCGCTCATACCGCCGGCCGATTACCTGTAATGTGATCGGGCCGTCCGGCAGATCAATTTGCATGTTCAGGATTCTTTCCTGTCCGACAAGATAATTTTCGCGGATTCTAATAGCTGAAACAGCGAACGCAATACCTGTTTTGCTAAGATCTATAGTCTCACCGGAGAGAAATATATTATCTGAGGTTGAGGTATGAATACCCGGAGTACGTATTGGCTCAAACCAGACGCGAACAGGCAATTGGCATTTACGTCGCGGTGAATGCGATCGTTCAGCAATGAACCCGGTAATTTTTGTCATCAGGGAGCGGATCATCTTTAAGCAATCCGTTGAAAATAAATCGAAAAGAAGAGCCTCGGCTCCAAAGTTATACGATTTATGAAAAATGTCAATTCCCGGCTTAATTATTGTTAACAGAGAGTTTACCGGGAAAGTGGTTTGCCGCCGTTGTCTCTGCTGATAATTTGAGGCGTTTTTGTGCCGTCAGAATACAGCAAAAAGGACAGCCTGCCGGATTTTCCGTATTCTGCGGGAGTTGCCAGCGCAGTAAACTCCCGCTTTGAATCAGAAAGAAGAAGTTTATAATTGTACCCCGTAGATTCGGCAGTGCGGACATCATTGGGCAGTAGTCCGGCCTTGATCAAGGTTTCAAGGTCGGCGAATTCACCGCCCTTTTGCATCGCGAATGCAAATTCGGCACGTGAAATGCGGTCCAGCATATCACGAGCTTCGTCTTCGTGAGTTTCGATTCTTAACAGGCGGAAATAATTTTTACCTTCTTTTTTTATTCGGGCCTCAGCTGCTTCATCTACGCTGAGTATTATCCAGACATCACCGTCTTTTCTTAGCTCAATTTTTTGTACTTCAGTTTTATCGGGATCTTCGCCCGGGAGATTTGCCATAACAGTCGCTCTGTCTCCGGAGATGACCTCACCACTAATTACGATATTTTCAGGGATGGCATTTCCTATACGTTCAAAATCCACCTGATACTCGCGAAGTTCTGTTTCTGTGAGCCCTTCAATCGCAGGTCTTAGGTTTGTAAGGAAGATAGCTTCCCGAAATTTATGCTCACGAAGATATTTGTAGAAAGTACGAACAACGTCGGCAGGTGAATTTGGTTCGATTTTTATGGAACTGCGCAAGCCGGCGTTTCGATTAGAATCGCCGGGGTTAATTGATGCATTTGTTGCCGTTTCCGTGAGTGTATTATTTGCAGTGTCATTGCCTACGTTTGCGCAACCCGAGGGAGCAAGACAGCAGAAAGCTAAAAAAAGGAAAATGAAAAGTTTACAATTCATTTTGAAATCAAGCCGGTAAAAACGGGGAAATCTGAGCCGGCGACGTGTGTAAAGACTTTTTAAGACGCGAAATGCGTCATAACTGCGAGTGCGCAATTACCTTGCGGAGGCAGTGAAACCAGAGGAATTATAACGCTTTCTGACTAAAAAGCGAAGTTTTATTTTTATCAGCCGGTCAAATTGAAAGCACGGCCTCGTCTGTATCGAAATCTGAAAAATATAATTTCCTACTTGCTGAATGAATGTTCATTCAGTTATAATTCTGGACACCTGAAATCACCGGAAAAATTTGCCAATTCGATTATGAGAATAAATAAAGCAGCTGTTTTGGGCGCAGGAACGATGGGTGCCGCCATTGCCGCACATCTTGCCAATGCCGGCATTCCTACGCTTCTTCTTGACATCGCACCGAAGGAACTGACACCGGATGAAGAAAAGCGTGGATTGACATTGAATTCGCCGGAAGTGCGAAACCGCATAGTCAATTCACTGTTTGAGGCAGCTAAAAAATTAAAACCGGCGCCTTTTATGCTGTCAGACAATGCGAAGCTTATAAAAACAGGAAATTTCGAAGACGACATGCCGAAAATCAAGGATTGCGACCTTGTTATCGAGGCTGTCGTCGAAAATCTTGAAATAAAACATAAGGTTTTTGCCGAAGTTAAAAAATATAGAAAAGCGGGAGCTGCAATTGCCACCAATACGTCAGGCATCCCGATTCACTCGATTGCGGAGCCTTTCTCCGATGATTTCAAACGCCATTTTGCAGGCATTCATTTTTTCAATCCTCCGCGGTACATGAAATTGGTGGAACTGATACCGACCGAATGGACGGACCGCGAAATGGCCGCCGGGCTCGAGGAGTTTCTGGATCGCAGACTTGGAAAGGGAGTCGTCCCGGCAAAAGATCGTCCGAATTTCATTGCAAATCGAATCGGAACCTTTGCAATGATGGCAACCGTTCACGAAATGCTGGCGATGGAATTTACTCCGACGGAGGTTGACCAGATTACGGGTAAAGCTATCGGACATGCTTCGTCTGCCACGTTTCGAACCGCGGATCTCGTCGGGCTGGATGTGCTGGTACATGTAAATGAAAATCTTTATCCCGCTATCCCTGACGACGAAGACAGGGAAGTATTTCTTGTTCCCGATTTCATTCGCCAGATGCTGGAGCGAAAATTGCTCGGTGATAAAACCAAAGGCGGGTTTTATAAAAAGTCCAAATCTCAGGATGGAAAAACCGAGATTCTGGAACTCGATTTGAAGACTTTTGAATACAAACCTCAGACTAAATCCAAATTTCCTTCACTTGAGGCCGCTAAAGCGATTGATGACCTGCCAACCCGAATTCGTACCTTGGTTTGGGGTAAGGATCGTGTGGGTGAATTTCTATGGAAGACTATGTCGCGGACGTTTCGATATGCGGCTAACAGAATTCCGGAAATTGCCGACACAATCGTTGATATAGACAATGCAATCAAATGGGGATTCGGCTGGGAAATCGGCGTTTTCGAAACCTGGGATGCGGTAGGCGTGGAACAATCGATCGAACGGATGCGTGCCGAAGGTCAGAAAGTCCCTGAAAGCGTCGAAAAGATGCTTGCTGCCGGAGCCGGATCATTCTACAAACGTGAAAAAGGCGATGTATTCTTCTTCGATCTGGTAGCCGGCGAGTACCGTCGGATCCCGGAACGTCCGGGTGTAATCGTTCTCAAATCGCTCAAGGAACGCAAAGGAGTAATAAAGAGCAATCCCGGAGCATCGCTCATCGATCTTGGAGACGGTGTTGCCTGCCTCGAGTTTCATTCAAAGATGAATTCACTGGGAGCGGATACCGTCCAGATGATGAATTACGCCCTGGACGAAGTCGAGCGCAACTTCATCGGTCTGGTAGTAGGGAATCAGGGCGGTAATTTTTCCGCCGGGGCAAATATTATGATGCTGCTGTTAGCCGCACAGGAAGAAGAATGGGATGACATCAATCTGATGGTTCATTCTCTTCAGCAGGCAGTGATGCGGCTACGGTATTCATCCAAGCCGGTAGTTACTGCTCCATATGGACTAACGCTCGGTGGCGGGTGTGAGATCGCTATCCACGGTAATCGCGTTCGGGCAGCTGCCGAGACCTACATCGGCCTTGTTGAAGTTGGAGTCGGTGTGATTCCGGCCGGCGGCGGCACAAAGGAAATGACAATGCGTGCAATGGACTCGGCGGCCAGGTTTCCGGATGCCGACCCAATCGCTTTTTTGAAAAAGACATTTGAAATGATCGGGATGGGCAAGGTTGCGACCTCCGCTCAGGAGGCCCGTGCCTGGGGCTTTTTCCGTGATGTGGACTCGATTTCAATGAATGGAGATCGTCTGATTGCCGATGCAAAACAGGAGGTGCTCAATCTTGCCGCTTCCGGTTTTGTTCCGCCCGTTCCGCGCGAAGATATAAGAGTCTTGGGTGAAACCGCTGAATCGGCAATGAGGCTTGCATTGCATATGATGAAACGTGGCGGCTTTATCTCCGAGCATGATGAACTAATCGGCAGGAAGCTTGCCCACGTAATGAGCGGCGGAAGTATCAATCATCCAACAGAAGTAAGCGAGCAATACCTGCTTGATCTTGAACGCGAGGCTTTTGTCTCGCTGTGCGGCGAACGCAAGACACAGGAGAGGATAGCGGCAATGCTTAAAACGGGCAAGCCGCTTCGGAATTAGCTTTCTGCTGATTTTTTAGCAATTTCTTTTTGCTTTGGAAAGGTTTTGTTTATGAAACGCTGCGGCTGGGCGAGGAATGATCTGGCAATAGAATATCACGACACGGAATGGGGTGTGCCGCTGCATAATGATCAAAAACTCTTTGAGTTTATTGTTTTGGAAGGAGCTCAGGCGGGATTGAGCTGGGACACGATATTGAAAAAACGCGAAGCATACAGGCGGGCATTTGCCGGCTTCGATGTCGAAAAAGTGGCTCGATTTGGTGAAAAACAGATCGAAAAATTACTTTCCGATCCGGGAATAATCCGCAACCGCCTAAAAATCGCCTCAGCCATAAACAACGCGCGGGCTTTTATCAAGGTTGCAGAGGAATTCGGTTCGTTTGATTCCTATATCTGGCGTTTTGTCGACGGGAAGCCGCTTATCAATCGGTGGAAAGAACTTTCGGAAATTCCTGCCAGGACGCCGCTTTCGGATTTGATAAGCAAAGACCTTAAAAAACGCGGTTTCAGTTTCGTTGGTTCCACGATTGTTTATGCTCATATGCAGGCAACGGGAATGGTTAACGACCATCTTACAAGTTGCTTCAGATTCAAGGATTTATGCAATAAAGGAACCTGATGCCGTATTTGGTAACGAAATTTACACCCGAAACGGGTAAGCAGAGTAACGGAGTTCAATTATGAAAGAAGCAGTGATTGTTTCGGCCGTCCGAACGGCCGTCGGAAAAGCACCGAAAGGCACACTCAGGCATACAAGGCCGGATGATCTCGCAGCCGTTGCAATCCGGGAATCCATTTCACGCGCATCAGGCCTGGATTCACGCGAAATTGATGATGTAATCATGGGCTGTGCTTTTCCGGAAGCTGAGCAGGGAATGAACGTTGCCCGAACGGCGATGATCGAGGCCGGACTTCCGGTCGAGACCTCAGCGATGACTGTAAACAGGTATTGTTCCTCAGGTTTACAGACTATCGCCATCGCTGCCGATCGTATTGCTACCGGAGGTGCAGAGGTAATCGTTGCCGGCGGACTTGAGACGATGTCTATGATTCCGATGGGTGGTAATGTGGTTCGTCCGAATCCGCGTTTGGTTGAAAGCTATCCCGATTATTATCTGAATATGGGTTTGACGGCTGAAAACGTCGCCCGCAAATATGAAATATCCCGCGAACAGGCCGACGAATTTGCCTATCAATCACATCAAAAAGCCATTGCCGCAATAGATGCCGGTAAATTCAAAGACGAAATTGTTCCTGTAAATGTCCGCATTGACGAAATTGATGAACGCGGCCGCGTTCTTTCCAAAGAGGTCGTATTTGACACGGATGAAGGTCCGCGCCGCGATACATCATTGGAAAGTCTGGCCAAACTAAAACCGGTATTCCACGCTGCAGGAACTGTTACAGCGGGGAATTCATCTCAAATGTCCGATGGCGCCGCGGCTGCGGTTGTCATGTCTGCCGAAAAAGCCGCCGCACTGGGTCTAAAGCCGCTTGCCAGATTCGTCTCTTATGCAACCGCCGGTTGCCTGCCGGAGGAAATGGGCATCGGTCCCGTCTATGCAATTCCCAAAGCTCTAAAACTTGCCGGTCTGACACTGGATCAAATAGATGTCATAGAACTTAACGAAGCCTTTGCCGCACAAGGGCTTGCGGTTATGAAATTGCTGGAAATGGATCCTGCTAAGGTGAATGTCAACGGCGGAGCGATTGCGCTCGGACATCCGCTCGGTTGTACCGGTGCCAAATTAACGGCAACACTTTTGCAGGAATTAAAACGCAGAAATGCCCGCTATGGCATGGTTACTATGTGCGTCGGCGGTGGAATGGGAGCTGCCGGCATATTCGAGCGGTTAGATTGATGTTTCGTTATCGATAAGTAAAAGGAGCCAGAGATTATGGAAACACAAATGGAAAAATCATATTTGAAAGGCGGTGAGTTTCTAATTGCAGAACAATCACCGGCTGAGGTTTTTACACCTGAGGATTTATCCGAAGAACAGAGGATGATCGGCGAGACAACGAGGGAGTTTGTGGATAACGAAGTCCGCCCTAATCTCGAGGCAATGGAGAATCATCAGTGGGACGTCGCGCGGTCACTATTGCGTAAAGCCGGCGAACTTGGGCTCCTCGGCGCAACGATTCCCGAAGAATACGGCGGTCTTGGATTAGATCAGACAACCGGCGTGGTCATCGCTGAAATGATGGGACGCGGCTCCGGCTTTGGTACGACATTCGGTGCACAGACGTCAATAGGACTGTTGCCGATACTATATTTTGGAAGTGAAGAGCTGAAACTGCAATGGATACCCAAAATTGTATCCGGTGAAATAGTAACCGCATATTGTCTTAGTGAAGCCGGTTCCGGTTCGGATGCTCTCGGGGCAAAGGCAACTGCACGCCTTTCGGAAGATGGAGGCCACTATATTCTAAATGGCGAGAAGATGTGGATTTCCAATGGCGGATTTGCCGATGTCTATATTGTTTTTGCAAAGGTTGATGGCGAAAAAGATAAATTTTCG
>Ga0209172_10006636_pt1 | contig 12648 bp, 9 predicted proteins | sample LarsenN4metaG_FD_184113 | JGI IMG/M metagenome (GOLD analysis project Ga0209172, IMG submission 184113) | Hot spring sediment bacterial and archeal communities from British Columbia, Canada, to study Microbial Dark Matter (Phase II) - Larsen... ... | reverse complement strand
GATCTGTTGCATCGTCGACATGCCCGACGACAGGATCAAAGGCTTGCCGGTCGTCCGTGCTTTGCGAATCAGGTTGAAGTCCGTGAGGGAAGCGGATGGGATTTTATACGCAGGCGTGTCGAACTTCTCCATGAAATCCACCGACGGCTCGTCCCACACCGATACCATCCAATCGATCTTCTTTTCGCGGCAATAGCGGTCGATCTCGGCGTATTGCTTTTCATCGAACTCGACCTTGTAACGATATTCGAGATAGGTGATGTAGCCCCACGGTGTCTCGCGCATCTGGGTTTTTTGTTCGGGCGGAGTCGCCACATCAGGTGTGCGCTTCTGGAACTTCACCGCGTCCGCGCCGGCGTGCACCGCCGCGTCGATCATTTTCTTGGCGATCTCAAGATCGCCGTTATGATTGATACCGATCTCCGCGATGACATATGTGCGATGACCATCGCCCACTAGGTGGTTCCCAATTTTTAATTCACGAGTCATGTTTTATTTTCTCCATAAACCTCACAGGTCTTTAAGACCTGAGATGTCTCTTCTGTTTAATAGTAGATCACACAACTCACGCACCGCGCCGTGCCCACCCGCCTTCGTCAGCACGTGATCTGCCGCGCGCAACACTTCGGGATATGCGTCCGCGACGGCGACCGCCCAACCGGCAATCTCGAAACACGGCAGGTCGTTCCAATCGTTGCCAATGTAGACCGCTTCCTCCGCTTTGATGTTTTTTTCCGCAAGGATGTCCCGCATCGCGCGCCCTTTATCCTGCAAGCCCACCCCATGGACCGCCTCCACCCCCATCTTTTTCGCCCGCGCGCTGACTACGGAATTCGTTTCAGAGGAGAGGATCATCACATCGATGCCGATCTCGCGCAGTTGCTTGATCCTCATACTGTCACTGCGTGAAGCGACGATCGTTTCGTGCCCGTCCTGGTCGGTCCACACACGATTATCGGTAATGACACCGTCAAAATCGCAGATGAGCAACTTGATGTTCTTCGGCATAGGTCTGCGAGTTTTGCCGGGTGTAATCATGTCCAACTCGCCCGTCGAAACGAGATGTTCGTAGCGCGCCCAATCCTGCAAATTATCAATATCAACCGTGTAGCGCGAGTCGATAATGATTGGGTAGATCACCCCGCCGCTCATCGAACCGCCTTTGGTGATGGTTTCCGTGCGGATGGCGTCGATGTGACCGGTCTGCCAGTAGATGGGAGGCAGAACTTGCCGCGGCGCGTTGTAAGGTTCTTCTATGCCCGGCACACCCAGCAGATTCTTCATGGGTCCATGTTCGCCGCTGATGCGCCACATCTTGTGCGGGTTTTGCCCGGCGAGCACAACGCCGCGCACACTGTCCGCATCCGCGTGTTTTTGTAGAATGTTGATGGCATCGTCCACAAGTCCGCGCGGGCGGATGGGTGATGTGGGGCGTAATTGCACGATAATTTCAGGATGGTATTTTTCGTTTTCAGCCAGCCACTGCAGCGCGTGCTCGAATACCGGCAGATCGGTGGTGTTGTCTTCCGCAAATTTTGCCGGGCGCAGGAACGGGGTCTCCGCGCCGAACTCACGCGCCACGGATGCGATCTCTTCATCGTCTGTCGAAACGATGACGCGCGTCACGAGTTGTGACTGCTTCGCGGCGGCGATGCTCCATGCAATGAGCGGATAGCCCGCAAAATTGCGGATGTTCTTGCGCGGGATTCCCTTCGAGCCGCCGCGCGCAGGGATGAGGGCGAGGATGTGAGTCATAGTCTCGATATTCGATATTGGAGAATTCGACGGTCGAATATCGAATTATCGAATATCGTCTTTACCACGCCGTCCACCCGCCATCCACGACAACATTATTTCCCGTCATGTACGAGGAGGCATCCGAAGCGAGGAAAAGTAACGCGCCATTCATTTCGTCTTTTTTCGCCATGCGGCCAAGGATGGTCTTGGCTGAATAATTTTTCTCGAAATATTCCTCGTGGTCGTTGTAGATTCCGCCGGGGGTGAGCGCATTCACGCGGATCTCCGTGCCGGCGTAATACGCGGCGAGATATTTGGTGAAGCCCAGCACGCCCGCTTTCGTCACGGTGTAATACACAGGCTTGTACGCAACGCGTTGACCGTCTTTGATGTAAATTCGTTGATCGGGTCCGTTCAAACCATATGTGGAGCAGATGTTGATGATGCTTCCCTTTTTGCCTTGTGCCAGCATCGGTTTGACGCATGCTTGAGTCATCAGGAACATGCCGGTCAAGTTGACGTTGAGGGCGGCGTTCCAATCTTTGAGCGGATAATCCTCAAAGGAGCCGGGCGTGATTCCCTTTTTCATCGCATCGGAGTCGAACTTGGGGTCGAGCGCCGCGCTGTTGACGAGGATGTCGAGCCGACCAAAAGCAGATAAAACTTTGTCCACCGCTGCATTCACCGACTCTGGCTGAGTGATGTCGGCGGAGAGGGCGAGGGATTTGAATCCACTTTGGGTGAGCGAATCCGCCGTCCCTGCGGAGGATGCGGCGTTCAAATCCAGCACAGCGACCGATGCGCCCGCTTCCGCCAACGTGCGGCAAAATTCTTTGCCGAGCAATCCCGCGCCGCCGGTGACGAGGGCAACGCGTCCGTCGAGTTTGAATTTATCTTGAATCGTCATGGTTCCTGTGTATAGATCGAGTCGCCTTGCGATCGATGTGCGAGGTGTAATCCTTCGGTCAGCGCATCCACTTCGCTGGCAATGTTGCCGCCGTGATCGAAAATGGCAAGCACGGCGCGCCCTGCATTGATCTCGGCTTGCATACGAGCCACACCGTCTTCAAAGCCGGGCACGACTTCGGCGCGCGCTGAATCATAACCGGTCGGAACCACAAAGGTGCCGCGCCCAACGTATAAATAGACTGCGCCGGGTTCATTCGTGAAGATGGCGACATCCTCAGGCAGTTCACGCAAATACGCCATCGCCTCCGAATCGTACCATTGGAAGGATGCGTAGCCCAACCCGCTTTTCGACCATGCAGTGATGGTGATGGACTGTTTGTAAAAAGATAATGCCAAAAGGATGAGAGACAATACGATGGTGAGGCGGCGATTTTTATTCCGCAGCCAGATGCCTACGTACACCAACAGAATCAACAGGCACACGAACACCGGTGAAAGGATGCGCAATTTAAATTTGGTCGCTGCGTCGAACACCGTCATGGATGCAACGATGGAGGCGAGATAGGCAACCAGAAAAAGTCCGACGGTGAATGAGATGACCTCGCGCGTTCCCTGACTACCCAAGCCGGTCGGCGAAGGACGCGGTGTGAGCGGCGAAAGATATTTCCACGCGCGGTAGGCGGTCCAGGCGAGCACGATACCCAGGATGAGAAACGTCAACGCTTCGGCGACGCCGGGCTGTTTGATCACCGCCTTGTACCACGCCGCCACTGGGATGAGAAAATCCACGAAGACGCGAAACCCCTGATCTAGAGTCTCTGCGGTGATGGGATGCCACGCGAAAGCGCGGTTGGTGGCGTTGTCGGCAATGATGCGATTACGCAGCGCCCAGATCAAAACCCACGGGAGGAATCCTGCAAGGAAGACTCCGATGCTGGTCAGTCGTTTTCGCCAGCTCGTCCGCAAGACGAAGATGGCGACAATGAATGTCGCGGCGAGGGCGAGCCCGGCGTACCGCGTGAGATACGCCAACCCTGCGAAAGACGCGCATGCAACCAGCCACCACCATTCGCCCGCAACCCCCTTTCCAACCGTGGATGGCGGTCGCTCAAAGTACAAGTCGAACATCCAAAACGAGAGCAGGGTGAGGAAGATAAAAAGCGGTTCACTCATCGCAACCGTGTGCACTTGCAACAAGTCACCGTTCAGTACGAACAGCGCGGCGATCACCACACCGGACGTCAACGACGGCGTCATGCGCCACACAAGGACGCCGAGCAACCCCGCATTCAAACCGAACAATATCGCGTTGAGAAATCGCGCACCGCGCAGCGGGTCAAGACCGAATAAACCGATGAAAGCAAGCGCCGACGAAAAACCGGGCGGGAAGTGCGTAACGTACCCGTTCGTTGCCAGCCATGCCTCGCGATAGCCGTTCCCATCCAGCAAACTGCGCGCGCCCGCGATATAGGCGATCGAATCATCTGAAAGCCCCAAGCCTTCCGGTGTGGCGCGCAAAACAAGAAACACCCCGGTAAAAACGAGCAGGATCAGGCTGAGGAAGGAGGCGAGGCGGAGGGTATCGCGAGGGGTCATATGAATTTGTAAGGGCGGGGTTACCCCGCCCCTACGCAATTAATTGTGGTTCAAGTATCCCTGATCTTCGAGATACTTGATGATGGCGTGAGCGTTCTCTTCGGGAGTCGCGCCGAAACCTTTGAGCGTAATTTCAGGGTCAATCGGCGGCTCGTAGGGGTCGTCCACGCCGGTGAATCCCATCGGGTGACCTTCCGCCATTGCCTGCCGCGCTTTCGCGTACAGACCCTTCACGTCGCGCTGTTCACAGACTTCGACCGGCGTGTCCATGTACACGGTGATGAAATTCTCGCCGACCATCTTGCGCGCTTCGTTGCGCGTGGAGCGATATGGGCTGATCGCCGCACAGATTACCGCGCCGCCTGCCCGTACGATCTCGCCAGCAACAAAACCGATTCGTAAAATGTTCGTGTCGCGGTCTTCCTTGCTGAAGCCGAGTCCTTTGGAAAGATGTGTTCGCACGACATCGCCGTCGAGAATGGCGATCTCGCGTCCGCGTTCGAGCAACAACGAGGTGAGCACCTGCGTGGTGGCGCTCTTGCCCGAACCGCTCAAGCCAGTGAACCAGATGCAAAATCCCTGCTTGTGACGCGGCGGATACATCTCGCGTAAAATTTCGGCAGTCTCCGGGCGTGTGAACCATTCGGGCAGTAATTTTCCCTTGGCAAGGTAATCGTCGCGCACCTGCGTGCCGGAGATGTTGAGCGTCTTCGCGCCCGGCGGGACATCCTTCGCTTCCACGTAACGATCTTCATCGGGGAGATACAACAACTCCTCGAAGGGAATCATCTTGACGCCGATCTCGGATTCGTACTTCTTCATCAACTCCTGCGCGTCATACGGACCGTAAAACGGCTTGCCCGTGGAGTCTTTGCCCGGCCCCGCGTGGTCACGCCCGACGATGAAGTGGTTCGCACCGTGGTTGCGGCGGATGATGGCGTGAAGCAGCGCCTCTTTCGGTCCTGCCATTCTCATCGCGAGCGGCAGCAGGCTGAGCATGGTTCTGTTCTTGTCGTAGTGATGATCCACCAACGCGCGATACGTGCGGACGCGGGTATAGTGATCCACATCACCGGGCTTGGTCATGCCTACCACCGGATGGATGATGAGCGAACCTTTCACTTCCGCGGCGGCGCGTTTGGTCAACTCCTCGTGGATACGATGCAACGGGTTGCGCGTCTGAAACGCGACAACGTTATCGTGTCCCATCTGTTCGAGCATCGCACGTACTTGCGCGGGTGTGTGGCGCAGGCTGACAAAGTCGTGATACTTTGGCATGTTCACCACTTTGATCGGTCCGCTGATGCAGACCTTGCCCCAGCGTTCCATCTCGGAGATCATCGGGTGACGCGGGTCGGTTGAACCGTAGGCGAGCGCGGCTTCGGTGTTGGCATCCCAGTGGAAGACTTCATCGAGCGTCATCACGGCGATGACATCGTTGTTTGTGTTGCGCAGAACGAGATCTTCGCCAACCGTTGGCAGTTCTTTCGGGTCGGCTGTCAACGTGATGGGCAGGGGCCAGAGAGTCCCATCCGCAAGGCGCATCTCGTGCAGGACGCGTTCATAGTCCGCTTTGCCCATGAAGGTTGTCAGCGGTGAAAAGCCGCCAGTGGCAAGCAATTCAAGGTCGCATAGATTGCGCATGGTGATCTTGATGGAAGGCAGTTTGGAGGCGCGGGCGAGAAGTTCTTCGCGCTCTTTCCCATCCACAACAAGGTTCACCAGTTCTCCCCCGTACGGGGCGATCAGTTTGGCTTTCGACATTCGTGCTCCTTTTATTTCACAGATGATTCTGTTTGATTTGCTTATGCGAGGCGCAATTATATCCTAAAATTCAGCAAATGAATTTTGGAATCCATTTTTCTTATTCGAGACAATAAAAAGCGTCAATAACCTCGACAACCGTATCCGATATTCCGTTCAATCCCCCGATATTACGGCACACCTGAAGCGCGATATAAGGCTCAGTAGAAATTTGAGGTGCAAGTTCAAGCAGGCGATCGACATCTCCCGTTACCGCGTAGGCGTGAAGGAACGGCATCCACTCGATCAGGTCAGACGGGGCGAATCCGTTCGTTTGCGCTTCTCTTCCGAGACGGATGACCGTTTCCCAATCTCCACGCTGGCGCGCAAGGTCAGCGGACTGGAAGAAAAAGCACCAGCCGCGCGCCGGCTCAGGTCCGAAGACCAGTTCCGGCGGCGCATGAGACGATTTGTCCACGAGCACGCGCTCGAGTTCTGAATAGAATCCGATCACGCGAATCGAATCCGGGTCGTTTGCCGAATATTCGGGCTGGAGTCCGTTGAGGGCATGGACACATGAATCGGGAGATGGTTGGGAAAGCACAACGACATTCCGATAATTTTTATAGGTGATGATTCCGCGGCGGTTGTCATATTCCTGCGGCTGGCGCGTCAAAATATTTTGCACAGCGATCGGATTCAACACGGCCGCAAACAAACCGGGCTGAACGAACTCGTCATTCTGACTTTTCGGGTAATAAATGAGGCTCGCCGGACCCCAAATAAAGTAATCCTCCTCGGTTGCTATGCCGGGGATATTTGCGACCAAAGTCGTATTCTTCTCGAACTGCGGAATGCGCCACGCGACCTGCCACCAAAAGCTGTTGATCGTCTCTGTCTCTTGCGCATGTTTGACGGCATTGGCATGATGAGTGAGCGTCGAGACCAATAATAAGCCAGCGAAAAGAAAAATTCTGAGATTTTTACCATTCACTTGAAGCAGAACCACCACCAGGATCATCGCCACACCGAACGAACTCATCAAGGCATAGCGGGAGAATGAGGGAAAATAAACTTCACGGTTCACCATCGCGATGGGAATCAACCCACCAACGGCTGTGACAATTCCTAACAGCATGGCTTCGCTGAAAAATTCTCGCCGATCCGATTCGCTCGATGATTCATTGTTTTGCATTTTGTTGAAGACAAAAATCACCGCACCAGTAATGAGGATCGCCAGAACCCCGCCCCAGCGTTGGATGTGACCTGTCAATTGCGAAAGCGGAATTACATAGGCGGAAAGCGTAACGTCGAAGAAATCTTGTACGACTTGAACGATCCAGCCGTATGCAGTTTGGAATGGGTAAAGCCTCAACCCTTCAAACTGAAAACTAACATCGGTCGCCTTGCGCTCGCCGTCAAAGAGAAAGATGCGCCAGAACCCAAATCCGATGACGATCAACGAATAGGGAATCCATGATTTGATGGTCGCAATGATCCGTTCGCGATAATCGTTGGCAACGCGACTTGCCAGGAGGAACAAAATCCCCAGCCTCATGGCTTCGAACCCTGCTTCGTATTCCACCAACCCGAGATAGAAAATTCCAAGAAGGATGGCAATGACGATTTCGCCCCATCGAACAATATTGTTCCTATGAAAATACGCGTGGGCAGTGAGCACAATCGAAAGCATCGCAAGGGTGAGACTGACCATTTGCGGCAGGTAATCAATTCCGTTGGGTTGAGAAAGAAAGCCGGGATAAACGAGATACAAAACCGCCATTCCCATCGTCCAGCGTGCTTGACCACGCCAGAGCATTTGCAACAGCCAAAGGAACAGACATGCGCTGATCACACGGAAGAACCATGCGCTCAGGTTGTACAGCAATACATTCTGCCCGAACAACTCGAATGCGGGTCCCAAGACGTACGCTCGCAACGGGCGATCCCCACTGTAAATTTCGTGGAAGACTTCCGCGCCATTTGCCCCGGCAGAATACATCAGATACCAGTCGTCGTGCGTGAAACCAATCTGGTTGATCAACGGCAGATACACAAGCGCGCCGATAACGATCAGGAAAATTAAGTCAACGAGAACAGAACGGACTCTCATTTAATTTCCCCGAGTGAAATTACTCTACCGGTTGCTGATGATTCCTTGACTGCCGTGGCAAGCCGCATCACGCGGACTCCATCTTCCAGTGGACAGGATGACTCAACCTCTCCGCGCATGACCGCGATGAAATGCTTCATCTCTTCGATGAACATCGCGTTGCGTTCCCAATCTGGAGGAAGAGGGTATGTTTCCCATTCTCCCTCACCCCTAACCCCTCTCCCAATGCCCCCTAACGGGGATGCTTCGCGAGGAGAGGGGGATTCGGCTCGATAGATTCGCGTTGTTCCATCGGAAAGATTCCACTGCAATGAACCTTTCGTACCCACAACTTCGAAATAATGCGACGGCGGTTGCTGGTTGTAATCCAGGTGAATGCTCCCCAACGCGCCGTTCGCAAATCGGAGGCCGATCTTGGCGGTATCCTCCACGTCCACTTCGAGGTCGCTAAGTTTGGCGGTGAAACCCCAAACGGATTCGACATTTCCCACCAGCCACGGAAGATAATCAAGCGAATGACATTGCGTCAGCACCACGCCGCCGCCGAGGTCCGCGCGCGCCGCGTAGCCCTTGCGATAATCCTCCCACGGATGCCATGCCGGGAGATATTCGCCGAAGTGTACGTGAGCGGAGACTACACGCCCGATCTCGCCCTCTTGAATCAATTGCTTTGCGCGAACCATGCCGGGGTGAAAGCGGAACTGGAACCCGACCAGCACCTTCGACCTGCTTTGTAACACTGCGGCTTGCAACTCATCAATGCGCTCCATCGAATGAGAGAGCGGCTTTTCCAGCAACAGGGCGCATCCCATTTTCGCGGCGGGAATCGCCACATCCAGATGCATGGATGTCGGATTCGAAACGATCACCGCATCAGGTTTGTGTTTTTCGAGGGCTGTGTGCAGATCCGTTTCCTGTGGGAACCCGGCGAGTTCCTCTTCAGGCATCGTGCTTTTCCCCGTGCGATACAGAACAATATCCTTCTCGCCCAACGCGATCAGATTCCGCATGTGGCGGCGACCGATCGAGCCAAGACCTGCGATCAAAAATTTCATGGTAGTTTTATTTCATATACGGCTTGTTCGCTTCGAAGAGCGATTCAAGCAACTCTTCTTTTAATGGTTGCGCGAAAGAAGGTCCCGCCGGGTACAAATCTTCGAGTTCCTCGATATCTTCAGCAAGATCGTACAACTCGAAACTGTCTTCGGCGTCGTAGCCGGTGTAATAGACCAACTTGTGGTTCCCCTTCCTCATGGCGACGGTCGCCTTCGTGAGCGGGCGCAAAGCGGAATTACTTTTCGCCTCGATTACAAAGAGGCTTCGTTCATCGTCGGTTTCGCCGCCCAAGCCGGGGAGCAGAGTCCCTTCGCACCAAACAGGAGTTGGTTTACCCGCCAGATGGGTGAAAGTCGGCAACAAGTCGACGGCGGAGGTTGCGGAATAGATGTCGTTGCGCGAAGTCTGTCCCGGCGCGGAGATGAGCAATGGGATATGCACCACCGGGTCGAACAACAACGGGGTTGAGTGTGCCTTTTCGCCGCGCTCGAACATCTCACCGTGATCAGACGTGAGCACCACATAACTGTTCTCAAATATTCCAGCGGAGTCCAACGCGTCGAGGAGGCGGCCAAATTCCCAGTCGAGCGAGGCGATGTATTCGTCGTAGGATCGCCGCGCATCCCTCAGATCCGCATTCGAGAACATGTCGGCAAATCGGTGATGCGGCTTGTTGGGTGGGTTGAATCCATCCAGAAATGTGCCGAAGAATCGTTCGGTGGAACGGTATGGCGCGTGTGGGGGGAAAAGATGCAGGTATGAGATATAGGGTGAAGACAAGCTTTGAATGAAAGAAGCCAATCCTTCGAAGAGAGATTCGAGCCGGAATTGAAGCGGATAATTGACATTGTGCGGAATGCCGCGCGGGTACCCTGCCGAACTGACCTGCGCCGATTCGCGCGCATACAATGCCTTATACAAGGAACCAAGCAGAAGCGAAGCGGGTGCTTCGTTCGGGACAAAGACGAAATCGTCGAGGGCGCGCGCCGCGAGGTTCTGGTCGTGGGCGAAAAAATCGCTCAGTAGGTAATCCACTTCGCCAAACGTGCCGGAGGGCAGGATCAAATCGAGATCATTCGCGAATTGCGTAACAATGAAACTCGACCACACGCTTTGCGGGAATGATACGCGTTGATAATCCATGCCGAACACGCGAAAGATATTGTGTTCCGCCAGCGTTCGTTTGATCACACCGCTGTGATTGAGCGCCCGGTTCGTCCATGCGTAGGTACCTGTCAAAAGCGAGGCGACACCGGGGATGGTGTAATTTCCTCCCGCATAGTGCGAATGGTACACGGTGGCGCGCTCGGCAAACCTCGCTATGTTCGGCGTAGTGTTGCGTTGATAACCGTACACCGACATGTTCCTTGCACTTAATGCATCGAACAACAGGATGATGATGTTTGGCTGTGATCCCTGCGTCTGCGGCGAGTGAAGTTTCGAGAAAACACCGGGCAACAGTAATGCAGGAGCGGCGACTCCGGTCAGTTTCAAAAAATCTCGGCGGTTCATTTAAATAAGGTTCCTGAATACTACCACCAGCAATGCGATCGCACTGACGGGGAGAAGCAGATACAGAAAAACCACCATGCGGCTGGCAAACCCTTCCAATAGGTTGCGGAGGAAGGCAACGCGGTCGATAAGCAATGCCAGCACGATCATGATGACCAAGACCGTGAGATCGCGGGTATAACTCGCCAGCGGGTACGAATCCGCGGATGAAAAATATCGGTTGACGTAGATCAAATATCCCATCCCCAACAGTGTGAGCGATGCGCTCCGTGAAACGAACCGTTCAACGAACCAGGCGCGAGGCAGAAGCACGGCAAGAAATACAAATACCGCCAGCATCAGAACGCTCCCAAGCAGGTTGACGACGATCATGTACGAAAAAAATACGCCGATCTCGCCCACGCTCGAATAGAACAACCAACTGGGCAGGCGATAAAAAAAACGCAGGAGCGCCCATGAATATTCGATCATGGCGATCACTGCGAAGACCTGTGCGGCTTGCTCGAGGCTTGGAAGTTTTTTGAAAGGACCTGCGCTGGACATCGAACAAAATTATACCAGCCCGAAATTTTCACCACTCGTTATTCTTCTCATACTTCCACGTCACCAGCATCTCTCCCGCAACTTCCTTGAATACAGATTTATCGCGCGCGGAGAACAATCTCTGCCAGTTGCCCGCCTGTCCCTTCGGAAGGAAGGATGCGATTCCCTCATCCCGTTTTGCCTGCCACTCCTCGTCGGGGTTGGATTCCATTTCGGCTTGAATCTCCTTCTCCAGCGATTTGTTAATCGTCTTCACGCCGAGGAATTTCCACAAGCGGGACATTTCCTTGAATGGGTGTTTGAGCAAGTCTTCATAGCGCAGGGAAATATAATTTCGCTTGTATAAGCGCCGTGCTTCAGAGTCGATTTCGCTTACATCCTCCGCCCAGCGTTTGGCGACATTACGAATGAAGGATTCGGTAAAAATGGAACGTCTTCCATCAGTGAACGAAGCTGAATCAGCCCGAAGGTCCGCGATGATGCGTTTATCCTCCGCCGACAAAAACCTGGACTCCTCAACGAAGTTGCGGAAGCGTTCCGAGATTAACACATCGCGTCCATCACGGATAATGTATACCAGCTTCGCGTCGGGATAGATCGCGTGCATGTCGCGCACGGCTTCTCCGTGAATCGTGGACGATGGACTCTTGTCGCCGACGATGCGTTTGCCTGCGCGCGCCGCGTCGCGCTCCATGATGAAATCCGCCGCAGCGCGCAAGACGAGTGGCGAGAGGTCGCGCCCGCCATTCCAGCGATTCGATTTGCGCGTGAGCCATTCTTCCATCGCGGGCGAATCGACCATGGACATCAACAACGGTTTGCGTGTGAAGAAGTGCGCCTGATAATTGCAATGCACTTCGGGATGCAAACGCGCAAGGCGCATGAGCAACGTGGTGCCAGAGCGCGCATGACCGAGGATGAAAAATTTTTCGCGCGGGAAGAATTGTTTGATCTCCTTCAGTTCTTCGCGCGTAATCGCAGGGACTGGGTTGCGGCTTTTCCTTTTGGTTTCGCCCCTGAGCAAAATGCGCACCGAGCCCTTGAGTCGTCTAATGATCTCCATTCACTTTGAGCCCTCGAGCTTCCTCACCCCGCTCACATCGGCAAACAACGCCAGTTCACGGATGGTCTTCTTCCGCACGGGATGCACAAAATCGGAGGCAATATCCATCATCGGCACAAGTACAAACCCGCGCTCATGCATGTGCGGGTGAGGAATCATCAACGCAGGCGAGTACAGGACAAGATCGTCGTAAAACAAAATATCGATGTCGATCAATCGCGGACCGTTCGGGAACGATTCCTTCCTCCCCAGCGCCACCTCCAGCCGTTTGAGATGTTTGAGGAGCGGCTCAGGCTTGAGATACGTCTCGACGCGCACCACCTGGTTGAGAAATTTCTCCTGGTCTTCGTATCCCCACGGCGGCGTTTCGTACACA
>Ga0209172_10006635_pt1 | contig 12649 bp, 10 predicted proteins | sample LarsenN4metaG_FD_184113 | JGI IMG/M metagenome (GOLD analysis project Ga0209172, IMG submission 184113) | Hot spring sediment bacterial and archeal communities from British Columbia, Canada, to study Microbial Dark Matter (Phase II) - Larsen... ... | reverse complement strand
TCCAAGGTAACAACGACGGCTTTGCGCAGCATCAAGCTGCGTTCACGCGTTTTCAAAGCCGCATCAACGAGGTTGAGGAACGGCAAAAAAGTCTTGCGGAGCAGATCAAGCAATACGAAGACAGCATGAGGAAATACATGCTGCAGCTCACCAAGATGCAGGCGTACATCCAATCGCTGCCGGTAAAGAAAGCCGAAGCGATTGCCGATTTTGTCTCAGCGCAGCGCATCATCGAGCTGAATCATCGCCTGATGGGCATCAAAACTTCGTTTGAAGACGGACCGGTGTCGCTGGTGCTCGAGGAGAATCGCCGGCTGACCGCGCAGGCCAGAGTGACCGAAAAAATGGCCGGCACCAGTGTTGAGCTGCAAGACACGATGTATGCCGACGCCGGCCGCTCTTCCGAGAGCGGCGATGTTTTTGCCAGGATGCTTGCCGCGCGCAAGGCGCAGAAGGAAGCGCCAGCCACGCCGGTGGAAAAAGAGGCCGCCAAGCAAACAGCCGGTTCCGGCAATGATCGGCCAAAGATTTGAATTTTCGTGTAACGTGAGGCGTGTAACGGTCTTGTTTGGAAAATGTTTGGTGAGTCCACGTGTCATCCCGTAGGCTACGCCCGCAGGGGATCCTTTTTCAAACTAAGATATCTCTTGAATATGAAAGAGATTCCTCGACGCAGTCTTACAGAATGACATTTTATCGTTGTGTGAAATTTGTGGAAAAACTTTTTTTAAAGGAGCAATGAAGATGAAACGCAGTAAATTGATTTTTGCCGTGACGGCAGTTAGTTTAATTTTGGTCCTGGTAACGAGCATGATCATCACATCAAATCAGGCCAGCCTGGCGCAAAACAAAAAACCCAAGTTCACGCTAATGTGGTCGATCTACGTCGGCTGGATGCCGTGGCCGTATGCCGCCGAGTCCGGCATCATCAAAAAGTGGGCGGATAAATATGCCATTGAAATTGACGTGCGGCAAGCAGATTACATTCCTTCCATCGAAGCTTATGTCGCCGGCAAGGCAGACGCGTGTGTGATGACGAACATGGAATGCCTCGACATGCCGGCGGCTTCGGGAATTGACAACACGGTTGTTGTCGTGGGCGATTTCTCGAACGGCAACGACGTGCTCTACACCCGCGACGATCTGCAAGTTCCGCAACTGCGCGGCAAGCAGGTGGTGCTGGTGGAGTTGTCGGTGTCGCATTATTTGCTCGTGCGCGCGCTCGAGCTCAAAGGAAATAGCCTAACGGAGAAAGACGTCAAAATTCTCAATACGAGCGATGCGGACATTGCGCCGGTGTTCATCTCCAATCCCTCGCAAAAAGCCGTGGTGACGTGGAATCCCATGGCTTTGGAAATCGAGCAAACGCCCGGGGTGAAGCGCGTGTTCGACTCAGCGGCGATTCCCGGCGAGATCCTCGATTTGCTGGTGGTGAAAACCGAGGTGCTGAAAAAAAATCCGCAGCTCGGCAAAGCGCTCACCGGCGCGTGGTACGAAATCATGGGCATCATGTCCACTCGCAGCCCGGAAGCGGAAAAGGCCATCGCGCGCATGGCGGAATTGTCGGGCGCCACTCCGGCATCATTTAAACAGCAGCTCAAAACCACGGCGATGTACTATCGCGCTCAAGATGCGATCGCGTTTACTAATTCACCCGAGCTGCAACGCACGATGGATTTTGTGCGCAAATTCTGCTTCGAGCACAAGCTGCTCGGCGAAAACGCCGCCTCGGCCGATCAAGTCGGCATCCAATTTCCCGACGGAAAAATTTTGGGTGATCCGAAAAATGTGAAGATGCGCTTCTCGACGGAATACGTGCAGATGGCGGCGGATGGTAAACTTTGAGAAGATGCAAGATTTTTGAAAATTCTCGTGTAACGTGGAACGTGTAACGGTCTCACGATGAAAGAGCGTTACACGTTTCACGTTACACGACTTACAAAATAGAGCGAAAAACAAGGAGACGACTACTTGCAATTGCGCAACATCTTCGGCATCTACGCTGATCTCCCGCGCTGGCTGCGAACCGTGCTGGCGGTTTTGCCCTTTGTGCTGATCATTGCCGGCTATATTGCGATTGCGGAAAAGCGCCATCAGGAAAACCCGGACGACAAGGTCACGCCGACGCCGCAACAACTCGTCGACGGTTTTTGGCGAGCCGCAACGGAGCCGGATCGCGACGGCAAAATCCGTTTGTGGGTTGACACCTTCGCCAGCTTGCGGCGCTTGGGCATCGGCGTTTTGCTCGCTGCCGTCGTCGGAATCTTATTCGGGCTGCATCTTGGCGTCATGCCATTCTTTGAAGCGAATTTTCTGAAGTTCGTGACTTTTTTTGACAAAATACCGGCGCTTGCTTTGTTGCCCATTTTGTTCATCCTTTTGGGTCTGGAAGAGACCGCCAAAGTCACGCTGATTTTCATCGGCATCGTGCCGACGATCACCCTCGACACCTACTTGCGCGCCAAAGAAATTCCGCAAGAGCAATTGGTGAAAGCCTTCACCCTCGGCGCTTCGGATATTGAAGTGACGTACAAAGTGGTGCTGCCGCAAATTTTTCCCAAAGCGCTGGACTCGGTGCGGCTCAATCTCAAAGGTGCCTGGCTGTTTCTCATCGCCGCTGAATCCATCACCGCCACCGAGGGACTTGGCTATCGCATCTTTGTCGTGCGGCGCTATTTGGCAATGGACATCATCATCCCCTACGTTATCTGGATAGCGCTGCTTGCCTTTCTGATGGATTTTCTTTTGCGGCTGTGGGTGAAAAAGGGGGTTTGTTGGCTGGAAAACTAAAACCGGATTAGTGGATTTTTGGATTAATGGATTGTTGGAAACCCATTAATCCAGAAATCCATTAATCCAGAAATCCATCAATCCACCAATCCAATTTTATATGAGCGACATCTATGTAGTCAAACTCGATGACATCTACCAACGCTATCCCCGCGATGGCAAGATGACGACCATCCTCAGCGACATTGATTTAAAGGTACGTCCGAAGGAATTCGTTACCATTGTCGGCCCCAGTGGTTGCGGCAAATCCACCCTTTTGCGGCTCATCGTCGGCTGGGAACGCGCCAAGGCCGGCAAAGTGTGGATTGATAATGTCGTCGTCGAGTTGCCCAATCGCGACCGTGGCATCGTCTTCCAAAAATATTCACTTTTCCCCCATCTCACGGTTTTGGAAAATGTGATGTTTGGCCTCGAATTGGAGCAGATTCCATTTTTATGGAAATACCTTTGGTATCCCGGCTATTTGCATCGCCGCAAGACTTGGGTGAAAGAAGCTATGACTTTCCTCGAGCGCATGCGCCTGAGCGAGCACGCTAACAAATATCCGCATGAGCTTTCCGGTGGCATGCAACAGCGCGTGGCCATTGCGCAAGCTCTCATCATGAAGCCGAAGATCATCTTGATGGACGAACCGTTCGGCGCGCTCGACCCCGGTACGCGCGAGGACATGCAAGTTTTTCTGCTCGAGCTGTGGGAGCAATATGACATGACGATTTTCTTTGTCACGCATGATCTCGAAGAGGCCTTGTTTCTCGGCACCCGTATCGTCGTGCTGTCGCCATACTATACCGTTGATAACGGCTCTGCCGAAGGCGCCAAGATCGTGATGGATCGCAAATTGCCCGGCCCGACAGCGACGCGGGTCAAATATACGCCGGAATTCAACCAGCTTCTCGAAGAGGTCAAACTCCGTGGCTTCGTAAAAGACTATAAGCAACACATCAGCGAGTTCGATCTGTCGCATCCGGATTCGTGGCAGCAGGCCGTGTAACGTGATACGTGTCACGTTCTTAGCTTGAAATCTTTTCTAAATTCTGAAAGGAGGAGGTTATGGCAACGGCAAAATTTCGTTTCGATTTCGAGAATCTCGAAGCCTATCAAAAGGCGTTTCGATGGAATCGTGAGGTGTTCCGTCGCAGCTTAAAATTCAGACGTTTGCTGCAGTCGTCGGTTGGCGATCAGTTGCGGCGTGCGGCGTTGTCGATACTAACCAATATCGCCGAGGGCAGCGGGCAAGATTCAAAGGCACAAAAGAAGCGTTATTACAAGTATTCATACAATTCCGCGCGGGAATGTGTTCCAATTCTCGCACTCGCTTGCTCGCTGGAGGCGATAACAGAAAAGGAACATCAAGGCTTTCGACAAGAATTAGTTGGTGTCATTCAAATGATCGCCAAGCTCATCAAAGGCGTTGATAAGCCAAAAGCTAAAAATGCGAAAAACGGTAATGGCAAGCCAAACAACGGCAAAAAGTCACAAACCAAAGAAAATGCTCAAAACTAAGATCGTTACACGTTTCACGTTACACGAAATATGAAAGACAACTCATTAACACAACGTCCCTTGTTCCTCAACGACCTCAACCGCCTCTACCGCCAGCGCAAAAAGAACGTCATTCTGATGACGGGCAACATTCACGACTCGTTTTGGGACACGACGACGAACGAGTTTGCGCCGATGGATCAGGTGCTGTATCGCGCGCTGCGTGAACATTTTACCATTGTGTTCGTCGATATGGCTGGCATTTCTTTTTTGAGCGCCGAAGATGAATTGGATTTTGCCCGCGTGTGGAAATCAGCCGAGCATCTTTTGCCTGCCGAAGGTTTTCGCGAGCAGGAGCTCGAGGAATTTCGCAACGCCGTTGCGAACAACACGTTTCAATCGCTGGCGGCGCTGGTGATGTTGAAGCATCTCACCGAGCGCATGGTGCGTTTTCGGAAAAAGCATGCTGAATTGAAGCCGTTGGCGATTATCGTGCGGCTGGCAGGAACGTTATTTCCTGAGGGCGAAATCAATCGTCTGCCGGAACTGGATAAAAACCGGCTGGCCTATTTTTATGCGTGGATCACCCAGCCCGAATTTCGCGAAGAGAAAGATTTCTTCATTCTGCTCAATCGCACCAACTCCGAAGTGAACAGCTTGCTGCGCGCGCTACCGCACACCGCCGGCATTTCCATTCCTTTGCCTGATGAAGAACAACGCCGGCAATTCGTCGAGCACTTTTTGAAAAATCCCAAATTGGGCGAGGCGCTACAGTTCGAAGGCGGCAAGGACAGCTTTATTGCGGACAGCGCCGGCCTCACGCTGGAGGTGCTGAAAGATCTTTTTGAAGATGCGGTCAGTGAAAAAAAGCCGGTCACCCGTGCCATGCTGTTGGCCGAGATCAACAATTTGCTGCGCGAGCATTTGGGCGACATCATCGAAGTTGAGATTCCCACCTTCGGTCCCGACGCGGTGATTGGCAACGAGGAGCACAAGCAGATTCTCGATGACGTGTTCGAGCGCTGCGAGCATCGCGATACCGCCGTGTCTGCTCTTCTCATTTCCGGACCGAACGGCGGCGGCAAAACTTTTCTCCTGCAAGCTTATGCCGGCAAATCCGGCCGCGTCGTCATTCGCATCAAAAATCTGCGCAGCATGTACTACGGCCAGACGTCGGTGATGTTCGAGTTGTTCCGCTGGTATGTGTTGACGTTTGGAAAAATTCTCATCCTCGTTGACGAAGCGCACACGGCGTTTGGCTCGGTCCACTCTCCCACCACGCATGAGGCGGAGAAACAACTTGCCGGCAACATCATCCAAATGATGGGCGACGAGCGCAACCTCGTGAAAGTGCTGTGGGGGTTGATGACCTCGCGGCCCGACGAGCTTGATCCCGATGTGAAAAGCCGCAGCCCGATTCAAATCGCCGTCTTCGATCCCGAAGGCGAAAAGCGCGTCGCCTTCATCCGCGAATTGTTCAAACGCAAAGGTGTGCCGCTGGATGACCTCTCCCCTGCTGATTGGGACGCGCTCATCGCCAAAACTGCTAACTTCTCCGCCCGGGATTTTCGCAACCTCACCGCTGAGACGTTGCACGCGCGCCGCAAAAATCCGCAGATCAGCATTCTGCAAGTGCTTGATTACTGGCGTGCGGGGATGTCAATTGTTCGCGAACGCGAATTTCAGATGCACGTGGCGGCGATGCACTGCTCGTATCCTGCGCTGCTGCCGGAGCGGTTTCGGAAGATGAGCACGGAGGAGATTATTGCGGCGACGGATGGTTTGAGAATGTTAACGCAGTTTAGAAAAGGGGCATAACTGCACAGTTCAAAAATGCCCCTTTATTGCGTCTTATTCGCCCGTATCGCCCCTTAAAATAATATTTTAAGTAAACACAGGGACACCAAAACTATTCCTCAAAAACCACCTTCCCTCCCACCACCGTCATCGTCACTTTTACCTCACGAATCTTCGCCGGCTCAATCGCAAAAATATCGTCCGAGAGCATCACAAAATCCGCCCATTTGCCAACTTCCAAACTGCCTTTCGCTTTCTCAGCAAATTCAGCATACGCATCGTTAATCGTGTAACATTTCACCGCCTCGGCGACGGAAATTTTTTGCTCGGAAACCCAACCGTCGGGATGACCATCATCTAAAGTGCGGCGTGTCACCGCCGCGTAAATGCCTTGAATCGGATCCAGCGGCGCGACAAACCAATCGGAGCCGAAACTCAAATTGGCACCGGTATCAAGCAGCGAGCGAAAAGCGTAGGTGGTTTTGCTGCGTTCGGCGCCGAGGCGTTTCTCGGCCCAGCGCCCGTCGTCGATGCAGTGGTAGGGTTGCATGCTGGGAATGACGCCGAGCGTTTGAAAACGCGCAATGTCTTTTGGGTGCAAATGCTGCGCGTGCTCAATGCGAAAGCGGCGATCTTTCAGGCCATTCTCTTTTTCAACACGTTCGTAAATATCGAGCATCTCAGAGTTGGCGCTGTCGCCGATGGCATGAATGGCAATTTGCAAACCGGCCGAATCCGCGGCTTTCACAAACTGGTGCATCATTCCGGTCCGGAACCAATCGGAAACATACGTGCCGCGATTTAACGGGTCATCGGCAAATGGCGCGAACATCAGCGCGGTCGAAGAGCCGAGTGAGCCATCAACAAAACCTTTGAGTCCGCCGACGCGCAGCCATTCATCTTGCTTAACAGAATCTCGCAAAGCAACAACGCGCTCCCACGTGCTGATCGGAAAATACGCACTCACGCGCACGGTCAATTTGCCCTGGCGGCGCGCCCGCTCGTAAGCGTACCAATCGCCCCAACCGAGCATGTCATGAATGGAAGTGACGCCAACTACAGCGGCATATTTCATCGCAGCGGCAAGGGCGTCGTCCAGCTCTTCCGGCGTGGCAGCGGGAATGACGTTGTAAACCAAGCCCATCGCGGCGTCTTTGAAAATGCCGGTCGGCTCGCCGGTTTTGGGATTTTTGACAATCACGCCGCCTGCGGGCGTCGGTGTGTCCTTGGTAATTTTGGCAAGCTTGAGCGCGAGGCTGTTGGCCAAAAGCATGTGGCCGTCGGTGCGGTTGATGGCGACGGGATTGTTTGGCGTGGCTTTGTCGATGAGTTGGCGTGTCGGCAGAACGCCACCAAAGGCGCGCTCGTGATCCCAGTTGCCTTCGGTGACCCAGCGTCCGGGCGGCAGCTTGTCGGCGTAAGTTTTCAATCGCGCCAAAAACTCCTGCTCGTTTTGGCAGTCGCGCAGATCGATGGTGAGCAAGCTTTGGCCGCCGGTGAGAAAATGCGTGTGCGCATCGGTGAAGCCGGGGACGATTCTTTTTCCGCCGGCGTCGATGACGCGCGTGTCTTTGTCAATCCATTTTTCAATCTCTGCCGAATGACCAACTGCGACGATTTTGCCGTTTTGCACGGCAAGCGCTTCAGCCTCGGGTTGGTTCTCGTTCACCGTCCAAATTTTGGCGTTCTTGACAACGAGATCAGCTTTCTGTTGCCGGCTGCAAGCGGTTAGAAGCAGCAAAATGAGAAAGCTAAAAAGGTAGCGCATCTCCTCCTCCTTCTGTTGGTATTCGGCTACGCCCGTAGGGATCTGGCGAATCGTCCAGTAGATTTTTAATTCACAAAATACAAGAAAGATGGAGAAAAGTCAAGCGTTACATGCGCGAGAATTCCCTTGACAAAGTGAGGCAAATTTGATATAGTATAGCAATAACGGAATGAGTTATTGTCACAAGTCACAAAGCTTTCATGAGAAAAGATCATGTCCTATCCAGCCAATGATCTAATAGAAACCGTCAAAGCGCTACCGACAGTACGGCAAGCCGAAGTGCGAGAATTCATCGACCTGCTTGGCACGAGTGAAGAAATTATTGCGGTGGCAATGGAGTGGATAACCGAGCGTTTGCCGGATCGTTACTGCGCCGAAGATCCTCATTTTGATGTTCGTGCTCTGAGTTGGCGTGTTCCCATTGTGTTATCCTATCCAACCGGTGAAGGCGGTATCGTCGGTGAATTAGTGGTTGACGCGCGCACGCACCAAATCAACAGCCACACAGCAGTAGATGTTATCCGTGATCGCGGCAAAAGACTCGCTCAAGAGCTGATCCATGCCTGACCAACCTCCTTTCCTTCCGCAGCAAAGCAAATATTCTTGCGCTGTGGCTTGCCTAAGGATGCTTCTTGCGGCTCACGGAATTGATCGAACCGAAGAGGAGTTGCGCATCCTTTGTGACTGCGGCACAGAAGGCACCGGTGAGCGAAAAATCCCCATCGCTGAATTCGAGGAAGACTGGCAACTCATGCGGGGGCTCACCATTCTGTGCCAAAAATAAAAGTGGCGTGAAGCATTCTCCACGCCACTTTGGCTGAAATTTCCAACCTCCCTCAAATCGTATGTGCTCAAAATTATGGGTAAAGTGGAGTGCAATGCTTTAGCATTGCCGCAAAACTGAAGTTTTGCACTCCGCTCCACCAAATATTGAGAAGATACCTCAAATCTTTCAAATCCTACCCCCAAGTTTCTATTGTCACTTTAAACAGACAACCTGCATCAATTCGCCGGATCGGCCGGCGTGTTGGGATTTGCCGCGCGTTCGGCGTCCGGATACGGCAGCCAATTGCGCGTGCGGCTGCGGGTGGCCGGATCGGTTTCAGCGCCGGGCTTGCCGAAGCGCCGGGTGTCGCCCCAACGCAGTCCGCTGATGAACAACTCATAACCACGTTGTTTGTAAATCTCATCCAGAATCGCCGCTTGCGTCGGCAGATCAGCCGCGGTTTTGGCCGCCAGCCCGGCGCCAATGCCGGCCGCATCAGTGGTTTTGGTGCGCACTTTGTTCAGCTCGATCAACGCATTGGCCAGATCATTCTGCCGCGCATACGCCTCGGCTTTGATGAGCGTGACTTCTCCCGGCAGGTAGACAAAATACGGTGAATTGTCCAGCCGGTATTGCACGAAATTATCAACCGGCTTGCCCAGGAAAGAGTTCTCGTTGACCTCGGATACCCAAAAGGTCACCCGGCGATCTCCGGCCTCGGCATTTAAGCGGAAAGTATCCACCGGCTTGTAATAGACGATTTGCACGGTGATCAGAAAGATCGGATTGCGCGCGGTGGCGCTATTGAAAAATAGTGTCGAGGTTTTGGTGAGATCGACCGCATTCGCCGCCGCCAGAGCTTTGGCGTTGTCGCCGGCAATCAGCGCGTAACGGGCCAGCATGGCATTGATGGTATTGGGCAGATTGAAACCGGTGCCCAAAATATTTGCATTGAAGTCCGTCGAAGCCGGCGTCGCCGCCAAGCCGTCGCGCGCAGACTCGAGCAGACCGATGACCGTCGCCAGCACGGCAGCCCGGTTGGAAAAGGTCGGCGTTTGCGAGGTGGTCACGTCGATCGGCACGCTCACAAAGGCCTCGATCAACTCGCCAAGCGACATGGCTTTGATCAACCGCGCCAGAGCCAGAATGCCGCTGGCGGTTCCGGGATCGAGCGGCACTTTGTTGGCATTGTTGATCAAGTCTTCAGCGGTTTTTATCACGCGATATTGGCTGTTCCAAAAACTATTGACCGTGCCGTTGAAGCCCTGCACGTCCGCGCCGCCGGTTTCCAATTCGCGCAAACCCAACACCGATGACGGCATGGTGGCGTATTGGCGGGTGATCAAATTGGACACCTCGATGGTTTCGTTGATGGTCTCGCCATATTGCGCCTGCATGCCGATGGCAATCGCTTTGATGCCTTCCGGCGAGCTCAAGACATCTTCCGTCGTCGGCGCGTTGGGATTGAGTTGATCCAAAGAACAACCCATCGCAAACGCCAGAACCGCGAGGGCGATGGTTAGCAATTTTATGTATTTCATTTTCAATTCCTCAATTTGAATAAGTTCATGTCGGGTGAAAGTCTCGTTGAACCTCTTAGTAGTTCGCCGTGATCCCAAAACTGAACGTGCGTGGCAGCGGCAAGGTCGACCAGTCGAAACCGCGCACCAGCGTGCTTTGCGAAGCCACGTTCACCTCCGGATCGTAACCGCTGTAGTCGTCGATCGAAAAGAGGTTGCGCCCGGAGAGCGTCAATTGCAGGCTGCGCAAACCGAGATTGTTGACGAAACCCGAATCAAGAACGTAGTTGAGGGAGACTTCACGCAGCTTGATGAAACTGCCGTCTTCGATATATTCCTCGAAAACGCGCCGCCGCTGATTGAAATAACCGGCCGGCAGCTCGCCGCTCAGCTCGCGCTCGTATTCCTTGCCATTGCCAAAGGCTGGCGTCTCAAGAATTCTTCGCGTGAAATTGAAAACGTCATAGCCAAACATCGCGTCAAACTGGGTGTGCAGGCTCAGCTTGCTACCCAGACGAAAATCATTGATGAATGACGTTACAAACTCCGGATTCGGATCGCCGATCTCCGAGGCAGTTGGAATGACGACCGGCAGTCCGGCCGAAGTCAACTGGATGCTGCCATCAGTATTGCGGCCATAGGTTGGGCCATAAAAAATTCCCAGCGGTCTGCCTTCAAACACCCGTGAAATGCCGAAACTGCCCGGCACCACCAGCGGCGGGCCATTCAGCTCCAGCACTTTGTTTTTGTTGTGGAAAGCGTCAGCGTCGAAATCCATTGAAGTTTGTCGCTATTGAGCACGACGCCTTTTGCCAACAGCTCGTAGCCCTTGTTCGACAGCACGCCGACGTTGTCAATTCTCGCGCCAAAGCCGGTGGAGGGCGGCGGCGTCACCTGCAACAGCAGATCATCGATGCGTTTGTCGTAATAGCTGAACTCGAAACTCAGCCGGTCATCAAACATGCCAAAGTCGGCGCCGACTTCGAATTCCCGCATGGTCTCCGGCTTGAGATTTTCGTTGCCGATTTGCGACGAGTTCACCAGCCCGGGACGATTGCTGTTCACCGTTTGCAAATAAACCGAAAAACGGTCGTAAGTGCCGGCCGGTTGCCCGCCGGATTTGCCCCACGCCCCGCGGAGCTTGAAGCGATTCAGCGTCCCGCCAAAAGCATTTTGCCACCATGGTTCGGACGACACCAGATACGAAAGACTGGCCTTGGGAAACGTCTGCCAGCGATTATCTTCGCCAAAGGTCGAAGCCGCATCGAAGCGCAGCGCGCCGGTGAGATACAATTTATTCTTGAAGCCAATCGTCTCCTGGCCGAAATAACCGTAGATGACGCGCTTGGAGCGAAATTCGCCGGCTGTCGGCACCGCGCCGGCGCTCAATAATCCGGCCAGTGGCGTCAGATCGCGCGCTGAAGCCGTCACATTATCAGCTTCAGCATATTGATGATTCATGCCCACCGTGGTGGTAAAGTCCAGACTCCCAGTGCCGGTGACATGAGTGGCGACAAAGTCATTGTTGATGAGCTTGACCTTCTGAATCGCCGCCTGGGAGAATCCGGTGACGTATCCTGCCGACGAGCCTCGCGGGATCCGACGGAGCGCCTCTTCGGTATATTGATCATATCCGAGTGTATAATCCAACGAGACATTCCGCAACGGCGTGGCGGTGGCACGAAGATTACCGACGAAGCGATCGACATTCAGAGGGTTTTCCCACGTCTTCAGTACTTCCAACTCGTTGGCGAAGCCGGCAAACGGCGGCGTGGGGAACTTGCCTTCGGCATTGGCGCGCAAGTCAAACCAGTTCGGCTGAAACGCAAAATTGGTAATGACGCCTTCGCCGCCAACAACGCCACCGTTCGGCACCCGCTCGTCGTGCGTATCGATGTAATTGGCGCCGGCGGAGAGTTGCAGCCAGTTGTTCACGGTCTGATCCAGATTGACTCGGAAGTTGACCTTGCGGTGACTGGTCGCCTCCATGATGCCTTCTTCCTTTTCGTGGGTGCCGGACAAATAGTATCGCGTCCGCTCCGTGCCGCCGGAAACCGACAGATAATTCTCAATATCGTAGCCGGTTCTGAAAATATCTTCCTGATAATCGCGCCGGGTCACGAGCTTGCGGGTGGCAACGGACGGCGGCTGGTCAAAAGGAAACAGGTTTACTTCGTAAGTTTTGCGAATTTTGCTGGTGCCGACGCGTGAGCGGTAGGTGATGCGCGTATCGCCGGCGGTGCCGCGTTTGGTGAAAATTTGGATCACGCCGTTGTTGGCGCGCGAGCCATACAGCGCGGCCGCGGCGGCGCCTTTCACCACTTCGATGCGATCGATATCATTCGCCTCGATATCGGCAATGCGGTTGCCGACGTAGCCGCCCAGATTCACCAGTTCGTTCGAGCTGTTGTCAATAATAACGCCGTCGACGATGTAGAGCGGCTCGGCGCTGGCGGAAATCGTCGAAGTGCCGCGCAGCCGCACCGTCACGCCGCCGCCCGGGGTGCCGGAGTTTTGCTGCACCAT
>Ga0209172_10006633_pt1 | contig 12650 bp, 5 predicted proteins | sample LarsenN4metaG_FD_184113 | JGI IMG/M metagenome (GOLD analysis project Ga0209172, IMG submission 184113) | Hot spring sediment bacterial and archeal communities from British Columbia, Canada, to study Microbial Dark Matter (Phase II) - Larsen... ... | reverse complement strand
CTGGTGCAGCAGCAGCCGGATGGCGTCGCCGAGCAGCGCTTCAGCTTTCTCGACGACGCGCTGAACAGCGTGCAGCCGGAGCTGGTGCTGCGCCGGGTGTACGACCCGCGGCAGCGGCCGTGGTACCAGCAGGCGGTGGCCAGCCACGGCGCCGCCGCCACCGAGCCGTACCGCTTTAGCACCACCGGTCTGATCGGCCTCACCTACGCGCACCAGAACGGCGATGCCAGCGCGGTGGCCGGCGCCGACCTGCGCCTGCTGACGCTGGGCACCATCCTGCGCCAAAACCTGCCCAGCGCCGCCGCGCAGATGGCCATTGTCAACGCCGCGCACGACATCCTGGTCAGCACCCATACCGACGAACGCGACCCGCGCCCGGTCAAGCTCGGCGAGAGCGCACCGTCTGCACTGGCGACACTGGGCACGCAATGGCACCCCGGCACACCGCCACCGGCGGTGATCGAGTGGCAAGGCCAGCAATGGCACGTGGCGGTGTCGGCGCTGCCCGGCGGCAGCCACCAGCAGCTGGTGATGGTGATGCCGGAGCACGAGCTGTTCGCCGCCGGCCGCGAAGTGGCCGAGCGCGCGGCGTGGATTCCGCTGCTGATCCTGCTGCTGATGCTGCCGCTGGGCTGGCTGCTGTCGCGGCTGCTGAGCCAGCCGCTGCGGCAGCTGGTGGCCGCCTCCGGCCGCATCCAGTCGCTGGATTTTTCCGACAGCAGCCTGCCGCCCAGCCCGGTGCGCGAGCTGAACGAGCTGATGGCGGCGTCGGAGGCGATGAAGGTCACCATCCGCGATTTCATCGGCCTCAGTCGCGACATGGTCGCCGAGAACGCGCTGGAACAGCTGCTGGGCACCGTGCTGCAGTCGACCATGCACGCGTTGCCGGCACAGCGCGGCGGGCTGTGGCTGATGGACGGTGCGCAGCTGGCGCCGTCCATCAGCCGCGACGAACACGAGCAGCCGCTGCAGCTGGGCAATCTGCCGCTGGACGACGCGCTGCTGCTGGACACGCTGGCCGCCAGCGCGCCGCAGCAGATTGCGGCCAACCCTGCACTGATCCCGGTAGAGATGCGCAGCCTGCTGGGCGAGGACACCCGCCAGCTGATCCTGCTGCCGCTGCGGCTGGAATCGCAGGAGCTGCTGGGCCTGCTGGTGCTGGCCAGCAGCGAGAGCATCGCTCACACCCAGAGCGGTCACCGCATCAACTACCTGCAGGCGCTGGTCGGCTTTGCCGCCATCGCCATCGACAACCGCCGCCTGGCCTCGGCGCTGCAGCAGCTGATGAACGCGCTGGTGGAGCTGATCGCCGGCGCCATCGACGCCAAGTCGCCGTACACCGGCGGCCACTGCCAGCGGGTGCCGGAGCTGGCGCAGGCGCTGGCCGAGGCCGCGCACCAGAGCCAGCAGGGGCCGTTTGCCGGCTTCCAGCTCAGCGCTGCCGACCGCGAGGCGCTGTACATCGCCAGCTGGCTGCACGACTGCGGCAAGGTCACCACCCCGGAGTACGTGGTCGACAAGGCCACCAAACTGGAAACGCTGTACGACCGCATCCACGAGATCCGCATGCGCTTCGAGCTGCTGAAACGCGACGCCGATGTCGCCTACTGGCAGGGCCTCGCCGCCGGCGAGGACGCCGCGCGGCTGAAACAGCAGTGCCAGCAGCAGAAGGCGCAGCTGGACGACGACTTCGCCTTCGTCGCGCGCTGCAACCTGGGCGGCGAATTCATGGACGACGCCGATCTGGCGCGGCTGCAGCAGATCGCCGGCCGCCGCTGGACGCGCACGCTGGACGATCGCCTGGGGCTGGGGCCGATGGAACAGGCACGGCTGGCCGGCATCGCCGCGCCGTCGCTGCCGGTCGAGGAAAACCTGCTCGCCGACAAGCCGGAACACCGCATCCCGCGCGGCGGCGCCGACACGTTGCCGGCCGACAAGCGCTGGGGCTTCAAGGTCAAGGTGCCGGAGCTGCTGTACAACAAGGGCGAACTGAGCAACCTGTCCATCCGCCGCGGCACGCTGACCGAGGAAGAACGCTACAAGATCAACGCCCACATCACCGAAACCATCAAGATGCTGCACGCGCTGCCCTTCCCCGCCCACCTCGCCCACGTGCCGGAGATCGCCGGCGGTCACCACGAGCGCATCGACGGCAAGGGCTACCCGCGCGGCCTGCACGGCCACGAGATGAGCGTGCTGGCGCGGGTGATGGCCATCGCCGACGTGTTCGAGGCGCTGACCGCCGCCGACCGCCCGTACAAGCCGGCCAAGCCGCTGTCGGAGGCGCTGCAGATCATGCGCAAGATGGCGGAGGACGGCCACCTCGACCCCGAGCTGTACCAGCTGTTCCTCGACAGCGGCATCTGGCGCCACTACGCCGGGCGCTATCTGGCCGCAGCCCAGGCCGACGTCGCCGACAGCCACGCCTACCGGCCGCGGCAAAGCCTGCATCAGCACTGAGCCGGCGTCACCAAAACGTCACCCGCAGCGGTTAGGGTGCTACTGCGGCAACGCAGCAGGCGCCATGACGGCCAAGTTAACACGTCATCTCCCGGTAATGTCGCCGCCCTACACTGTCGGCATCTTGAAGGGATGATTGAAAATGACGCTGGTAAAACGCCTGTGGCTAACCGTAGCCTTTACCCTTGGCTGTCTGATCGTGGTGATGCTGCTCAGCAGCCAGCAGCTGTTTTCGCTGCGCCACCAGTTTGCCGACTATCGCGAGCGACAGCAGCTGTCCACCCACCTGCAGACGCTGAAGGCCGAGGTGCTGTCGCTGGCCCGCGCCGACCCGCTGCTGGAAGACACCGCGCCGCGGCTGGCGCGGGTGCAGCAGAACGTCGCCAAGCTGATCCCGGCGATCAGCCAGGCACTGCCGCCGGCCAGCCGCCAGGCGTTCGCCGGCAAGGCGCAGGGCTACTGGCAGGAGTTTGCCAAGAACCTGCGCTCGGCGCTGACCATCGCCGAAACCGCGCCGGAAGACGCGCTGTCGATCCCGGAGCGCGCCTACAGCCTCAGCATCGTGCCGCTGGTCAACCTGATCGACAGCACGCTGGATAACGAGCAGCGCCAGCTGGCCAGCGCCGAAAGCGCGATGGCGCAGGCGATGCTGCAACTGGTGCTGCTGGTGCTGGGCCCGCTCGGCGTCGCCAGCGTGGCGGTGGTGCTGTCGCAGGTGCTGCTGGCACAACGGCTGAAGAAGCAGATCGCCGCGATGCAACACGCCGCCGACCTGCTCGGCGAAGGCCAGCTCAGCACCCGCCTGCCGGTCAGCGGCCGCGACGAGCTGTCGCAGGCCGCCGGCCACATCAACCGCTTCCTCGACAAGCTCAGCGAGCTGCTCGGTACCGTGCGCAGCAATGCCGCCGGCAGCGAGCGCGAGGCGCAGGACATTCTCGACCTCACCCACCACGTGATCGGCACCACCCGCCAGCAGGCGGAAACCGCCGAGCACAGCAACCACGCCGCCAACGCAGTGGCCAGCTCGGCCGAGGAAATCGTCAGCCACATCCGCCGCGCACTGCAGGACGCCGACACCGCCACCGAGCGCACCGCCCACGCCCGCGAGCTGGCCGGCGACACCGCCGGCACACTGCAGGCACTGGCCGGCCGTATCCAGGGTGCGGTGGGCGAGACCGAGCAGCTGAAGCACGCCATCGCCGACATCGCGCAGATCAGCAACATGATCCGCGACGTGGCGGAGCAGACCAACCTGCTGGCGCTGAACGCGGCGATCGAGGCCGCCCGTGCCGGCGAGCACGGCCGCGGCTTTGCCGTGGTCGCCGACGAGGTGCGCAAGCTGTCGGAGCGCACCTCCAGCGCCACCGCCGGCATCTTCGACACCCTGCTGCGCATCGAGGGCGCCACCAAGGCGCTGGCCGCCACCATGGACGCCGCGCATCAGGCCAGCCACGGCAGCGTGGTGGCACAGACCACGCTGGGCGAGGCGCTGCTGAGCATGGACAGCGCGCTGGTCACCATCAACCAGGTGCTGCGCGAGGTGGCGGAAGCCAGCCACCAGCAGAGCCAGGCCGGCAGCCACATCCGCAGCCGCGGCAGCGAGGTGTCGGCACTGGCCAGCGACATCTTCGGCAAGATGGAATCGCTGGCGCCGGCGATGGGGCGCTGGCGCGAGGTGTCGGAGCAGATGAACCGCGACCTGGCCTGGTTCCGCATCGACAGCCAGACCGGCGCTGCCGTACCGTTCTCGGCCAACAAGCCGCGCTTCGAATCCCGCAACAGCGACGCGGCCTGACGCGGCAGCACCAGCAAACACAAACGGCGCTCATCTGCATGAGCGCCGTTTTGTATTGCGGGCCGGCCTTGCGGCCAAGCTTGTCAGGCTTACCGCGCCGATCTGGTTTGAAGATGCAAGCGGCCGGTGACCAATAAAAAAGGCGCCCTCTTGAGGAGTCCTGGTTTACGGCAGCCCAGGTTGGCCACAAGCTGGCGGCAGCGAGGACTTACAGCCCGGCTTCGCGCTGCAGCAAGGCCACGGCCTGGTTCAACCATTGCTGCAGCAAGCTCTGCCGCTCGCCCTCGAGTAGCGCCACACCGGGCATTTCCTGCCACCAGTGTTCGCCGCCGTCGCACTGGCTCAGCCGCACGCGAAATTGTGCCGACAATGGTTGCAGGCTGTCTTGCTGTTGCTGGGTCGCGATGGGCCCGCCAAAGCTGGAGGCAAGCGCGGGCTGATCCAGGCTGGGCAAAGCCAGGCGATCGATATTGTCGATCCGGCACTGCACGCGTTCCTGCTCGGCGAGGTTGGCCACAAACACTGCCTCGCCCCCCAGGGTTAGCCGCATGCGCGCGGCTTCATCGACAAAAGCTTCGCCACGTGGCCGACTCGGGTCGATTACCGCCAGCAACCGCTCTCCCGGCGGAATCACTGTCCCCACCTGCAAGGCCTCACTGCGATCCACTACCCGACCGGCACGCGGCGCGCGCACACCAAGCCGATCGATCTGCTGCTGCAGCTGGTTGACCCGCTGCTGAGCCAGCTGCCATTGCTTTTGCAATGCCAGCCCTTCGGCCAGCAGCTTGTCGTCAAATGGCTGCCGCTCCAGCTGCCAGCGCAATGCCTCAGCCTCAGCCTCAGCCTGCTGCCGCTGCCAGACAAGCTCGGGTGAGCGCAAGGTCAGCAACCGCTGGCCGGCCTGTACCGCCTGGCCATCCTGCACCCAGACCTGCACCACCTCCGCCGTGGCCTCTGCCGGTGCGTACAGCTCACTCACTTCCTGCGCCCCCATCACCGCAGGCGCCGACAGCTCGGCCCGCCACGGCACCGCCACCCATAACAGCGCGACGAGCAGCAGCAACACGCTGCGGCAAGTAATGCGGTTCCAGCGCAACTCGGTGCGGCGCTGCCACCACACATTCAGTTCGCTCCACAGCGGGTAGGCGATGAACCAGCCCAATTCCACCAGCAACAGGAAGATGCCCAGCGCCTTGAAAAAGTAGTGGTAGACCACCAATGCAATCCCCAGGAACAGCACCAGCCGATACAGCCAAGTGGCAAAGGCAAACAGGGTGAGCATGCGCTGGCGTGCCGCCGGCACCGCTTCCGGTAAGGGTTCGTCCAGCCCCAGCAGCTGACGACGCAGCCAGCAGCGACCAAAAGCAAAGGCGCGACTGTGCAGATTGGGAATGCCCAGCCAGTCGGAGAGCAGGAAATAGCCGTCAAAACGCATGAAGGGGCTGGCGTTGATCGCCAGCGTAGCCAGCCAAGTAGTGGTCGCCAGCATGAACATCCCGGCGCGCAGCGGGCCGTCCGGCAGAAAGTTCCACAACAGAGTGGCGAACACCGCCAGCACCAGCTCGGCCAGCATGCCGGCGGCGCCGATCTGCAGCCGCTGCCGGCGCGACGCCAGCTTCCACGCTTCGTTGGTATCGGTATACAGCACCGGGAACATTACCAGAAACGCCACCCCCATCGCCGGCACACGACAGCCGTAACGGTAGGCGGTGAGCGCATGACCGAACTCGTGCAGCAGCTTGGCAAACGACAACGACAAGCCGATGCCGAGCCCCCCCCCCATCCCCTGATAATTGGCAAAAGTGTGGGTAAAGGCGTCCCAGCGCTGCAGCACCAGCAGCAACCCCAGCAACAGGGCCGCCGACACCAGATACCAGAAGCCGGGGGTGAGTACCCGCTCGAATAGCGGTGCCAGCCGCGCCAGCAACGGCATCGGCTGCAATAGCGGCAGGCGAAAGAACAGGTAGTGCTTAAGCAGCCATTTGGCCGGCGACAGCCGCAGCCGGGCGGCATGCCTGGTCAGTTGTTCGGTATGCGCCGGACTGCCGCCTTGCAGCAGGTGGTGGCGGCTCAGAAAGTCCACCACCGCCGCCACGTCGTCCGCGTGCAGCTGCAGGGTGGTAGAGGCATGGATGTCCGCCACGATAGCCTCGGCCGTCCCCAGCGGCCAGCGCGACAGGATTTCGAAGGCCGGCCAGCCCAGGCGGTAGAAACGGTTGGCCGCGGCATCGTGCAGCACCCAGCCGGGGCTGCCGTCGTGCTCCGGTGCCGCGGCGTGCAGTCCCAGATCCTGCCGCAGTGCCGGCAGCTGCAAACTGTTTGCCATCTACCAGCCCACCCATTGCCGCAGCCAGGTCAGCGGCCGGCGCAGCGAGTAATAGCTCAGTGGCACCCAGCTGCCGTATATCCTGGCGGTGCCCATCTGGCCGATGCGTGGTAGCGGTTGCCCCGCGCTGAAGCGGGCATAGACCCGGTAAGCCAGTACGTTGTCCTCTCCCACTTCAGCACGATAGGCCACGCGGGTGATCACGGCATCGTAAGACTCGGTTGGCGCCGCATTGGGAAACAGCCGCAGCTTGCTGCCGGGGACGACATGAATCGCCTCGGATGCCGGCAGCCAAGCGGTCAGCTCCACCCTGCCTGGGTCGGCCAGCTGCATCACCCGCTCACCAGGAGCCACAGCCCGCCCCAGCCAGTCGTTACGGTCGGAAAACACGATCACCCCGTCGCGCGGTGCCTTGACGTGAATGCGCGCCAGCTGGCGCGAGGTGTATTCGGTCTCAATGCGTCTCTGCTCCAGCCGCGCCTGCTCGCCGGCCATCTCCAGCCTGGCCTTGTCCTCGGTCACCGCCAGCTGCGCCTGCTGCCGAAAGCTTTCTGCCGCCGCCTCCTGTGCCGTGCTGGCCAGCGCCAACTGGCCGGCAAGCACGGTGGAGTCCAGGCTGAACAGCGGCGCACCAGCCGTCACCGGCTGATTAGGCTGTACCTCGATGCGATCTATCACCCCGGCCAACGGCGCACGCAACAGTATGGCCTCCTGCGGTGTGACCTCGCTGCGCGCCAGCACGCTCAGACGCACCGGGAAACAGGCCAGTACCAGCAGCAATAGCAGCAGGCGGCGCCGGTTCTTACCCTGTTGCCACAGCAGTGCAACACGGTCGCGCCAACTGCGCTCAGGAGCAAAGCGGGCCTGGGCATGAGCGTAGCCGTGCGCCAGCTCGGCCGCCAGCGTCAGTTCGTAATCGCTCCATGCCGCGTCGCGCGCCAGCAGCAGCGCACCATCGGCATGGATACCCGGCAGTTCCAAGCGGATGAACAGCAGATTGGTCGGCAGCCATTCACCCCAGTCTGCCGCCAGAACCGGGGGCAAATCAGCCGCAGTCACACGCTGCAGCGGCATGCTTGCCGGCAGTACCTTGCACACGGCGGCCAACCATTGCACATGGGGTGCGGTGGCATCCACCTCGGCCAGCCCGGACAGGCTGACGATCCGCCCTAGCGGCCCGCCACGCCACAGCGCGGCCTGGCGGTAGGGCAACAGATTGATGGTCTCGTTGACCATGACAAAGCCCAGCACGTGTTCGCTTTCGGCATCGCGTGCCCGGCGCAGCAAATGCAGCAGGGTTGCCAGCGGGCGAGCCGCGTCACTGCCAGAGGGAGGAAGCGGATTCATGAATTTGCTCTGCAGAAGCTGTCGCCGGCTGGCGGCAGCAGCTGGCGCATGGCTGTGCCATGCGGTTTATTTGGGTAGCGCAAAAGTAGCCCAGCCGCTCATGCCCGGCAGCAGCGCGGCATCCTTGGCCTCAATCTGGCCGGTGGCGGCAATTGACTGGCTGACCGGGTCTATCCTGGCGCCCAGCCGGACCAGGCTGGCCGGGAAGCTGCGGCCCAGTTCGTCTACCTGCACATCGAAACGCTGCCCCGGCTTGAGCCAGGCCAGCCATCTGGATGGCACCAGCATGCGCAGTTCCAGCGGGCCGCTATCGACGACTTCCAGAATCGGCATGCCGGTATTGAGATACTGGTGTGGAGCGGCAATGCGCTTGGCTACCCGCCCGGCAAACGGCGCGCTGATCACGCACTTGGCTACCGTGCTGCGCATATAGCTGACTTCGGCATGACTTTCCTTGGCCTTGCCTTGCGCTTGGGTCAGCTCCAGTGCCCCGATGGAGTTGAGTTCGGCCAGCCGGGCGTTGACCTTCACCAGCTGCTGCGCCGCCTCCTGCGAAGCCTGCGCCTTGTTGAGCTGGGCACGGTAGCTGCTGCAATCGAACTCGACCAGCGTCTGCCCCTTAGCAAAATGACTACCCTCCTCCAGAGGTAGCCGCGCAATCTTGGCCGGCAGCTCACTGGAAAGGGTAACAGCAGCACGTGACATTAACTGTACGCGGATACGACCACCGTTGGCAGGTGGCGTGGCGGCCTGCAGACTGGCAGCCAGCAGCAGTGGCAACGCGGCAACACAATACTTGGCTGTTGCCATCACACGCCTCCGGCCAGCGTTTGCTCTACCCGAGCGGAAACATCCTGCAACGCCTCCCCCAAGGTGGCAACATCATGCGCACCGACTTCCGCCGGCAACGGATCCAGACCCACCGTCGCGGCAATCTGGCCGTAAGCGTTCTGCAGGTCACCATAGCCCTGATACAGCCGCAACTCGGACAGCACTGCATTGGCACTGGCCAGAATGGATGGCAAGCGGCCCTGGGCATTGCTTTGCGTTGCGTTGCTGTTGTATTCCTTCAGCCGTTTTTCCACCGCAAAAATGTCATGTTCCAGCGCGAACTGGCGGGTTCGACCTTGATAATCCAGCCAAGCAACATGCACCTGAGTCAGCACCGCCATGTTGAGCGCCATGCGCTGCTCTTGCGCCACCTTGAGTTGGGCATCGGCACTGCGGCGAATGGCGCCGGCATTCAGCAAGTTAAACAGGTTCCAGCTCACGCGCAGACCGACATCGTTCCAACCCTGGTTAACCAGGAATTTATTGTCGTCGTAGTGCCCGCCAATGCTCAGCTCCAGCCCCGGCAGCAGCTTGGCCACCGCCTTGCGAGTTTCTAGTACGCCAATGCGTTCGTTGTAGCGGGCTTCCATCATCTCCGGACGGTTGCTCAACGCCATTTCTTCCATTTTTTCCAGAGACAGCCCCAGCTTGGGCTCACTCAGCTGAGTCGGCTCGGCGACAGTGAAACTCATGCCAGGCGACAGGTTCATGATCGCGGCCAACCTTGGCTTGGCCTGCACCAGCGTGTTACGGATCTGCGTCATCTGGCGAATAACATCCAGCAGCTGGCGCTGGTAGCTCAGCGACTCCAGCGGCGAACGCAGTTTTTCCTGCTCCACCTTCTTCGCATCGTCCAGCGCCGCTTCCGCCTGGATCAGCAGGCTACTGATTTTGGGTTCCAGGCGCTGCGCCCCAACCGCCAGCCAGTACGCCTGTCGCGCCTGCTGCATCAGTTGGTGTGCCACCTTGCGCTTGCGCTCCTGCAGGATCAGCACGCGGTCGGCCTGTTGCTGCGCGCCGTAGTAGCTGACCCCGAAATCCAGTATGTTCCAGGTCATGCTCAGGTCGGCATTCCGCCGGGTACGCTCGCTGGAAATCGACGGCACCAGCGACTGCCTGCCGGTCACAATATCCTGCGAGGAGGAGGCGGCGTCGTTGTCACGATGGCTGTAACCGGCCCCCAGGGTCAGCTTGGGCAGCAGATCCATGCTGGTCAGGTCCAGCTGACGCTGCGCCAGTGCCTCTTCCAGCAGTTTCACTCGGTAATCCAGATTGTATTTCAGCGCACGGGCCATGGTTTCCTGCAGCGTTACCGGGCCGGATAGCGCCTCCTGCCCGGCAAACATGTTCTGACGATCAGTATTGAGGCTAGCCAAGCGCCCGGCCTGGTCCAGCGGTTTTGGTGTAATGGCGCAACCGCCCAACAGCAATACAGCCACGGCAAGACTGCTCAGGGCAAACAACTTGTTTACCCCCTCCCTTGTTGCAAGCTTGGTCATAAGATTATCCCTGTTTGTCCGACTGAAATTGAGCAACCGGTAAAGCCAGCATCGTCATCCACGCGTCACCACCTTGTCGGCGGCCCCCAGCAGTGCATTTACTGCGCTACCAAAATGCTTGTTGCTCTGCCTCGCCAGCTGCTCCGCCAACGCCAGCTTGCCGGGCAGGATGGTCTGCCCATCCTGTAGCGCGGCACTCTGACCATCGCCGGCCACAGGCCCTTGATCCGGCGCTTCTGCCGTCGCCTGCTCCAGGGCGGCACGAGCGGCCTCCAGCCTCAGCCGCGTTGCGGCCTGATTACCTTGGCTATCCCGCACCATCACAACCACCTCGACAGGTTGCCTATTGCCCGCCGGCATCAGGCCACTGAAGCGGCCTGATGCCGGATCAAAGCGCATCCAGGATGGCAAGGGCTGGCCATTGGCTTGGCGGGCGACCATCACCACACCATCACCATGCTTGAGACTGAAGGTCCCCGGCGGCAGGGAGAAACTGAAGCTCTCGCCGACCGGCAAGGGCTGGATGAGCAGTGGCAACCTCACTTCGATGGCCAGCACTTGCATGGCATTGACCATGACGGCGCTAATCGGCATGCCACTAGTGCCCAACAGCGGCTGAATGGCTTCGGTAAGCGGTGCACTTGGCAGTAAGGTGTCAATCGGCGCCAGCGCGCCGCCAAGACCGGTAACCGCCAGCACGATGTTCGGTGTAACTGGCATCACATCCGCATCGGCGGGCGTGGAGACAACCGCCTCCGGAGCGGGCTCGGCCACCACTACCGCCAGCGGTATTACGTTGTAGCTGGCACCGTTGTAAGTAGCAGCCAGGGTATTGCCGGCGGCATCGCCCACACTGCCAGCAGCCAGATTCAGCTGCAAGGCGCCACTGCCCGCCACATTGTTCACCAGCACGATATAGGTGCGAGCATTAAGCTGCTGCACCCCGCCAATACTGCCGCGAGCGCTGCCGCTCAGGCTGAAATCGGCGCTGTCCACCCCCTCCACATCTTCGGAAAAGCTCACCAGATAGCGCACACTGTTGCTGGTCGGGCTGTCATCGAGCAGGCTCATGGCAAGCACCGTCGGCGCACTGCTGTCTACCGTGATGCTGTAGGTCGTAGACTGGCTGCTGCTATTGCCAGCCGCATCAGTGGAGATCGCGCGCAGACTGTGGCTACCACTGCTCAGCGCACTGCCCAAGGTATAGCTCCATGCACCGCTGCCGTCAGTCGTCACGGAGCCGACCGGGACGCCGTCGACATACACCTCCACAGTGCTGTCGGCTTCCGCGGTGCCGGTCACTGTCGGCGTGGTTTGGCTGGTGATACCGTCGCTGCTACTGCTGCCACTATCCGTGGCCGTACTCAGTGCCAGTCCAGCCGGAGCGGCCGGGGCGCTGCTGTCTACCATGATGCTGTAGCTCATGGATTGCGCACTGCTGACCCCGCCTATGGTTGTTAGCGCTGTAATGCTATGAGCACCAGAGGACAAACTGGATACCAAGCTATAACTCCACGCGCCGCTGCCATCGGCAGTGGTGGTGTCAATCAGCACGTTATCCACATAGATGCTCACAGTGCTGTTGGCGACGGCGGTGCCGGTTACAGTGGGGAGGAGATTGCTGGTGATGCCGTCGCTGGTACTGCTGCCGGTGTCACTGCCTACCGTCAGCCCGGTTATGCTGGGCACCGGCAGCTGCATTTCAATGCTGCGGGACATCACCGCGCTGCTTTTACTGCCATCACTGATGCTGAAACTGACGGTACGGGTGACGGTACTCGGCGTCCCCGCGGTGTCGTTGTACGTGACCGCGCGCAAGGCCGCCTGCCACTGTGCCAGCGTGGCGGTGCCGCCGCTGGAGGTCAGCGTCAACACCCCGGCGCCGGCGTTGTAGCTGGCGGCGATGTTTCCGTAGGTAATCGCGCTGGTGTTGCTGAACGCCAGCACATCCTCGCCGCTGTGGAAGTTTCCGGTAATCGCCACCGTAGCGCTGGCCAGGGTGGCGCTGTCCAGATCGGACACGGTCAGGCCGCTGTCCACTGCCGTTGCCCCGCCACCAACCACATAAGCACCGGCGCTGCCGGTAGTAGTGGCGATCGGGGTCTGGTCGGTGGCCGTCACCGTCACGGTGCGCGTCACCGTTGCGCTGTCCTTGCTGCCGTCACTGACGCTGAAGCTGACGGTACGGGTGGTGGTATTGGGCGTGATGGCACTGTCAGTGTAGGTCACCGCTCGCAAGGCCGCTTGCCACTGCGCCAGCGTGGCGGTGCCGCCGCTGGAGGTCAGCGTCAACACCCCGGTACCGGCGTTGTAGCTGGCGGCGATGTTGCCGTAGGTAAGCGCGCTGCTGTTGCTGAACGCCAGCACGTCTTCGCCGCTGTGGAAATTGCCG
>Ga0209172_10006632_pt1 | contig 12650 bp, 11 predicted proteins | sample LarsenN4metaG_FD_184113 | JGI IMG/M metagenome (GOLD analysis project Ga0209172, IMG submission 184113) | Hot spring sediment bacterial and archeal communities from British Columbia, Canada, to study Microbial Dark Matter (Phase II) - Larsen... ... | reverse complement strand
CAACAACACTTCTGGGCGGATGGCGAGAGCGCGGGCGAGTGATACGCGTTGTTGCTGTCCGCCCGAAAGTTGATACGGATACTTATCGGCGTGCGTTTCGAGATTTACAAGGCTGAGCATTTCGTTCACGCGATTGACGACTTCATCTTCAGCTTGCCTGCGAATCCTCAGACCAAAGCCGATATTTTGAGCGACGGTCATATTGGGAAAGAGTGCGTATGCTTGAAAGATCATGCCGACGTTGCGTTGATTCGGCGCTTTGTTGGTGATATCGTTGCCGTCCAGCGTGATCTTGCCAGATGTGGGAATCTCAAACCCGGCGACCATGCGAAGAGTGGTGGTCTTACCACATCCCGATGGACCCAGGAATGAAACAAACTCTCCCCTTTCCATTTCAAGATTAAAGTCATCGACAACCACTACATCGCCGAATTGTTTCGTGATATTGCTAAGGGATAAGTACGCCATTCGAGTTCTCCGATTCGCAATACGTTAGTGTGCACCGGCGGCTTGTCCCTGCCCGCCAGTGAATAGTTGAATCAAGCCCATCGCGAGCCAGGTCAACAAAAAGCTTACAAAGGAAAGCGCGGCTGGCTCGTATGCGCGATGTTGCCCAAGTAAGAACAAGTAGGGACCGAAAGCGTCCACGCCTAAAAAGGACGCGAGGGTAACTTCACCCACCACAATAGCAAACGTCAACAGTGCGCCGCTCAACAACGCGGAGCGAATGTTCGGGAGGATGATTTTCGTGACGATGGTGTACCAATTTGCCCCGAGACTTTGAGCCGCTTCCGTCAACGTGCGAATGTCCACAGTGCGCATCCCTGTATCCACGGAACGATACATGTACGGCATGGCAAGCACCATGTAGCCCGCTACGATAAGGATATTGGTGCCCGCTTTGAAATTTGTCAATGGCTGCATCAAGCGTATATCGGTGAAAGGAATGTTGAAGGGTGAACTGTAGATTCGAATCAAGCCAAAGACAAGGATGATCGCCGGAACAACGAACGGCATCAAGGTAATGAATTCCACGAGGCGCCGCGCTTCGGGAAGGCGAAGTCGAATCCAATAAGCGGTCGGGACGATCAAAATGATACTTACGACGATCGTAGCCAGAGCAAGTATATTTGAATAAATGAACGTTTCCCAGAAATCATTATCTTCGAATGCCCTTTGGTATGCCTTGAACGGGATTTCAGGATCCCAACTCAGCGAAAATTCGAATGTGGCGAGCAATGGCAGCACGAAATACAACCCACCGATGATGAACCAAATCCAACTCCACAAGGGGAACCTGCGCAAACGCGACCAGAAGTTCATCGCAACCACCTTTCGGTCTTCGCCTGTAGCCAGGAATAACCAGCCAACGATACGGCCATGATCACAACCATGCCAATGGCCATGGCATACCCAAGACCAGGGTTATATAAAACATCACCGCGAATCTGTGCGCCGATCTGAATGGTGACGATGCCGATTCTCCCGCCCGTCAGGGCATAGGCTGTGGCGTACGCGCCAAACGCGTTCCCGAACAACAGGATCATCGCCCCGAGGATGGAAGGCAATAAAACCGGCAGTGCAACACGCAGCCAATATTGGGTGGTGGTTGCCCCAAGATTTTCGGCAGCTTCGCGCCATTCGCGTTTCAATCCATCCAGAGCGGGCGCCATGATCAATACCATAAGCGGGAACTGGAAGTACATGTACACGAGACTCAAGCCCGCAAAACTGTATAAATTGAAACCGGCATCATAAATATTGACGCCGAGATAATCTCGAAGGATGTGAGTGATAAACCCCTGGCGCCCCAACGTCGCCACAAACGCAAACGCAAGCGGCACACCTGCAAAGTTGGATGCTACGCCTGAAAAAGTGATCAACACAGATCGTAGGGAGCGGGGCAATCCTCCCACGGTGACCGCATATGCCATCAAAAATCCCAAAATGCCTCCGCCGACCGCGGTCACTGCGCTAATCTGAATGCTCAATTTGTAGGCGTTGACGATAAATGGTTCGGAAAATAACTGGATGATATTGCTCAGAGTGAAGTTGCCATCGGAATCTGTGAAACTAGCTGTGAACAGGCGCAACGATGGAAGAAATAGAAAAAGGAAAGCAAAAAGGAGAAACGGGGCAACACCAAGCCATACCCTCCAATTCGTGGTTGCTGTGCCACTGCTTTTGAGTTGAATAGCGGTCTGTGCCATGGAAAGTCTCCTCAGGATCAGCCTTGCTAAAGCGAGACCCTGCCAAACAGACAGGGTCTCGCCATCTTACATCAAATCAATTGTTACGGAGCAGCTTGCACGTCGGCACCAACGGCTGCATCCCAATTGGTGGTGATCAACTCTGCCGCAGCGTTGAGCTGAGCCAGCGAGGGGAAGACCGCGCCGGAGACATCAGGCAATTTTGCCAGCAGATCGGCTGGAATCACGCCGCGAGCGCGCATATCCGCTTCACGGATCGGGTGGCAGTAGCCCTTCATCCAAAGAGTTTGACCCTCATCGGAATACAGGAACTCCATCCACAACTTGGCGGCATTGGGGTGCGGGGCATACGCGCTGATCGCCTGAACGTACACGCCGGCGAAGCGACCTGAGGCAGGCACAACAACGGTTGCGTTGGGGTTGCCTTCGAAAGTATCGATGGCGGCAAGTGCATTGTAATCCCAGGTGATGCGAATGGGAATTTCACCCGTGGCAACCAAACCATTGTTGGCGATCAACGGGATCAGATTGCCAGCCGCGTTCAAATCGGCAAAGAAGTCCAGGCCGGGCTGGGCGTTGTCGAGCGAGCCGCCATTGGCGAGCGCAGCCGCATAGACGGATTGAATCGCCTGGTTCGAGGCGCGTGGATCACCGGAAAGCGCAATCTGTCCGTTGTATTTCGGGTCGAGCAGGTCAGCCCAGTCTTGCGGCACATCCGGTTGAACATCGGTATTCACGAGGAACGACAGCACACCGTAGTAGTCGCCATACCAGTAACCATCTGGGTCTTTCGCGTCGGCAGGAATGCTATCCCATGTGGAAACTTTGTACGGCTGGATCAATCCTTCAGCCTTGGACGATTCACCGAACGAGAAACCAACGTCAATCACATCGGGAGCCTGCGGTCCTGTGTTGTCTTTGTTGGCTTTGATGGCTTCGATCTCGTCGGCTGAACCGGCATCGGGGTTCAACTCATTGACTTCTAGACCATATTTTGCCTTGAAGGTCTCGATGACCTCACCGTAGTTGCACCAGTCATGCGGGAGCGCGATGGTGGTCAACATACCTTCTGCTTGCGCGGCGGCTACCAGATCCGCCATCGGGTCGGAGGCGGGGGCGTCTGTCGCCGCCGGGGGTGCCTCCGTCGCAGCGGGGGCGCACGCTGCTAGCGCAATGCTCACGAGGAGCAACAGCGAGAACAGGTTGATCAAACTCTTTCTAGGTTTCATTCTCTTCTCTCCTTTTGGAAATGTTGTGGAGAGCGACCTGCTCTCCATCGGCACGAATTATATACTGAAGAACATAAACACGGTTAACCATTTGTAAAGACCAAATTAACGGGCAACTTCCTCAACTTCCTCGTACCAGCGGACTCGTGTGCCGACCTTGTCGCGCATCTGCCAGGCGAGGGATTTGGGCATGGAGACGAACACCTGAAGTATTTCCCCTATCCGCTTCTTAATCGTACTTCGTTCTGATTCAGCCAGCGGAAGCGTTTCCTCACTCACTGTTTCCTCCACTCGCTTCAAATTGATGGATGTGGTCTTGTACAAACCCCAATCGTTTCCGCATAATTGTGCGATCCGATCCAAATTGATCGTCCCCTCGTCGCCGGCACCGGTCTCCACGAACAGAAGTAGCGAGGCAATATCCAACGCGTCCTTGCGGTTGAGTTCGGCGATCTGCGCCTTGGTCAGCAATAACTCCGCTGGCGGAATCGTGACAGGGTGAAGATGTAGCCTGCCTTCCAAAGGAATCTTGTGGCACATCGAAAAGGTATCCACGAAGATATCCAGCTTCATTTCGGTCTCGTTGTGGTAATAGATCTGTCGATCTTTACCATTCAGCAAATTGAACTGCTTGTGGGGAGAATATCCGACAGTATACATGAAAGCTTCAAATTCACGGCGTTGCTTGCCAGCTACAACAAAATCCAAATCACCGAACTCACGCTGAAACGCCGGGTGGTTTGACCTGTGATGAACCTTCACTGCCACCCCTCCGAGCACACGCATCAGAATGGATTTTTCATTTGCCGCGGAAACCAGGCGAGTCATCTCGTGTTGGATATCAGGTACAATGGACATGGGAACCGTTTGATTTTAACCCCAAACCCGTTTGGGACGGGAGGCATTTTCCAATGACAAAACTAGTTAAAGACCTAATGCATAAAGGCTTAGTCACCTGCCTTCCAAACGCCTCGCTGGGACACGTGGCGGCTATACTGAACCGGCACCATGTACACGCGTTGATCGTCGCCGAACAGTCAGAAAAGCCGCTGGGCATCATCTCTGATTTTGACCTGCTCGCCGGCGAATGGCTTTCGGTTGATAAAGAAAGTTTGGATACGATGCGCAGCATGACCGCACGCGATCTGATGAGCTCTCCCATCGAATCTCTCGATGCAGATACCGCCGTCGAGGACGCCGCGAAAAAGTTTCTCGAAAAGCAAATTCACCGAATGCTAGTAATGGAGGAAGGCAAGCCGGTCGGGATCATCTCGATATCAGATTTCGTGAGGGATATCGCCGCGCAGGAACAGGCAAAGCGCGAAACCGTCAGCGATGTGATGTCGGATACATTCCTCGTTTGCCGGGATAAAACCACCGTCCTTTCCGCGGCTCGCACCATGACGCAAGCCGGTTGGCGCTCGGTGGTCGTTGTGGACGCAAACGGCAAGCCGCAAGGTGTTGTCACCGGAACTGATTTGATGCGGCTGGCGGGTAAACCCGTGGATGAATCACTGACCGTCAGCGACGTGATGAACAGCAACCTGATCACCATCGACATGAATGCCAGCCTGAGAGATGCCGCGGACATCATGATCCGCGAGCATCGTCATCGCGTGCTAGTTGTAGACGAGAATCACCCGGAAAGTTTTCCTCTTGGCGTAATTTCTTCCTTTGATATTGTGGCAGAAATGGCAAAGCCCGGCTCGATATGGCAGAGTTAAAAAGTGACGGTCACCTTGAGGTGACCGTCACTTTTTTTGATCGTGTTATTCAACTGGAATTTCTGATTGGACCTTATCGAGGTCGATGCCTTCCTTTTTACGGCGGGATTTGAATCCATAGTAGATCGCCGCTGCGATGGCATAACAAGCTCCCAAGAAGATCATCGAGTTGGTATTGGCGATACTGATGCCATACAAGCCGGGAGGCACACCACCCGTGTTCAACCACGGATCAAAGAACCACTCGACCAGCAGGAACAGGAGGAACCCGCCAAATATTACGCCAGCCACGGTGATAAGCGGGATCCCAGCCACCTTCATTTTTGCGATTGGCGAAGCTTCGTACAATTGTTTCTTTTTATATGGCAGGATGATGGCGGCAATCGCTGTGCCAAAATACATAATGGCAATGCCTTGCGTTGCGGCGAGCGTGATAGACCTAAATCCTGCCACATTGTAAGCATACAATGCAGAAACGAGGATGGCGGGCAACACCATGTAAAGCATCGCATTGACCGGGGTACCGTTCTTGTTCAATTCAGCGGCTTTCTCCGGGAGCAGGCGGTCGAACGCTGCGGCGAAGATCACGCGGGTTGAGGAGAGGAACAATGTACCTGCCCAGCCAAACCACCACGTGCTCATCAACAACAAGACAACGATCTGGACGAGCCGATTGTCGGTCAGGAAAACCGCCAACATTGCGGGGTTGGGCCACACAGGCAATGGCGGCGCTTCAGTGACGTATCCCCAGGCGTAATTCCACCACGCGGCATTCGCTTGAACGTAGAAATCCCAACCAATGGTCCTGTTCACACCGAGGAAGAACAGAATCCCAAGCAGAGTGGTTACACCCAGCGCCCAAGCCATGCCGGAGAAATTACGCTTGTAATCTGTTGCACCGCGCACTTCACCGTACAGGGTCGCGCCCCAGTTAGGCCACAAATTAAAGAAGACCAGGTACGGTAGCGTCACCATGATCAATGCAAACGTACCGCCCATCAGCGGGGTGGAAGCGAATGCATCAATGCCAGCTTGGACAGTGGGCTCGAACAAACTGCCTGAGGTACCAAAATAGGAAGCCGCATTGGTATCCAGCCCCCTCTTGAAGGCATCTGGCGAACCGGTGAAGAGCAAAACGATCACGATCGCCAAGCCCACCATGCCCGCGTAGAAGGAATACTTTTGAATTCGGGCGTACGTCTTCATACCGAGGAAGATGACCAACGCCACAAAACCCAAGGTCAGCAGGGAGCAAACGAACAAGGCGTTCCCCTGTCCTGCAAACCAAACTGCCAAATCCTGCATTCCAAATGCACCGAGCAAGGGCGTGATCACGATCTGACGGAGCATATCGCCGTAGATCGGAGTCCACAACCATAGCGTGAACCACCAACCGGTGATGGCGAGGATGAAACCGATGCCGCCGCCGAAGATGCGCGTCTGCCAGACGTAATCACCGCCGGAGCGCGGCATCACCGCGATCAGGGAGGCATATACCACGACTTCGAAGATGATGAACGCCGCGCTGATGAGCAGTGCGGGAATCATCCCTCCGCCGAAGTAATACATCTGGCTGAAGGAGTAGAACCCCAACGTCACCAGATTGATCGAAAAGAACGCGTAGATGAACGCGTCGAAGACCGACCATGAACGTACCATGCCGGTCGCTTTACGGACGAACAGGTTGCTCATAACATCTTCTCCTCTGTTGAAAAAATATCGGACTGTAAATCACTTGCCATGATTAACAACCCGAAAAAGCCGAGAGAGTTATCCTGAAGTCAGCACGAAATTTTCGATCTGCCCATTACCGAGGACCACCAACGCACCCAGGAGCGTTCCTTGTTCGTACATCGAGCCCGGGTTAATGCACAGCGTTTTGCCGATGCGGGTCGTTCCGCGACCCTCATGGATATGCCCGTGCAGGCTGAGGAGCGGCTGGTGTTGTTCGATCACAGCCCGAAGTGCGGTTGAACCGACCGGGATGATGGATTGTCCCGCCAGGACCGGACGCAGGTCTTTATCCAACTCCGCCGCATCGTCCAAACCGCTCCGGTACGGCGGCACGTGGATGTTGTAGATCGCGTTCTTCGGGTCTTCGACGTTGGCGATCATCGCTTCATACCGGACTTTGAGTTGATCCTCGTCCTCTTCGCGATGCGTGTTCCATGGAGTCCGATTGCTCCAACCAGAGGCAATCATTTCATGTACTCCATCCAGCAATGTCACCTTCCCCTCGGCAAGCACAACCCGCGTGGACGCTCGAATGATCTCATCCACTTCGTCCATGTCATCGTTGCCCGGGCAACAATACACTTTCATGTCGGAGTCGTCCAGTTTTTTATCCGCCAGATCCATCCATTGCTGAACAACTTTCAGAACTTCTCCCAAAAATATTTTGTTGACAAGTTCGGGGTTTTTATCGAGTTCTGTAATTTCATCGGGGTTGGTCATGTACGGATAATATCCGCGACTCCTCACCTTTTTCTTCATATCAGCAAGTTCGTCCGCATTTGTAATTTGAAAATCCTGTTCCAGTAACGTGACTTTGTAATTCTCCCCGCCTTGATGAACGAATGGCACCACTGCTTTGCCGGTCATGTCGCCGCCGAGGATCAACACATCGGCTTCGTAAAATTTCCCCGCGTTCAAGAACTTGTTCCAGCAAATATCCGAACCATGAATGTCTGTCGCAAAAAACAGTTTGGTCACGGTCGTATCCTCCGCAAGGGATTGGGACTGGCTCGTTCAGGTATTGCCCCGATTATACCGGTAAATGTAAACAAGTACACAGGGATACACGGAAACAAGTAGATGATGTTTCGCCTTGTGTACCTGTCTACGTGTGTACCTGCCTGCAACCTACGGATACACCCGCTTGATCGTTCTTGGGAACGGAATCGCCTCACGGATGTGTTCAATGCCGCACAACCACGCGACGACTCGTTCCACCCCCATGCCAAAACCAGAGTGCGGAACTGATCCGTATTTGCGAAGCTCCAAATACCACTTGAACGCATCCTCAGGCAAACCTTCTTTTCTAATCCGAGCTAACAACGCGTCGTGGTCGGACACGCGCTCAGAGCCGCCGCAGATTTCACCATAACCCTCGGGAGCAAGCAGGTCAACCGATTTGCACACTTCGGGCCTGCCCGGCCACGGTTCCATATAAAATGCCTTGACCGCGCTGGGATAACCATACACGAAAACCGGCTTTTCATTTAATTTCGTCAGTTCTGCCTCGTGCGGCGCGCCGAAGTCCATGCCCCATTCGAATTTGAGCAATTCTTTCTTTTCAGCGTCTGTTTCTTTTTCATAAAGTTCGATCAAATAGTTCGCCGCGTCGTCGTAGGACATGCGCGGGAACGGCGCGGAGATATTCTGTAACTTTGTCACATCGCGCTCGAGGAATTTCAATTCGGCGGCGCAATCCTTCAAAACGGATTGCACGATGTAGGCGATCATCTCTTCTTCCACGACCATCAATTGATCCAGGTCACAGAACGCGATCTCGGGTTCGAGCATCCAAAACTCGGTGAGGTGACGCCGCGTCTTTGACTTTTCCGCGCGGAAGGTCGGACCAAAGCAGTAGACTTTACCGAACGCAAAGATGTTCGCTTCGTTATACAGTTGACCCGTCTGTGCGAGATAGGCAAAGCCTTCATCGAAATACGGCGTTTCAAAGAGAGTCGTTGTCCCCTCCGCCGCGGCAGGAGTGAGGATGGGCGTATCGAGGTTGAAAAAGCCATGGCTGTCCAAATACTCGCGCACCGCGGACATGACGCGCACGCGCACTTTCAAAATCGCCCACTGACTTGGAAAACGAATCCACAAGTGACGGTGATCGAGAGCAAAGTCTGGACCGTGATCTTTGAGCGACATGGGGTAATCCACATCCGCCGACTGGATGACCTTCAAATCTTTGACGCCAACCTCGTATCCGCCGGGGATGCCGGGCGCGCGCTTGTCTTCCCGCACTGAACCAGAAATGATCACGGATGATTCTTGCGGCAGGCGCATGATCTGGTCGAAGAGCGCTTCATCCAGATCGCCTTTGAAAGCCACACATTGAACGAATCCACTCCCATCACGTACGAGCAGGAAGCACAATTTACCCTTATCCGTGCGGTTATACACCCAACCTTTGATTTCGATCTCTTTGCCGACATATGTTGAAATATCGCTAACGCGTATTAAATCCATAATTTCACCTCGCTCGGTAATACAGGTTCCTGTTTACCTGTTTCCTTTTCTACTTATCTACGATCTTGATATGTAATTCCTTCAACTGCCGTTCTTCCACCGTCGAAGGCGCGTCCGCCATCACGTCGCGTCCATTCTGATTCTTCGGGAACGCGATCACTTCACGGATGTTCGGCTCGTCGGCGAGCAACATTACGAGGCGGTCGACGCCGGGCGCCATGCCGCCGTGCGGAGGCGCGCCGTACTCGAAAGCTTCGAGCATGTGACCAAATTTATGTTCGATCTCTTCGCCGCTCAAGCCGAGCAATTGAAATACCTTCAACTGAATGTCACTGCGATGGATTCTTATCGAACCGGATGCCATCTCGTAACCGTTGCACACCATGTCGTACGCGTCCGAAAGAATCTCAGCAGGATTGGTCTCGAACATCGGCAAATCATCCACTTGCGGCATCGTAAACGGATGATGCTCCGCGTCCCATTTCTTTTCTTCCTCGTTCCACGCGAACATGGGGAAGTCCACGATCCACGCGAACGCCATCAAGTCTTTATCGGCGAGATTCAATTTATCGCGCAACGCGACTCGTAATCCGCCAAGCACTTTGTTGACAATTGCTCGTGAGTCCGCAGCAAAGAGGATGAGGTCGCCCACCTTCGCACCGACTTTGGATTTCAGCGATTCCACCTCTTCGACTTTGACAAATTTTGCGGCGGTTCCTTTCAACCCTTCGGCTGTGATCGCCAGCGTCGCGAGCCCCTTCGCCCCCAACGACTTCGCGGCGTCGGTGAGAGAGTCCACTTCCTTACGCGTCATCTCCGCGGCACCCGGCGCGACGATACACTTGACGATACCACCCGCCTCCAACGCAGACTGGAACACTTTGAATTCGCTTCTCCCAAAGACCTCGCCCACATCGATCAATTCCATGCCGAAGCGAAGGTCTGGTTTGTCCGTACCAAATCGCTCGACAGCTTCGTGATGCGAAAGTTTGGGCCAGGGCGTGGACAGTAATTTCTTATGCGGCGCGACTGCGGGAATCATCGCCGTGTACAAGCCTTCGACCATCGCCAGGACATCGTCGCGTTGCACAAAGGACATCTCGAGGTCGAGTTGTGTAAATTCAGGCTGGCGGTCTCCGCGCAGGTCTTCGTCGCGGAAACAACGCGCAATCTGGAAGTAGCGATCCATACCCGCGACCATCAGCAACTGCTTGAGTTGTTGCGGTGATTGAGGCAATGCATAAAAATGCCCGGGATGGATACGTGACGGAACAAGGTAGTCGCGCGCGCCTTCCGGGGTGGCTTTGAACAAAATCGGTGTTTCGATTTCAAGAAAGCCCTCTTTGTCCAAATAATCGCGCATGAACTTTACAACCTTGTGGCGCAAAACCATGTTTCGACTCATCCGTTCGCGGCGCAAATCGAGGTAACGATATTTCAAGCGGATGTCCTCATTCTCATCTTCGTCGCGGCTCACCACGATCGGTGTGGGCTTGGATGGGTTCAACACCTCGACCTTTTGCGCCTCAACTTCCACTTCGCCGGTGGACATCTTGGGATTGAACTGATCGGACGGGCGCATCTTCACCACGCCGGTTACTTGCAAAACCCACTCGGCACGCGCTTCGGCAATCACCTTATGTGCATCGGGGAACGCATCCGGATTGGATACGACTTGCGTGATACCGTAGCGGTCGCGCAGAACAAGAAAGATAACCCCGCCAAATGTGCGGATGTTGTGTACCCAACCCGCGAGCGTCACGGTCTGTCCCGCCTGGCTGGCGCGTAATTCTCCACAAGAATGAGTTTTGTACATAAAGCCTCCGAAAGTTTCGTGAGACCTCACAGGTTTTTAAAACCTGTGAGTCTGTAACTACATAAAATAAATCGCCCTCCGCAAATGCGTTGGGCGACTGGTTCGACTTGTGTCTATTCGTCAACTAGCAATGCTTCGCCCAACGATTCAGCAGATCGTCATTGTCGTCATTATTGTTGTCGTTGGCGAAACGGAACGGATATCTCATAATGGCGGCATTATAGCACAGACTTATCGCTCAAGTGCAGAATCGGCGGGATTCAACGGATTGTAGTACACCATCACCTGCGCGCCGACGGGGTAACGCGCAACGGTTTTCTGCGCGTCTCCGTACAGGCGCACACTGAAGAACTGCTCGCCCGCTTTGATGACCTTTCCCATGTAGGGTTTGCCGTCCACCTGGTATTGATAGACAACCGCCGGGATTTCCGACCGACTCTTATACGACCGCTTCACCTGAACCGTGGATGTGACCACGACTCCCATTGTGCTCGACCAATTCAGCGCGGCTTGCTTGGCAACATCCCTCATTTTGCTTCGCCGGTAGATGAATATTCCCAAACCCACAAGAATTGCAACGGGCAGAATCGCCGCGCAAATCGGGACGATGAGGCTGAATAAGATCGAAAATATGGCGAAGATTTCCATACGAATCTCCTGTGGTGTTTGCATTGTACTTCAACCGCCGCGAAACCCGCTACCCGGCGCGGGAGTCGCTCCCGAAGACTGGGACCGGTTCGAGGGTCCGAAATGACGCGTGTAGACCATACGTAAGAGGAGCCAAATTCCCAAAAAACTGAGGAAAACAAATCTGATGTAAGGATGATGTAAGGTGAATCGCGGGCATTTTCCTTCCGTTACATTGGAAGGTATTGTATAGTTATTATGCTTAAACCCATCAAACAAAGGAGAGAGATATGGGCTCGAAACTATTATTCATGCTGAATGCGGTCGTTGTGCTGGTGTTGGGAGTGGCTTTGGTGTTTGTCCCTGAGGCAACGCTCACTCAATTCGGCACGGAGACCCGGGTCGCAGAGTTGCACATGGCGCGCTTTTTAGGAGCCGCTCTGGCTACACTGGGTTTGCTCTTGTGGTTCGCCAAGGATGCTTCCGATGAAGGCGTGCAACGGAATATAGGTTTCGCCATGTTAGGTGGAACCGTACTCGCGTTGTTCGTGACCATTCTAGGCGTTGCGTTCAACGGAGTCATTCGCAACTTCGGCTGGCTGGTGATCGTGATCGAAGTGGCGTTTGGTCTGGGATATGTGTTTGTCTTGTTCCTGCAACCACGCATGAAATAACCCGCACAAACCACAAATCGAATTCGAAAACAATGACCGCGCATTAATGCGCGGTCATTGTCGGTTCTACGATGGCATGACTGGCAAAATCGAGTCGCGCCACTTCTTCATCGGTTAACCTCCACCCGAGGGCGCCGGCATTTTGTTCCGCCTGAAAGGCGTTCTTC
>Ga0209172_10006622_pt1 | contig 12664 bp, 12 predicted proteins | sample LarsenN4metaG_FD_184113 | JGI IMG/M metagenome (GOLD analysis project Ga0209172, IMG submission 184113) | Hot spring sediment bacterial and archeal communities from British Columbia, Canada, to study Microbial Dark Matter (Phase II) - Larsen... ... | reverse complement strand
AAGCGCCGCAAACGTCATCTGCCGCATCGAAAACCCCGTCGACCATGAATGTCCCAATCAGGGTGGACTGCTTCGCCCGCTTCGGGAATCCTCGGACTTGTTCAGAGTGTCCCTAGGGCCATTCGACGGCCATTCCAAGGCGCGACAGCTAGAGACAGGCTCGGGCCCCGGCGCTAGGATCGTCGGCCGGGGGAGCGCCATGAGCGAGCACAAGTTCGACCTTTACCGGCTGCTTGTCGAAGAAGTCCGCGAAGCACGGCGCGCACGGCGCGAACTCTCCAACGTGTTTATGACCTTCAACCTCGCCGGCGTGGGCGGGCTCGGTCTCCTGGCCAGCGGCCAATACGACAGGCTGGATCCGGCCCTGTTCGCTTGGTGCGCGTTTGCGCTGGCGCTCACCTGCGTCATCTGGCGCACGTCGAATTCGTATTATGTCGTGCTGCTCGGCGCAAAATACAAAGAGATCTACCGCCTCGAGCAAGAACTCGGCTTCAGCGCGTTGCGCGACGAATACGCCGCGGTCGAACGCCGCCGCGCCTTGATGAAGTGGTTTTCGCTCGAACGGGCCATGCCGATTCTCTTCATTATCGGCTACGCCTTGTTCTTTGCCGTGCAGGCCGGCGCGGACTTTGCGCCGTTCTGGGAATGGCTTCGCGCTCAACTCGAAGCGCTGGCGGCGCGCCTGCGCTGAGAGCCGGCCAACTCAAGCCGCATCAGGGGCCGGTTGTCTTTGCGACGCGCGATTTCCTTGAATCCCGCGCGCCTGAACACCGAGGCGTGACCGACATAGAGCGAGACATTGTCCATCCGTCCTACCGGATCGGCAGGGCAGGCCTCCACCGCTCGCGCGCCCGACGCACGCGCAAACGCAACGCCTGCCTTCAGCAGGGCGCTCGAAACCCCCTGGCGGCGCCGGCCGGGCTTCACGAAAAAGCAGGTCGCGCCCCACACGCCTGCGTCCTCGGCGTCGTTAGCCTCAAGCGGGGCTGAAAGGCGCTTCGGCGTATTCCATTGCGGTGTGTCGCGGCGCGGGCCGATCTGCAGCCAGCCGACAGCTTCCTCGCCTTCAAAAGCCACTACGCCGGGCGGCGGCCCGGTTTTCACGCGCTCTTTGAACATGCGCTTGGCCGCCGCGCCGCGCGCCGCCTCGTACTCTTTGCGCGGCAGGCGCCAGTACATGCACCAGCAGCCCATGCACGCGCCGTTCTTGCCGAACAGGCGTTCGAAGGCAGGCCAGTCATCGAGCGTTAAAGGTTCAACGCGATCGACCACCGGCCCCCTCCTTCAATGCACGCGCATCGCCGCGCTTGCTTCAAGATTAGCAGCGTCCGCGACATAGCGCATGCGCTTGCACGCCACGTTCTCGCCGCGCGCCATCGAGAAGAGCGGCTTGGTCTCACCAGTATAAGCGAAGCCGCCTTTGGAGAGCACGCGGCCTGAAGCGGGGTTGTCAACGAAGTGCCCGGCTTCGAGCGCGCCCAGAGCGCGCGCTTCCGTCGTAAGCGCCTGCAACGATTCGGTGGCGAAGCCCTTGCCCCAATACGGGCGGCCAAACCAGTAGCCCACCTCGTAGGCGTCGGCCTGTTTCTGATGAACGCCGATGCAGCCTATTAGGCCTTCTCCGGGCAGGTCGACGGCATAGACGAAGTCGCGATGGAGCCGCTTGCGCGCCGCAAGCGTCATGAGCCAGCCCTCGGCCGCTGACTCAAGATACGGCAGCGGCGTCATCGCCAGATTCCGGCCCACTTGCGGATCGCCGCAGAAGCGGGCGATGCGCGCCGCATCGCTCATGCGCAACTGTCTCAGCCGCAACCGCGTCGTCCTGAACTCGTCCCGCATCGGAGCCTCCTGGCTCTTGCTCGCGCGGGGCAAAGAAAATGGGGCGCCTCGATCCGGGCGCCCCACGCTATCTCGGGATCCGGATCGCCCTACTCAGGCGATCCGGGAATTTCCGACTCGCCTATTCTGCCGCAACCGGCGTCGGCATAATCGACACGTAGGTTCGGCCGTCGCGCTTGGTCGCGAACGCAACCTGCCCATGACAGAGCGCAAAGAGCGTGTGATCGCGGCCAAGGCCGACGTTATGACCGGGATGGAATTTGGTGCCGCGCTGGCGCACGAGAATCTCGCCGCCATTGACGGTCTGGCCGCCGAAGCGCTTCACGCCGAGGCGCTGGCCAGGGCTGTCGCGCCCGTTGCGCGATGAACCGCCTGCTTTCTTGTGAGCCATGACGCCTAGTCCTCAGTCTTTTCTTTGCCGCCGCCGATCGCTGTGATCTGCACGTGGCTTTCCATTTGCCGGTGGCCAAGCTTGCGCCGGTAGGTGTTGCGGCGGCGCTTCTTGAACACCGTGACCTTGTCGCCCTTTCGGGTGTCGATCAGCTTGCCGGTGACGGTGATGCCGGCGACATCCTTGCCGAGCTTCACGCCCTTGCCGTCGCCTGCCATCAGCACGTCCTTGAACGTGACCTTGGCGCCGGCCTTACCGTCGAGCTTTTCGACGACGATCACGTCGTCCTTGGCCACCCGGTATTGCTTGCCGCCCGTCTTGATTACCGCGAACATCGGAACCGCCAAAAATCAGTGCGCCCGGACGAAGGCTCGCCCGGGCGGGGAGCCGGGATATAGAGGCGCCGGACCGGGGCCGTCAACGGTTGAGAAGCGCCAAGTCGCCAGGTCGCCAGATCGCCAAGTCGGCGGGATAGATTCAGAGGCTGGCGACGCCGATCGGGATTTGGCGATTTGGCAATTTGGCGACTTGGCGCCTTGCCGAATTGCTCCGGCCCGCGGCTTGCACTAAACCCCCGCCCTCCCCAAAAACAATGGGACGCTCCGGAGAGGTGCTAGAGTGGCTGAATAGGCCGGTCTCGAAAACCGGAGTGGGTGCAAGCCCACCGAGGGTTCGAATCCCTCCCTCTCCGCCAGCGGCTCTTCATCCCATTGAATCCGAAATAATCCTTATTCTTTCAGCAGATGCGACCTAGTCGTCCGCTACAGAATCACCCTACAGACTCCGTTCGAAAGAGCGTTGGTCTTGGACTTCATCAGGAAGACATCGGACGAAAGTTACGAGGTGCGGGTGACGGTGCCCGACCACCTCGTGCCGGTGCTGAAACGTAAGAACCTGACCAAGCGTCTTGGCACCAAGAGCCGGGCGGAGGCGAAGCGTCGTAGCCACGAACATGTTGACGCTTTCCTGAAGATTATCGCGGATGCCGCGCTCGTGCTGAGTGATCAAGCCGAGCGCGTGGACATCATGGCGGCTCTTCAGGCTCTTGATCGTTGGACGAACGCTGAGCGTCGCCTGCTGCTGCCAACGGCCTTTGAGGTCGGTCGAAGTGGACCATTGCATTTAGATTTCGAATGGAAGCTCGCCTACCGCCGGGTCGGAAAAGACTACTATCCCGGTCAAGTGCTGGTTGATCCCGAGGATCGCAAGCTGCTCGCAGCGTTGGCCTCGGTCGATTTCCAGTTTCCGTCCGGCGTGAACGTGCCCGAATCCCTGCGGATGGAGTTCGGTCGTTGTTGTGAACAGCTTCAGCGTGAGGTCGAAGCTACGAGGGCCGGAAGTCGGGAGCACCTGGATCGCCTCAACAAGGTAATTTCTCACCCTTCGCAGGCAGCACCGGGACCGTCGAAGAACGCGACCACCCTATCAATGGCCTTTGCGCGTTGGCGGAGTAAACGCGAACGAGGTGGTAGCGACGCCGGCAAGTCGGCGCGTGAGTTCGAAACCCAGATCAACCGGTTCGTCAATGTTCACGGTGATCTTCCGTTGAACGAGATCACACGAGCGCATTGCATCGAGTTTCGCGATCTGATGTCGAAATATCCGGCTCACGCATCGAAGGCGATCCGTCAGGAACCTATACGGACCGTCGTCGCTCGATACACCGCCAAGGGAGCGCCAACTTACAGACCATTGAGCGCAGACACGCTGAACGAAAAGGTGTTCGCCGCAGTTCACGCGGTGCTGGCCGACGCAATGAAAGACGACCTCCTCCAGGCCAACCCGATGTCGAGCATTTCGGTGCAGGACACTGGAGACCAAGCTCCGCCGAAGTTGCCTTACAACGATGTTGAAGTCGGGAAGCTGTTTCAGTGTGGCGTTTTTCGAGGCCAGCCGATCCGAGACAAGAAGGCCGGGGGCGATGCCCAGAAATGGGTGCCATTACTCGCTGCGTACTCTGGCGCCCGACTGGAGGAACTGGGTCAACTGGCTATCACCGACGTCAAGAAAGAGGGCGGCGTCAGCCACATCCATTTCCAGGAACGTTACGATGGTTTTGATCCAGGTTATCGCCGCAGCCTGAAGAATCCATCGTCCCAACGGAAGGTGCCGATCCATTCGGTGCTGGTCGGTCTCGGTTTCTTGAAGTTCGTCGAGGACCAGCACCGGGCTGGTCATATCCAGCTTTTTCCGTTGCTGAGGTGGCGGGAGCAGAAGAAGCGCGACAAGAGCGACAAGGTCACTGCCGATTTCACTAAATGGTGGTCGTCTTACTCAAGGACGGTCGTGCCGGACGAGCGAAAGTCGTTCCACTCGTTTCGTCACACGTTCAAGAACCGGTTGCGTAATGCTGGCGTGGCGAAGTCCTTGAACGATGCTTTGACCGGTCATGCTTCATCTGACGAAGGCGACAACTACGGTCGAGACGAAGAAGGCCAGTCCTTCGAACTGTCAATTCTGGCCGAGGCGATCGAGAAGCTTTCACATCCCGACATCGATGTTCAATCCATCCGTTGAGCGTAAATATCGGATGCCCACTCCCGATGACATCGCCACCTCTCTCGAACTTCGTTTCCTTGTCGATCGAGCCCTCGCCGCCCGACAAGCCGGGTGCCGTGACGTGGCCGATGTCTATGGCCGTGCCGCTCAAGGACTTCTTGAAGCGGCGATGCCGGGCGTCGCAAACGAGGTCTCGAAGATCGCCTCCAGGAAGGGTTCTGGTCCTGAAGTTGCTAGCGATCTAGCGACTCGTCTGACGCCCGCTTCGGCGGCAGCAGTCGTGATGACATGGATTCTTCGGGACGCTCGGAAACCAGCAATACGAACGCTGTCCGATGCGTTCCGGCACGACGACACGTTCGATGCGACCTTTCGCTTGCTAGGGCGCCGATCGGTGGGGTGACCGGAAGCGCCCTAGTGCCGAAGCGAAGCGAATCGGGTATTATCCACATGAGACCTTCAGTCGGTCTCGCTTCCTCGATGGCGAGCGCCGTCCCCTCATACGAATACGCCGTGAGCGTAATCGTACGGGCCGGTGCGCTGCGGCGCAAAGAGTGGAGCTTCGGATGTAACTATATCGATGAGGCACGTTCTCGGCAGCACCTTCAGGCGGATCACGGACGACATCCGAGGTCGGATCGTCAGCTTCTGGCGGATTTGGTCGATTCTTCGGACCCAAATCCGCCCGAGAAGCATCGCAAGAGTCCTTGCTAAGGATTCTAATCATAGAAGATGGGACAAATTCCCTGATCTTCGTACGCTCAGCGGTGCGTGTCTTGTCAGAGGCATATCCGATGTTGAAGGAAGGTCCGACCGCATGACATCGCCTACATGGATTCCTCTCGCCGCCCTTGCCGTCATCGTCGTGTCGTCCGTTCTTCGACTGCTGCAAGTGCGGGGCGGCGACGCACGGGTGAAGGCATACAGCTTCGGTCACATGAGTGGCGTACAGGGCGCCACGGAACGGCTTTGGCGCGCGGCAGTGCTGTTGTTCGTCGTCTCGGCAGCGATCACTTGGATCATTCCCGATCTTGAACTTCTGATTGGGCCACCTCCTGGTTCGTGGACGAACGCTCTGCGTTGGCTGGCAGCCGCGATGTTCGCGGCGTGCGTGTTGTTGATCGTCATCGCCCAGGTGCAGATGGGTGCGTCGTGGCGCATCGGCGTTCCAGCGGAAGGACCAGGAGCACTCGTGTCGCACGGCATCTTCGGCTGGTCACGAAATCCGATCTTCCTGGGAATGGTTGGCGCCAGCGTCGCGATGTTCATCTGGGCGCCGACAATCCTTTCGGCTGCGGGCGCCACGGCGGCGTGGCTTCTCGCCAGCATACAGATCAGGATCGAGGAAGAAGCCCTCCTGGGGAAACACGGCGACGATTACCGATCGTACGCGTCTCGTGTGGGTCGCTGGTTCGGGAGGCGATCGGAACGCCGGGCGGGTTCTGCGACATGAACGCCATCCCCGCCCATTATGTGTTGTTTACTGTCCCTCAGGTTATTGGTGGCTGTATACGAACCGCCGCGCCGACTCGCGGCCCAGGAAGGAAACGTTGACGATTGCCGTCGCCCCCACGCTCAAGCGCTGGATCGCGTTACTTTGTATCGCGGTGATGGCTCTCGTTGTGGTTGGTCACACGGATGTCGCCTCGGCTTCCGTTCCTTGCGATTCGTCATGCTGCATTACTTCCGACATCGACGATCAGAGCGACCCAGGCGACGAGACGCCTGCCGGCGCCCATCATTGTTGCTGCACCCATCCCGTGGGTGAGCATCCACCGGCCCACGTTGGTTCGGTACAGCACGCCGAAGAGATGCAGGCGCCGCTGTCAGACCGTCGTGTACTGTCCGGCCTCCAGGACGGCCCTGAGCGGCCACCACGAGCTTCCGCAAGCTAACGCGTGCGGATCGCCGCACGCGTGAACTTCAACGCTGTGCGGATTTTTCATGTCGATCTCATACCCGTTCGGTCGGGCCACGGCGCGTACGCTGCGTCGCGTCTCGGCCTCCATACCAATCGCTCTGGCCCTAACGGTCAGCGTTGCAGCGATCACATCGCCTGCGAGTGCTCAGCAGGGGCAAACGCTCACGTTGGACGACGCCATTACGGCGGCGATCGACAGCGATCCTGGCTTACAAGCGGCGAACGCCGGTGTGGACGCAGCTTCAGGCGGATTACGTCAAGCACGCGTTCGACCCAACCCGATGCTTGGCGTCGAGGTTGAGAATTTCAACGGTCCTGGTGAACTCCGTGGGTTCGACGGCGCCGAGACGACCTTCACGTTGTCTCAGGAAGTCGAACTCGGCGGACGCCGCCGTGCTCGCATTCGCGTCGCTGACCTGGAGCTTCACGGCGCCGAGCTAGACCGGGTCGTGCGGGGTCTCGATCTCGTGCGTGATGTTCACGTCGCCTACTACGACGCGCTTGCCGCCCAAGAGCTTGTCGAGATCGAACGTGAACGGGTGGTGACGGCGGAAGCGCTCAACACATCCGTCGCTCGACGCGTCGGCGCCGCTCGCGATCCGTTGATGGCTGGCGCCCGTGCTGAAGCCGCTCTGGCTGAGGCGCGTATCGCTCTGGCCAGGGCACAAGCCGATGCGCTGACGGCTCGCCAACAACTCGCAAGCCTCACAGGATTGCCGGAAGCGTTCGTATTGGTCGCCGCCGACCTCGGCCTACCGGAAATCATCAACCACGATCACGCTCTTTCAGAAGAGGCTCCGGATGTCGCCCGTGCCCTGGCAGAGCGTGAACGAGCCGCAGCAAATGTCAGACTTGAACGTTCGCTGGGTTACGCCAGCCCAGACCTGACGATCGGATATCGGCGGTTCGAAGATCGCGACGGCGAAGGCGCATTCGTCGCTGGGTTCTCGATACCCCTCGGCGTGTTCAACCAGAACCGTGGCGCCGTTGATCGCGCACAAGCGGAAGCACGTCGTGCCGAGCTTGAGCTTGAGGCCCGCCGCCGCGCCATCGCGAGAGAATTCGCCTCGCTTCAGCGGGAGATAGCAACCGATGCTGAGGCGATACGCCGGATTGAATCCGACGTCATTCCGCAAGCTGAGAGAGCCCTGAACCTTGCGCGTGAAGGATACGACCGGGGCGCCTTTTCGTACCTCGACGTTCTCGACGCTCAGCGATCGCTGACAGACGCCCGCCAGCGTCGGATCGATACTCTGCGATCCTATCACACCAATGAGGCGACGCTCGATCGCCTAACGGCTCGCTTCGTCGAGTCCATGCCGAACCAGGAGATTCACCAATGACGTCCCGACCCAGAACCACGTTATTGGCGGGGTTTGCCTTGGCGATATTGCTCTCGGTAGGCGCCTGCAACAGTCAGAATGCGAACAGCGAAGCTGCCGAAGAAGAAGAGCACGACGAAGCCGAAGGTCCCGAACACGTCACCATTTCAACGGCGGCGGCGCAAACCTCAGGGATCGTGGTCGTCCAGGCCGGCCCTGGAGTCATCCAGGAGTCGTTGATCTTGAGCGGACGTATCGTGCTTCAACCGTCGGCGCGTGCGGATGTGCATGCACCGTACCCCGGCCCTGTGCGTGCGGTGCTGCACAACATAGGTGACACGGTTCGAAGCGGCCAAACCTTGGCCCGCGTCGAAAGCGCAGAAAGCCTTCAGACCTATTCGATCTCTTCACCGATCAGCGGTGTCGTCCTGGAGCGGCAGACGAACATTGGTGATGTCACCAGCGACGCGCCGCTCTTCATCATTGGCGATCTCAGCAGGGTGCAGGCTGAATTGAACGTCGTTGTTCGCGACATCGGTCGGGTCACGCCCGGACAAGCAGTCGTCATCACCGGCCTCGACGGAACGAGCGCCATCCAGACCCGCATCGCTACCGTGTTGCCTACCGCCGACGCTCATAGCCAGACGATCATTGCGCGGGCGCCGTTGACGATTTCCGGGGCATCGCCGTTTCGCCCTGGAATGGCGGTCCGTGGAAGCGTGGTTCTAACCGAGCAACAGGTTTCCGTCGCCGTCCCGCTTGACGCGGTTCAGACGTTCGAAGGCCAAACTGTCGTGTTCGTCCGCGTGGATGCGGAGACCTACGAGGTTCGTCCCGTCACCACGGGCCGCAGCGGGCGAGACACCATTGAAATCGTCGCCGGCCTTGCTCCCGGTGAAGCGTACGTCTCCGAGAACGCGTTCCTGGTGAAAGCCGAGATCGGCAAGAACTCCGCTTCCCACGGCCACTGATCAGACATCACGGACAACGATCATGATTACCCGTTTGCTTGAATTGGCGGTCAAGGCCCGATGGGCCGTGGTGATCGTTACGCTCATCGTCGCCGCGATTGGCGTGTTCAACATCGTTCGTCTGCCAATCGACGCGGTGCCCGACATCACCAATCGGCAAGTTCAGATCAACACGATGGCGCCGGCGTTCGGCCCGCTCGACGTCGAACGTCTCGTGACCTATCCGGTCGAGACGGCGATGTCGGGCATCGTCGGTCTCGAAAACACGCGTTCAATCTCGCGTAACGGCTTCAGCCAAGTCACGGTCGTGTTTCGAGACGACGTGGACATCTACTTCGCACGGCAACAAGTCGCTGAACGCTTGGTGCAAGCGCGTGAAGGCCTGCCTGAAGGCGTCGAGCCGCAGATGGGGCCAATCTCGACGGGCCTGGGCGAAGTTCTCATGTGGACGGTCAGCTATGTTGACCGCAACGCAGAAGGCGCGATCGCCGGACCGGGGCAAGCCGGCTGGCAGACGGACGGCGCCTACCTGACGCCAGAAGGGGAACGCCTTGTCGATGAGGTCTCACAGGCGGCGTACCTTCGAACGGTTCAAGATTGGATCGTGCGTCCGCAGATGCGTGCGGTGGATGGCGTCGCCGGCATCGATTCGATCGGCGGGTATGAGAAACAATACGTCGTCGAACCCGATCCCGGTGCACTCGCCGCCTACGGCATATCGTTCTCTGAACTCGCTGAAGCGCTGGAACGCGCAAACCTGTCGGTCGGCGCCAACTTCATCCAGCGCGGCGGCGAAAGCTTCCTGGTGCGAGCCGACGCCCGCATCCGAACGCTGGCGGAGATATCCGAAGCGGTCGTCGCCACGCGTGATAGCGTGCCAATTCGGGTGCGTGACGTGGCGAACGTCACCTTGGGCGGCGATCTAAGGACCGGAGCGGCAACATCCGACGGGCACGAAGTCGTCATCGGCACGGTGCTGATGCGGACTGGCGGCAATAGCCGAACCGTCGCCGCCGACGCCGCAGAACGCTTGAACCAAATTGCCGGCACGCTTCCGCCCGGCATTGAAGCAACAATCGTCTATGATCGATCGTCGCTGGTGAACGCGACCATCGCCACGGTTCAACGCAATCTCGCAGAAGGCGCCTTGCTGGTCGCAGTGGTGCTCTTCCTGATGCTCGGCAACGTCAGAGCGGCGATCATCGCCACGCTCATCATACCCCTTTCGATGCTGATGACCGCGATCGGCATGAATTTCTTCGGCGTGTCCGGCAACCTGATGTCACTCGGCGCGCTGGACTTCGGCCTTATCGTCGATGGCTCGGTCATCATCGTCGAGAACAGCCTGCGTCGGCTGTCCGAACGCCAGCATCACGAGGGCCGATTGCTGACGCTTCCGGAGCGGTTGCACGAAACCCTCGAAGCAGGACGTGAGATGATCAAGCCGACGATCTTCGGCCAGATCATCATCTTCCTGGTGTTTCTCCCGCTGCTCGCCTTCTCAGGTGTCGAGGGCAAGATGTTCTCGCCCATGGCCATCACGCTCATGCTGGCGTTGGGCGCCGCGTTCGTCCTGTCGCTGACTTTCGTGCCTGCCATGGTCGCGTTGCTTATCCGTGGCAAGGTTGCCGAGAAGGAAGTGAAGGCGATCGCCATAGCCCACGAGCGGTACGAGCCCGGTCTCGACTTCTCAGTTCGGCGCCCGATCCCCGTCATCGGCGGCGCCGTCGCCGTGTTCGCGTTGGCCGGCGCCTTGTTCTTCACGCTGGGCCAGGAGTTCATTCCCACGCTGGACGAGCGGGACATCGCTATTCAAGCCGTCCGCATTCCTTCGACATCTCTGGAGCAATCGACGGGGATGCAGAGGCGTATCGAACAGGTCATCTCCGAGTTTCCGGAAGTGGCGTTCGTATTCTCGAAGACGGGCACGGCGGAAGTGGCGTCCGACCCGATGCCGGTCAACATTTCAGACTGTTTCGTCATCCTGCGTCCACGCGACGAGTGGCCGAACGGCAACGAATCGAAAGAGTCGCTGATCGCCCGGATCGAGGTCCGGTTGAGCGAGCTTGTCGGCAACGGGTACGAGTTCACCCAGCCGATCGAGATGCGATTTAACGAACTAATCGCCGGTGTGCGCGGCGACGTGGCGATCAAGCTCTACGGGGATGATCTTACACAGATGAGCGCAGCAGCAGGACGCATCGCCGGTGTGCTGCAATCGATCGACGGCGCCGCTGACGTTCGCGCAGAACAGACGGGCGGCTTTCCCACGCTGGACATCACCTTCGATCGCGACGCGATCGCTCGATATGGGCTTTCGCTCCAGGACGTCACCGACACCGTGGCGACGGCCATGGGCGGGCGTGAGGCTGGTTTGGTGTTCGAAGGGGATCGCCGCTTCGACGTGGTCATTCGCCTTCCGGACGCCGTGCGTGATGATCTCGACGCGGTTGGCGCCTTGCCCATCATGCTGCCGGAGGCCGGCGACGGCCCAAGGCCGTCCATCCCGCTTCGTGAAGTGGCGACGTTCGGATTCTCAGAAGGCTTGAACCAAGTCAGCCGTGAGAACGGGAGCCGACGCGTTGTGGTCCAAGCCAACGTACGCGGTCGTGATCTCGGGTCTTTCGTGGCCGAGGCCCAGCGGCGCGTCGGTGATGAAGTCGAACTTCCGACTGGCTCCTGGTTGGAATGGGGCGGGCAGTTCGAGAACTTGCGGTCCGCCTCGCAGCGTATGTCGCTGATCGTGCCCGCATGCTTCGTCGCGATCTTCGGCATTCTGTTCCTGGCGTTGGGGTCCGTTCGCGCCGCCGCCGCCGTGTTCACTGCTGTACCGCTGGCACTTGCCGGGGGTGTGTTCACATTGGTGATCACGGGCATGCCGTTCTCGATCTCGGCGGCGGTCGGCTTCATCTGTCTAGCGGGTGTGGCCGTCCTCAACGGTCTCGTGGTGATGACAAGCATCAACGCACGCATCGATGCCGGCCTGCCGCTGCAAGACGCTATCCGTGGCGGCATGATGGAGAAGTTTCGCGCCGTGCTGATGACCGGCATCGTCCCGGCGATCGGCTTCGTGCCTATGGCCATCGCGCACGGCACCGGCGCCGAAGTTCAAAAGCCATTGGCGACGGTTGTGATCGGCGGGCTGATCACGGCGACGCTGCTCACCCTCTTCGTGCTGCCCGCGATCTGCCGCCTGCTGCTGCGTGATCGGCGTCAGACTGAAGAGGACGAACCCGGGTATGTGAGCGGCGCACCGGTTCCAGCAGAATAGTCCGAGATGGTCTCAGGTCACGACCACGCAGGCGGAACGAAGAACGAGGGGCGGCTTCTCGCTGCGTTGGCGCTCACAGCCGCCTTCCTCGTCGTCGAGGTCGTGGCGGGGCTGCTCACCCAAAGTCTCGCTCTTCTCTCCGACGCGGCGCACATGTTCACCGATGTCGCCGGTTTGGCGATCGCCCTGGTCGCCGTTCGCATCGCTCGGCGTCCCGCTGATCAGAAGAGGACGTTCGGCTACTACCGCTTCGAGATACTTGCCGCCGCCTTCAACGCCACGCTGCTCTTCTTCGTGGCGGGCTACATCCTGTTCGAGGCGTATCAACGCTTTCAGGAGCCGCCGACGATCCAGTCCATTCCAATGCTGGCGGTCGCCGTCATGGGCCTCATCATCAACTTGATCTCGATGCGCCTGCTTGGCGCCGGCAAAGACGAAAGCCTGAACGTC
>Ga0209172_10006621_pt1 | contig 12667 bp, 10 predicted proteins | sample LarsenN4metaG_FD_184113 | JGI IMG/M metagenome (GOLD analysis project Ga0209172, IMG submission 184113) | Hot spring sediment bacterial and archeal communities from British Columbia, Canada, to study Microbial Dark Matter (Phase II) - Larsen... ... | reverse complement strand
TGGAACTATGGGTTGTGTTAGAAACTTCGTTGCCGCTTCCTCCTCGAATGCCACAGCCTCTCCGAAATACGGTCTGACCCACGCCACCATATCGACCAACGTCTTGACCCGCTCCTTTACCAAGACCACCAGTCGTGCCAGCCATTCCTCTGAAACGACCTCCACCTCCTTCTTTAAGCCCGCTTGTTCCAATAAGGGCACGAGCGCCTGGGCGACCTGGCTCGGTGGACTCGTTTTGATGTATTCGGCATTCATCCAAAGCAACTTGTCGGGGTTGAAGACGGCCGGCGACTTTTGCACATGATCCCACGAGAACTTTTCGATCAATTCCTGTCGGGTAAAGAGTTCTTGATCCCCGTGGGACCAGCCAAGCCGGACGAGATAGTTGACCATGGCATCGGGGAGATAGCCCATATCTTTGTAGGCCATAATCGAGGTGGCACCGTGACGTTTGGAGAGCCGGGTTTTATCGGCCCCTAAAATCATCGGCAGATGCCCGAAGCGCGGAACGACAAACCCTAGGGCTTCGAAGATTGGAACCTGGCGTGGCGTGTTCGTTAGATGGTCGTCTCCACGCACAACGTGTGTGATGCCCATCAAGGCATCATCGACCACCACGGAAAAGTTGTAGGTCGGATACCCGTTTGATCTAAGAATGATCAAATCATCCACGACGGTGTTGTCGAAAACAACCTTGCCCTTGATGAGGTCATCGATCACCGTTTGGCCATCTTGCGGGGCTTTGAATCGAAGTGCGGCATCTCCAGTCGGATTGGTGATCCGCAAATTGCGACAGCGGCCGTCGTAGCGAGGGGGCAGTCCTTTGGCTTCCGCTTCTTTTCGTCGGGCTTCCAACTCTTCAGCCTTACACACACACCAGTACGCATGTCCTGTCTCAAACAACTTCATAGCATAGCTGCGATAGAGATCCATCCGCTCTGTTTGGCGGAATGGCCCCTCGTCCCAATCAAGGCCCACCCACTTCATTCCCGCGATGATGGCTTGAATTGATTCCTCCGTCGAGCGACTTTGATCGGTATCTTCGATGCGAAGGATAAACACACCCTGTTGTTGGCGCGCGAAGAGCCAATTGAACAGCGCCGTGCGCACTCCTCCTATGTGGAGAAATCCCGTCGGACTGGGGGCAAACCGAACGCGAACCTGATTCATGACCGTGCCGTTCCTACTCAAGCACAACAAACCCAACATCTATACCATGCTGTGAAAATCCTTGTACATCGCCTGACCACTTCCATCTTCTGACGGCTTCTGTTAAGACGGTTTCGCTGATCGATCATGGCGGAACTCACGCAACCTGCCACGGTACTTGCGGTCACCGATCTCACACCCCATGTCCGTCAACTCGTGATCAAACCCAAGACCACCAAGATTACCTTTCAGCCAGGGCAGTGGGTCTCCCTCAAACTGCCGGTGGGACCCAAGCCGCCGCTCAACCGCGCATACTCCATGGCCGATCCCTCATCGCCATTCGGTGAGTTAACGCTCGTGTTTGATCACATCCCCGGTGGACTGGGTTCTACTTATCTGTATAAGTTGAGGTCTGGAGATGAAGTTTTCTTGTCGGGTCCCTATGGAAATTTCACCCTCCCTCAATCACTCGATCGGGAGTTGCTGCTGATTGGGCGCTACACCGGTCTCGTCCCTATGCGATGTCTCCTCAAGCAGATGTTTTTCTCGAAAATCCAAATCCCTGTCTTATTGATTGCCGTGGCACCCGACGAAGACGAGGTCTTGTTCCATCAGGAATGGCTCACCATGGCCATGCAACATCCCTCTTTTCGCTATCTCCCCCTGGTTGCCCCGAATGGGGAGCCGGAAGCTGTGGAAAAGACCTTGGCCATGCTCACGCCGCTGATCAAGGGACAGCCGAAAGTCCATCCCATGATTTGTGGAACCAAAGCGTTCGTCCGGCCCCTGCGTGCATATTTTACGGGGGAAGGTTACGACCGGAAGGAAGTGAAGGTAGAGACGTACGATTAGATTAGAATGAAATGATCTGTAGGCAGTGTTCATTCAGAATAAACTGGAACGATGACGAGTCCCGTTTAAGGAATCTCGCCGATCAGTGCCCTTCTCGCACGAGGTTTTTATTGACGGCCGGAATTTCGACGACGACATCCTTAGTTCCGTTGGGCACACATTGACACCCCAGACGAGACTGTAATGTCGTCATGGGAGCTTCATCCAGCTGATCATACTCATCATCCGTACCTTCATTGCAGGTTTCGAGTCCTTGCTTCACGATGACATGGCACGTCGAGCAGGCACAAACCCCCCCACACACGTGCTCCAAATCCACGCCGTGGCCCATTGCGATATCCAGAATGCTCCCCGGAAGTCCGGTCTCGCCATAGGGAATCTTTTCAGGATCCACAGTGATTGTTGTTGAGTTTCCATTCGGCTGGATGAAGGTGATGGTATAGGAAACCTTAGGGAGTTCGTAATCGGTCTTTTCAATATACGGGTTCGTCCCGCCCATCGGCTCATTCCTTTCTGATACGGAATTAGGCCCTAGTCTTGTATTGACACCAGAGAAACTTGCGTGCTACCTTTAGTCCGACCTAGTTGATCGGAGATTATTATAGTCTCCGATCTAATGGATCGGCAATAGTTATGTTGAAGATTTCAAAAAAAGCTGATTACGCACTCATGGCACTTCAGCACATCGCTTCGGTCCAATTCGGCGATGTCACTCCTGGCCGTGTCGTCAATACGAAAGAGATCGCCGAGGAATACAACATTCCCTTGGAATTATTGGCCAAGGTCCTGCAGGTTCTTTCCAAGAGCGGCATGATCGAGAGCCACAACGGCCCCAAGGGTGGGTATCTTCTTGCACGAAGCACCAGTCAGATCACCATTGCGCAGATCCTTGAAAGCATAGAAGGTCCGTTAGGCATCACCGACTGTTCCCATGAAAAAGAGGGAGAATTCTGTATGCAGCGGGAACATTGCAACATCCGCACACCCCTGCTGAAAATCCAAGACAGCATCTACCAGTTACTCAACAACATGACGTTGGAAGATATGCTGGGCGGCACACCCCTTATTACGATTCAGTCGCCCTCGACACAAGGAGTCGAACGATGAAGCTTCCTATTTTTCTCGATAACCATTCCACCACTCCCATGGACCCGCGAGTTCTGGAGGCAATGCTGCCCTATTTCGTGGAAAAATTCGGCAATGCCGCCAGCCGTAACCACGCCTTTGGCTGGGTCGCAGAAGAGGCGGTGGAACAAGCCCGCAAGCAGATTGCGAAACTGATCAAGGCCGACTCAAAAGAAATCGTCTTCACCAGCGGTGCCACTGAATCGGACAACCTGGCGTTGAAGGGTGTCCTGGAGATGTACAAAGAAAAAGGCACCCACATCATTACATCGTCGACGGAGCATCGGGCCGTGCTCGATACTGCCAAGTCTCTCGAAGCCAAAGGGCTGGCGACCGTGACCTATCTACCTGTCGATAAATACGGCATGGTGAACCCGCAAGACGTGCAAAACGCTATTACAGACAAGACGATCCTGATCTCGGTCATGCTGGCTAACAACGAAATCGGTACGATCAATCCCATCGCAGAGATCGGGAAGATCGCCAAAGCGAAAGGGGTTCTGTTTCATTGCGATGCTACCCAGGGCGTCGGCAAGATTCCTGTCGATGTCCAAGCTATGGGCATTGACCTCATGTCATTCACTGCCCATAAAATCTACGGCCCTAAGGGGGTCGGCGCACTCTATGTCAGAAAGCGGAATCCCCGCGTTCGAATCGCGGCTCAAATCGATGGCGGAGGACATGAGCGCGGCATGCGGTCAGGCACCCTGCCAGTCCCATTGATCGTCGGATTTGGAAAGGCCTGTGAACTTTGCGAGCAGGAGATGACGGCTGAAGCGGCACGGCTGACCAAGATGCGCGACCGCCTTCAGGCTGACATTATGGCGGCGCTTGAGGAAAGCTACCTCAATGGTCATCCGACGAACCGTTTACCGGGAAACCTCAATATTTCCTTCGCCTACGTGGAAGGAGAGTCGCTGCTGATGGGCATGAAGGACATCGCTCTGTCATCCGGCTCGGCCTGCACGTCGGCCACACTGGAGCCCTCGTATGTATTACGCGCGCTTGGCGTCGGGACAGAACTTGCCCACTCGTCGATACGCTTCGGCCTAGGCCGGTTCAACACCGATGACGAGATTGACTATACGAGCAAGAAGGTTATTGAAGTGGCGACCAAGTTGAGGGAAATGTCCCCGCTCTATGAAATGGCCAAAGAAGGCGTGGATCTGAAATCCGTTCAGTGGGCGGCACACTGAAACGTACCTCGTGAAGCGTATCTCGCAGACAACAAACGGCGCTTCACGAATGACGAGATACCAAGGAGGTTTCTATGGCATACAGCGATAAAGTCGTCGATCATTTCAACAATCCCCGCAACATGGGGAGCTTTAAGAAGGATGAAGAAGGCGTAGGCACCGGCATGGTGGGAGCCCCGGAGTGCGGCGACGTGATGAAGCTGCAGATCAAGGTGCAGAACGATACGATCGTCGATGCCAAGTTCAAGACATTCGGTTGCGGATCGGCAATCGCCAGTTCCAGCTTAGCCACTGAATGGCTCAAAGGGAAAACGATCGAGGAAGCCCAGAAGATCAAGAATACGGACATCGTACAGGAGCTGAATCTTCCACCGGTGAAAATTCACTGTTCTGTTTTGGCGGAGGACGCCATCAAAGCGGCATTGGCTGATTATCAGAAGAAAGCCGAAGGACAGCCGGCCGGCGCCAAGTAACGCACGAAACGAATGGAGTGCACCATGGACACGACGAATACGGCAACTCATACGCCGATCATCACCCTCACCGATGCAGCCTTAAAGGAAGTCAAACGGTTGATTAATGTCCAAGGGATTGAGGAAGGCGGACTCCGCCTCGGCGTCAAAGGGGGGGGGTGTTCGGGCTTGAGCTATACGATCAATTTCGACGACAAGATCGGCCAGTACGACCAAGTGTATGAGATCGACGGCGTCAAAGTGATCGTTGACGCCAAGAGCGCCATCTATCTCCAGGGCACTCAATTGGATTACCAAAAGGACCTGATGGGCGGAAATTTCAAGTTTCTCAACCCAAACGCTAACAAAACCTGCGGCTGCGGAGAATCGTTCTCAGCCTGACCTGACATATACGCAATGAAAACGGGCGGGCATGGCGAACGCCATGCCCGTTTTTACTCTTTTTACTCATGGATCAACACACCTCAAAGTCTGATCGGATGCGCGGGCTGCAAATGGCTCGGAGCATGTGCTGGCACTGTCAGTCGGAAGTAACGGGAGAATACTTCTGTGAACGTTGCGTGAAGGTGCAGCCGGTTTCCAAAGATACCGATTATTTCACCTGTCTGGGTTTTCCACGGCGCCTTACGCTCGACCCGAAGAAACTGGAGGCCAAATTCTACGAACTGAGCCGGACATTCCATCCAGACTTTTATCAGACGAAGACCTCCGCCGAACAAACAATCAGCCTCAGCAATGCCGCCGTCCTGAATACCGCCTATCGCACGCTCCGTGACCCCATCCAACGAGCGGAATACCTATTGGCGCTGGAAACCGGCTCGGTCAAAGATATCAGGACCTCCCCTCCGGCCGATCTCTTTGAGGAGATTCTGGAATTGCAGGACACACTCGAGGAGTACCGGGCATCGGATCGTAATTCCGATGAAGGCCATCGTCTCCGCACCACACTCCAGGCAGAACAAGAGGCGTTGGAACAACGAAAAGAAGAGATGGAATCTCAACTTCAGCAACTCTTTACGGATTGGGATCAGCTGCAGGACCGCGGCGAGGCCACGAGTCAGGCGCGAGTTGAACGGGACAGAATCTTAAAACAAATACGCGAACTACTGTCACATCGAACCTATATCAACAATATCCTCAACGACCTGGCGGCAACCATCGCTTAAGGGGCTCTTTTTCAGCACGTGGGATATGGCAAGAATAGTCGGCATTGATCTCGGCACAACAAATTCGCTTGTTGCGTACATGAAAGACGGCCAGCCCTTCGTCATTCCAGACCGTCATGGGCGGACCTTGGTGCCTTCCGTTGTCGCCATGACGGACAACGGCCTCATCGTTGGGGACCCTGCCAAAGAACATCTGACACGTAACCCGGAACGTACGGTTTACTCTGTAAAGCGATTTATGGGTAAGGGACTAGCCGATGTTCAGAACGAGCTGGCGTATTTCCCATACAATCTGACTGAAACTGGCGGCGTCATTCGGATCCGACTCGGCCAAAAAAGTTACTCACCGCCCCAGATCTCTGCCATGATTCTCAAGGAATTGAAGTCGCATGCGGAGGCCTACCTCGGCGAAAACATCACGAAAGCCGTCATCACCGTTCCGGCCTACTTCAACGACAGCCAGCGACAGGCGACCAAAGACGCCGGCCTCATTGCCGGGTTGGAAGTCTTGAGGATCATCAATGAGCCGACCGCCGCCTCTCTGGCCTACGGACTTCAGAAGAAAACACAAGGCACGATCGCCGTCTATGATTTCGGTGGCGGCACGTTCGATATATCGATCTTGAAGCTGAAGGACGGTATTTTCGAGGTATTGGCGACCAACGGCGATACACACCTGGGTGGAGACGATCTCGATCGCTTGCTGGTGGACCTTTTTATCACAGAAATCAAAGAGCGGCACGGGATCGATGTAGGCAGCTATCCCGATCACATGCAGTCTGTTCGGCTGGAAGCGGAGCGGGCCAAGATCCGCTTGTCCGATGAGCTGAAGACCGAGTTCGCGATCGAGTTACCAGAAGACAAGGGACGCTTCACCAGAGAGCTGACACGTGATCAACTCGAATCCCTCGCGATAGGTGTGATTGAACGTACCTTAGCTCCCTGTCGTATGGCGTTAAAAGACGCAGGGCTCACTCCAAAAGACATCGATGAAGTGGTCTTGGTCGGCGGCTCCACGCGCATGCCGCTGGTTCGGCAACGCGTGGAAGCCCTCTTCGGGAAGCCGCCGCATTGCCGCCTGAACCCCGACGAAGTCGTCGCGCTGGGGGCGGCTGTGCAGGCTGATATTCTCGGCGGCGGGACGACCGACATGTTGTTATTGGATGTGACACCCTTGTCCCTCGGCATCGAAACGATGGGCGGCGTCATGAGCAGCCTGATCCGCCGGAACACGACCATTCCGGCGAGCGCGAAGGAAATGTTCACGACCTATGTCGACGGCCAGACCGGGGTCGATATTCATATCCTACAAGGTGAACGCGAACTCGCCAAAGACAACCGGAGCTTGGCACGATTCCGGCTAAAAGTACCGCCCCTCCCGGCCGGTGTCCCACGCATTGAGGTGACCTTTTTGATCGATGCCAACGGAATCTTAAACGTCACGGCGACGGACATGCGGACGGGCCAAACTCAATCGATCGAGGTCAAACCCTCCTACGGATTGTCCGATACGGAAGTGGAGCGGATGATCGAGGACTCGTTCAAGTTTGCGGCAGAGGATATCAGCGCTCGGAAGTTGATTGAAGCTCGTTTAGACGCCGAGGCCTTGATGAAGGCTACTGACAAGTCGCTCACAGAAGCGGGACATCTGATTTCGTCGGAAGAAGCCGAAAACATTCGCAGAGCGTTATCTCAGTTGGCCTTGGCCAAGGACGCCACTGATCCTCGCGCCATTCGCGCACGCATGGCAGACCTCGAACAGTCGGCGAAGCATTTGAATGTCGTGATGCTGGACGATTCTCTCAAGAAAGGCCTGCAAGGGAAGAAAGTATCCGAGGTGTCGTGACAGTGGAGGAGCAAGGATGGACCTGAAATGGCAAGATGCCGAAGAGATCGCCATCCGGCTGGTGGAAGAACACCCCGAAACCGATCCGCTGACCGTACGCTTTACCGACATGCATGCCTGGATCGTCGCGCTGCCGGAATTTAAGGACGATCCCAAGAAGTCGAACGAGAAAATCCTCGAAACGATTCAGTTGGCTTGGCACGAGGAATATCAAGACGCGCGATCGTAATCAGGACTGCTACAAACTCCCGTCTCCGACCGGTTGCCCTTCAGGGATCTGATCCAGCTTATAGAAATCCGTCGGATCCAGTCGACGCTGCACCGCCTGAGTCGGCTCACTTCCCTTCGCAAAAAGCTCAACCGTTCCCTTCTGCCCTTCTCCCTCTTGTTCTGACTCCAGGAGTCCTGTGGCAGCATCGACTTTCACAAAGGTCACCCCGTCGGGAATTTCGAACGGCACGACAGGAAGTTGCTTGAGTGCCTCTTTCATGAACGCGATCCAGATCGGTAAAGCGGAACGGGCTCCCGTTTCGCTCTCTCCGAGCGAGCGTCGGTCGTCAAAGCCTACATACACACCGGCGACCAGGTTCGGTGTTCCGCCGATGAACCAGGCATTGATATAATCGTTCGTCGTGCCGGTTTTCCCGGCGATCGGGCGCCCCAGAATCTTCGCCGCCTGCCCGGTTCCCCTCTGCACGACATCCTCCATCATGTTGGTAATCAGATAGGCAGTTTCTTTGCTGATGACTTCATGAGGCTCAGGCTCGGTCACTTCAAGCACCTTCCCCATGTTATCTTTGACCGATTTGATGGCAAAGGGTTCCACGCGACTCCCCTGATTCAAAAATACGCCGTACACGGAAGTCAACTCCAACAAGCCGACCGAAGACGTGCCGAGTCCCAGAGACAGATCGGCGGGCAGCGGGCTCGTGACTCCGACAGATCGTGAAAACTCGATCACATTCTTCACGCCGACCTTGTCCAATAATCGAACGGTTGCAAGATTGTGTGACTGAGCCAGGGCATCCCGCAGGCTCACCATGCCGTGAAACTTCCGGCCGTAGTTCTCCGGCTTCCAAATCTTATCGTCTTCTTCTTGTTCATAGACGACCGGGGCATCGAGAATCTGTGTGGCAGGGCTTAATCCTTGACTCATCGCAGTCGCATAAATGAGGGGTTTGAACGCGGATCCCGGTTGCCGGTGGGCTTGCACCGCACGGTTGTATTCACTGCGGGAGAAATCATAACCTCCCACCATCGCACGAATCGCCCCCGTTTTCGGATCGAGGGCGATCAGGCCTCCGTCGACGATCGGCGTTTGTTCGAGGGTAAGCAAGACCCCGTCCTTCGTGAGCCTTTTCACACCGATTTCGATGACATCTCCGGGCTTCAGGAGTGATTTGAGGTTCGGATTCACCACGAAATCCACTGTGGGATCCGGACCCTTGAGAATCCGCTTGGCCCACGCCATGTCGTCAAACGCCAACTTCGCGGTGAATGGGCCCACTTGCACGACGTAGTGATCTTTCGCCACCCTTAAGACGACCCCTTCACCCAGATACCCGGGTTTGATCAGCTGATCCGTTTGAGCCAGGTTTGAGGGTTGGAAAGTCATCAAATCGACGGTTCGCCGAGGCCCTCGCCACCCTTCCCGTTTGTCGAGTTCGCGAACCCCGTTTAAGAACGCCGACTCCGCCGCCTTTTGCATCTCCAAATTCAAGGTCGTATAGATTTGGAGACCGCCCTTGTACACCATCGACTCCCCGTACTTCGCCACAAGCAGTTGACGGACGTACTCGACGAAGTACGGCGCAAGGTGTTCGCTGCCAGGTCGATGGAAAGCCAATTTTTCACGAGCGGCCGCTTCCCGTTCCGCGGCTGTAATAAACCCAACCTCCTCCATTCTGGAGAGAACATGCTCTTGGCGCTTCTTCGCCAACTCATAGGCGGTGAAAGGAGAAAATCGACTCGGTGACTTCGGCAGGCCTGCTAAAAACGCGGATTCGGCTAGCGTCAAGGCTCTGACGTCTTTTCCGAAGTAGGAATGAGCCGCCGAGCCCACGCCATAGGCTCCTTGCCCGAAGTAGATTTGATTCAGATAGGTTTCGAGAATCTGTTCTTTGCCCGACACCGCTTCCATCTTGTAGGCCAAGATCAGCTCGCGAATTTTCCGTTCATAGGACCGTTCGGATGAAAGAAAGAGCGAACGAGCCAGTTGTTGTGTGATCGTGCTGGCGCCTTCGACTTTTCTCCCTCCATGCCGGATATTCGTCCACGCCGCCCGCAGCATCCCGATATAGTCCAGTCCCGGATGTTCAAAAAACCGCGCGTCTTCCGTCGCAATGACCGCTTGCGTCAGGGTCTTGGGAATTTCAGAGAGCGGCGTCAGGATGCGACGTTCGATGAAGAACTGGCCGATCGGTTGGCGATCGTCCGAATAGACGGTGGTCACCAAACTCGGTTGATAGTTTTGGAGCAGATCCAGTGAGGGGAGATCCTGGGAATAGTGCCAAATGATACCCGCAACCGTCGTGAATCCCACGATGGTGACGGCCACGACACTGATCAAGACGACCTGCCACCAGCGCAGGCGACGACGTGACCGTTCCTGAATTTCTATGAACCGTTCATCGCCTGGCATGAGAATGTACCCCTGAGGAAGTCTGATCTACGAGGCTGGAAAACCTTACAATGCGTTCTCTCAAAACTCAAGCTTCCACCACGAATGTCATCTGAATGATGGCTTGTGAGACGGCCGGCGCTCATGTATACTTTCACCGACGCCTCGGCAGCGGGGCGTCTTTTTTTTGTCGCTCGCGGGAACAATATAACTATGTCCACGATACGCGCCCCTCACGACCGACGGAGCGATATCCGCAACATCGCCATTATCGCCCACGTCGATCACGGCAAGACGACGCTGGTCGATGCCCTGCTGCGCCAAACCCATGTCCACCGCAAGATCGACGAGATGGGTGAACGCATCATGGATTCGATGGATCAGGAACGGGAACGTGGGATCACGATCCGAGCCAAGAACGCCAGCGTCATTTACAACGGGGTCAAGATCAATATTGTGGATACCCCGGGCCATGCCGATTTCGGCGGTGAAGTGGAGCGGACGCTGCGCATGGTCGACGGCGTGTTGCTGCTGATCGACGCCAAGGAAGGCCCGATGCCGCAAACGACCTTCGTATTGCGCAAGGCGCTCGCGCTCGGGCACAAAGCCATCGTCGTCATCAACAAAATCGATCGGCCGGATGCCGTGATCGACGATGTGGTCAACCGTACGTTCGATCTCTTCGTCCACCTTGGAGCCACCGACGAACAACTCGATTTCCCCATCGTCTACACATCGGCGATCAAGGGGACCGCCACGCTCGACATCAACAAACCCGGCGTCGCCATCGCTCCGTTGCTCGACATCGTTCTGGAAAAAATTCCTGCTCCGGCCATCCACGCCGACGCACCGCTTCAAATCCTCGTCTTGGCGTTGGCCCAAGACTCTTATAAAGGCAAGCTCGGTATCGGCAAGATCCAATCGGGATCGATCGCTCGACGGCAAAACGTGGTGGTGCTCGGTAAGAATGGAGCCCGGATCCCGGGGAAGATCTCCGACTTGGCCGTCTATTCCGGCCTCGAACGAACGGATACGGAGCGGGCAGAAGCCGGGGAAATCGTCGCAGTGGCGGGGCTTGACGACGTGAGTATCGGGGATACCATCGCTGATGCCGAGCATCCGGTCGCCCTCCCTCGCGTGACGATCGATGAACCGACCGTTCAAATGACCTTCTCCGTGAATAACAGCCCCTTCGCCGGACGTGAAGGGAAGTTTTTGACGTCACGCCATTTACGTGAGCGCCTGTTCAAGGAACTGGAAACCAATGTGTCACTGCGCGTCAGCGAGACAGATAGCGCCGACCGCTTCCTTGTGGCAGGCCGAGGAGAACTCCATCTCGCCGTGTTGATCGAGCAGATGCGGCGGGAAGGGTATGAGCTTCAAGTCTCGCAACCAGAGGTCATTCTCCATCGTGAAGGCGGCGCCGTCATGGAGCCGTACGAGGAGTTGACCATCCAGGTACCGGAAAACTATCAGGGCACGGTCATCGAAGAGATCGGCAAACGCCGCGGCGAGATGCGGCACATGCGGCTTATTCACTCCGATGTCGGCACGAGTGAGATGCATTTGGAATACCACATTCCGACCCGAGGGATCATGGGGCTCAAGAACGTGCTCCTGGCGAAGACCCGCGGGACCGTCATTCTGCACCATGTCTTCTCGGCATACGAACCGGCAGAAGAGCGTGACCTGGTCGTGGCCCCGCATGGGTCGCTTGTCGCTTTCGAAGACGGCGTCAGTACGGCCTACGCCATCTTCATGACCCAGGAACGCGGCACCATGTTCATCGGCCCCGGCGTCGAGGTGTACCGCGGAATGGTCGTGGGCCAAAATAGCCGAGACGAAGACCTGGATGTGAATGTGTGCAAGGAGAAGCACCTCACCAATATGCGAGCCTCCGGTTCGGACGAAGCCTTGGTCCTCACGCCTCCGCGAGAAATGACGCTGGAATTCGCCTTGGAATACATCGGGGCTGATGAGTTAGTGGAGGTGACCCCACAGAACCTGCGCCTGCGGAAGCGGCTGCTGCACCCGGAAGATCGTCGCAAGGCAAAGAAAGCCGCAAAATGAGAATTCGAAAAAAATCACCCAAACCCTCTGCCAAACGACCTCCCCTTTACTTCATCGGCTATAGGGGTACTGCTCCATCAACCGACGAAGTCAAAGCGCTCTATGACCGCGAGTATGGTGGACCGCTGACTATCCGCCATGAAGAGGGCTCGGCTGAATCCTGGCAAGCG
>Ga0209172_10006620_pt1 | contig 12672 bp, 6 predicted proteins | sample LarsenN4metaG_FD_184113 | JGI IMG/M metagenome (GOLD analysis project Ga0209172, IMG submission 184113) | Hot spring sediment bacterial and archeal communities from British Columbia, Canada, to study Microbial Dark Matter (Phase II) - Larsen... ... | reverse complement strand
TCTGGTTTCAGTTACTCAAACGCATCCAATCTCACGCTGATATTGCGGCTCATTTTGGGTTCGATATTGACCTCAAACCTCGCTTAGAATCGGCTTATTGAGAATGCTGCAAGATCTCAGTTAAAGAGAATTACACAAGAAAAAAGCGGGTTTCACTCCAGGCGCCCGCTTAAACTTTCTTTTTGGTAGGGTTAAAACAACATTACCAGGAATTTTGACATGGCTAACCTGCCTCAAGACGGGGCATGAAATCTTCTAGAGGAGGAAGCTCATTCCGTCAGTGGAAATTGTCTTTCTATACCTCGAATTCAAACAATCATGTTTACTGTCGAAGAGGGCTAACTCAGGTATTTATAGACATCAGCTTTCCATGAGATACTAGATTTAATTCATTGAGTAAGCTAGATGGTCAATCGGTTCAAAATTGGCACGCGAATTGGTGCAGGATTTGCCCTGGGACTGGCAATTTTAACCGTATTAGGTGTTCTTTCTTATAGAGCGACAACCAACCTGATCCGTAATTCGCAGCAGGAGAAAAAGTCATATCAGGCTTTAGGTTATCTCAATGAGCTGGAGGCAGAGCTAGCAAACGCTGAAACGGGGCAAAGAGGATATCTCATTACAGGGCAAAATCGCTACCTCGAACCCTACAATGAAGCCTTAAAAGAGATTGATAGCAAATACATGGCATTGCGTCAGTTAACTGTGGAAGATGCTAATTTTCAGAGTCGCTTGGCAGCTCTTAAGCCTGTAATTGACTCAAGGTTAACTCGACTTCGGGAGGGGATTAGTCTGCGAGAGTTGGGTGGCTTTACTGCTGCCCAAAAATTTATCTTGAACGATAATGGGCGGCAGTTAATGCAACAGATTCGCAACCTGATCTCAGAGATGAGACTTCAGGAGCAGAGCCTGCTTGAGGCGCGATCGACTCAGGCACAACAGTCCGTTGAACAGACGATGGATACAATTACCTATGGTATTCCAGTCTCGTTTGTTGTTCTGTCGTTGATTGGGTTAGGGCTGTCTCGCAATATTTCTAGACCGCTTCGCAAACTGTCAGAGACAGCAGAGCAGATTGCAGGTGGTAATTTAGATGTCACGTTGACAGAGAGTACAGCGCAGGATGAAACAGGGGTCTTAACCCGTACCTTTAACCAGATGGTGACGAGCTTACGTGAGACGATTCAGTCTAATGAGAATCAGCGCTGGTTAAAAGGCAATCTGGCTGATTTATCACAGCAACTACAGGGGCAGCGCAATCTAGAGAATTTAGCGGAGTTAGTTTTGCGTTATGTCGCTCCTCTGGTTGAGGCGCAACAGGGTGTGTTTTACCTGTTGGATAGCTCCGGCGACATACCTTGCTTAAAGCTGTTGAGTAGCTATGCCTATCATGAGCGCAAGCAGCTATCAAACGAATTTCGGTTAGGCGAAGGGCTGGTTGGTCAATGTGCCCTGGAAAAGCAGCGCATTTTGTTAACTGATGTGCCGGGGGATTACGTTCGGATTCAATCAGGTTTAGGTAATGCCCCACCACTCAACATTGTGGTGTTACCAATTTTGTTTGAGAAGGATGTCAAAGGTGTTTTAGAATTATCGTCCTTTCAACGGTTTGGAGAGTTGCAGCTGACGTTTCTGCAAGAGGCGAGTGAGGTGATGGGTGTGATGATCAACGCGATCGCAGCCTATCTTCAAACTCAAACATTATTAGAACAATCGCAATTGCTGACAAATGAGCTACGCCACCAGCAAGAAGAACTGCTGCAAAGCAACCAACTGTTAGAAGAACGTACGCAGTCTTTACAAGAATCGGAATTAATTCTGCAACAGCAGCAGGAAGAGTTGCAGCAATCGAATGAAGAACTGCAACAGTTGAATGAGGAGTTGGAAGAAAAAGCTGAATTACTAGAGTCTCAAAAGCAGCAAGTTGAGCGGAAAAACCAGGAAATTGAACAGGCCCGCCAAGAGTTAGAGGACAAAGCTCGGCAATTGGCTCAATCATCGCGGTATAAGTCTGAGTTTCTAGCCAATATGTCGCATGAGCTGCGCACTCCGTTAAATAGTCTACTGATTCTGGCAAAGCTGCTGCAAGATAATAGTGATGGTAATCTGACTGATAAACAGGTTGAGTACAGTCGTACAATCTATTCGGCAGGTGTTGATTTACTTGCTTTGATCAATGACATTCTCGATATGGCAAAAATTGAGTCGGGAACGATGCAAGTTTCCGTCGAACCGTTGGCGCTGACTGCGATTCAGACTGAGTTAGAACGGACCTTTCAACCAATGGCAACTAGCAAAGGGTTGCAATTAAATATCAGGTTAGAAGCACCGTTACCGAAGACGATTTCGACTGATCCAAGGCGATTACAGCAAATTCTGAAGAACCTCCTGTCTAACGCGATTAAGTTTACTGAGCAGGGGAGTGTAACAACCCGCATCTATCAGGCTGCTAGCGGTCAAATTGCTTTTGCGGTGAGCGATACTGGAATTGGCATTGCACCTGAAAAGCAACACACGATTTTTGGAGCCTTTCAACAGGCTGATGGAACAACGAGCCGTAAGTACGGTGGCACCGGCTTGGGTCTGTCAATTAGCTTGCAACTAGCGCAACTATTAAAGGGATCGATTGAATTACAAAGTCAACCGGGAGATGGCAGTACCTTTACGCTTTATTTGCCTGAGCAATATGAAGCATCGTCTTCAGCTGGGCAATCGGTGCAGGCCAGCACTTCAAGCCGGGATCTTTCTGCGTCTCCACCAGAGATGCGCTTGCCTTCCACCGTTGTCAACCCGCCGCCGCGATCGCTCCCACCGTTACCCGCTAATTTGCAGGATGATCGCGACCAATTGCAACCAGGTGCATCTCCACGAGCTGATGCAGCTGAGAAGGTCTTACTTGTAATTGAAGATGACCCAAACTTTGCCCGAATTTTGCTTGACATGGCGCGGCGCCAAGGGTTTAAGGTGCTAATCGCGTTACAGGGTCAGACCGGGTTGGAGCTAGCCCGCCAATTTGTGCCCAATGCAATCACTTTGGATCTGCACCTCCCCGATATGGAAGGATTGGTTGTGCTGGAGCAGTTAAAACAAGATGTTGCGACCCGCCACATTCCAGTGCATGTGTTAACGGTGGATGACCAGCAACAACAGGAATTTCAAATGGGCGCGATCGCCCATATCCAGAAGCCTGTTTCACCTGAAATTCTGACGCAAACTCTGATTGGAATTAGACAGTTTGTTGAACAACGGGTACGACATTTGCTGGTAGTTGAAGACGACCCAATTCAAGCGCAAAGTATTATCGAATTGATTGGTGGAGAGGATGTAACGAGTACGGCAGTTCATACAGGATCGGCGGCTCTGGAGGTGTTGAGATCGCAGCCGTGTGATTGTATTGTGCTGGATTTGGGCCTGCCTGATATGAATGGGTTTGACTTGATTGAGCAGATCAAGCAAGAGTCAAATTTGTCTCGCTTACCCATCATTGTCTACACCGGAAAGGATCTGACCGAAGCGGAAGAAACCCGCCTGCGTCGTCTCGCCGAAACCATCATTATTAAGGATGTGCGATCGCCCGAACGGCTGCTCGATGAAACAGCTCTGTTCTTACATCGGGTTCAGGCAAATCTTCCACCAAGCCAAAAACAAATGTTGGAACGCTTACATACTGACCCGGCACTGGCAGGCAAAAAGGTCTTGATTGTTGATGATGATGTTCGAAATATTTTTGCACTAACCAGTCTGTTAGAGCAATACGAGATGGATGTGTTGTTTGCTGAGAATGGTCGAGAAGGGATCGAACTTCTGCAAGCAAACGCTGATATTGGAATTGTCTTGATGGATGTGATGATGCCAGAACTAGATGGATATGAAACGACGCGCTTAATTCGACAACAGGAACGATTGCGATCGCTGCCAATTATTGCCTTAACCGCTAAAGCCATGCAGGGCGATCGAGAAAAATGTATTGAAGCTGGAGCTTCTGATTACATTACAAAACCAGTGGATACAGAGCAACTTCTGACGCTGTTACGCTTATGGTTATGTCGATAGACACTAGGCACTAGCTTTGCTAAAGCACTTATTTCACAATTTGACAGAAATGAATTAAGAATCCACTTTTTGAGATATATCCCAACGGTGCATTTTGGGGAAAATGAGGAATAACCTCAATATCTTTTGAGCTTACTATAATGAACTTCAAGTCACAATCCTGATGGATTGTATAGATCCTATGAAAGAATTACAACTAGAAGATGTTGAAGTTCAGTTATTGATTGAGGGGTTGTATCGGCGATATGGCTATGATTTTCGCAACTATGCTCAAGCTTCTCTGAAGCGAAGAATCCACAGCTTTCTTAAGGTTGAAGGTCTGCCCAGTATTTCTGTATTACAGGCTCAGGTTTTGCGCGATCGCGCCTATGCTGATCGCTTACTGATGGGGCTAACCGTCAATACGACGGCAATGTTTCGCGACCCCAGTTTCTATATGGCATTTCGTCAGCAAGTTGTACCTATTTTGCGGACCTATCCCTTTATCCGTATTTGGCATGCAGGCTGCTCAACGGGACAAGAGGTTTATTCAATGGCAATTTTGTTGCAAGAAGAAGAGCTGTATCACCGCTGTCGAATTTATGCCACGGATGCTAATGAGCAGGTTCTTCGTACAGCAAGAAATGGCATTTATCCAGCTAAACAAATGCAAGAATACACTCAACTCTACTTAAAGGCGGGGGGACAACGCACTTTTTCAGAGTACTATACAGCGAGTTATGAAAGTGTAATTTTACGTCCTACTTTAAGAGAACGGATTGTCTTTGGTGAACATAATCTCGTCACTGATGGGTCGTTTAATGAATTTAATGTCATTATTTGTCGTAATGTTTTGATTTATTTCAATCAAATATTGCAAAACCATGTACATGAGCTTTTCTACAATAGTCTATGCAAATTTGGTATTCTCGGTTTGGGGAGGCAGGAAACACTGCGTTTTACAAAATATGAAACACTCTACGAAGATTTGGTGAAAGCTGAAAAGTTGTATAGGAGGCGGAGTTAGTGGCTTATGAACTGATCGCGATTGGTACGTCTTTAGGAGGATTGTCGGCATTAAAAACATTGCTAGGATATCTACCCAAGGAATTTCCCGCAGCACTTGCCGTTGTTCAACATCGCCATAGAGAGTCTGATGAGGTCTTGAGTTCTTTTCTACAACAATTTACGCTACTTCCTGTGCATGAGGTCGAAGATAAGGAACAGATTCAGCCAGGAAATGTTTACTTTGCACCAGCAGACTATCATCTACTGGTGGAATCTGGCTATTTCTCGTTATCAATTGATGAGCCTGTTTCCTATGCCCGCCCCTCGATTGATGTGCTGTTTGAGTCAACAGCTGATGCCTATGCTGAGCGGGCGATTGGGGTGCTTCTTACAGGAGCTAATCAAGACGGAGTCCAGGGGTTGTCGATTCTCAAAGCACGAGGCGGAATGACGATTGTACAAGATCCAGATACCGCAGAAAGTCCTACTTTACCTAACGCTGCGATCGCTAATGTCGCGGTTGATCTGATCCTACCCCTCTCGCAAATTGCACCTCAATTAATTCAACTTTGCACATCGGCGGGAGGGTATTCATGCAAACCGAGTCTCCAGTAAATATCCTACTTGTTGATGACCAACCCGAAAACTTGGTAGCACTAGAGGCTATTTTGTCTGAACTAGGGGCAAACTTGGTCAAATCTACCTCCGGCGAGGCGGCGCTTCGTTGCTTGCTGCATGATGATTTTGCAGTGATATTGTTGGATGTGCAAATGCCTGAAATGGATGGGTTTGAGGTTGCAACTCTGATTCGCAGTCGTAAGCGATCGCGCGACACTCCAATCATCTTCCTGACTGCCTTTAGCAGTAGTGAACAATTTATGTTTAAGGGGTATGCTCTCGGTGCAGTTGACTATTTAATTAAGCCCATCGCACCGAATGTTTTGTTATCAAAAGTTGCTATTTTTATTGAACTCTTTAAAAAAACTGACGCTTTAAGACAAAAGACCAAAATTCTACAACAACAGACTGAAGCGCTGCAGCGACAAGCCACTCAATTAGAAACAGTGAATGCTGAACTGCAAATGAGTGAAGAACGCTTTCGTCTCCTTAGCAATTGTTCGCCAGTTGGGGTTTTCGTAACTGACACAGCAGGAAATTGTGTTTACACTAATCCTCGGTTTCAATCAGTTTGCTGTTGCTCAAATAGACCTACCTCAGAGCAGAGTTGGCTAGCCTCTGTTCACCCAGAGGATCTGGAACTTGCTCGTTCTACCTGGCTGTCTTTTATGCAAGCTGGGCAGGAGTACTCTCAAGAGGTACGGTTACAAACGGATGACACAATTCGCTGGGTTTCAATTCGTTCGGCTCGAATTGTCTCTGAGCAGAAAAAGTTTTTAGGTTATGTTGGCACTGTTGAAGATATTACTGAGCGTAAGCGATCGGAAGCTGCAAATGCTCAAATTATTCGTGAACAAGCCGCTCGCCAAGAAGCAGAGACAGCCAACCGAATGAAAGATGAATTTATTGCGATTCTATCTCATGAGCTACGCACGCCGTTAAACGCGATTTTAGGATGGTCACGTCTACTTCGTTCTCAAAATCTCAATCCACAAAAAGTGAATTACGCGATCGAGGCGATTGAGCGGAATGCGACAGCCCAAACGCGGCTGATTGAAGATATTTTAGATGTTTCACAAATTGTGCGCGGTAAGTTACAACTCTATCGTCAACCTATGGATTTAATTGCGGTTGCTCAAACAGCTTTAGAAACTGTTAGACCCGTCGCTGACGAGAAGGAAATTGCTCTACTAACAAACTTCCAAGATTACTCTCGTTTAGAAGTAAAGGGCGATGCACTGCGATTACAACAAGTGATCTGGAACTTGTTGACTAATGCAGTTAAATTTACGCCAGTTCAAGGACGGGTGGAAATGCATTTGTCGATTTTGACTGATCTGCCTCGTGCATTGCTTCAGCAAGAGCCGCCTACATCCTTAATGTATGCTCAGCTGCGAGTCACTGATACTGGAATTGGGATTGACCCCGATTTTTTACCTCATATTTTCGATCGCTTTCGGCAGGCAGACAGCAGCATCACTCGTGCTCAAGGTGGCTTAGGGTTAGGGTTGGCGATTGTGCGGCATCTAGTAGAACAACACGAAGGTGTGGTTTGGGCAGAGAGTGAGGGGCTTAATCAAGGCGCAGCTTTTACTGTTGCTCTCCCGCTTTTGCAGGCCACCTCTCAAATAAAGTTGGAGCCGCTGCAAAACTCCGCAATGTCACAAGAACCGCATGCTTTGGTTCGTATGCCGATTCTTATTGCTGACGATGATGCAGATAACCGGGATTTTTTAGCTTTTCTCTTAGAGTCTCAGGGGGCTATCGTTACAACGGTCGCTTCGGGTAATGAAGTGTTGCAATTAATGGGTTCGATTAAGCCTGCCATTCTACTCTGTGACATCAGTATGCCAGACATGGATGGTTACACGTTAATTGAAAAGATCAGAACTCAATTGCCTGACCCTGAAGCCCAAACCCCCGCGATCGCCATTACAGCCTATGCCCGTGCTTCCGATCAACTCCAGGCTCTTTCCTGTGGGTTTCAGTGTCATTTGTCAAAACCAGTCGATCCCGATGTTTTAATCCAATCGATCCTTCAGGTAACAACCCGTTGATTGAGCAGCGATTCAATTGACTTTGCTTCTGGTTCTAAATTGACAGCTAAACGCTTGCCCAGTTGGCCCCTTAATAAAACTTTCTGAATGTACAAATTCTCAAATAATTAGATTCTTGCTACTCTTAAAGGCGACTATTGCCTTGCTAGGGTATCTGCTTATGCAAATTCTTCACGGAACTTGGATTCCTCAAGCACCCAAGTCTCAAGATGGCGAAAACTTTATTCAGTCAGGTACTTTTTATTTATGGGTTGAAACAACGCAAAAAAAGCGGTTTCGCAAACCTAGTCCACGTCATCCTTATCAGTTGGTAGCCGAAGATTTTGCTCAGCTTTTGAAACAAGAGCTAGGTGTGCAGCCCCTTAATATTTCGCGGGAGTTGAAAAGTCAGATTTCGCCCCAATATTTTTTATTGCCATCTGTTGACAATTTACCTTTACCCTCGCTGGAGCTATCACGTTACTTAGAAGAAGAGTTACCAGAAACATTTGAGTGGCAGTACTGGCAAGTTGATTGTTACCCCGCGATCACCTCTCACAAGACAGGTCGAGTGACTTCAGTTTTTAGTTTACTAAATGATTTGCACTTCTTGACTTTGCATAATCTAACAGAGATTCAATTGGGTTCTGATTTATTGTTTTGGTTTCACTATACACAAGCACTTAAACGAATTATTTTCAAAGACCAGTACATTCCTGCTTTAAAGTATCGGGAATTGTCTGCAAAAACGACTACAAAAACTAAAAAGCAGTCTACGAAAGCTGAGCCGATGGTAGCTGAACCTGTACCAGTGGCTAGGAGGCAAACTCAAGTTAGACGATCCACGCGTTCTCGCCGCGCGTCTCCGCGATCTGCTAATTTAGCGAAAAGAACGGTAGCGGCATCGCAAACAATTGATGTTTCAAAGCTTCCAATTGATCCAGACTTTGAAATTTATCCCGGTTGGGAACTCATCGGCGAAGAGTATGAATCAACGATTCAGCAATACATTGATTACATGCCATTAATTTGTGTGGCTGGTTTTGCTGAGCCGTGCGAAACACCGGAGCTTTACGATCGCGAGACTCTTTTGCGGCATTTCTCTGAGTGTGTTCTACATGATGTTGTGAGCCATACTCCGACTACTCAGGCTTACGAAAAAACAATTGCTGACTCGCTGCTTTATGCCTGTTTACACCCTTCTGCTAAACCCTGGATAACGGAAGATAAGCTGGAACAATATAAGCAATGGCAAGCCTGGCGCGATCGCATCGTTCGGACTCAAACCGAACAACTCTTTTACCTCTGTTTTCAACTGCAAGACCCCGTAAAGCCAGAAGACCCTTGGGCTTTACAATTGCAGGTTGCGCCTAAGAGTGATCCATCATTGCGAGTTGCCTTGCAAGACTACTGGCAGATGCGTCCCAAGCAGCAACAACAGGTGCAAAAACAGATGGGTCAAGATTTTGAACAACACCTGCTGACAAATCTCGGCTACGCTGCGCGGATCTATCCGACTCTTTGGCAAGGGTTGGATACTGACCAACCTGTGGAGATTATGCTCGACTTGGAGGCGGCTTTTGCTTTCTTAAAGGAGTCTGCCTGGGTACTTGAAAATGCGGGCTATCGGGTAATTGTGCCCGCTTGGTGGACTCCACAAGGGCGACGACGGGCAAAAATCCGCCTTAAAGCAAAGGGAAAATCTTCGGGTGGAAACAGCAAAGCTAAGACTTATTTTGCCTTTGAAAATTTGGTGGAATATCAATATGAATTAGCGATCGGTGATGAATCGATTAGCGAAAAAGAATGGAACCAACTCGTTACGGCTAAAACACCGTTGGTCAAGTTTCGTGGACAGTGGATAGAACTCGATCAAGACAAAATGCAACAAATGCTGGAGTTCTGGAAAACCCAGCAACAGGAAAACCCAGACTTAAGCTTGCTAGATTTTTTGAAGTTAACGGCAAGTAGCAATGAGGAACTGGAAGTGCAGGTCGATCGCCGGGATGCCCTGTCGAGTATGCTCGCGAAATTAGGTGACAAAAATCAACTACAGCCTGTGGAGAATCCGAAACAGTTTCAAGGTGATTTGCGGGAATATCAGAAGCGGGGGGTGTCCTGGTTGCAATATTTGGAGGAAATTGGCTTAAATGGCTGCCTCGCTGATGACATGGGTTTAGGTAAAACAATTCAGGTCATTGCTCGATTGTTACAAGAACAAGAGCTAGCAAAACAAAAGCGAGTGAAAAATATTCCACCTACACTGCTGATTGCGCCAACTTCAGTGGTTGGCAACTGGTATCACGAGATTCAGAAGTTCGCACCTCACCTGAAAGCAGCTGTACACCATGGAAGCCAGCGTGCTAAAGATAACCAGGAGTTTAAGTCAGCCTGCCGTGAGCATAACATTATCATCACTTCTTTCGCTTTAGTGCGAAAGGACATCAAACTATTTAGTGAAATTGAGTGGCATCGAATTGTTCTCGATGAAGCTCAAAACATCAAAAATCCCAAGGCGGATCTGACTAAATCAATTCTAAAACTTTCGGCACCGCACCGTTTAGCCTTGACGGGAACCCCGGTTGAAAACCGTTTGATGGATCTGTGGTCAATCTTCAATTTTCTTAATCCTGGTTATCTAGGAAACCAAACGCAATTTCGCCGTAGCTTTGAATTGCCGATTCAAAAAAATAATAATTTGCGCCAATCAGAAACTCTGAAAAAGCTGATTGAACCGTTTATCTTGAGAAGAGTGAAGACGGATCAATCAATTATTAAAGATTTACCTGACAAGGTTGAGCAGAAGCTCTACTGCAACCTCACAAAAGAACAGGCATCTCTTTACGAAGTTGTTGTTAAAGATGTTGATAATCAAATCAATACGGCAGAGGGCATTCAACGCAAGGGGCTGATCCTGGCAACGCTGACCAAGTTGAAACAGATCTGTAACCATCCGATGCAGTTTCTTCAAGATGGAAGTGACTTTACCCCAGAGCGATCGCATAAGCTCTCTCGGCTCGATGAAATGGCACAGGAAGCGATCGACGCAGGTGAAAGTATGTTGGTCTTTACTCAATTTACAGAGATTGGAGAAGCGCTGGCGAGGTATTTTCGCCAGGCACGGCACTACAACACCTACTATCTACATGGTGGAACTTCTCGCAAGAAGCGCGAGCAGATGATCCAGGAGTTTCAAAATCCTGAAACCGAGCCTTCGGTATTTGTGCTTTCGCTCAAAGCCGGTGGCGTTGGCATTACTCTAACGAAGGCAAATCATGTTTTCCACTTCGATCGCTGGTGGAACCCGGCCGTGGAAGATCAGGCAACGGATCGGGCTTTCCGAATTGGACAGAAGAAAAATGTCTTTGTCCATAAGTTTGTGGCGATCGGTACTTTAGAAGAACGGATTGATGAAATGATTGAAGATAAGAAAAAGCTGGCAGGGGCGATCGTCGGTGCTGATGAATCTTGGCTCACTGAATTAGATAATGATGCTTTCCGGAAACTCATTGCGTTAAATAAAAGTGCCATTATGGAGTAAGAGTATGAGTCAATTTAGTAGAAGCTGGTGGGGGCAAAAATTTATCGAAGCACTCGAAGAGTTTACCGATTCAGGGCGTTTGAGTCGGGGCCGCTCCTATGCTAAAGGAGGGAAAGTCAAAAGCTTTGAAATAAAAAATGGCGTTGTGACTGCTCAAGTGCGAGGGTCGGTAAATCCTTATTTTGGAGTTTATAAAGAGCCAATTTATACGACGACAATCGAGTTTGCTGCCATTAGTCCAGCAAAGTGGGCAGCAGTAATTGCTTTAATTGCTTCTAAAGCCAGTCTTATCTCGCGCCTCTTACTAAATGAGATTCCAGATAATATCGAAGACTCGTTTGCCCAACTGAGGTTAAATTTACTGCCTCGGAGTCGTAAAGATTTTAATTCAAGCTGCTCTTGCCCTGATTACAGTAATCCCTGCAAACACATTGCAGGTGTGCATTATTTAGTTGCGGCTGAACTTGATCGTGACCCTTTTCTACTATTTGAGCTACGAGGTTTGTCGCGTAAAGATCTGCATAAAGAGTTAGCTAAATCTCCTTTGGGGCAAGCTCTTTCCGCTGAGCTACAACTGCAAAAGCGTCCTCCTACAGCTGTTTCAGCCTATTACACGCCCCCTGCAACTCAACCCGTTAAGAAGGGGCACAGCTTACGAGACTTTTGGCATGGTGCAAAACGATTACCACAGGCGATCGAACCTCTGCCAGAAACTTTAGTGTCAGGCATTCCAGTTAAGAAGCAGGGTGACTTTCCTGCTTTTTGGACACGTGATAACTCGTTTATTGAAGCCATGGAAATATTGTACGAACAGGTTAGAAATAAGGGCGAACTGTAATAAGTTGCCAACCCTAGCGAACACGCTCGAAGAGATTGCACCAAAAGTCAACACACGAATCCTATCTAATGTCTACCCCTATACAATGACACTGGTGGAACTTTCTGATACCAGTGTGATGTTATTCCTTTGGCAGCGCATAATAATTTGAAGGGGTAACAACGATTTGCCTACTTAAGGGGTATACAAGCTATTGCTAAGTCACAACTTGATTTGAGGGCTACCAATTTTCGAGTACCTTATTTTTTGAACAGAGCTTCTATTACTAGCTGGCTCCAACCTAACGACTTGACGCAGCCACAAAAGCTTTATTTGGCAAAATCAACACCAAGCTCTCTTAAAATTCTTGTGTAGAAAATTGGGCGTTACAGAAAAGTAACGTAAGTCTTAGCCATCAAAAAGGGCTAAAAGTCACTAAAACCTCCTTTTCTCCAGCGCCCTGATCTTTGCCAAACCCTTACGCCATGTTGAGTTAGAGGTAAATCAGAAATTTTTTCAAGGAGGGGGGTTGCGTTCAGGGAGGTAGATGCGTTATATTAGCTAAGCGCCGGTGAGACACACCACATGCGGTGGTTTCGAGAGCGATTAACTACTATATA
>Ga0209172_10006618_pt1 | contig 12678 bp, 7 predicted proteins | sample LarsenN4metaG_FD_184113 | JGI IMG/M metagenome (GOLD analysis project Ga0209172, IMG submission 184113) | Hot spring sediment bacterial and archeal communities from British Columbia, Canada, to study Microbial Dark Matter (Phase II) - Larsen... ... | reverse complement strand
AAGATCCCACGATAATGTCCAGATCTCCATCTCCATCGATATCCCCGATGGCCGGAGAAGTGGGCACCACGTGCCCTGTGACCTGGGGCCACCCATTTAGAGCCGCTCCCTCTCCGTTCCAGACGAAGACCCGATTGTTATCCGACCCGATGATGATCTCAGGTCTACCGTCTCCATCCAGATCGGCCAGAGCCGGGGAGGAATAAACAAAAAGGCCGGTAGACTGGGGCCACCCCCTGAGCAACGTGCCATCGGCATTCCATACATAGACTTTATTATCGAAAGAGCCCACCACGACTTCCGGGGCTTGATCCCCATCGACATCCCCCACCGCCGGAGAGGAGTAGACGACGCTGCCTGTGGTGACCGGCCAGCCTTTTATCAGGGCCCCACGGAAATTCCAGGCATACACCTTCCCATCGAAAGACCCAACGATGACATCCAATTTCCCGTCCCCGTCCAGATCGGCTAAAGCGGGAGAAGAGCGAACCGAATCCCCGGTACTGACCGGCCAGCCGGATAGAGCAGTTCCATCCGCCTTCCAGGCGTAAACCTTGTTGCTATCAGAGCCTATGACGATCTCCAGAGATCCATCCCCATCCAGATCTCCGAGGACCGGAGAGGAGTTAACGGCGGCTCCGATATCGATCGGCCATTTCTTGGGGTCAAATTTAACGTCGGCAGCAAAGCTGGAAATGGAAAATGGGAAATGGAAGGAAATGGAGAAAAGAATTGAGAGAAGAACCAGCACCAGGGAAAAACGGTATCTAGCCTGCATCTGTCCACTGTCCGTAGTCCGTAGTTCGTAGTCCATAGTATACGGGTGCACGGCAGTGTACCCCTACGGCGGACGACTGACAACGGACAACGGACAACTGAGCGGGGGAGCCCTGTCAGGACTCCCCCTACGGCGGGCGCATAACCGCGCGCCCTTACAACCAACTACTGACGACGGACAAGGGACAACTGAGCGGGGGAGCCCTGTCAGGACTCCCCCTACGGCGGGCGCACAACCGCACACCCTTACCACCAACTACTGAATGCGCTTCAAAATAGAGGGTAAGTGAATCTGGTCCTTTTTGTAATCGGTCGTGAGGGCGTAAAGTACGATATTAATCCCTAATCTAAACGCTAAGGTACGCTGGTGTTCCCCGCCAGGCTGGCACTCATAAACCCAATTTCCCAGATCGTCCCGTTCCCAGGCGCCGCCCAGATCATTCTGGCAGTAGATGACGGGGGTCAGATCGTCCACATAGATGCCTTCCAGGTAGGGATTGACTAAATTCCGACCCCCGATGGCCCGTAACAGATAGAAGGCGCGAAACACGGTATGGTCTGCCGGGAGGGTGACGAGGGGATTATCCGGAAAGATACGGGCCAGCTCCCTTCGAACGGACTTATCGAACCCATAGTTCTTGTGGCCCAGGTTATCATCGATCAGCAGAAAACCTCCGAAGTTCAAAAACCGTTTTAAAATTTCAACCTCTTGATCTGTAAAGGGCTCGAACTCCTGGCCCCCGGTCATATATAAAAACGGAGACGTGAACAGCGCTTCATCGGTCAATCGGACATTGCTTCTTTCCACGTTCGCCTCTACGCTGGTCCTTCGCATCAACTCATACATGAGCTCTTTGGAGGCGTTACGATGGGGATTCCAGTTGCCCCCACGATAGACAAGCTGTGTAAAAGTAAATTTCTCCGGATCCAACTCCGGCGCTGCAGAGGCCGTTCGAGATACCAGAGAAATTCCTAGCAGATAAGTTGCATATCTGAGAAAATCTCTTCGAGTTGTTAAAACATCCACGTTATGACACCATCCTTAAAGAGGGAAAATAAAGCTTACACCTCAGATCGAGGGCAAGCATACACGATTTTTTTCTTATGTCAAGGCTTAAATTTCAAGGCCTTTGCCCCTTGAAGAAAAAATACCATATATGGAAGGATTAAGCAAATAAGAATTCAATCCAATCTCTGCGTCCCTCAGAGGTGATCTCAAGGTAGTCCTTTGTAAAGTCAGTTTTACTGCCCCTTAAACACCCCGGGAGGGGGGATCTGTGGATAGCCAAACAGGGACCCGTCCTGGAGAGGAAGCTCCGGGAGGAGCGGCCGGTTTGTAGACGAGGAAACCGGTCGCTCCTCCCGGAGCTTTGAAGGAGCCATCAAGTTTAACTTTACAAAATTTTGAGTAACTCTTAAGCGGCCCTCACCCCCGGCCCCTCTCCCACGCGGTGGGAGAGGGGGGGGAGGCTGGGGCGTATATAAAATCTTGGAAAAGATTCTCGGCCTCTCCCACGCGGTGGGAGAGGGGGGGTGAGGAGGGAAAGCGGGACGGTTCGGTCAAAATTAAGTAAACCATGTGCTACTACCTTGTAAAGTTAGTTTTAATACCCCTTAAAAACCCCGTGAGGGGGGACCTGTTTATAGCCAAACAGGGATCCCGTCTTAGAAGCTCCGGGAGGAGCGACCGGTTTGTAGACGAGGAAACCGGTCGCTCCTTACGGAGCTTGGAGGCTTGTTGGGGCTAACCTTGGCTACCAACGGGTCGCTCTTATCGGAGCTTTTGTCGTGGCTCAGAGGCGTAGGTGACGCAAGTCCTCAGAGCCGCGACCGTGAGGGAGCGGTTGATCAGCATGAGCTGGACGATGTACGACTCCACGGTTTACTTCACTTTGAAAGGGCCTCTTTGTCTCCTCCCCCCTCCCCTCTCCCACGCGGTGGGAGAGGGGAAGACGTAAAAGTTACGCAAACCCCTTTCCCCTGTCAACCTGTGGAAGACATACGTCTCTTAGATGGAGACGTTAAAAAACGATTAATATTTGCCCACTTATGCAGAAATGGCGGTTTTATTTTGTCTCCACTTCAGAGACAAGGCAAAGGGAGGCCTATCCCGGCAGATTTTATAAACCTTTGAAATACGCTTACTTCCACGGATAGAGGGGAGGGATATGATCTTTATGGGGGATGGTATAAAAATTGCCTTCGAAGAGGGTTGATGAGGATAAGGGTGAAGCGCCGGCAGACCGGAACCAGAGACGTGCCCCTACGACCTATGACCAATTTCAAAATGAACAGGGCCTAGGATCGCTAAGCTCCACTGGGAAGAGCCTACGTGGTCGCGGGTTGACTCTCGTTTATATTCCACCAAGGAGACTTTCATCTCTTGGGGACTGGGAAGAGCCTACGTGGTCGCGGGCTGGCTCTCCTAGGATTTTTGCTGCTTGTCAGGAAGAAGTAAATATACTACCATGGCGAGTGAATCCCCTCCAAGGGACACGTTCGACAGGGGATAAAAAACGAAGGAAGCCCGCGATGGTTGACCCAAAGGTTACAACTTCTAGACCCAACGTTCTGATCGGAGACGATGACCCGAAGGGCAGGGAGGTCTTGCAGATGGTCTGGAGGGGCAGGGCGGCCAGATCGTTGGGGTTGACAACCTGCAGGAGGCCCTCCTAGAGGCCTCGAAGGTGCCTTTTGATCTGGCCTTCGCGGATCTACGCTTGGGCACGGAGACCGGCCTGGATCTCCTTCCTAAACTTTTGGCGGGGAGACAGCTCTCCCCTGGGAGGGGCACGATACCTGCTGACCGGGGTAAGTGAAAAGACAAAGGGTAAAGAAGGTCATGGAACGGGCAATCACTTTGAAATTGCCCTTTTTAGAAAAGAAGGAGGTTACTATGAGATCATCTCTATCAAAAATAAAAATACGGATAGCGGTTGGATACAAGGTTACGGTCATCCTGGGGGCCCTTGCGTTTTTATTAACTTCCGGCACCGCGGTCGGCCATCAACAGAGTTCTTCCGTCGATACGAGACCGGTGACCTTGATGGCCGGGCTTGGAGATCACCATCATCCTGTCTCCACCGACAATCCGGAGGCCCAACAGTTCTTTGATCAGGGGCTCAAATGGGTTTTCGCTTTTAACCATGACGAGGCGGTTCGCTCGTTTAAACGCGCTGCCGAGCTCGACCCGAAACTGGCCATGGCGTATTGGGGAATAGCTCTGGCCCTCGGGCCTAATATCAATTTGGATGTAGATCCTGAACGAGAAAAAGCGGCCTATGAAGCGGTCCAGAAAGCTTTAGTCCTGGCGGCAACGGCGCCCGAGCACGAGCGGGCTTACATCGAAGCGCTGGCGAAAAGATATTCCATCGATCCCAACGTGGATCTGAAAAAACTCGCCGTGGATTACAAAAACGCCATGGGGGAGCTGGCCAGACGGTACCCGGACGATCTGGATGCCGCCACCCTTTATGCCGAGAGCGCCATGGATTTAAATCCCTGGAAGCACTGGAATAAGGATGGGACCCCGGCGGAGGGTACCGAGGAGATCGTGGCCGTGCTGGAGTCGGTCCTTCGGCGGGACCCCCATCACATGGGCGCGAACCATTATTACATCCATGCCGTGGAGGCTTCTCCCCACCCGGAATGGGCCCTCCCGAGCGCTCAAAGGCTGGAGACCCTGGCCCCGGCGGCGGGGCATCTGGTCCATATGCCGGCCCACATTTATATGCGAACGGGAGATTATGATGCATCGGCACGACAGAACCAGGCAGGCGCTGAGGCAGACCGGGCCTATTTCCAAAATAACGATGCCCAGGGCATATACCGGCTGGGTTACTACAGCCACAACCTCCATTTCCTGGCGGTGGCCCGCAGTATCCAGGGGCAGTTTTCGGATGCGAAAAAAGCCGCCGACCAACTGGTAAAGCATGTGGGCCCGTACGTTAAAGAGGTCCCTTTCCTGGAAGGGTTCATGCCGACTTCGACGCTCGTCCTCCTTCGCTTTCACCGCTGGGACGATATTTTGCAATCGCCGGAGCCCGACCCAGGGATGGCAGTAACCACTGCCCTGTGGCGCTTCGCTCGGGGAATGGCCTACGCCGCAACCGGGAAAGTAGAGGACGCGGAGGCGGAACGGAAAGCTTTCGGGGCGGTTATGGAGACCGTTCCTCCAGAAACCCCCTTCGGTCTTTTGAATAAAGCCGGTGACATCCTCAATATCGCCCAAAACGTCCTGGACGCCAAAATAGCTATGGCTCGGGGAGATAAAAAATCGGCCATCGGGCTTTTGCGAAAGGCCGTAGAAATGGAAGATAATCTGAGCTACGATGAACCTCCGAGTTGGTATCCCCCGGTCCGGGAGTCGTTGGGCGGGGCGCTCCTGCGAAACGGAGACTATGCAGAAGCCGAGAAAGTTTTCCGGGTGGATCTGGAGAAGAATCCCCGCAGCGGGCGTTCCCTTTTTGGCCTTATGGAAAGTTTAAAAGCGCAAGGAAAGACCTATGACGCTCAATGGGCTCAAAAGGAGTTTGAAGCGGCCTGGCAGAACGCCGACACGCAACTCCGCGTGGAGGATTTATAGGGGACGCGATCGTTGTAATTTGTAAGCGGGTGAACTATGATTAAAGGGGGTTATTTGATAAGTTTTGATTTAAAAATCATAGTCCGTCAGGTAACCAGCTCGAGTCATAGTTCAGACTTTAAGCGATCTCTACAAAACAAACTATCGGGTAAGGGATTAGAAGGGAGGTCAATTATGAAAAAACTATTGCAAATCCTTCTTCCATTCATTCTCTTCGGGTGGGGAGTCGGGGCGGATTTTACACCCGTCCCTACATTTGGACAAGAAGTCCCAACTCCCCGGGGGGAAATTCGGGTTGTGGATAAACACCCTGCTAACTGGGCGTGGATTACGTATAATGTCTTCGAGCACCTCATAGAAGTAGACAAGGATGGAGAGCTGGTTCCACGACTCGCAACCGGTTGGCAATGGCTCGATGATAGGACTCTGGAGATGAAACTCCGCCAAGGGGTAAAATTTCATAACGGTGAACTCTTCGATGCCGAAATCGTCAAGCTCAATTTTGAAGAGAATACCCGGCTACGACAGCCTCACATGATCGGTAAGTTTTTGAACTTCAAACCGGGGTCGAGGTTGGAGATCGTGGACCCTGAGACGGTCCGGTTCATCTTTCCTGCACCGGACGGAGGGGCCCTGGCCAAGCTCACCCAAGTGCATATCGGCAACCGACAGTTTTATCGAGAACTCGGCTGGGGGGAGGAGAGTTGGTGAATCATCCGAGGTGCAGGCCCGTGGGGCACGGGTCCTTATAAATTAGTGGAAGGATTCTCCACGCCGGATAAGCGTTCAGATAGGGTCGTCTTGGAAGCCAATACCGAATATTGGGATAAGAGCCGGTTTCCTCGGCTGAAACGGATTATCTTTGATAACACGTTGGACCAAAAAGAAGCGGTCGAGTTGGTAAAGACCACAGAGGGGCGGGTAGATATAGTCAGTGAATTGAGTCCTCTGGACACGTTGCGGGTGGCTCAAAGTCCCTTTGCCAAGGTGGTGAAAAACCGTGGAAGTCTGGCGACCGTGATCGGCCAGTTCAATATGCAGAAGACAGAGAGCCCTTGGAGAGATGTCCGATTGCGACGTGCGGTGAATTTCGCCATCCACCGAGAGGATCTCATCCGATATGCCACCAAAGGGAATGGGAGGATCGTCCCTGCGCTGGTCCCTTTACAGGGGTTCGGATATGATTCCGACCTTGCTCCTTATCCCTTCGATCCGGTCAAAGCGCGTCAATTACTTCAGGACGCGGGCTATCCTCATGGATTTCCTATCGTCCTGATCGCCCCCGAGGACCTGGTGGTTCAGGCCACGGTGGTCGGCAAGATGCTGGAGCAGGTCGGCCTCCAGGTGGAACTACAGATTTTAGACCCTGTCTACTTTAACCAGAAGACTTTCTTAAGCCATCTGGATCAACCGCCCGAGAAACAAAAGTGGGACATTGCTCTGACGTCTTTTTTTGATTTTGCGAATTTCCCGATTTATCCGCTCTATCACTACTTTGCCCTCGATGGTCCCTTTGATTGGATTAATGAAGAACCCCAGCTCCGGCAGCTCGATGACCAGATCTTACGTACCGTGGATCGGGAGAAGCAGCAGGAGCTGATTCGACAGATGGAACGGCATACCCACGATCAAGCCTATTTTCTCTTCTTGTACAACCCCATTCAGCTCTATGCAGTAAACAAGGCTGTGGAGTTCGTGCCGTATATCACTACGATTCTTAACCTCACTGAAACTTCTGTAACAGATCCGCATTGGTCTGTACGGGGTGCAGAAAGCAACCGCGGAAAAGCCATGAGAGAGTAACAGGATTCAAGTGTTGGTTACATTACTCGATAGTTGTAGGTTGTAACTGTCTGAGCTAGGATTCAAGCTGATTATGGGATAAACAAAAAATCATAGCCCATCAGGAAATCAGTTCCAATCCCAGTTCAAGACTTTCGTGGAGGATTTAGTATGCTCTGTACTTAGGAAAAGCTGTTTGATGGGATAAACCCTTTATCTCATCAGATGGTTCTTCAAGATTTGCACAAGGAGATTTTCTATGAGACGATTCAGTTTCTTGATGATTGTTTGGTTAGCTATTTTCGGCCTGTTTCCTTCGACCTTGCGTGCTGAGATCCTGGCCGCCTTGAACTACGAGACGAAACCAGAACAGACGATCCGGCGGGAAGGCATCGCTATCATCGACGTAGATCCGGAATCCCAAAACTTCGGTAAGATTCTCGTCGATATTCCCCTCCCTCCCAATCTGGTCGCCCATCATCTTTCCTACAATAAAAATGCGACCAAGGCTTATATCACCGCCCTGGAGAAAAGTGTCCTCCATGTGATGGATATGACCCGTTTCCCCTATCGGATGAAAGCGGTGGATATTCCCGAGTGTAAAGTCCTCGAGGACGTGATCTTATCGGAGGATAACAAGACCTGGTACCTGACCTGCATGGGATCTCAAAATGTCATTGTCGGAGACGCCACGACCGATCAACCCATCAAAGCGATCGCCCTTCCCAAACCCTACCCACATGGGATCAGCCTCCACCCCGGCATCGATCGTCTCATCGTCACCAGCACGATCCGTCCGGATGGTAAAGACCCCGGTGAGACGGTAACGGTCCTCCAGGCAAGTACCGGCGAGATCCTTTCCACCCACAAAGTTTCGAACAAGGCCTCGCCGTCTGGGGAGGCCCCTGTAGAGGTGCTATTCATGCCAAAATCCGAACCGGCCATGGTCTACATTACCAATATGGGCGGTGGAACCCTATGGATGGGAGTCTGGGATTCGGCCAAGAAGGACTTCAATTTCCATCAAGCCTTCGACTTTGCGTCCGTCGGTAGTGGTGTGCCGCTCGAAATGTACTTCAACAATAAAAAAGACCGTTTCTATGTGACCACAGCGATGCCCGGCCATTTTCATATCTTCGACATCAGCCAGGATCCAAAGCAACCCAAGCTGTTGAAGTCGATCCCGACCGCAGGGGGAGCCCATCACGTGGCCTTTACGCCCGATGAGCGGTACGCGTTCGTACAGAACAGTTTCATCAACCTCCCGGGGATGAGCGATGGTTCCGTAACGGTGATAGATCTGGCTAAAGGGGAAGTGATCAAGAGCATGGACACGTTGAAGCATCAAGGGCTGAATCCGAACAGCATTGTGTTGTTACCGGAGTGGAATCACGACGCGGACCATTAAAAGAAAGAGGGTGGAAATTATAGATCCTCAGACGGTTCGATTCGTGTTGCCAGAACCGGACGGAGGGGCCCTCGCTAAGCTGAGCGACATGCATATCGGCAACCGACAGTTCTATCGGGAACTCGGATGGGGGAAGAGAGTTGGTGCGTGGTCCAAGCTGCAGGCCCATGGGGCACGGGCCCGTATAAACGGGTGGGAGGGTTTTCCCTCCCCAATAAGCGTTCGGACCGTGTTGTTCTGGAAGCGAATATGGACTATTGGGATAAAGACCGATTTCCTCGAACAAAGTCGTAGAGTTTGTGCCGTATGTGACCACTCAACTGAAGTTGGACAAGACCTCAGTGACGGACCAGCCCCGATCGGTGCGAGAGGGGCAGAAAGCAGCCGCAGAAAGGTAAAACGGATCCTACAACGGGTAGGGAAGGTCCGGTTGTTTTTTCTTGACAGGTTTGTCTATTTTTCGAGATAATTTTCTACATACAAGAGTGCAAAAAACAGACGGTTTCGTCGCAGGGTTGTAAGCGTTCAGGTCCCCCTCATCCCTAACTCCTCTCCCACGTTGTGGGAGAGGGGAGTGGACACGCGCCGGAACTATCCTGTGACACTCCCCCTCTCCTGAAGCCTCGGGAGAGGGGGCCGGGGGGTGAGGGTCTGAACGGTCGCGCAGGGTTTATCCTGGGCCTGGCAAAGGACTCCTGACAAGGATAGATCCGGCCCCATAAATTTGGCGAATGGATGATATAAAATGGTTCCTTTTGACTTTTGAGATTTGGCTTTTAAGCTAGCTTTTAGAGGGGATAGCTATGAATAAGAAGTGGTTGACGTTCTTCCGAGATCTCAGCATCCAAAATAAGATGTTGGGGATCATCCTGCCGTTGGTCGTCGTTCCTATGCTGATCCTCGCGGCAGTGGGGTTTATCACGTCCAGCCGTGAGGCTGCTAAGATGAGCACCCGCTATCTCGCTCAACGGGAGAATGACCTCCGGACCATCGCCGAAAACCCTGCGATCTCCAATTACTTCAGCAATCGGGCTTACGGATTGAACGAAGAGGCGGAGGTCTATCGGCACGAGTTGGAGCGCTCTCTAAAACGCTTCGCCGACCGCAGCAACAGCATGGAGCTGATTTACCCTCAAGTCCGTTATGTGGACGATCAAGGGAAGGAGATAGCCAAGGTGGTGGAGGGCCAGATTCGAAACGACCGTGGCCGCGTCGCGGATGCGCCGTTTTTTGCTGCCGTGAAGCAACTGGGCCCCGGCGAGGTTTACACGTCGCCGATCGGACCCCAAATGATTTACGCCCTACCGACCTATCAGGTAGACAGCAGCGACCGGTCGTCAACCTTTCAGGGAGCCATGGTCCTGGACTTCATCTATCCGATCCGAGACTTTCAGCGCACGACCCTGGTGATTGCCCGGACCTTCCTGTTCATCACGGTTATAAGCTTAGGGATTGCGCTCTTCCTGACGATCAATCGGGTGAAGCGGCTGACCGATCCCATCCGCCGTCTGGCCGAGGCCGCCAATCTCATCGCCACCGGCCAGCGCTCCATCAAGGTCGAGATCGACTCCCAGGATGAGATCGGTCGCCTGGCGAGTTCCTTTAATGAGATGGCCGCCAGCCTAGAGCAGAACGAGGCCGCCCTCCAGCGGAAAATCGTGGAGACCCGGACGCTGTATGAGATCGGCCAGGAGATCACGGCCCAGATCGCTTTGAAACCGACTTTGCAACTCATCGTTGAGCGCGCCCGCGACCTCTTACAGGCAGAGGTCAGCATGCTGGCGCTTCGTCAGGAGGAGAGCGACGTCTTCGAGATCCAGACGTACAGCGGCACCGTCCCCTCGACGCTTGCCAGATTACGCTTTGGGCCGGGAGAAGGACTTGGGGGACGCGTGGTTGCGGCAGGTATGCCCATCATGGTGGGAGATTATCCGAAGGAATATTTCGATAGCCCCTTCTTGAAGGCCGTCCAGGAAGCCGACATCCATTCGGTGGTGGCGGTGCCTCTGAAAGCGCGTAACGTGGTGATCGGGGTCCTCTACGTGCACAGTCGGGACCCCCACAAATTCCGCGAGGAGGACCAGCAGCTGTTGAGCGCCCTGGCCGATCAGGCCGCCATCGCCATCGAGAACGCCAAGCTTTATGAACAGGTGCGGCGGCATGCCGAGGAGTTGGAGGCCAAAGTCAAGGAGCGGACCCGGGAGCTGGAGGAGGTCAACCTCAAATTGGAGGTAGCCTCCCGCCACAAGTCGGAGTTCCTGGCCAACATGTCCCATGAGCTACGGACCCCCATGAACGCCATCATCGGCTTCACCCGCCTGGTCATGTAGCGCTCTAAGGAGGTCCTGCCGGAGAAGCAGTATGAGAACCTCAACAAGATCCTCCTCAGCGCCGAGCACCTCTTGATGTTGATCAACGACATTCTGGATCTCTCCAAAATTGAGGCGGGACGTATGGAGATACATCCCGTCCAGTTTGAGCTGGAACCCCTGATCGACGGTTGTCTTCGCACGGTTGAGCCCATGGTTAAGAGCGAGCGACTTCGCCTGGTGAAACAGATAGAGGCGGATCTCCCCTCGCTTTTCACGGATCAGGATAAACTCAAGCAGATCCTGATTAATCTGCTGAGCAACGCGGTGAAGTTCACCGAAGCCGGCACGGTTACGGTGGCTGTCCAGCGCCGGGATCGGGAGATCACGATGGCTGTGGCAGATACCGGCATCGGCATCCCCCCGCATGCGCTGGGGCTGATCTTCGAAGAATTTCGCCAGGCGGATAGCAGCACCACCCGGAAGTATGGGGGGACCGGCTTGGGTTTATCCATCAGCCGCCATCTGGCCCGGCTTCTGGGTGGGGATATTACCGTGGAGAGCACGGTTGGGGTCGGCTCCACCTTTACCGTCACCCTCCCTCTGCGTTATGAAGCCGCTCAGCCCATCCCGCGCGTTACCGTGGTAGGGGCGGGAGCGGGCCGCCCCGTCAATTCGAAATCCGAACCGGCTGGGGAGCCAGCCCCCCAGCCCGAACAGAGAGTGGTGCTGGCCATCGATGACGAGCCGGATGTGCTTTACCTCTTGCGGGAAAACCTCGCCGAAGCAGGGTATCGGGTGATCGGAGCTACAAGCGGTGAAGAAGGCCTGCAACAGGCCAAAGCCCTTAAGCCATTCGCTATCATTCTGGATATCATGATGCCGCACATGGATGGCTGGCAGGTCCTGCACGAGCTGAAGGCAGATCCAGCTACCCGAGATATCCCCATCATTGTGCTCTCCATCGTGGATAAAAAGGACCTGGGGTATCGATTGGGGGCCTTTGATTACCTGCTGAAGCCCCTGGACCGGGGTGCGGTTTTGACCACACTGGCTCGCATCGCGCTCCCGCCCCGGAGCCGTCTCCTGGTGGTGGACGATGACCCTCAGGTGGTGGATTGGGTGCACCAACTTCTGGAAGACGAGCCCTACGAGATCGAAGCCGCCGTAGATGGGCAGGCGGCTGTAGAAGCAATTTCTCGGCATCGGCCTGATGCCATCCTCCTGGACCTTCTCATGCCCCGAATGGACGGCTTTGCCGTAGTCGAATACCTCCAACAGAACCCTCGATACCGCGATATCCCGGTCATTGTCCTCACGGCCAAAACGCTTACAGCCGATGAGAGAACCCTGCTCCAGCGGAGCGTTCTCAAGGTGATCCAGAAGGGAGGGCTGGAGCGCAATGCGCTTATTTGTGGGTTACGAAGCGCGTTGCAAACTTATCAGAATACAAAAGCTGAACAGTTATGAAAAAAATTCTGATCGTAGAAGACGTGGAGCTCAATCGGGATCTCCTAGTACAACTCTTAGAGGACGACTACGAGGTCCTTACGGCGGTGGATGGAGCGACCGGGATCGAGCTGGCCGAACGCGAACATCCTGATCTCATTTTAATGGACCTCTCGCTTCCAGGGGTGGATGGGTGGGAGGCCACTCGCCGCATTAAGGCGGATCTGAAACTCAAGCATATCCCCATTATCGCTTTATCCGCCCACGTGATGGTGGGTGATGAGGAGAAGGCTCGCAGGTGCGGCTGCGATGATTACCTTAGCAAACCGCTCGATGAAGAGCTCTTGTTTGAGAAACTGACCAAATTC
>Ga0209172_10006615_pt1 | contig 12684 bp, 9 predicted proteins | sample LarsenN4metaG_FD_184113 | JGI IMG/M metagenome (GOLD analysis project Ga0209172, IMG submission 184113) | Hot spring sediment bacterial and archeal communities from British Columbia, Canada, to study Microbial Dark Matter (Phase II) - Larsen... ... | reverse complement strand
GAAGGGCCGTCCCGAGCAAACGCGGCACGCGCCGAAGGCGCAATCCGCGAAATGCTGACCACGATAGGCGCCCTCATTTTCGAGCGTAGCGAGCACGAAAGAACCCCCCGCGAGGGGGGCGAAGGGGAGCGGGCGTTGTCTTTCGGCAGACATGGCAGCGTTTGCGAAGGGCCGTCCCGAGCAAACGCGGCACGCGCCGAAGGCGCAATCCGCGAAATGCTGACCACGATAGGCGCCCTCATTTTCGAGCGTAGCGAGCACGAAAGAACCCCCCGCGAGGGGGGCGAAGGGGGGCGGGCGTTCATTCGGGCCGGCTGGGTCATGGGCGGGCTGGCGCTTGCGCTCGTCGATGCACCGGCATGGGCGGCCGTCGGCCTGCCGCCGTTGCGCGTCGATCCGGCGCTGCTGGGCGGGGCGCCTGCCAAGCCCGCGGCGAGTCCGGCACCGCCGCTACCAGCCGCACCGGCTGCGACGGCTCCTACCACACCCGCCGCCATCGCTCCGGCTGCCGCGAAGCCCGCTGCTCCTGTGCCCTCGCAAGCCGCGTCCGAGGCGTCCGCTTCCTCCCGCGAGACCGGGCCGGCTGAGCCGGCGGGCGCCCCAGCCACCCCAGCCGGGTCGGCGCCGCGCCTGCCGACCACGCCGTTCGCCCGTACCGACAAGGCTTCCGCGCCGACCACCGTCACCGCCGACCGGATCGAAGGCGTCAACGAGCAGGAAGTGGTGGCGGAAGGCAATGTGCTGGTCACTCGCGGTAGCGACACGCTGCGCGCCGACCGCATCGTCTATCGGCAGCAGGAAGACGAGGTCGAGGCCACCGGCAACGTGCGGCTCGCTTCTCCCGAGACGACGATGACCGGACCGCGGTTGCGCATGCGCCTCGAAGAGAGCACGGGCGAATTCGAGAAACCGGAATACACGATCCGTCATCAGCGGCCGCCCGTGCCGGAACCGGCGCTCACCCTGCTGGGGCTGCCGGCGATGGACGAAGGCGGCCACGTCGTGGTGCAGACGGGCCGCATGCTCCAGCGCCCGCCGATCACCGGCAGCGGCAGCGCGGCGCAGCTCGAATTCCGCGGCAAGGACCAGTATCGCCTTTCCGCGGCCACCTTCAGCACCTGCGCGCCGGGCAAGCGCGACTGGGAAATCTATGTCGATGAGCTGGACCTCGACTACACGCGCGAGGAAGGCAGCGGCCGCCATGCGACGGTGCGCTTCAAGGACGTGCCGCTGCTCTATCTGCCGTGGATGGACTTTTCGCTGAACAATCAGCGAAAGAGCGGCTTTTTGCCGCCGACGGTCGGCTCGACCAGCAAGAGCGGTTTCGAAGTGACCGCGCCGTGGTACTGGAACATCGCGCCCAACATGGATGCGACGCTCACACCGCGGCTGATGACGCGCCGTGGCGTGCAGTTGAACGGCGAGTTCCGCTATCTGCTCGACACCGAGGCGAATCGCACCCAGGCGGGCATGCCCGACAAGGGCCAGGTGCGCATCGAGTATCTGCCGGGCGACCGGCTGGCCGACCGCGATCGTTACGGCTATGCGCTTTTGCATACCCAGACGCTCGGCCATGGTTTTTCCGCGTCGCTCAATCTGAACGGCGTTTCCGACGACAATTACTTCAGCGACCTGTCGACGCGGGTCGCGCAGGTCTCCCAGGGTAACCTGCTGCGCCAGGGGATCGTGAACTATGCCGGTCCGTGGTATGCCGCTTCGCTCAATTTCCAGGGCTTCCAGACCCTGCAGAACCTTGCGAAACCCTATCAGCGGCTGCCCCAGCTCACCGCCAGTGCTTTCCGTTACGACCTGCCTTACGGCCTGGCGTTCAACCTCAATGCCGAGTATGTGAATTTCGACCATCCGACCAATCTGATCGGCAAGCGCACCATCGTCTATCCGCAGCTGTCGCTGCCGCTCGCGACCGCGGCGCTGTCGCTGACGCCGAAGCTCGGCGTGCATGTCACCCACTACGAACTCGCCGGCCTCGACCGTCCGGCGGCGGCCGCCTGGAGCACCGTGCCGACCAGCCAGAACCGCGCGCTGCCGATCTTCAGCCTCGATGGCAATGCCGTCCTGGAGCGCAACGTCGACTGGTTCGGCAAGACGCTGCTGCAGACGCTCGAACCGCGCGCCTACTATCTGTTCGTGCCCAAGCGCGACCAGAGTCAGATCCCCGTGTTCGATACCGGTATCGCCGATTTCAATTTCGCCCAGATGTTCTCGGAAAACCGCTATGCCGGCGGCGACCGCATCGGCGATGCCAACGAGCTGACGCTGGCGGTCACCTCGCGGCTGATCGATCCCGCCAGCGGCGCCGACCTGTTGCGCGCCACGGTCGGCACGCGCCACTATTTCACCGACCAGTCCGTGACGCTGCCGGGAGAAACCGCGCGCACCGACCGCGCCGCCGACATCCTCGCCACGCTCGCCGGCCGGGTCTGGCCACGCACCTATGCCGACATCGGCTGGCAATACAATCCGCGCGATGGCCGTACCGAGCGCATGAGCCTGGGCGGGCGTTACCGCCCCGAGGCGGGCAAGGTGCTCAACGTCGCCTACCGTTATACCCGCGATCTGCTCGGCCAGATCGACGTCTCGGCGCAATGGCCGCTGTTCGGCGGCTGGCACGGCGTCGGGCGCTACAACTATTCGACCAAGGAGAAGCGCGTCATCGAAACCATCGGCGGCCTCGAATACGATGCCGGCTGCTGGGTCGGGCGCTTCGTCGTGCAGCGCCTGGCGACGATCGCCGACCAGCCGACGACGGCGCTCTTCCTCCAGCTCGAACTGAACGATTTCTCGCGCATCGGATCGAATCCGCTGCAACTCCTGCGCCGCAGTATCCCGGGTTACGGTGTGATCAACCAGCCGACCGCGGATCCGGTGTTCGCCGAAAACTGACGCCAGACCATGAGACTCGCTTCCTTCCTAGCCTTGCTCGTGCTGCTGCCCGTGCTGGCCGTCGCCCAGCCGCGCCAGCCGATCGCCATCGACCGTGTCGTCGCCGTCGTCAATGACGAGGCGATCACCCTCAACGAACTGCGCGACCGCCTGAATGCCGTGACGCGCCAGCTGCGCGAGCGCGGCACGCCCTTGCCGCCGCCGGAAGTGCTCGAAAAGCAGATTCTCGATCGCCTGATCGTCGATCGACTGCAGCTGCAGTTCGCCAAGGAAACGGGCTTACGCATCGCCGAGGGCGAGCTCGATGCCGCGTTGCGCCGCATCGCCGAGAACAACCGCCTGTCGCTCGCCGAGTTCCGCGCCGCGCTCGAAAGGGACGGCATCGACTGGCAGCGCTTCCGCGAGGACATCCGCAACGAGATGATCATCGCCCGGCTGCGCGAACGCGAGGTCGACAGCCGCATCGTCGTCTCGGACGGCGAGATCGACAATTACCTCGCCCAGCCCGAACAGGCCAACCAGAGCGCGCTCGTCACCCTCGGCCACATCATCATCCGCGTGCCCGAGCAGATCGATGCGGCGCGTCTCGCGCAATTGCGCAACCGCGCCGAGGAAGCGCTCGCCCGCATCAAGGCCGGCCAGGATTTCGGCCAGGTGGCGGCGAGCTACTCCGAAGCGCCCGATGCGCTCGCCGGCGGGATTCTCGAACCGCGTCCCGTCGACCGCTTGCCGACGCTATATGCCGAAGCGGTCGCCAAGCTGCAACCCGGCGAGGTCAGCGGCATCCTGAGGAGCCCGGCGGGTTTTCATATCGTCAAGCTGATCGAGCGCAAAGGCGGCAGCATCGGCGACGGCCTGATCCGGCAGACCCATGCGCGCCACATCCTGATCAAGGTCAATGAGCTCACCTCCTCCGACGAGGCGCGCCACAAGCTGGTCGGACTCAAGGAACGCCTCGACCACGGCGCCGACTTCGCCGAGCTGGCGCGGCTGTATTCCAATGATCTCTCGGCGGCGAAGGGCGGCGATCTGGGCTGGCTCTATCCGGGCGACACGGTGCCGGAATTCGAGCGCGCGATGGATGCGCTGAAGGTCGGCGAAGTCAGCCAGCCCGTGCAATCGCCGTTCGGCTGGCATCTGATCCAGGTGCTCGAACGCAAGAATGCCGCGGCGGGCGATGAGCGCAAGCGCATCATGGCGCGCCAGGTCTTGCGCGAGCGCAAATCCGACGAAGCCTACGAGGACTGGCTTCGGCAACTGCGCGACCGTGCCCATGTCGAATACCGGCTTGAAGAACGCTGATCTTCCCGTAATCGCGGTCACCTCCGGAGAACCCGCCGGCATCGGGCCGGACATCTGCCTGGCGCTGGCCGACCGGGCGTTTGACGCGCACCTCGTCGTGCTCGGCGATCGCGGGCTGTTCGAAGAACGCGCCCGGCAGCTGGGGCGTGAGATCGGCGCGCTCGACATCCGCCATGTCCCCCTCAAAAAATCGGCGCTGGCGGGACGGCTCGACCCGGCCAACGCGCACTATGTGCTCGATCTGCTCGATGCGGCCGTGGCAGGCTGCCAGTCGGGCGAGTTCGCCGCGCTGGTCACCGCGCCGGTGCATAAGGGCGTGATCAACGATGCCGGCATCCCCTTCACCGGGCACACCGAATACCTCGCGGCGAAGACCGGCACGCCGCGCGTCGTGATGATGCTTGCCGGCGGCGGCCTTCGCGTCGCGCTGGCGACCACGCATCTGCCGTTGAAGGACGTGCCTGCCGCGATCACGCAGGACGAGCTGGAAGCCACGCTCCGCATCCTGCATGCCGATCTCGTCGCCAAATTCGGCATCGGGCGGCCGCGCATCCTCGTCGCGGGTCTCAATCCGCACGCTGGCGAAGGTGGCCATCTGGGGCGCGAGGAGATCGAGGTGATCAGCCCGGTGCTCGAACGGCTGCGCGGCGAGGGGATGGAACTGATCGGCCCGCTGCCGGCCGACACGCTGTTTACGCGCAACGTGCTGAAGGGCTCCGATGCGCAGCTGGCGATGTATCACGACCAGGGACTGGCGGTGCTCAAGTACGCCGCCTTCGACGAGGGCATCAACGTCACGCTCGGCCTGCCGATCATCCGCACCTCGGTCGATCACGGCACGGCGCTGGAGCTTTCCGGCACCGGCAAAGCCTCGCCCACCAGCCTGTTCGCGGCGGTCGATGCGGCCATCCAGATGGCCCGCCGCAAAGCCGCATGAAAGATCATCAGCCGAGGAAGCGCTTCGGCCAGAACTTCCTCGTCTCGCCGGGCGTCGTCCGCAAGATCGTCGCGGCGATCGCGCCCCGTCCCGGCGACACCGTGATCGAGATCGGGCCGGGTCTGGGGGCGCTCACCGGGCCGCTCTTGGAAAAGCTCGACCACCTGCACGTCGTCGAGATCGACCGCGATCTGATCGCGCATTTGCAAACGCGCTTCCCGCCCGAGCGCCTGACGATCCACGAAGGCGATGCGCTGCGGTTCGACTTCGGCGCGCTCAAGGGGGCGGGGCCGCTGAAGATCGTCGGCAACCTGCCCTACAACATCTCGACGCCGCTCTTGTTCCATCTCGCCCGCTTTGCCGACCAGGTCGCCGAAATGCATTTCATGCTGCAAAAGGAGGTCGTCGACCGCATGGTCGCGCTGCCCGGCTCGGCCGACTACGGCAGGCTGTCGGTGATGCTGCAATACCGCTTCCGGATGGAGCGGCTGTTCGTCGTGCCGCCGGGTGCGTTCGACCCGCCGCCGAAGGTCGATTCGGCCATCGTGCGCCTGATCCCGAAAAAACTCGGCGCTGGCGAGACGGCACGCGATGAAGCCCTGTTCGGCCGCCTGGTGGCGACGGCATTCTCACAGCGGCGCAAGATGCTGCGCAACACCCTGCAGGACTTCGGCGGCGAAGCGCTGCTCACCGCGCAGGGCATCGCGCCGACCGCGCGCGCCGAAACCCTCTCGGTCGCGGATTACCTGCGCCTCGCCAACGCGCTGGCGCAGCAATGAAAAACGCCCGGGGGGAGGCGAAACCCCCGGGCGCTCTTCGTGCGAAGCGACTCAGTCCGCCTGCTTGCGCAAGAAGGCGGGGATGTCGATGTTGGAGAGTCCCACGTCGGCCATGTCGCGCGCGCGGCTGTCGCGATTGCCGCGCGGGTTCGGCGTGAAGAAGTCGTCGAGACTGCCGGCGGGCGCGTTGCTGCCCGCGATGTTCAGCACCCCGCCGGCCGGCTCGATCATCGCCGGCGCGGGCGGCAGGTCGTAGGTGCCGGTGCGCTGGCCGCGACCCTCGCGGTAGACGATCTCCGGCTTGCGCGCGACTTTCGAGCCCAGACCGGTGGCGACCACCGTGACGCGCAGCTGGTCTTCCATCGCGTCGTCGAACACCGCGCCGCAGATCACCGTGGCTTCCGGCGCCGTGTAGTTGTGGATGGTGGCCATCACCTCCTGATACTCCTTGAGGCCGAGCGAGCTGCTGGCGGTGATATTGACCAGCACGCCCTTCGCGCCCGAGAGCTCGATGCCTTCGAGCAGAGGGCTCGCCACCGCGGCCTCGGCGGCCAGCCGGGCGCGATCGACGCCGGCCGCGGTCGCCGAACCCATCATCGCCTTGCCCATCTCGCCCATCACCGTGCGCACGTCCTCGAAATCGACATTGACCAGGCCCGGCACGTTGATGATCTCCGAGATGCCACCGACGGCGTTCTTCAGCACGTTGTCGGCGGCCTTGAAGGCTTCGAGCATGCTGACGTCCTCGCCGAGCACTTCCATCAGCTTCTCGTTGAGGATGACGATCAGCGAATCGACGTACTGCGACAGTTCGGCGATGCCCTCGTCGGCCACCCTGCCGCGGCGGCCTTCGAAACCGAAGGGCTTGGTGACCACCGCGACGGTGAGAATGCCCAGCTCGCGCGCCACCTCGGCGATCACCGGCGCCGCGCCGGTGCCGGTGCCGCCCCCCATGCCGGCGGTGATGAAGCACATGTGCGCGCCGCGCAGCAGATCGGCGATCTTCTCGCGGTCCGCCTGCGCGTGCGTGCGGGCACGCTCCGGCTTGCCACCGGCGCCCAGGCCCGGCCCCAGCTGCAGCTTGACGCCCGCCGAGGAAGCTTTCAGTGCCTGCGCGTCGGTATTTACACAGATGAATTCGACGCCGCCGACGCCCTCGCGGATCATGTGCTCGACGGCGTTGCCGCCGGCGCCGCCGACGCCGATCACCTTGATGATGGTGTCGTTTGCATCCCGATCGATGATTTCGAACATTTCGCCTCTCCTGTCGTTGCCAATGCGTTGCTGAAAACTCACAGATTGCGGGCAAACCAGGCGCGCATGCGCCCGAACACCTGCCCGAGACTCAAGGGCGGCTCCTTGCCGCCGCGTTGCCGTTGCGCCAAGCCTTCCTGCAGCAGACCCATCGCCGTGGCATAGCGCGGATTCCTGACGAAATCGGCGAGCGGACCGTTGTAGTTCGGCACGCCGACCTTCACCGTGTTGTGGAAGATCTCCTCGCCGAGCTCGGCCATGCCGGGCATCTGCGCGCTGCCGCCGGTGAGCACGACGCCGGCGCGCAGCAGGCGCGCGTAGCCGCTCTTGATCAGTTCCTCCTGCACCTTCTGGAATATTTCCTCGACGCGCGGCTGGATGAAGCCCGCCAGCGTCGCGCGCGACAGCGTGGTCGCCGGGCGGTCGCCGACACCCGGCACTTCGAGCATCTCTTCGGGATCGGCGAGCTGGGAGAGCGCCACGCCGTAGCGCAGCTTGATCTCCTCGGCATCCTGGGTCGAAGTGCGCAGCGCGATCGCGATGTCGTTGGTGATCTGGTCGCCGGCGATCGGGATCACCGCGGTGTGGCGGATCGCTCCCTGGCTGAAGATGGCGACATCGGTGGTACCGCCGCCGATATCGACCAGACAGACGCCGACGTCCTTCTCGTCGTCGCTGAGTACGGCATTGCCCGAGGCGAGCGGCTGCAGCACCAGATCGACCACCTCCAGCCCACAGCGGCGCACGCATTTGACGATGTTTTGCACCGCGGTGACGGCGCCGGTGACCAGATGCACTTTCACCTCGAGGCGGCGCGCATCCATGCCGATCGGATCCTTGACGCCGTCCTGGCCGTCGACGATGAATTCCTGCACCAGCGTGTGCAGGATCTGGTCGTCGGCCGAGATCGGCGTGGCATTCGCTGCTTCGATCGCACGCGCGATGTCGTACTGCGTGACCTCGCGATCCTTCACCACGGCCATGCCGTTGGAATCCTTGCTCTTGATGTGGCTGCCGGCGATGCCGGTATATACCTCCTTGATCTTGCAGCCGGCGACCATCTGCGCCTCGGCGATCGCCTTGGAGATGCTGCTCACGGTCGCCTCGATATTGACGACGACGCCCTTTCTGAGGCCGCGCGACTCCTGGGTGTCCTGCGTGCCGAGGCCGAGGACGGCGAGCTGTCCCTCGGCGTTTACTTCGGCGACGATGGCGACGATCTTCGAGGTGCCGATGTCCAGGCCGACGATCAGGTCGCGATTCTTGTCCTTGCTCATGACTTCCGTCCTGCCGTTGCTGCTTGCTGCGCCCGCACCGCGCGTTCGACGCCGGTGAGCGCGAAACCGTTGGGATAGCGCATATCGGCGCTCCGGAAAGCGCCGAAGCGCGCCTTGATGCCCGGGTAGTACGCGACGAAACGTGCCAGGCGTTCCGCGAGCGCAAGGCGTTCCTCGTCGCGTCCGAGCTCGATCGCGACACCGTCGTCGAGCTTCAGACGCCAGGCGCGGCGCGGCGAGAGCGAGAGTGCGGCGACATGCCGGCCCAGCGGCGCGAGTTGCTCATCGAAGCTGGCGAGGCGGGCGAGAAGCTCACCTGCCGCCTCCGGCGGGCCGCTCAGCACTGGCAAGGCGGGCGCCTCTTCCGGCAGCTCGGCATCGAACACCTCGCCATGCCGGTCGACCAGCGCCGCTTCGCCGTTCAGGTGACGCCACTGCGCCACCGCCTCGTGCTCTTCGAGCGTCACCGCCAGACCATCCGGCCATTGCCGGCGCACGAAGGCCCTGCGCACCCAGGGCAGCGCCTCGATGCTGCTCCGCACCGTATCGAGATCGACGGTGAAGAAATTGCCGCTCACCGCGGTGCGCGCCGCGTGGGCCAGCTGCGCCGCGGAGACGTGCTGCGGGACCGTGGTGAGCACCACTTCGCGCAGCGGAAACAGCGGCAGGCGCTGCAGGGCGATCAGCGCCGCCCAAGCTAGGCCGACGATGCCGAACGCGAACAGCACGTCGGCCAGCAGATCGAGCAGCGCCGGCTGATGCCATAAAGACCCGCCCCCCTTCGCCCCCCTCGCGGGGGGTTCTTTACAGCTCGCGCCGGCAAGCCGGCGCTCGTTATTACGGGCGACTTCGTGGCTAGCGCGTCCCGGTTCGTGCCTTCGGCACGTGCCGCCTGCGGGCAGGGAAACCCTGCCCTCGGCTGCCCTGTTCATCGCTGCGGTGTTTTTCAGATCAGCCCTGGCCATGACGGGCCTCCGCGAGGATGCTCAGGACGAGGGCGGTGAAATCGATGCCGGCGGCCCTGGCCGCCATCGGCACCAGCGAGTGGCCGGTCATGCCGGGCGCGGTGTTCATTTCGAGCAGCGCGTAGCTGCCGTCGGCACGCAGGATCAGATCGGCGCGTCCCCAGCCGCGGCAGCCGAGCACGTCGAACGCCGCCAGCACCGTGCGGCCGATCTCCGCTTCCTTGGCGGCATCGAGGCCCGACGGGCAGTGATAGCGGACGACGTCGGTGAAATACTTGTTCTGGTAATCGTAACGGCATTCCGGGGCTTCGATCCGCACCAGCGGCAACACCCGGCGGCCCAGCACGGCGGCGGTGAGTTCGGTGCCGGCGACGAACTCCTCGGCCATCACCTCTTCCTTGCGGCCACCCGGCAGCATGTGCGCGGCGGCGAACGCGGCGGCGAACTCCTCGACGCGCTGCACCTTCGTCACGCCCAGTGACGAGCCTTCGCGCACCGGCTTTATGATCAGCGGCAGACCGAGTTCCGCGACGACTTCCGGGCCCTCGGAGGCGGCGGCGACGAGGCGCGAGTGCGGCACCGGCAGGCCGCTCGAGCGCCAGAGCAGGGATGTGCGCCGCTTGTCCATCGCCAGCGCCGAGGCGAGCACGCCGCTGCCGGTGTAGGGGATCTTCATCAGGTCGAGCGCGGCCTGCACCGTGCCGTCTTCGCCGCTGCCGCCGTGCAGGACGATGAAGGCGCGTTCCGGACGCCGTTCGGCGAGCGCCCACACCGGCTGCTCGGCCGGATCGAAGGCATAGGCATCGACGCCGGCGGCGACGAGCGCATCGAGCACCGCCTTGCCCGAGATCAATGAAATCTTGCGCTCGGCGGAATCGCCACCCATCAACACCGCTACCTTGCCAAACTTGGCTGCCATCAGCGTCCTGCTCCGAGAATGCGCACCTCGCGCACCAATGCCACTCCGAACTTTTCCAACACTTCGGCCTGAATTCGCCCGATTAAGCTTTCTATCGCGGATGCGCTGGCCACGCCCCCGGGATTAACGATGAAATTCGCATGCTTTTCGGACACCCTCGCGCCGCCGCATTCCGCTCCCTTGAGCCCGGCGGCTTCGATCAGCCGCGCGGCGTGGTCATTGGGCGGATTCCTGAACACCGAGCCGGCATTCGGCAGTTGCAAGGGTTGTGTTGCGACGCGGCGGGCGAGCAGCGCGCGGATCTTCTCGCGCGCGGCCGCCGGGTCGCCGGCGGGGAAGCGCAGCCAGGCGGCGACGAAGATCTCGTCGCTCGCCTGCTTCAAGCCGCAATGGCGGTAGCCGATGGCGAAATCGGCCGGCGTGCGCTCGATCGGCTCTCCCCGCCGGTTCAACATCAATACGCGTTCGACGAACTGCCAGATCTCGCTGCCGTAGCAGCCGGCGTTCATCGCCAGCGCGCCGCCGATCGTGCCGGGAATCCCGGCGAGGAATTCGGCGCCGGCGAAGCCGTGATTGGCGGCAAAACGGGCCAGCTTGGGCGATGCGACGCCGGCTTCGGCGTAGAGCGCGCCGTCTCCTTCCAGGCGCAGCGTCTTCAGCGCCCCATGGGTGAAGATCGCCGTGCCGTCGAAGCCGCCATCGCGGATCAGGAGGTTCGAGCCCAGGCCCACCATCAACAGCGGCTCATCAAGGCGCAACCCGGCCATGAAGTGCGCCAGATCGTCGAGACCGCTTGGAAAGCAGGCCTTGGCGACCGGGCCGCCGGCACGCCAGGTGACATGCTTCGCCATCGGTTCTTCGGCGCGGATGTCCATCATCGAGCCACCAGCTTGGCGGGGACGGCGCCGATCGAGCCGGCGCCCAGCGTGATGACGACATCGCCATCGCGCGCGGTATCCAGGATCGCCTGCGGCAGATCGGCGATGTTCTCGACGAACACCGGCTCGACCTTGCCGGCAACACGCAGGGCGCGCGCCAGCGTGCGGCCGTCGGCGGCGACGATCGGCGCCTCGCCGGCCGCATAGACCTCGGTGAGCAGCACCGCGTCGGCATTCGACAGCACGCGGACGAAATCCTCGAAGCAGTCGCGCGTGCGCGTGTAGCGGTGCGGCTGGAAGGCCACGACGATGCGCCGGCCGGGAAACGCGCCGCGTGCGGCGGCGAGCGTGGCCGCCATTTCGGTCGGGTGATGGCCATAGTCGTCGATCAGCGTGAAGTGGCCGCCTGCCGGGAGATTCACCTCGCCGTAGCGCTGGAAACGCCGCCCGACGCCGGTGAATTCGGCGAGCGCCTTCAGGATGGCCGTGTCGCCACAGCCGACTTCGGTGGCGACGGCGATCGCGGCCAGGGCGTTCCTCACGTTGTGCTCACCCGGCAGGTTGAGCGTCACCGCGAGCCGCGAGAGCGTGCCGTTGCTGCGCACGCAGTCGAAGCGCATGCGGCCGTCTTCCGCGCGCACGTTCTCGGCGCGGATGTTGGCATCCGCGGCGAAGCCGTAAGTGACCACTTGCTTGGCTATGCGCGGCAGGATCTCGCGCACGTGCGGATCGTCGATGCACAGCACCGCGACACCATAGAACGGCAGGCGATGGAGGAAATCGACGAAGGCCTGTTTGAGCCGGCCGAAGTCGTGGCCGTAAGTGTCCATGTGGTCGGCATCGATGTTGGTGACGACTGCGATCACCGGCGAGAGGAACAGGAAGGAGGCATCGGACTCGTCGGCCTCGGCGACGAGAAACTCTCCGCTGCCCAGCCGCGCGTTGCTGCCGGCCGAATTGAGCCGGCCGCCGATGACGAAGGTCGGATCGAGACCGGCCTCGGCCAGACAGCTCGCGGTGAGGCTGGTGGTCGTCGTCTTGCCGTGCGTGCCGGCGATCGCGATGCCCTGCTTCAAGCGCATCAGCTCGGCGAGCATCTGCGCGCGCGGCACGACCGGCAGATGGCGCGCGCGGGCGGCGACGACTTCCGGATTGTCGTCCTTCACCGCGGTCGAGACGACCACCGCGTCGGCATTGGCGATGTTCTCGGCGGCATGGCCGATCGCCACGCGTACGCCGAGGTCGCGCAGGCGGCGCGTCGTCGCGGATTCGGCGAGATCGGAGCCGCTCACCTCGAAGCCCTGGTTGGCGAGCACCTCGGCGATGCCGCTCATGCCGGCCCCGCCAATTCCGACGAAGTGAATGCGTTTGACCTTGTGCTTCATGCTGTTCCCCGTCGGAATTGGCGGGGCGCGGCCGAAGGCCGCGCAGCCGCCTCAAGCAGGAGCGAACGCGACTGCGTGCGTTCG
>Ga0209172_10006610_pt1 | contig 12688 bp, 9 predicted proteins | sample LarsenN4metaG_FD_184113 | JGI IMG/M metagenome (GOLD analysis project Ga0209172, IMG submission 184113) | Hot spring sediment bacterial and archeal communities from British Columbia, Canada, to study Microbial Dark Matter (Phase II) - Larsen... ... | reverse complement strand
GTTTTGAGGGCGCTCGACGCCCGAAAATAAACTTGTTTTGAGGGCGCTCGACGCCCGAAAATAAACTTGTTTTGAGGGCGCTCGACGCCCGAAAATAAACTTGTTTTGAGGGCGCTCGACGCCCGAACCGACTGCAATCCTTGAGGTCTATAGCTATTTTATTGCAGTGTCAAAGTACCATCGGGAAAGAAAATTTATCAAGTTGAGCGAAGTAACCTAGCGCCGAGCACCACAATTGTGCTGCTGGTGGGTTCGGGCGTGCAACGCCCTCAAAACAAATTAAAAATTTGAGGGTGCTCGACGCCTTAAAAATTTGAGGGCGCTCGACGCCCGAACCGATCTAAAAATAAACGAAAATAAACTTGTTTTGAGGGCGCTCGACGCCCGAACCGGAGAAGTGTTTCTTAAAAGCTATAGTTTCCTTGAGAGGCCCGCCTTGCCGGGTAGTGCAAGGCTGAGCAGGCAAGGCGGGGCACCCTCCCGGCGTCGCGGCGCTCCCAGAGCATCTTCTGAGGAGTCTTTCATGTCTTCAATAACGACGCCTAGAAACAATGAGAACAGCGCAGTTAGAAGAAGCCTGCCCGCCTGCCTTCTGCCTTCTGCCTTCTGCCTACTGCCTACTGCCTACTGCCTTCTGCCTTCTGCCTACTGCCTTCTGCCTTCTGCCTTCTGCCTTCTGCCTTCTGCCTTCTGCCCGCCTGCCTTCTGCCTTCTGCCTTCTGCCTTCTGCCTTCTGCCCGCCTGCCTTCTGCCTTCTGCCTTCTGCCTCAAGTGGTTTGTATATCCTCAGACATATCTAGACCATTGCCCAGACGCCGCGGCGCCCTTGATCTTATTAGCTTCGGTCAGACTTGCAAGGTCTGACTCGACCATCTCGGCCACCAGGTCCTTAAACTTTATTCTCGGCCTCCAGGACAGCTCTCGCTCAGCCTTGGCCGGGCATCCCAAAAGCAGTTCCACTTCGGCCGGCCTGATCAGTTGCGGATCGATCTTAACATACTCACGATAGTCCAGCCCCAGGTAAGAGAAGGTCATCTCGGCAAATTCTCTGACAGAATGAGTCTCGCCGGTAGCAATGACATAATCGTCAGGCGTCTCCTGTTGCAGCATCAGCCACATTGCTTCAACATACTCTCTGGCGTGCCCCCAATCCCGCTTGGCATCCAGATTGCCCAGGCGCAGCTCCCTGGCCAGGCCCAGCTTGATCATCGCCGCGTGAGAGGTGATCTTGCGGGTGACAAATTCAAATCCGCGCCGGGGTGACTCGTGATTATAGAGAATGCCGCAGGAGGCGTGAAGACGGTAGGCCTCTCGATAATTGCGGGTGAGATGGAACCCGGCAACCTTCGATATTCCGTAAGCGGAGCGCGGGTGAAAGGGGGTGTTCTCGTCCTGCGGAGAGACGCTCACTTTGCCAAACATCTCGCTGGATGCAGCAAAGTAGAACCGGCATTGCGGAGCGCACTCTTTGAGCGCCGCCAGAACATGATGAGTGCCGTTTATATTGGTCTGAAAGGTGGAGAACTCATCATCGAACGAGTACCCTACGTAGCTTTGAGCAGCTAAATGGTAGCACTCATCGGGGCGAACGGTATTGAAGATTTTGAAGACGCTGGGGAAACTCTCAAGCGAAGCGGCATGCAGATTGATTTGCGTCAGCAGATGGCGCAACCGCCAGAGACGATGTTCAGGGTCCTCTATCGCCACGCGACGGACAATCCCGTGGACCTCATAGCCCTTCGACAGAAGGAGTTCGGCCAGATATGATCCATCCTGACCGGTGATTCCGGTTATCAATGCTCTCTTCATAGACTCTCGCACAAGCAAATCTACCTCTGGGGCCCCCTCGCCACGGATTACCGCCACAGATGAGAGGCGAAGCCGCTCTCGGCAGAGAAAATTCTTCACTCACGCTCGCGCAAATTCCTATTATAGCCGCGCGAGCGGCACTGACTCGCTGCGGCGTGCGGCCGATGCAGCCATAAGGATTTGCTGCTTCTTCTGCGTCGGCATCAGTTCTTCACTCTATAGACACCGAGGGCTCATCGCCAGGATGAGCCATACCGACGTTATAGAAGAAGCATCTCGATCTGTCAATAGCGCAAAGGGCAATCTAAGGAGTCTTTCAGGCGGCTCGCGCGACGCGAGAGAAATGATGAAAATGCGATGTACAGCAACCGGTCAGGTTGCTGATAGGTCGCGCATTATCAGCAACCTGACCGCCTCGCTGTAAATTTTTTGAGGAATCTTTCAGTCGGTTCGTGCGACGCGAGAGAAATGATGAAAAGCCTGGGGGCACTAGTTTCCTTGCCCGCTTACTTGCTAGGTAGGGCAACCTAAGCAGGCAAGGATGAGAGGCGCTCCCAGGAGAGGAGGCTCGTGCGACGCGAGAGAAATGATGAAAAGCCTGGGGGCACTAGTTTCCTTGCCCGCTTACTTGCTAGGTAGGGCAACCTAAGCAGGCAAGGATGCCTGCGCTCCCAGGAGAGGAGGTTCGCGCGACGCGAGAGAAATAATGAGAACAGCGCAGTTAGAAGAAGCCTGCCCGCCTGCCTTCTGCCTACTGCCTTCTGCCTTCTGCCCGCCTGCCTTCTGCCTTCTGCCCGCCTGCCTTCTGCCTTCTGCCTTCTGCCTTCTGTTCTCTGAGGAGCGATTGAAAAAGTTTTGATGTTAAACCGAAGTCGCGCCGATTGGTTAAGCCATAGACAGAAATGGCTTGCATGGTTTTACGTCCCGAACATGGAACCATCATGAACCTATACTCATTAATTTCAGGCCACCCGCCGGTGGCCTTCTTTACTTTTGAGCTCCGGCGTCATCGGCTCTGCAAGCGCAGAGCCGATGCTTGAGCGCTGCTGCTGGGCCCTGTGGCTACGACAACCACCAGCAGCTTGCCGGCCGTCGCCTGAGAAGTAATAGAGTATATGTCGCCGAGGCCGGTATCGGCATCGGTAAAATTGGTATGGAGCGTGTCAAGCAGCAACGCCTGCCCCTTCTTGCGAGTCTGCTTTAGCTCCTGTATCGTGCCGTTGAGGCCGGTCGGATTGGCCGCTCCGCCGGTGCCGCGATTGGTGACTATAATGTTGTCGTTGGGGCCGAATGCCAGGCCGATAGGGGTAGCGAGCCCCGATGGCAGGTTAGTCGCATCGCCGGGCGTAGAATCTACTCCTCCCAACGTAATTATCTTCGCCCCTTCATCGCCCACTCGTTTGATCGTCTCCGTCTCAAACAACTTCATCAGGCTGAGCGCCACTATATTCGTGCCTATGCCTTGCGATCTCTGCGGCAATGGCAGCAATCCGATGGACTCTCTTCTGGAGTTGATCGTAGCATCTCCGGCGGGCAGATTCCCGGTATTGACAATAAAGAGCGTCCCGCTCTGTTTGTTGCTGAACAGTATCCCATGCGGCCCGGCGCTGCCGGTATAGAAAGGCAAGCTGATGTTCCCGCCGGCAAGGGGAAGAGTCGCGCTGGCAGATAAACCTTCAATCAGGGTAATAACCCGGCTCTCCTGCGGGCTGTCCATATTGGGAACAATCATCGACACAGAGCCCAGTATATTACTGGCCACGAAGACGACGAACTCTGCATCCAGCCCTGTCCTGGCCTGTATGGCGGCGCGCATCGGCGTGTCCACGCCCGTTGCTACCACATCTATGCCGGCGGCCCCCTGAAAGTTGGGGTGTCTGATAGTGGCAAACAGATTACCCGATTGAGTGAATACCTGGACATTGCCCCCCAGCCCATCGCCCCCGCCGAAGTTTGCTACCCATAACATGCCGATATACTTGGCCGAGTTTGCAGAGACTTCAGAGGGAACGAAGTCGAGCCTCATGGGATTGACCAGGCCGAGCACCTCGCGGCGAGCTACAGTGCCGCCCATAGGAACTATCGCTCCGGCGCCGGGCGTAGTGGTGCTCTGCCCCCTGATAATACTCTTTGGGGCCCCACCGGCAGAGAAGACTCTGATCCCGCCGCCTGACCCGTTTTCACCGTTGAGCATGGCGACAGCAATATCGCCCGGCTGAAAGATTGAAGCAACGCCATCTACAGCCGTCGCGGGCGCCAGGTCGGGCGCAATTGCAACGCCAAAGCTGAATTGAAAGTTGGTTGCTAGTGTAGTGCTTGAGAAGCCGGAAATGCCGGCGCTCTGCGCCATCGCCGGATTCTCAGTTAACGGCGATCTGAGAGCAATTGCTATGATGAGCAACCCGATGCTCGCCCAGATCGACACTCTTCCTGTCAGAAGCTTCTCATAAACTACCGACTTAAATTTCATTCCCCCCTCCTCAGAGAACAGAAGGCAGTCGGGCAGGCTTCTTCCAACTGCGCTGTTCTCATTATTTCTCTCGCGTCGCACGAACCGACTGAATGACTCCTCGGAAAATGTCCGACAAACTTCAGTTTGTCGTGTGCTCACGGCGGAAACTGGCGACAAACTTCAGCTTGTCGGACCTCGCGCCCGCATAAAGAATCGTTGACTTTAAACGACACCTACAATATATTAGGGTTCTCATCATAAATGCAACAAGATTTTGTTTAAATCCGAAAGTTGGTATTAGTGACTGCAACTTGTTCGTCGCGCGACAGAGCGATTGGTTTGTGCGCCGCGCCGTTAAAACCTGAAATCTGGTGTAACTGCTTTAGCTGCGGTAGGAGCGGCCTATTTATAGGTGTTGAGAGATAAAAGATCTCTAGCTCCGGTAGGAGCAGCCTGTGAATCAGCATAGGTCGCTCCTACCACAGCTAAGAAAATTTCATTCACTTAAATAGGCCGCTGCTGCCGGGGCCGAGCAGTTACAATTCGGTGGAGTTTAAGAGCATTCGCTTCGAGACGGGAGGCGATTGACGCAGAATGTTAAGCCGTCTGAGTGTAAGTTTGTATATTACTTGGCATGGCGCTCCTTCCTCTATAAATAGGGGGGGTATCTGCGCCAGGAGGTTCTTATGAAAAACAAGCTCTTATTGATAATTCTGATGCTGCTATTGACTACTCTCACAGGACTGGCGCAGTCGGGCGCGCCGCCTCTGATCAACTTTCAAGGCCGCCTGACCAATGCAGATGGAGTAGCTATCAATAGCCCTACAACTATTCAGATTCAGATCATTCAAGGCGGCTCAGCAACCGAGAGTCAGAGCAGCGGCACAGTTGTCTTCCGCGAAACAGCGACTGTGACGCCGGACAATAACGGCGTATTCAACTACCTGATAGGCTCCAGCGCGGCCAATACCAACGCTGCAACCACACTGGAACCCTCTGATTTCGACACGACGGAGTCCCTCTTCCTGGAGGTCTCCATAGACGGTCAACCACTTCTGCCGCGCCAGCGCATTGTCAGCGCCGGCTACGCGCTCAGCGCCGGCCAGGCAAGCAAGGCGCTGTCGGCCGGCACAGCGGACAATGCCAGCAAACTTGATGGGCGCCCGGCCAGCGAATATCTGAGAGGAAGGATCACCACCGCTCAAATCGAAGATGGTTCTATTACCCCGGCCAAGATCGCCGATGGAGCGGTGCGCAACTCGCACATTGCTCTCAATTCTATAACCGGCGCTCACCTGGCAAGTGGGGCCATCCAGACGAATCATCTGGCCGACGGGGCCATCACTGCGGCGAAGCTGGCTGCGGGGGCAATCGGCGCGGGCAGTCTGGGCAGTAGCGCGGTCTCTACTTCAAATCTGGCGGATAGCGCAGTCACCGGCCAGAAGATAGCGCCCGGAGCCATCTCTTCTGCTCATCTGGCAATCGGCTCGGTCTCTACCGATGCCATTGCCGACAGCGCGATAACTTCGGCGAAGCTGGCTCCAGGGGCAGTCAGCGCAAGCAATCTGGCCAACAATGCAATCTCCGCTTCAAAGCTGGCAGACGGCGCGGTCACCGGTCAGAAGATAGCGCCTGGGGCCATTACTTCTGTTCACCTTGCCGCTGGCTCGGTCTCCACCAATACCATTGCCGACAGCGCGATAACCTCGGCGAAGCTGGCTGCGGGGGCCCTAACAACCGCGAGTCTGGCCAATCAGTCGGTAACTACGGAGAAGATTGCCGATGGCTCGATTACCGGGCAGAAGCTGGCTCTCAATGCTATAACGGGAGCTAATATCATCAACGGGAGCATAACGACAGACGATCTGGCCGATGGCGCAATCACTTCGGCGAAGATCGCTCCCGGCGCATTTCAGATTAAGTCGTCCAATGGCGTCGCCGGCACTATCACTGCGCAAAATGGGCTGGGCATTAATACCGTCTCAATCTCAGGCATGGGCAACATAAGTGTGGGAGCAGCCAATCAGGTTTCCGGCTCGATAACCGTCTTCAACAGCGGCCTGGGCGATTCAGGCATTACCCTTGACGGAGCGAGCAACAGAATCTCTGTCGGCGCAGCGGGCGGAGCGGGAACGATCAATTTGATAAGCAGCGCCGGCAGAACGACCCTCTCGCTACTGGGGGGCCCCACAAACGGGGCGATAACTCTGCGCGATGGAAATGGCAGTGACACAATAAAATTTGATGGCGGAACCGCGCAATTGACTCTGGGCAGGGCGGGCGCTGGCGGCGAAGTAATCACTATCGGGAACCTGGGCAACAGAGCAGTGTCGCTGAGCAATTCAAACGGATCGGGACTGGTGAGCCTGTTCGACGGCCTGGGAAATCTCAGAGCCGAATTGAGGGCCAATGCCGGCAATGGCGAAGGGAAGCTCAAATTGCTCGATGGAACAGGGCGCGAGGCGTTCATTGTCGATGCAGGAGTGCTCTCAGGAGATGGATCGGTCTTCTCGTCGGTCGAAGTCGGCTCGCAGAACAATGCCGGAGTGATAAAGACCATGACTGCCAGAGGCATTCCGGGAACCATCTCCGGCCCTAATCCGGATAAAGGCGGAGGGCTGATTCAAGTCTTCGATCAAAGTGGCCGGGCGTCGATTCAGCTACAGGGGGACGATGGGACGAGCAAGGCAGTCATACGAATCAACGGCAACAACATCGGCGATTATTCTGAGGTGTTTGAGCTGGAAGAGAAAGAGAGTTTAGCGCCGGGATCGGTTGTCGTCATAGATTCGGCTGAGCCCGGTCGGCTAAAGCTTTCGACGACTGAATATGACCGATGCGTGGCCGGAGTTGTGAGCGGCGCCGATGGCGTCAGTCCTGGCATCATCATGGGGGCCCGCAAAGACGGCACGACCGACAAACCCGTTGCGCTGGCCGGCCGCGTCTATACTCTTGTGGATGCCAGCTACGGCGAGATCAAACCGGGCGATCTGTTGACAACATCGCCAACGCCCGGACATGCGATGGTAGTCAGGGACCCGGCCAGAGCCTATGGTGCAGTGCTGGGCAAAGCGATGCAGGGACTTAAATCCGGTCGTGGGCGAATTCTGGTGCTGGTCAGCTTACAATAACATTCTGCCGGCAGCTTGCAGTTTTATACGGCCACTCATCGACAATTGCCGATGGGCAGCAGTTTAATAACAGACGATAGAGGATGATTATGCAGAGACTTATTCTGAGCGCCTTCCTGCTTGCGCTTTGCTCTCTGGCATCAGCGCAAGCAACCGCCGATGGGCCCCCGGCGAAAGGTTCCGACAATAACAGGCGGGGCCCCTTTGCCGGCGCAGGAGCGGCAGCGCAAGAGGCTATGGCAACAGAGCGGCCAGCGGCAGCAAGCAACGGCTCTTACAGGCTTTCGATACATAGCATTAATCTGGGCGGAGGAGTAAGCACAAACGGCGCAGGCGGCATAAATTTGCGCCAGACAATCGGCCAGGGCATTGCTAGCGGTCAGGCGCTCAGCTCGGCTGGCTCCAAGACGGGCGGCTATAGAATGCGCCAGGGATTTCTCTATACCATTCTCAACCGAAGGGGGGACATAAACCTGGACGGCTCGGTCGATAATAATGACCTTATACTCTTGCTGCAACACTTCAGCAATACCAAACCGCTCACAGGAAATGGCCTCAAGGCAGCAGACATCAATCAAGATGGCGCGGTAACAACAGACGATCTGATCCTACTGTTACAGGCGCTTCTCGGAGCAGTCTTGCTTGATGAGTATTAGTTGAGATTTTACTGCTGGGAGCGCAACCTGGGAGCCATCCTGGGAGCGCCGCGACGCCGGGAGGGTGCCCCGCCTTGCCCGCCGGACTCGCGGGATGAGCACCTTAATCCCTGGGAGCGCAGGCATCCTTGCCTGCCGGACTCGCGGGAGGAGCATCTTAAAAAGCCCGGGAGTGCCGCGACGAGAGAGGGTGCCCCGCCTTGCCCGCCGGACTCGCGGGATGAGCGCCTTAATCCCTGGGAGCGCAGGCATCCTTGCCTGCCGGACTCGCGGGATGAGCGCCTTAATCCCTGGGAGCGCCGCGACGAGAGAGGGTGCCCCGTCTTGCCCGCCGGACTCGCGGGATGAGCACCTTAAGAATAAGGAGGTCTGGAGACTCTCATGAGTGACAAATGGAAAAAAAGAGCCGTCGTATCAAAGAAAAAAGCCCGGGCTATTGGCGCACCCGGCTGGTATTCTCGTGGCTACCTGCCGCATTTCGATGCCGAAGGACAAACGCAGACGATGACCTTTCGCTTGTTTGATTCAGTGCCCCAGAAGGTGCTTGACCTGTGGCGCAAAGAACTCATTGCCCTCCCGAAAAAAGAATATGATCTCGAATGGCGCAAACGCATTGACGCCTATCTCGATCAGGGACACGGAAGCTGCTATCTGAAAGACGACCGCCTCGCTGAAATCGTCCAGAATGCTCTGCTGCGTTTCGATGGCAAAAGATATGCTTTGCACGCCTGGGTAGTCATGCCCAATCATGTTCACACCCTGTTGACTCCACAAGCAGGCTGGGAGCTGAGCCAGATTGCACATTCGTGGAAATCCTACACAGCCAGTGAATGTAATAAGGTGCTAAAGCGAAAAGGCGAGTTCTGGCAGAGGGAATCGTTTGATCGTTACATCCGCAATGAGAAACACTACGCCAATGCTATACGATATATCGAAAACAATCCGGTCAAAGCAGGACTGTGCGCCAGGCCTGAAGACTGGCGCTGGAGCAGTGCATACTTTAAGAAGAAATAGTTTGGGAGTGCAGACGTTCTTGAGTGATGTAGGGATTCTTTGAAAAGGTTGCGGAACCGGGCAGGCAAGGATGAGTGGCGTTCCTAATGAAGGGGTCTTCTGATGTTTGCGCTCCTGATGGAGAGGTCTTCTGATGTTTGCGCTCCTGATGGAGAGGTCTTCTGAAAAGAGAGAAGCCAGTCGCGGAACCGGGCAGGCAAGGATGAGTGGCGCCCCCAGGATCCCTTCTGAAAAGAAAGAAGCGAGTTGCGGAACCGGGCAGGCAAGGATGAGTGGCGCCCCCAGATGCCGGCGCCCCCCAGATGTTTGCGCTCCCAGATGCCGGCGCCCCCCGATGTTTGTGCTCCTAATGCCGGCGCTCACAGGGTGATCAAAATAGCTTTATTTCCCAATCAACCTCTTTACTTCATTAAGGAGCGAGTCTACCTGGAATGGCTTGGCCAGAACGGCATCAGCTCCGGTCTCTCTTACCTCTTTCTCCACCTGATAACGATATGCAGTCAGTGCCAGGATCGGGATGTCCCTGAAAGCAGCGTCCAGTCTAATAAGTTTGATCAGGTCAATTCCGCTCATGCCAGGCATAGCAATATCTGTCAGTATCATATCAGGATTGCGCCGTCTGGCTACATTTAACCCTGCCTCGCCATCACTGGCAGTAACGACTTTATACCCTGACATCAAAAGAAGCTGTTCGATCATAAAGCGGGTATCGTCATCATCTTCTACTACGAGAATGGTCAATTCTTCTGTCTTTGCTTCGGCCATGGCTGTTAACACTATAATAGCCTCCTTTATTACTATGACACAAGATGCTGTAGGCTACTTTTTTCCGCGCACGATATGATGAGCTTCAGCCAACTGCCTTTATAAACCAATAAGTTGAAAGTGTCAATCTTTTTTTTTCTCGCAAAAACAATTGCTTGCAAGCAAACGGCACAAATAGTATTATTTCACCCGCTTGATTTTGATAGAGTTTTATCTCAAACTTGTAAGGTGTGGGCGACCGGCAGGGGCCCTTTCTTAGGCCAAGTTTATTCTAGTTGTTTTTTTCTGATGGTGAAAACCGTTGAATTGGGTTGTGTCAATGTGAGTCTGAAAAATTCTCAGGAGGAGCTCCCTTTGCCAGATAACGGAGAAAAAATTGCTATGACTGCTCTTCATAACAACGGAAACGGAACCGGGAAGGCGAATTTCAACGGCAGCTACAATGCGGCTGCTATTGAGGCCCCACGCGATGGCGGCAAATTGATTGTCGTGACAGCGCCGTTGACAGAGGCAATCGATCACGCCGGTTACTTCATTCAGATGGCCATGGCGTCTCTTCCCATCTGGATGGAGTTCGTGCTCAACAGCAAATATCCCAGTTGGCGCGATGTCGAATATAACGAAGACGGCTCGGCGCGCTACATGCCTGCTGGCGCCCGGCTGGTGGAAAAGTCCTTGCTGCGCGAGTACAGCCCGGAAGACGTAGTGGCTTGCTATCCTGATGATCTTCATAAATTCATCGGCCCCAGGACTCGCGTAGTTGCCGTCTCTACTCACAATCCGCTCGGCGTAACCTTTGCCGCCGGGGTCTATACTTCTATCTTCGGCTCTTCCAAGTCGCCGATCAACTCTCATTATGCCAGGGATATGTTCGCCAGGATCAAATCCAGCCCCTACCGGAAGAACTTCAAAGTGATCGTTGGGGGCTCCGGCGGCTGGCAGATCATTCAAACGAACACCTATGAAGAACTGGGAGTGGATTGCGTAGTAGAAGGCCGCAGCGAATCTGCCGAAACGATGGAGATATTCCGCAAAGCGGTTCGCGGCGAAGAGCTGCCGCGCCAGATCGAAGTCAAACATCCAACGAGCCGAGATGAGATACTGGTTCCTGACAAACGGACGACGTTCGGCGTGGTAGAGATGACCACCGGATGCGGAAGGCGCTGCCAGTTCTGCGTGCCCGACCTGAACCCGCAGATAGACATCCCCAAAGAGAAGATTATGCAAGGGGTGCGCGCCAATGTGGAGCAAGGAAACAAGCAGATCTCGCTGGCTACTGAAGATATGTTCATCTGGGGCCAGGTGCATACCGATACCCCATTCTATTTCCCCAACCGCGAAGCGTTGCTCGATCTCTATTCCGAGATCGTTAATACGCCGGGAGTCGAGTATCACGTGCTCAGTCACTGCACCATAGCGCCTGCTGTCGTCGATCCCGTTTTGATCAAGAAGCTGTCCGAGATACTCTTGCCCAAGAGCCCGATCCATTTCCCCTACCTGAGCAGCCACCCGCAGAAGAAGGCGCTTACACCATTGATCGGGCTGGAGACCGGATCGGTGCGAATGGCCAAGAAGATCATGCCCAGCAAAGGGGTCCCTTTCTCGATTGAGGACTGGCCCAGCGTCGTGCTTGAGGGCTTGCGGATTATGAATGAGAACAACTGGTTCCCGGCGATGACTCTGATAGTCGGCAATCCGGGAGAGACTGATGAAGACGTCAAGGCGACGCTCGATCTGGTTTACGAGATGGAGCGTCGCGGCCTGTTTGCATTCCTCATCCCGTCGATCTTCACTCCACTACACGACACGCGCATGGAGAAAGAGAAAGGGGTGACCGAGACGCAAAAGCTCACGCCGCTTCAGTGGCAATTGATGATGAAGTGCTGGAAGATGAATCTGCGCCCCGGCCAATATAGCTGGTGGGGCCCCACCGCATGGCGCATCGGATCGATTGCCATGTGGCTCTACAAGCTGCGTCGGATCAACGGCCCGAACTTCACCTGGCCGCTGTGGATGTTCTCCGGCGCTATTTCGGAAAAGACGCTGGAGCGCATGGGCAAGATATACATTGGGAAACCGATAAGGGTGAAGAATCGCAAAGAGCTAATTGCTTCGCTCAAGCCGCATCATTTGCAGTATCTGCGCGCCGATTGCGGCGATCTTCCCGAAGGCTACACGCCGCCTCCGCGCGTTAAAGCGGCCCACGCTCTTCGCGTGCTGTCCTGACCGCCATCCCAGGTCAGCGTTTTTTGTCCTTTGCAAAACCGGCTTAGAGATGACTGCTGTGATGGATCAGGTGGGCAAGCAGGGACTTTGCGATGCTTATAATTGAAAAGGTTGGCGGAGAGTTTGACTCCGTTTTAACTATCCGGCGCCGGGCGGAAGCCATATTCGCCTATGACAGATCTTACTCGCCAGTGGCGGTCTTTGATGGGCCCCGCGGCACGACGACGTTTCAGCTATAAACCCAACCATGACATGAAAAGATACCGATGGGATCACCTGAGCGAGTTCTTCTGCTCGAAGAGATAGTGACAGTAAAAGGCCGCTACAACCAATGCATGGCTGATCGCGCCGCCGGCAATAAGCCTCGGCACTTCCGTTAGCGGCACAAGTCTGACAGCAATATCTTCTGCGCCTTCTAATGATTGAGCCTGCGCCTTGCGTGCGTTGCGAGCCAGAAAGGCATAGCACCGGTTATTCTGAATTGCGGGATTGGGGGCCACCATCCCAAGCAGTATTATCTCTTCCGCCGTATAACCGGTCTCTTCAAGCAGCTCGCGCTCTGCTGCTTTGATCGGCTCCTCGCCCGGATCGACACAGCCGCCCGGAATCTCCAGTATAACGGTCTCGCTCCCATG
>Ga0209172_10006607_pt1 | contig 12700 bp, 11 predicted proteins | sample LarsenN4metaG_FD_184113 | JGI IMG/M metagenome (GOLD analysis project Ga0209172, IMG submission 184113) | Hot spring sediment bacterial and archeal communities from British Columbia, Canada, to study Microbial Dark Matter (Phase II) - Larsen... ... | reverse complement strand
GGCGCGACTTCGTGAAGGTCGAAGGCGACACCGAGTACGCATCACGTGTGCTCGATGCCGTGCGCATCTTCTGAAGGGCCCGCGAGGGGCCACAGCTCTTCAAACAGGGTCAGCCGCCGCTGACGTCCTGCGGCTTGGCCTTGCCGGCCGCGATCCACGGCATCATCGCGCGGAGCTGTGCGCCGACTTCCTCGATCGGGTGCTTGCGCGCGTCGTCCCGCATCCGGTTGAAGTTGGGCCGCCCGTTCTCGTTCTCGGCGATCCACTCACGCGCGAAGTCACCGGATCGGATCTCGCCGAGGATCTTGCGCATCTCCTGCTTCGTCTGCGGCGTGATGATGCGCGGGCCGCGCGACATCTCGCCGTACTCGGCGGTGTCGGAGATCGAGTAGTTCATCGACGCGATGCCGCCCTCGTAGATGAGATCGACGATCAGCTTCACCTCGTGGAGGGTCTCGAAGTACGCCGACTCGGGTTGGTAACCGGCCTCGACGAGCGTCTCGTAGCCGTTGCGGATCAGCTCGACCAGGCCGCCGCACAGCACGACCTGCTCACCGAACAGGTCGGTCTCGGTCTCCTCTTCGAAGGTCGTGTCGAGCACACCGGCGCGGGTCCCCCCGATCGCCTTGGCGTAGGCGAGCCCGATCTGCTTCGCCTTGCCGGTCGCGTCGTTCGCGACCGCGACGAGGCACGGCACGCCTCCACCCTCTTCATAGGTGCGACGCACGAGGTGGCCGGGGCCCTTCGGCGCGATCATCCACACGTCGACGCCTGCTGGCGGCGTGATCTGCCGGAAGTGGATGTTGAAGCCGTGGGCGAACGCGAGTGAGTCGCCGTCGGAGAGGTTCGGCGCGATGTCGGCCTCGTACACCTTCTTCTGCTCGGTGTCGGGCAGCAGCACCATGACGATGTCGGCCTCACGCACCGCCTCCGCGGTCGGCAGGACGCGCAGACCGGCCGCTTCCGCCTTCGCCTTCGAGCCCGAGCCTTCACGGAGCCCGACGCGCACGTCGATCCCGCTGTCCTTGAGGTTCAGCGCGTGTGCATGCCCCTGCGAGCCGTACCCGAGGATCGCGATCTTGCGGTCCGCGATCAGCGCGGTGTCGGCATCGTTGTCGTAGTACACGGTCGCAGACATACGTTCTCCCTGGTCAGGCGCGGGCGGTCTTCACGGCGCGCAGGCGCGTCGGCTGGCGAGCGACCCGGGGCAGCGCGATGCGGCCGGTGCGCTGGAGCTCGACGATCCCGAATGGCTTCACGAGATCCGAGAAGGCGTCGAGCTTGTCGGGCTCGCCCGCGACCATGATCGTCATCGCCTCGTAGCCGACGTCGACGATCTTCGCTTCGAAGATGGCCGTCAGCTCGGTCACGTGGCTGCGCGCCTCGGCGGTCGCCTTGACCGTCACCATCATGAGCTCGCGCTCCACGCCGTCCTCGGGCGGAACCTCGGTGATCTTGATGACGTTGATCAGCTTGTTGAGCTGCTTCACGACCTGTTCGAGCGGCGCCGACTCCGCGTCGACGACGATCGTCATGCGGCTGAACCGCTCGTCCTCGGTCGGGCTGACCGCGAGCGAGAAGATGTTGAACGCCCGCCGCGAGAACAACCCGGCGACGCGCGAGAGCACACCCGCCTTGTTCTCGACGAGCACCGTGAGGATGTGGTGCGAAACGCCGGTCCCGTTGCCCATCTCAGTGGCCCCCCTCGCCGAATTCGGGGCCGAGGATGATGTTGTCGTTGTTCGAGCCGGCGGGCACCATCGGGTACACCTTCTCGCGCCAGTCGGTGCGGAAGTCGATGACGACCGGGCGGTCGTCGATCTCGTTGGCCTTCTCGATCGTCGTCACGACGTCGTCGGGATTGTCGACGCGCATCCCCACGCAGCCCATCGCCTCCGCCCACTTGACGTAGTCGGGAAGGTCGGGCGAGAGATACACCTCGCTGTAGCGCTCCTCGTAGAACAGCTCCTGCCACTGGCGCACCATCCCGAGATACGCGTTGTTGAGGATCGCGATCTTCACGGGGATGCGCTCTGCGGATGCCGTCACGAGCTCCTGCGCAGTCATCTGGAAGCAGCCGTCACCGTCGACGGCCCACACCATGCGGTCGGGCCGGCCGACCTTGGCACCGATGGCGGCCGGCACGGCGTAGCCCATCGTGCCGAGCCCGCCCGAGTTCACCCAGGTGTTCGGGCCCTTGAACTTCCAGAGCTGGCTCGCCCACATCTGGTGCTGACCCACACCCGAGCACAGGATCGTGTCGTCGGGCGTGTTGTCGCGCAGCCGCTCGATCACGTACTGCGGCTTCAGCGGCCCGCCTTCGTCCTGCTGGTACTTCAGCGGATACTGCTCCTGCCACGCACGGAGCTGGGCGATCCACGCTGACAGGTCGGGACGCCCGTGCTTGTCGTGCTCGGCGCGCACGGCCTTGATCAGCTCGGTGATCACGATCTTGCAGTCGCCGACGATCGGCACGTCGGGCCGGCGCACCTTGCCGAGCTCCGCCGGGTCGATGTCGACGTGGATGACCTTCGCGTCCGGAGCGAAGGTGTTGGGGTCACCCGTGACGCGGTCGTCGAAGCGGGCGCCGAGCGCGACGAGGAGATCCGACTTCTGCATCGACGTGACGGCGGTGTAATTGCCGTGCATGCCCGGCATTCCGAGCGCGAGCGGATGCTCGTCGGAGATCGCACCGCGCGCCATGAGCGTCGTCACGACCGGGATGCCGGTGAGCTCCGCGAACTCACGCAACTGCGAGGCCGCGCCTGCCTTGAGGATGCCTCCGCCGGCGTAGATCACCGGCCGGCGCGCGTCGCTGATCAGGCGGGCCGCGTCCTTGATCTGCTTCGGGTGGCCCTTCACGTTCGGCTTGTAGCCGGGCAGGTCGACCTTCTCCGGCCAGTACCAGTCCATCGGTGCGTTGGCGATGTCCTTCGGCACGTCGACGAGCACGGGGCCGGGACGGCCGCTCGTCGCGACGTGGAACGCCTCCCGCACGATGCGCGGGATGTCCTGGGGGTCGGAGATCAGCCAGTTGTGCTTGGTGATCGGCAAGGTGATGCCGACGGTGTCGCACTCCTGGAACGCATCGGTGCCGATCACGCGGTACGGCACCTGGCCGGTGATGACGACGACCGGAACGGAGTCCATGTACGCGTCGCACAGCGGCGTCACGATGTTGGTCGCCGCCGGGCCGCTGGTGACCATCGCAACGCCCGGCCGACCCGTCGCGTGCGCGTACCCCGACGCCATGTGCCCGGCGCCCTGCTCGTGGCGCACGAGGATGTGACGGATCGACGAGTCGATGAGCGGGTCGTAGACCGGCAGGATCGCCCCGCCGGGGAGGCCGAACATGACCTCCACGCCTTCCATCTCGAGGCTCTTGATGAGGGCCTGGGCCCCGGTCAGCTTCATCATCTGGTCCTTCTGATCGGCCGGGTGCCCGGCCAGATCTGGTCCCGGACACCAAAAACCCCTCGCACGGGCGAGGGGCGGAGAGCGCACGGGCGCGCGGAGGCGGGCCGTGCGCTACGTAATTACTACGAGGAGCAGGTCGGCAAACCGCATCGAAGGAACAGTATCACCTGTTCGGGGCCGCCCGTGCAAGCAGGTCGTTACCCTGGGTCCGTGGCCGAAGACCCGAACGAGCCGGGATCGGGGCCGGGTCACTTCGACTCGCCGCTCGACGACCTCTTCGTCGAGGGCGCGCAGTTCCACGAACCGAGCGCGGCCGAACGGGCGACGTGGGCGAAGGCCGCCCACGCCGCGAGCAAGCGGCGCAAGCGGCGCGCGCGCCGTGATCGGTGGCAGGTCCGGCGCAAGCTCGCCTTCGGCCGCGCGGTGCCGTGGCTGGTGTTCGCGGGCGTCGTCGTCATCGTCTACATGGTGTGGACCGGCGGCGGCGGTGGGGGCGGCCCCGAGATCGTGGCGCCCGAACAGGTGCGCGTCGTGTACGCGACGCCGAGCGACGTCGAGGTCGACGAGGCGCTCGTCGACGCGATCCGCAACGAGGTCCGAGTCGCCGACGCGTGGTTCGGCGAGCAGGCCGGTCGCAGCCCCAAGTGGCTCGAGGAGGGCGGCGTCGTCGCCGTCGAGCAGCGGACGCTGTCTCATTCGAGCGCCGAACTGGCCGACCGCTCCGACGCGGTCGGGCTCGTCGCCGACGACTTCGCCGACGAGGACGGTGGGCTGCCGTCCAACGAGGTCGTGCTCGTCTTCGTCCCGCTCGAGTTCGAGTCGCAGGAGCGCTGCGGCGAGTCGGGCCTCACGGTGGTGGTCGTGTGGGTCGGGTCGTGCGGCGACGTGCCGTCGACGGAGACGACCGAGCTCGACGGCGGCATCAGCGGCACGGTCGCGCACGAGTTGCTGCATGCGATGTCGGCCGTGCCGCGCTGCGCACCGCACTACGGCAACAACGGGCACGTCGTCGACGATCCGCGCGACGTGATGTACGACCCCGGCGAGAACGGCGAGCCGGGCGCGACGCGCGGGCTGCTCCTCGACCCGGGCAACGACGACTATTACGACCACGACAACCCCGGCTGCCCGGACGTGCGGGACCATCCGCTCTGGGACTGACACGCGCCTCGCGGGTCAGGCCTGGTGCAGCGAGCACGAGTACGTCGTGCGGCCCCCGATCTTCCGGCGCACGAGCGCCGCACCGTCGCGCGGGCACGGGGCGTCGAGGTCGCGCGGCAGGTCACCGGTGTGACTGCCGCCCCGCCGGCCGAGCACTCGCAGCGTGTCGCGGATCGCCCGGTGCAGCCGCTTGCGGGCGTCGGCCTCGACGGCCGCGGCGATCCGTGCGGGATCGACCCCCGCCCGCCACAACGACTCGTCGACGAGCAGGTTCCCGAGTCCCGCGATACGCGCCTGGTCCATCAGCACTGCCTTCACGGGCGCGGTGCGCGTTCCGAGGGCCGTGTCGAGCTGCGCAAGCGTCAGGGTCATCACGTCCGGGCCGAGCCGTGACTCGTCGGGGTCGAGCACGATCGCACCGAGGCGGCGCGGGTCACGGAGGAAGAACGCGCCGCCGTCGGCGAAGTGCGTGCCGAAGCGATGCCACTGCTCCACGCGGCGATTGCTCGCGTAGATCAGCGGGTCGCCCGCCTCCTCGCCGTCGACGAGCACGCGCCCGCTCATGCCGAGGTGGACCCCCAGCGTCGGCCCGTCGGTGCGCAGCATGATGAGCTTCCCGCGCCGTTCGGCGGCGGCAAAGCAGCTCCCGACGAGCACGTCACGCAGGGCGTTGGCCGTCGTACCGCGCTTCAGGAACCACGCGTCCGGCGCGTGCACGCGCACGATCTCCCGCCCCAATGCGCGGGCGGCGAGGACCACCCGCGCCGCCTCGACCTCGAGTACCTCCGGCACAGCGAACGGTCAGTCGCACCGTCAGACGTTGGTGATGGCGCCTTTGTCGGCGCCTTGGGCGAGGCGGGCGTACTTTGCGAGGAAGCCACTCGTGTAGCGGGGCTCGGGGAGCTTCCAGTCGGCCTTTCGCTTCGCCAGCTCGGCGGTGTCGACGAGCAGGTCGATCGTGTGCGCGGCCGCGTCGATGGCGATCCGGTCGCCGTCGCGCACGAACGCGATCGGTCCCCCGTCGACCGCCTCGGGTGCGACGTGGCCGACGCAGTAGCCGTGCGTGCCGCCCGAGAACCGGCCGTCGGTCACGAGCGCGGCGTCGGCGCCGCGCCCCGCGCCCTTCATCGCGCCCGTGATCGCGAGCATCTCGCGCATCCCGGGCCCACCCTTGGGGCCTTCGTAGCGGATCACCACGATGTCGCCGGGCTCGATGCGCCCGGCGAGGATCTCGGCCATCGCCGCGTCCTCGCCGTCGAACACGCGTGCCCGTCCCTCGAACTGGAGCTGGTCGATACCGGCCACCTTCACGACGGCACCGTTCGGCGCGAGCGACCCGCGCAGCACCGCGATGCCACCCTGCGCGTGGATCGGCCGCGACAGCGGGTGCACGACCGCGCCGTCGACCCGCGGTGGTGCGAGCTCGGCGAGGTTCTCGGCGACGGTCTTGCCGGTGACCGTGAGGCAGTCACCGTGGAGCAGACCGGCATCGAGCAGCTCCTGCATGACGACCGGCACACCGCCCACGGCGTCGAGATCGACCATGTGGTACTTGCCGTGTGGCTTCATGTCGGCGATGTGCGGAACGCGCGCTCCGACCCGGTTGAAGTCTTCGAGCTCGAGCTCGACGCGTGCCTCGTTCGCGATCGCGAGGAGATGCAGCACCGCGTTCGTCGAACCGCCGAGCGCCATCGTGACCGCGATCGCGTTCTCGAATGCCTCCTTCGTCATGATCTGCCTGGGCCGCAGATCGAGCTCGAGGAGCTGCATGACCAGCCGGCCGCAGTCGTACGCGAAGTCGTCGCGGCGCCGGTCGACTGCCGGCGGCGCGGCGCTTCCCGGCGGCGACATGCCGAGCGCCTCACCGATCGAGGCCATCGTGTTGGCCGTGAACATGCCCGCGCACGCGCCCTCCGTCGGGCACGCCCGCTTCTCGATCTCACCGAGCTCGCTCTCGGTGAGTGTGCCCGCCGCGCACGCGCCGACGGCCTCGAACACGCTCACGATGTCGAGCGCCTGGTCCTTCCAACGGCCGGGCAGGATGGAACCGCCGTAGAGGAAGACCGACGGCAGGTTGAGGCGGGCGGAGGCCATGAGCATGCCGGGCAGGCTCTTGTCGCAGCCGGCGAACGACACGAGCGCGTCGAGCCGCTCGCTGTGCATGACGCACTCGACGGAATCGGTGATGATCTCGCGCGACACGAGCGAGCCGCGCATCCCCTCGTGGCCCATCGAGATGCCGTCGGACACCGCGATAGTGACGAACTCGATCGGGAACCCGCCTGCGTCGCGCACGCCGTCCTTCGCCCGCTTCGCCAGCCGGTCGAGCGGCAGATTGCACGGCGTCACCTCGTTCCACGACGACGCGATCCCAACTTGCGCCTTGTCCCAGTCGGCGTCGGTCATCCCGACCGCCCGCAACATCGCGCGCGCGGGCGCCCGCTCCATCCCGTCGGTGACTTCGTGACTCCGAGGCTTCGCCATGTTCCTCCCACCGGCCTTCACTCACGTGCGGCCTTCGGCTGGGCGGGTTCGCTCGTCCAGCCACCCGCGCTCGAAGGCTAGCTTCGAGACCCATGGGGCAACCGCTCGCCGTCGGGCTCATCGGCGCAGGACCGTGGGCGCGGGCCGTCACCGGGCCCGTCTTCGCCGCCGGCCCGGAGACCGTGCTCGCGGGCGTGTGGTCGCGTACCGGTTCGAACGCGCACGAGGCTGCAGGCGCGCTCGGAACCCGCGCGTTCGACGACGTCGACTCGTTGCTCGACGCGTGCGACGCCGTCGCGATCGCGGTCGCACCGGGTGCGCAGGTGGAGCTCGCGATACGCGCCGCAGAGCGACGACGGCCCGTCCTGCTCGAGAAGCCGCTCGCGTTCGACGTCGACGGCGCGCGCCGCATCACCGACGCGCTCGCGGAGCACAACGTGCCGAGCCTCGTGATGCTGACCTACCGCTTCCACCCGGAGTTCGAGCGATTCCGCGCCGAGGCTGCGGCCTTCGACGCGCTCGGCGGCCGCGGGTGCTTCCTGTCGGGAGCCTTCCTCGCCGGCAGCCCCTACGCCGTCGGCTGGCGGTTGGAGCGGGGCGCGCTGCTCGACGTCGGTCCGCACCTGCTCGACCTGCACGAGGTCGCGCTGGGCGAGGTCGTGGCCGTCCGGGCGGCCGGCGACGTGCACGGCTGGGTGTCGCTCACGCTGGAGCACGCGGGCGGCGCGACCAGCCAGGCGTCGATCTGCTGTCGCGCCGCGATCGAGAGCGTCACGGCGGTCGAGGCATTCGGGCCGGCCGGGGCGATCCGCTTCGACGGGCGCACGGGGGATCGCCGAGCGATCGGCGACAACATGCGGCGCACCTTCGCCGCGGTCGCACGCGGCGAGCACCATGCGTCTGACGCGGCGCGCGCTTTGCACCTGCAGGAGCTGATCGCCTCGGCCGAGAGACAGCTCGCCGGGTAGCGTCGCAGCATCGAACCGTTCGCCACCATCGACGAGCTGCTCACCGCGCTCGCGGGCGCGACGCGCACCTGGGACGAGCCCGAGTTGCACGTCCTCGCGCACTCGCTCCAGTGCGCGTCGGTGCTCGCGAACGAGCGCCCGGGCGACCTCGAACTGATCGCAGCCGGGCTGGTCCACGACATCGCCGACGCGGTGTACCCCGACCACGACGACCACGAGCACCGTGGTGCCGCGCTCGTCCGACCCTTGCTCGGTCCACGCGTCGCGAAGCTGGTCGCGTCCCACGTCGTCGCCAAGCGATACCTCGTCACGAAGGAGGCGTCGTACCGAGGGCGGCTCAGCGGCCGCAGCGTCGAGACGCTCGCCCGCCAGGGAGGCGCGCTCCCTGAGGTCGCGGTGCGCCGGCTCGAGACCGACTCCGACTTCGACGCGATCATCGCGCTGCGCCGCGCCGACGAACGGGCCAAGGATCCGCGTGCGGCGGTCGCCGGGCTCGACGCGTGGCGTCCCGTGCTGGAGGCAACCACCCGTGCCTGAGGCCGGGCTCCGAGGCGCGTTCGACGTCGTCGTGGTGGGGGGCGGGCACAACGGGCTCGTCGCCGCCGGGCTCCTCGCGAAGCGCGGCGCGCGCGTCGTCGTGCTCGAGCGGCGACCGGTCGTCGGCGGCGCCGCGGTCACCGAGCAGCCGTGGGGGCCCGACTTCAAGGTGACGACGCTGTCGTACGTCGTGAGCCTCATGCCGCCCGAGATCGTGCACGAGCTCGACCTCGTGCGGCACGGCTACCACGTCTACCCGCAGCACGACTACTTCGCACCGCACCGCGACGGCCGGTACCTCCAGATGACCCCCGAATGCATCGGCCGCTTCTCCCGCCATGACGTCGATGCGTTCGCCCGCTGGAACGAGTGGCTCGGCGGTCTCGCACGCGTGCTCGGGCCGTTGCTCTCCACGATCGCGCCGCGGCTCGGTTCGCGCCGCCCCGCCGACCTTGGCGACCAGGCCCGCCTCGCATGGCGCCTCCGCAAGCTGGGCGTCCCGGGCACCGCGGACGCGACGCGGCTGTTCACGTCGAGCATCGCCGACCTGCTCGACGACTGGTTCGAGTCGCCGGCGGTCAAGGGCGTGCTGACGGTGAGCGGCGTCATCGGCACGTGGGCCGGTCCGCGCTCCGCCGGAACCGCCTACGTCATGGCGCACCACAAGCTCGGCGAAGGCGGCGCGTGGGGCTTTCCCGCGGGCGGGATGGGCGGCGTCACGGCGGCGTTGCGCTCGGCGGCCGAGTCGTTCGGGGCGACGGTACGCACCGACGCCCCCGTCGCGCGCATCGACGTCCGCGACGGGCGCGTGCGAGCCGTGGTCCTCGCATCGGGCGAGGAACTGCGCGCCGACATCGTCGTCGCAGCCACGCACCCACGCATCACGTTCCTCGAGCACGTCGAACGCAGGGACCTGCCCGCGGAGTTCGTCGACGCGGTGGAGCGGTGGAAGACGCGCAGCGGGACCGTGAAGGTCAACGTGGCCGTCGATCGGCTCCCCGAGTTCGCCGCCAAGCCCGGCTTCGACCCGGAGGTCCAGGGCGGCACGATCGTGCTGGCCGAGTCGCTCGACGACATCGAGGGCGCGTTCCAGGATGCCGTCGCCGGCCGGGCTGCGGCGCTGCCCTTCGCGGACATCTGCATCCCGTCGGTGTTCGACCCGACGCTCGCGCCCGAAGGCAAGCATGTCGTGTCGATGTTCACGCAGTGGGTGCCGCACGACTGGGCGCGCACTCCGGATCACGCTGCACTCGACGCGTACGCCGACCGTGTCATCGAGCGGGTCGACGCAGTCGCGCCCGGGTTCGCGTCGTCGATCCTCCACCGTCAGGTCATCGGCCCGCACGAGATGGAGCGCGAGTACGGGCTCGTCGGCGGAAACATCTTCCACGGCGAGCTGTCGCCCGGCCAGCTGTTCCACATGCGGCCGGTTCCCGGGTGGGCCGACCACCGGACGCCCATCCGCGGCCTCTACCAGGCTGGCAGCGCGACGCACGGCGGCGGCGGCGTCACCGGGATTCCGGGGCTGCATGCCGTCCGCCAGATCGTTCGCGACCGGGCGCGCCGGCGCCGTGCGTAAGGTCGCGCTCGCGGTCGCCGCCGCGCTCCTCGCGTCGGGACCCGTCGCGTCCGTGCGTGCCGCGGGGCCGGCGCGGCTCGTGATCGGCGTCGTCGGCGCGGCACCCACCGACGATCCACTCGTCGAACGCGACGTACGTAACCTGCAGTTCCCGCCCTTGGTGGGGCTCGCCGCCGACACGCTGGATCCCGTCCCGGTCGTCGCGGAGTCGTGGAGCCGGGCGGGCGACGGCTGGACCTACACGATCCGCGCGGGGCGCACGTGGTCGGACGGCACACCGGTCACCACGGCCGACGTCGTGCACTCGCTCGAGCAGCAGCGCGATGCGTTTCCGGCGGTCACTGCCCGCGCCGAGGACGACCGGCGGGTGACCGTCGTGGGCATCGACGACCCCGTGTTCCTGCTCAACGTCATGCCGGCGCACGCGGCCGGCCACGACGACAAGGTCAGCGGCGGTGACTGGCAGCTCGCCGACGAGGCCGGTGACCAGCTCGTCCTGCGCGTGGTGGAGCGGCCGGGCCGCCCCGCGCTCGACGAGATCGTGTTCCGCTCCTATCCCGACGCCGACATGCTGCTCGACGCGCTGGCCGACGGTGACGTCGACGTCGCAGCCCGCATCCCGCCGGCGCGATACGACGACCTCCGCGCGATCGGCGGCGCGACCGCGCTGCACGCGAACGACGGGGACCAGTGGCTGATGCGTGTGCGTATCGACGATCCGTCGGTTCGCCACGCGATCGCGCGATCGATCGACCGCGACGCGCTGGTCGCCGCCGTCGCGCACGGGGTCGGCCGTTCGTCACCGGTTCCCATCGTCGCCCGCGGCCAGCGCTGGCGCCTCGACCACGACGAGGAACGCGCGCTCGCCGAGCAACTCGAGCCTGGCTCGACGACGAGCATCGATACCCGGATCACGATCGCTGCACCGCCCGACGAGACGGCCACCGCGATCGCCACGTTCGTCGAAGACGCGCTGACCGAGGCCGGCGCCCGCGTGACTCGCGCCGACGACACGAGCGGTGCGGACGTCGTGATCACGCTGCGCGATCCGACCGACGACCCGCGCCCGGCGCTCGCCGCCTACACGTGCGCGGAAGGCGTGTGGTGCGATCCGCGATACGAGGCGGCGTTCGCGGCGCTCGCGGCGGGCGACGAAGCTGCGCGGACCGAAGCAGTGCACGGCATGGTCTCGCTGCTCGCCGAGGAAGGTGTCGAGGTGACGCTCTTCGAGCCCGACATCCTCCAGGGTCTGCGCACCGACAACGTGACCGGACTGCTGCGCGAGCCCCGGACCGAACGCCTGGTCGTGCTGTGGCCGAGCGTGCAGCAGTACGGGGAAGCCGTGCCGACGTCCACGCTCGGAGGGGAGCACATCCCGGATTCGGTCTTCGCCGCGATCGCGAGCGGCGTCGGTGCGGCGGCACTGGGGCTGCTGGCCGCGATCAGGCTGCGGGCTTCCGGTAGACCGAGACGTGCACGACGCTGGTCGCCGTGAACCGCTCGCGCTCGAACGAGCCGTAGCGGGCCTCCAGCTCCAGGCCCGCGAGCCGCGCCATGAGGTCGAGCTCCGGTGGGTACGCGAAGCGCAACCGGACGGGGAACAGGCGTACGCCACCCTCGTCGATGTGGATGTGCGTCGACGACACGAGCTGGCGCTGCGGGTCGTAGACGCTCGCGTCGAGCCGGACGCTCGTCCCACCCGCGTCGGCGACCGTGAACGCCTGATCGCGGACGAACCGCGAGACGTCGGGGACGAACGCCGAGACCACGAAGCACCCGCCTGGTTCGAGACGGTGCGCGACGTTGGCGAAGCATAGGACCTGCGCGTCCTGGCTGAGCAGGTTGAAGAACGTGTTGAACGCCACGAACACGACCCGGAACCGGCCCTCGGCCGCCACGTCCGCGAAGTCGCCGATGACGACAGGGATCTCCGCGCCCCCGGGTTTGGCGCGCAGCCGCTCGACCATCGCCGCGGACGCGTCGATGCCGTGCACGTCGACCCCGCGCTGGGCGAGCGGGATCGCGATGCGACCGGTGCCGATGCCGAGCTCGAGTACCCGCCCGTCTCCCGCGAGCGAGTGCACGAAGTCGACGGTTGCCGCGGTGTGGGGAAGCTCGCCGTAGATGTCGTCGTAGACGGGAGCGATGCGATCGCCGTAGGTTGCAGGCCCGTAGTCGTCCATCGGGCCATCGCAGCAGAAGACGCGAGGATCCCGCCACCGCTTTCCAAGTGAGGTCGCATGAAGCTCGACGCCGCGCTCACCGTCTCCGAGCTCATGTCGGTGCCCGAAGCCGTGCGGCGCCTGGAAGCGTTGGGATACGACGGCGTCTACAGCTTCGAGGGGCCGCACGAGCCGTTCCTCCCGCTGCTGCTCGCGGCGGAGCACACCGAGCGCCTCCAGCTGACCACCGCGGTGGCGATCGCGTTCGCGCGCAACCCCATGACACTCGCGGCCGTGGCGTACGACCTCCAACTCGCGTCGAAGGGTCGCTTCAACCTCGGGCTCGGCACGCAGGTCAAGCCGCACATCGAGAAGCGCTTCTCGATGCCGTG
>Ga0209172_10006601_pt1 | contig 12716 bp, 12 predicted proteins | sample LarsenN4metaG_FD_184113 | JGI IMG/M metagenome (GOLD analysis project Ga0209172, IMG submission 184113) | Hot spring sediment bacterial and archeal communities from British Columbia, Canada, to study Microbial Dark Matter (Phase II) - Larsen... ... | reverse complement strand
GCTAGTGCTGAGTGGGTTTCCGCGAGTGGGTCCTGACGGCATCGGCGAGCTGGCGAAGCAGCGCGCCGGCGCGCGCAGGTGTTTCTGCGAGATCCGCATGCGTTCTCAGGAGGCGCACGACTTCTTCGCGCTGGTCGCGGGAAAGCGCGTGCGCAAATGACAGCACGATTCCGAGCAAGACCTCGGTCTGCTCTTCCAGGCTCATCGGTTCCCTGCTCATCGCACGCTCTCCTTGAGTTGTGCCGCGCCATCCTCGACCTGAGCAGGGTATCAGTTACGCGAACGGGGCAGTAGTCGCAGTTCGTGCGGCGCGTGTATAATCCGTCAGTGACGAGATGCAAGCTCTCCAGGCTGTATCTCCTTCCTGCGGTTGTCTCCCCCGGATTTCTCGAAACAGGTGCTGTGCCCGCACCGGCTCGGCGTCCAGGCGTCGATCCGCATTCTTTTACAAAGGAACACTATGATGCCCGAACACAAAGCGCTCGACGCGATCGAACTGCTGCTGCAGGATCATCGCGAACTGGAGGCGTTGCTCAGCGAATTCGAGTTTCTGAGGAAAAATCATCGGCAGACCGACCGCGTGATAGCGAACACCTGCGCTGAACTGAGAATGCACGATACGCTCGAAGCGTCCATCTTTTATGCCGCGGTCAGGGATGCGGCGGACGACGATCAGACGGACCGGCTGGTGAGCGATGCGGAAATCGAGCATGACGACATTCTCGAACTGGTCGAACAGGTCGAGTCAGCGCCCACAGACGATCCGCAACGCGATGCTCATTTTGCCAGGCTGGTTACGCGGGTGAGGGCGCATGTTTTGAGCGACGAGACCGAGCGCTTTCCAATGGTCAAGCGAGTGAGGCGGCTCGACCTCGAGACCGTGACCGCCACCATGAAAAAGCGCAAGTCCGCCCTGATGACTGCGATGGAAAGCGGCCAGATGTAGTGGAGCCCCGCCTCCCGCTCGCGCATTCGAACGCTAGCCCAACGCACGGTCGAGGCAAGTTCTGCTTGAGATAATCGAGCGCCTCGGTAAGCTCCCGCCGCACCTCCACCTCGCGCTCGAGAAAGATCGGATCGAGCGTCAGGAGGAAGCCGCGGTTCGAGGAGACTTTCCACTCGAACGCGCTGCGCAGGCGCTCGATGTGGATCAACTGCACGGCGTGGCGCTCCACGACCTCGCGATGGATGACGATCCCGTAGCCCGAGCCGGCGAGGGCGATCACGGCGCTGGCGAGCATACCGCAGACCGGGATCACCCACCGTCGCGATGAGCGGCCTCATCGAACGGCACCGCAGCGCGGTGCAGGGCATGGCGACAGTCTGGCCGTCCGGCGCGATCGCGCAGTCAGCCGCGCTGGACGGCATTTCGTCGCTTTCGCGCTACATTTGCGTACAATGGGCGCCGTCGCATTTTCAGAACCACAAGAAAGAATGCCCGCGATCCTGTCCGCTCCTGCCGCGCATCTCACCCGGCTCTCCTCTCTCGTCGTCGCCTGCTGTGCGCTTACCGTATTGCTCCCTGCGTACGCGCAGGAGCGCTTTTCATTGTTCGTGCCGAGCGACGAGGACGACGTCAAGCGCATGCTGAAGCTCGTCGGCCTGCGCGACGGCGACGTCGTCTACGACTTGGGCTCCGGCGACGGCCGCATCGTGTTGCAGGCCGCGAGGCAGAACCGCAAGGTGACGGGGCGCGGCATAGAGATCGACGAGAAGCTCGTGGCGGAATCGCGGCAGGCCGCGAAGAAGTTCGGCGTTTCGGACCGCGTGCAGTTTCTGCACCAGAACGCCTTCGACGCCGACCTCAAGGATGCGACCGTCATCGCGATGTGGCTGTGGCCGGAAGTGATGCGGATGCTGCGTCCCAAGATCCTCAAGGAGGCGCGCCCCGGAGCCCGCGTCGTCACGCGCGTGTGGGATCTGGGCACGTGGAAGCCGGATCTCACCGACACCGAAGGCTCGCACGTCTACGTCTGGGTCGTGCCGGCGCAGGTCGCGCCCCTCTGGAACTGGACGCTCACGGTGCAGGGCGTCCCTTACACCTATGCGGCGGTCTTCGAGCAGCATTTCCAGATGGTGGAGGGTGTCGTCAGGGTCGGACACCGGCGCGGTGTATTCGAGTCGATGAAACTGAACGGCGACGAGATCTCGTTTACCCTCGCCATGACGCTGGACGGGCTCGGCCTTGCACGGCATCAGTTCAGCGGGCGGGTCAAAGGCGACGTGATGGAGGGCAAAGTGACGCTCTCCTTCGAGCGCGACGGGTCGGTCGTCGAGGTGCCGTGGCGGGCCGAGCCCGTCTCGACCTCGGATTACTTCGCGCCCACCGGCCTCAACTTCAAGTAGCGAGCCGCGCGCTCGCAATGCGAGCAGGTCGGCGTGCTAGACTGGCGTCGCCGCGTGGCACGATATCGGCCACGCATCGCGCGTGGGCCGGAGTGCGGATCGTATTCGGCAACGGAGGATGTGGGCTGCGATGAGTGAGCTCAGGGTCGCGGAAGACGGCCGCTATATCGGCGGCGATATTCCATTCGGCTACACCTTGTGGGGAGACCGCCTGGTCGAGGTTCCCGCCGAGCTGGATGCCTGCGTCACTGTCATCCGGCTGGTCAAGCAGGGCAGGGATTATTCCGCGATCGCCGAAGCGGTGCGCGCCGAGCATGCCGTGAAAATATCCCGGCGCCAGTTCGATGCGCTGCTCGAGAGCGTGTACCGGCGTTACGGCCCCATCTGAGTCGAAACGGGCATGCAACTCTCGATCAACGGAGAAACGATCAACTACGTGAAGGAGGGCGAGGGCCCCGCGATCGTCTTCCTCCATTTCCTCGGCGGCTTCTCATATCAATGGCGTCATCAGATCGCCGCCCTCAAGGACCGGTTCACCTGCATCGCGTTCGATCACCGGGGGTTCGGGTTTTCCACGTATAACGGCCGGTGGGACGTCCCGACCGCGGCGAACGATCTCAAGGCGGAGCTCGATGCGCTTGGCATCGAGAAGGCGCATATCGTCGGTTACTCCATGGGCGGCCCGATCGCGCTGGTCTTCAACGCGCAGTGGCCCGAGCGGGTGCGCTCGCTGGTGCTGATCGATACGTTCGCGAAGAACCACACCCATTCGCGGGCGCGGATCGAGGAGTCCGAGAAGTGCCTGCGCTACATGTCCATGCGCGAGTACGCCCGGCAGTACATCGCCACGCGCTTCCTGCCTTCGACCCCGAAGGAAGCCGTGGACGAGCTGCTCTCCGCGATCTGCCTCGCGTCCAAGGAGGCCTACCTCGATGTCCTTCGCGGCATCCTGCTGCCCGACTTCACCGAGTATTGCAGCAAGGTGCGCGTGCCCACGCTGGTCATGGTGGGGCGCCAGGACCGGACGACTCCCGTCGAAATGAGCAACGAGCTGACGCGTCTCATCGCGGGCGCGGTCGAGCGCGTGATCCCGACCGGGCATTTGGGCGTGTTCGACAACCTCGCGGCTTTCAACCAGCCGCTCTTCGCGTTTCTCGACGCACAGCCGCGCTAGCCGCGCTCACTCGGCTTTGATTCCGCTCTCCTTCACGACGCGGGCCCAAAGCTTCAACTCGTTCCGGATGTGCGCCGCGAACTCGGCGGGCGAGCTTGCGATCACGTCCGCGCCCTGCTCGGCGAAGCGCGCGTTGAGATCCGGCGAGCGGACCGCCTTGGTGATCAGCGCGTTCAGTGCGCTCACCGTCGCGGCGGGTGTTGCGCCCGGCACGAGCACCCCGACCCAGGTCGTGAACTCGTAACCCGGCACGCCGCTGTCCGCGATCGTCGGCAGATCCGGCAGGACGTTCGAGCGCTTCACCCCCGTCACGCCGAACGCCCTCAGCTTGCCGGCCCTGATATGCGATGCGGCAGCCGCAATGCTGAGATAGGCGAGGTTCACCTCGCCGCTCAGCACCGCCACCAGCGCCGGCCCCCCACCCTTGTATTGAACGTGCAGCATCTTCGTGCCGGTGAGATTGTTGAAGAGCTCGGCTGCGACGTGCAGATTGCTGCCGTTGCCCGCCGATGCGTAGCTCACCTTTCCCGGCTGGGCTCTTGCGAGCGCGATGAGCTCCTTCACCGACTTCGCGGGCACCGCGTTGTTGACGACGAGGACGAATGGCACCGACACCATCAGCGAGACCGGCGCGAAGTCCCTGATCACATCGAACGGCAGCTTCTTGAGCAGGCTGGGGTTGACCACAAACGGCACGGTCTGGAACAGCATCGTGTAGCCGTTCGCGGCAGAGCGCGCGACGATCTCCGTTCCGATGTTGGTGTCCGCGCCGGGGCGGTTGTCGATGATGACCGGCTGGCCGCCGATCTCGTTCATCTTCGGCGCGACGATCCGCGCCACAATATCCAGCGTGCCCCCCGGCGGGTTGGGAATGACGATGCGCATGGGGCGGCTCGGATAATTCTGCGCTTCCGCCGCGCCCAGCGGTGTGTGGGCGAGGATCGCCGCAATGGCGACGAGTGTGCGGTATGCGTTGGAGATCACAGGCCCCTCCCCTGATCGAGATCGCGGTATGCCCGCGCGTGCCGTGCCACTCCGCGCTGGCATTCTAGATGAATTGCCGAACGCGAGCACTAAGGAAGTTCTGAAAAAGTCCGTTCGTGTTGAGCGTAGTCGAAATATGAACGGACTGATGTGCAGGGACTTGGCCGTTGCCCTTCGACAAGCTCAGGGCGAACGGGTGAGTTGTTCAGAGACTCCCTAATGCCGGCGCCGGCACGGTACGCGGGCCGGCACGGTACGCGGTTATGTCACGCGTGCGGGAATCGCTGCCGGCCGCGCGGGCACTTCGCCGCGAGCGGTCTCGGCTCAGGTCGCACGGCGCACACCGCCGGTCTTGAGAATTTCGTCGCGCACGTCGGCGATATCGCGGGCGCGCGAAGGTGCGCCGGCGCATTGGCCCGCGCGCGGGCAGCGGGAGGTGCGCGGGCAGATGATGCGCGCCGGCTGCGAAAGGGCGTCTTCCACCCAGCCGATGCTGAGAATGTTGGCGACGGCGCGGATCGCTTCCGCCGCCTCACGGCCGAGTTTCGCCTGACCGCCTTTCCCGAGGCAGGCATCCGCGGTCCCGTCCACGACGGCTGCGACATCGTGTCCGTTGGAGGCAAGCGCCGGCAGCAGGTCGATGCCCACGGAAAGAACGTGCGGATTGCCCGCCATGTCGCGCGTGCGCAGCGTATGACAGCAATAAAGCCGCCAGCGATCGTGATCCCGCAGCACCGAGATCTGCGAGCTCGAATCGTCGCGGGCACTGCCGAGCATGCGAAAGACCGCCCAGTGAGGGCACGGATCGGTCGCTTTGGTCATGCTGCCCCAGGGCAGCGGGATGCCGTTGCCGCGGTACACCGCCTGGAAGTGCCCCGGCGCGTTGGCATCGAAGAAGTGCCAGTGCGGATACGGCGAGACCTTGGTCATGCGGCGCATCATCACCGCCGGCGTGAGCTCGAGACGGCGCCGCGACTCGATGCGATGCCGCTCGCGAACAAGGAAGCGGCGAAACGGCACCTTGGGGCACAGCAGCGCACCGGCAAAGAAGCTGCATTCGAAGTCGCGCCAGGCGCGCAACAGCTCCTGGGCTTCCACGCCGCCGTCGTGCCCGCCGTCCGGGCTCCCGCCCATGTCGCCGCCGGTGGCGTGCGGCGACTTCAGCCCGTCCCCGCCGTGCAGCACCTTGTGTCCGATGTGCGAGGCGAGATCGAACTTGAGCCGGGCGTGATCCGCCTGCAGCGCCTTGTTGATATAGAGAGTGCCCGGTGGCTCGAAAAACGAGCGCACGACGCTTTTCACCTCGCGATCGCTGTCACGTGCGATTACCGGCTTGCGCTCGAACCAGCGGATTTCGAGGCGATGCGCCTTGCATAGTCCGAAGAGGTCATCCACCCCAAGCGGGAAGACACGCCGTCCCACCGCTTCCGCCATGCGCTCGAGATCCGGATACGCGTTGCGTGAGATTTCCTGGTGGGAGCGGATGAGCAGATGCGCAAACTGCCGGCCCGTCGTTCCCGTCTGCGAAAGAAGCTCCGGGATGGCGGCCTGCAGCAGATCCTTGGAGAAGAGGAAAGAGGGCTCCAGTGGAAAGCGCGCCGTTCCGTTGCCCGCATCCGGACGGCTGGGAACGAAGTCGGCGTTCTGGTCGAGAAACCAGCTCGGCTTGCGCTGGAACACGCGCGCGATGAGCTCGAGTACCTGGCGCGACGGATTGCGTCGCCCGCTCTCGATCATGCTCAGGTACGAGACCGAGGGCGCCGAATGCGGGTCGATCTCGGCGAAACGCGCGGAAAGCTCCTCCAGCGTGATGCGGTGCTCGCGGCGCAGGCTCTTCAGTTTCGCGCCGAGTAAATGGCTGGTGCGGCCGATCCGTTCCATGTTGCGCTCCGCGTCAAAACCGCGTTGTGAAGACGCCCGCGGTCATATCTGTGAAGTTCACAAAGTCAAATTTTATTCCATGGCTTCCACACCATACCGGCCCTATCGTGCACTTGTCCACCTCGACGTGATGAAGGAGCCGCATATGAAAGCTGCAAATCCAACCCCGGCCACGGCCGAAGTGAAGGCGATCTGGGAGGACTGGACCGAAAACCCGCGCTGGCGCTCGGTCGCACGTCTCTACGGCCCCGAGGACGTGGTGCGCCTGCGCGGGACAGCGCGCATCGAATACACGCTGGCGAGCCGCGGTGCCGAGAAGCTCTGGCGGCTCCTGAACGAGCGGCCGTTCGTGCACTCGCTCGGCGCGATGACCGGCAATCAGGCGATGCAGCAGGTGCGCGCCGGAATACCGGCGATCTATCTGTCCGGCTGGCAGGTCGCGGCCGATGCAAACGACGCCGGACAGATGTATCCCGACCAATCGCTCTACCCGGTCGATTCGGTGCCGAACGTCGTGCGGCGGATCAACAACACGCTCGTGCGCGCCGATCAGATCGATCATGCGGAAGGGCGCCACGACATCGACTGGTTCGCGCCCATCGTGGCGGACGCGGAATCCGGGTTCGGCGGGGTGCTGAACGCCTTCGAGCTCATGAAGGCCATGATCGAGGCCGGCGCGGCGGGCGTGCACTTCGAGGACCAGCTCGCGAGCGTGAAGAAGTGCGGGCACATGGGCGGAAAAGTGCTGGTGCCGACCCGCGAGGCGGTCCAGAAGCTGAACGCGGCGCGTCTCGCCGCCGACTCGCTCGGCGTGCCGACGGTGCTGATGGCGCGCACCGATGCCGAGGCCGCGACGCTCATCACCAGCGACATCGACGAGAACGACCGGCCGTTCATCACCGGCGAGCGCACGGCGGAAGGCTACTACCGGGTGCGGCCCGGCTTCGACCACGCAGTGGCTCGCGGGCTCGCGTATGCCCCCTATGCCGATCTCATCTGGTGCGAGACCGCCACCCCCGATCTTGCGTTCGCGAGGAGGTATGCCGAGGCCATACGCAGGCGATATCCCGACAAGATGCTCGCCTACAACTGCTCGCCCTCGTTCAACTGGCGCAAGAACCTCGATGCGTCCGCGATATCTAAGTTCCAGCGGGAGCTTGGAGCGATGGGCTACAAGTTCCAGTTCGTGACCCTGGCCGGCTTCCATGCGCTCAACTACAGCATGTTCGAGCTGGCCAAAGGCTACGCACACGAGCACATGAGCGCGTACGTGCGCCTGCAGGAGGCCGAGTTCGCCGCCGAGGAGCTGGGCTACACGGCGACCCGGCACCAGCACGAGGTGGGCGCGGGTTATTTCGACGCGGTGACGCAGGTCATCCAGGGTCGGCACGCCTCGACCACTGCGCTTTCCGGCTCCACCGAGGAGGCGCAGTTCACGGACGCGCCGCGGGCCGAAGTCGCGGCATGACCGAACCTTGAAGGAGCCATGGCATGAAACGCAATGCTGCTTTTCCCTCCGGCGTCGAAGTGCGCGCCCCGATCACGCCGCAATACGCCGGGATCCTCACGCCCGAAGCGCTTGCGTTTCTTGCCGGGCTCGCGCGCGCCTTCGAGCCGCGACGCCGCGATCTCGTCGCGGCGCGTGCGCGCCGCCAGGCGGAGTTCGACGCGGGGCAACTCCCGGACTTTCTCCCGGACACCGCGCACATCCGTAACTCGAGCTGGACCGTCGCCGCCGCTCCACCCGATCTCCAGGATCGGCGCGTCGAGATCACCGGGCCGACGGATCGCAAGATGGTGATCAATGCCCTCAACTGCGGCGCCAATGTCTACATGGCCGACTTCGAGGACTCGAACACGCCCACGTGGAAAAACCTGATCGAAGGGCAGTTGAATCTGCGTGACGCCGTGAACCGCTCGATCGAGTTCAGGAGCGGGGACGGGAAGCACTACCGCCTGAACGAGCGCACCGCAACGCTCCTCGTGCGCCCCCGCGGCTGGCACCTGCCGGAAAGCCACGTGCTGGTCGATGGCGAGCCGGTGTCAGGCGCGATCTTCGACTTCGCCCTCTACTTCTTCCACAACGCGAGGACGCTGATTACGAACGGCAGCGGGCCGTACTTCTATCTTCCCAAGATGGAAAGCCATCTCGAGGCGCGGCTGTGGAACGAAATCTTCATCGCCGCGCAGCGCACGCTCGGCATCCCGCGCGCAACGATCAAGGCGACGGTGCTGATCGAGACCGTGCTCGCCGCCTTCGAGATGGACGAGATCCTGTACGAGCTGCGCGAGCATTGCGTCGGCCTCAACATCGGGCGCTGGGACTACATCTTCAGCTGCATCAAGAAATTCCGGAACCGCCGCGATTTCTGTCTCGCGGACCGCGCGCACGTGACGATGACGGCGCCCTTCATGCGCGCCTATGCGCTGCTGCTGGTGAAGACCTGCCATCGCCGCGGCGCCTTCGCGATGGGTGGCATGGCGGCGCAGATTCCGGTGAAAAACGACCCGGCCGCGAACGAGGCGGCGCTCGAAAAAGTGCGCGCCGACAAGCTGCGCGAAGTGACCGACGGCTGCGACGGTACCTGGGTCGCGCATCCGGGGCTCGTGGCGGTGGCGAAGGCGCTGTTCGACGAGCACATGCCGACGCCCAACCAGATTCATCGCCGGCGCGACGATGTCAGCGTGTCGGCGCGCGAGCTGCTCGACTTCCAGCCCGAGCGTCCGATCACCGAGGCGGGCCTGCGCAACAACATCAGCGTCGGCATCCAGTATCTCGGCGCCTGGCTCGCGGGCAACGGCTGCGTGCCGGTGTACAACCTCATGGAGGACGCTGCGACCGCGGAGATCGCCCGCTCCCAGATCTGGCAGTGGATCCGCAGTCCCAAGGGCGTACTGGAGGACGGGCGCAAGGTGGACGGGGTACTCGTCACGCAGTTGATCGAAAGCGAGCTGCCGCGCATCCGGCAACTCCTCGGCGAAGACGGCTGGCGCGCCGGACGCTACGCGCTCGCGGCCGAGCTCTTCGAGGATCTCGTCACGCGCGACGACTATGCGGAGTTTCTCACGCTTCCCGCCTACGAATTGATTACCGAAGATGCGGATGCCACCGCGCATCTTCCCGGGCCGGCCGTGAAGGTCTGACGCGCGCTCAGTGCAGCGCCGTTCCGGGGGGCGGCGATTCGAGGAGCCGTTTCACGCTCGCGGTATCGAGCGGCTTCACCATGTGGAGATCGAAGCCGGCTTCCTTCGACTCGCGCACGTCCGAGGGCTGCCCCCAGCCGGTCAGCGCGACGAGGAAGATGTTCCGCCGCTCCTTGCTCGCGCGCACGGCGCGGGCGACGTCGTAGCCGTTCATGCCCGGCATGCCGATGTCGAGGAACACGAACTCCGGCCTGAATTCCTCGATCGCCTTGAGCGCCGACGGGCCATCGTGCGCGATGCGCGTCTCGTGCCCCTCGCACTGGAGCAGCAGCTCGAGCATTCTCGCCGCATCGACGTGGTCATCGACGACCAGCACGCGCCGTCGTGCAGGCCCGGCCGCCCGCGCCCGCGCTTCCGGCGTCGCGGTGACCTCCGCGGTGATCGGCACGCGGGTTCGCGGCAGATGGACGTGAAAGGTGCTGCCTTTGCCGATGCCTGCGCTTTCGACCGAGATCGTGCCGCCATGCAGCTCCACGATGCGGCGGGCGAGCGAGAGCCCGATGCCGAGTCCGCTCGCGTTGGCGGCGCTGAAGCGGCTGCCCTGGTCGAAGAGATCGAAGATGCGATCGAAATCCTCGGGGGCAATGCCGCGTCCCGTATCGCTCACCGATACGACGATTTCGTCGGCGAGCCTGCGGGTGGAGAGGGTGATGCGGCCGCCGGGATCGGTGTAGCGGCACGCGTTGCTGAGGATGTTGGCGAGGACCTGCGTCAGGCGGTGCAGGTCGCCGTTCACGGTGAGATGCTCCTCTTCGCTCTGGATCTCGAGCTGGTGTCCCGCGGCCGCCATCGCCGGCCGCGCGATTTCGACGCTGCGACGGATCACTTCGCCGAGGTCGACCGGCGTCCGCTCGATCGCCAGCGTGCCGCGCGTGATGCGGTTGACGTCGATCAAATCGTCGACGATCCGCGCGAGATGCCGGGTCTGGCGGCCGATCACGCCGACCAGGGGCGAAAGCGTACGATCGGGATCGGCCAGACGCTCCATGGTTTCGACGGCGTTGACGATCGGCGCGAGCGGATTGCGCAGCTCGTGCGCGAGCATCGCCATGAATTCGTTCATGCGGCGCGCGGCCTCTTCCGCTTCCTTGAACTGGCGGCGCTCGGTGAGATCCTGCGTCATTTTCGCGAAGCCGCGCGGGTTGCCTTCCGCGTCGTGGAGCGCCGTCAGCACCACGCGCGCCCAGAACCGCTCGCCCGTCTTGCGCACGCGCCAACCTTCCTGCAGCGCGCGTCCGGTGCTGCGCGCCTCCGCGAGTTCCTGCCACGGCTTGCCCGCTTTCACGTCCTCGGGCAGGCACAGCCACGAGAAATGGCGGCCGACCACTTCGGCCGGCGTGTAGCCGTAGATGCGCTGCGCGCCGCTGTTCCAGCTCGCGACGCGGCCCTCGTCGTCGAGCATGTAGAGCGCGTATTCCTCGACGCCTTCGATGAGGAGGCGAAAGTGCTCTTCACTCTGGCGCAGCCTCTCTTCGTTGGCGCGGCGCGCGGTGAGATCGCGCGTCACCTTGGAAAACGCGATCAGGCGGCCGTTCTCGTCGCGCAGCGCCGTGATGACGACGTTCGCCCAGAAGCGCGAGCCGTCCTTGCGCACGCGCCAGCCTTCGTCCTCGAAGCGACCGTCCGCGGACGCCGCGCGCAACTCCTGCGCGGGCCAGTCGCGCGCGATGGCATCGGGCGGGTAGAAGATCGAGAAATGCTTGCCGATGATCTCCTCCGGGCGATAGCCCTTGAGGAGCTGCGCGCCGAGATTCCAGGTTTGTATCGTGCCTTCCGGGTTCAGGAGGAAGATCGCGTAATCCCGTACCTGCGCCACCAGCGTCTGGAAAATGCGCGGATCGTTGATCGACACGGTCGCGGGTCCTTTGACGTTCGATGATGGGCGCAGCGCGTACTGAGAAGCCCGAACGCCGGCGGGGAAACGCACGCTGCTCGAGCGGCGGGAAGCTTACCGCCTTGCCTCAGCGGTTTCAACACGATGTAGAGATTCCTTTACACAAGTGCGCACGCCACCGGCATCGGCGCGCGTTCGGCGTGTGGTATCGTTGCCACCGCACTGCATACGCTAAAGGGGCATGACGCATGCTACGGGTTGCGATACACGGCGTAGGAAACTGGGGCAGCCGTCTCGTCCGTTCGGTCCGCGAGAGCGGCAAGATCCGGATCGTCAAGGGCATCTCGCGTCATCCGGAGAAGCACGCCGACTTTGTGAAGGAAACCGGCGTCCCGCTCGTCCCGGATTACGCCGAGGTTCTGCGCGATCCCGCGATCGACGGCGTGGTGCTCGCAACACCGCATTCCCTGCACCATCAACACGTCGTCGAGGCGGCGCGCGCGGGCAAGCACGTCTACGTGGAAAAGCCGATCACGCTCACGCGCGAGACGGCGGAGCAGGCGGTGAACGCATGCCGCGAAGCAGGCGTTACGCTGGCGCTCGGATTCAATCGCCGCTTCGCACCCTCCTATGTCGAAATGATGCGCCGGATTCGCGCGGGAGAAATCGGCGAGGTGCTGCACGTCGAAGGCCAGCATTCGGGGCCCACCGGATACCGCCTGAAACCCGGCAACTGGCGGGCGACGCGTGCCGAAGCGCCCGCCGGCGGCATGACGGCGCGCGGCATACATGCGCTCGACGGCATGATCCAGATCGCGGGGCTCGTCACTTCGGTTTACGCCTTCAGCGAGCGGCGCACGCTCGCGCGCGAGATCGAGCTCGACGACACCACCTCGATGCTGCTCAGGTTCGACAGCGGCGCGACCGGCTACCTCGGCACGGTGTTCGTGACCGGTGACTTCTATCGCGTTCACGCGTTCGGATCGAAAGGATGGCTCGAGATGCGCGGCGACACCGAGCTGATCGCTTCGACGCTGGACGGGCCCGCGCAGCGCATCACGCTCCCCGCCGCGGACAAGGAAAGGGCGGTGCTCGAAGCCTTTGCGGACGCGGTCGCTGCGCGCAAAGCCTTTCTCGTGCCGCCCGAGCAGGCGGTGAACGGTATTGCGGTGCTGCAGGCGATCGTCGCCTCCGCGCAGAGCGGAAAGCCGGTCGCGATTCCTTGAGCGGCGCGGAATCCTGTGCCGGCGCGCACGGTCTAACCACCGTTCCGGAGGCCCGTTCGCACTGAGC
>Ga0209172_10006597_pt1 | contig 12723 bp, 13 predicted proteins | sample LarsenN4metaG_FD_184113 | JGI IMG/M metagenome (GOLD analysis project Ga0209172, IMG submission 184113) | Hot spring sediment bacterial and archeal communities from British Columbia, Canada, to study Microbial Dark Matter (Phase II) - Larsen... ... | reverse complement strand
ACCGAGCAGGAGAAAGCGAAACTGGGCGTGCCCGCCAAGGGCCCGGCGCCGACCTTCGACGAGCTCGCCGACCGCCTCGAGCGCGACCCCAAAGCGCCGCTGCCCGCGCCCCGCGACGTCATGCCGCGCAACAACTACCCCCGGCCGTGGCTGGGCGGGAAGTGGACGCTGCGCGACATCGTTGACTACGAGCTCGTCGCCACCTACTCGCTGCTCGAGGCCATGGCGGCGAACCGCCCCACGCTCATCCGCAACCAGGTCAGGATGGGCAAGAACGCCATCGAGGCGGGAAAGAAAGAAAGCCCCTACGCCTGGGTCTTCTCGCCGGCGCAGCACGACCCGGGGGCGCTCTACCGCCTGCTCGAGGTGCTGCACTATGCCGGGGTCGAAGTGCACCGCGCCGAGAAGGCCTTCAAGGCGGACGACAAGGACTACCCGGCCGGCAGCTACGTGATTTTGATGGCGCAGCCTTTCCGCGCCTACGCCAAGGACATGCTGGAAAACCAGAAGCACCCCGACCCGAAGGCGATGCCCGCGGGGGCGATGGCCGACCAGCCTTACGACGTCACCGCCTGGACGCTGCCCTTGCAGATGGGCGTCGAGGCCAAGGAAATCAAGAAAGCGTTTGACGCCGAGCTCACCAAGCTCGATTCAATCCCGGCCGCGAAAGGCGAGCTCATCAGCGCCGTGCGCAACGGCGCGCGCACCTTTGTGGTCGCGCCGGGTGGGAACGCCAGCGCGATTCTTGCCAACCGGCTGCTGAAGGACGGCGCCGAAGTTTCCTGGCTGACCGAGAAGACGAAGGTGGGGGGCCGCGGCTGGGATTACCCGGCCGGAAGTCTCTACGTGCGCAACGCGGCGGCGGACAAGATGCGCGCTCTGGTGGCGGAGCTTGGTCTCGGCGGCGAAGAAGCAACCCGCGCCGACGAGAGCGCGGTGCGCGGCAAGCTCGCGCGCCTGCGGGCGCCGCGCGTCGGGCTCTATCAGCCGTGGACGGCTTCGATGGACGAGGGCTGGACGCGCTGGCTGCTCGAGCAGTACGAGTTCCCCTACACCACGCTGCACAACGCCGACATCAAAGCGGGGAAGCTGGGCGAGAAGTTCGACGTCATCATTTTCCCCGGCGACCGCGACAAGAAAGCCATCGTCGAGGGCAACACCCGCAAGTGGACCCCCGAGCAGTACAAGGGCGGCATCGGCGAGGAGGGCGTGAAGGCGCTTGAGCAGTTCGTCCGCGGCGGCGGCACGCTGGTGCTGCTCGACGCCTCGGCCGAGCTGGCGCTCGAATCCTGGGCGGTGCCGGTGAAGAACGTCCTGAAGGGCGTGAAGAGCGACGACTTCGCCTGCCCGGGGTCGCTCTTGAAGGTTCTTGTCGACACCAACCACCCGGTGGCCTACGGGATGCGCCCGGAGTCGTCGGCGATGTTCTCCGGCAGCCCGGCCTTCGATTTGGCGCCGGGCTTCAGCTACACCGACGTCAAAGTCATCGCGCGCTACCCGGCGACGAATCCCTTGCAGAGCGGCTGGATTCGCGGCGAAGAAAACCTCTTCAACCGCATCGCCGCCGCCGAAGTGCGCTACGACAAGGGGCGCATCATCCTCCTCGGCTTCCGCGCGCAGTTCCGCGCCCAGCCGCACAACACCTTCAAGCTGCTTTTCAACGCGCTGCACTACGCGGCAGCGGCGAAACCCTAAGAGACGAAAATCGAAAAGCGAAACTCGAAACTCGGAGGAAGGACAATGAAAGCGATGCGGCGATTGGCCTGGTTGTGGGTCGTCCTGCTGGCAGGCGCGGGGCTGGCCGGGGCGAATTCGATTGACAAGATCCTGACCTACAAGTCGGTGGGGGGCGTCGAGGCTTCGCCCGACGGCCGCTGGGTGGCCTTCACGGCCGCGGCCGCCGACCTCGACGAGAACGCCATGAACTCCGACGTCTGGGTCATCGAGCTGCAGACGGGCCGGAGCTACCAGCTCACCCGCGGGGCCAAGCGCGACAACGACCCCAAGTGGTCGCCCGACGGTCGCCGCTTGGCTTTCCTCTCCGACCGCGGCGGCAAGGTGAACCTCTGGCTGATTTCGCCGGACGGCGGCGAAGCCGAGGCGGCCACCAAGTTCGAGAAGATGAGCGTCGCGAGCTATGAGTGGCTGCCGGACGGGAGCGGCTTCGTCTTCACGGCGGCCGACCCGGCGACGCCCGAAGAAGAGAAGCGGAAGAAAGACAAGAACGACCCGATCCTGGTCGACAAGGAGTTCAAGTTCGCGCGGCTCTACCAATTCAAGCTGGGGGACAAAGAACCGGCGAAGCTGACGAAGGAGGACTACCACGTGGCGAGCTTCGACGTCTCGCCCGACGGCAAGTGGGTGGCCTTCAGCGCGCAGCCCACGCCCAAGGTGCCCGACTTCACCCGGTCGGACGTGAAGGTGCTGGAGCTCTCGACCGGCACCGTGCGCAGCGTCGTGGCGCGGGCCGGCCAGGATACCGCGCCGCGCTTTTCCCCCGACGGGCAGTGGCTGGCCTTCGTCAGCTCCTTCGGGCGCAACGACTGGACGGGCAACTCGAACCTCTGGGTAGTGAAGCCGGACGGCAGCGGCCTGCGCAACCTCTCGGAGTTGTTCGATGAAAGCGTCGGCGGCTTCGGCGGCGGCGGCCACCGCTGGTCGGTCGACGGCCAGTGGATTTACTTCACCGCCGGCCAGGGCGTCTCCGACCGGCTCTTCCGGATTCAGGTGGCGAGCGGCAGGAGTGAGGCCGTGACCGACCACGACCGGATGAAGGTCTGCCACGACTACGACTTCGGTCCGAAGGGCTCCGTGCTCCTGGCCTTGAGCGACCCGCACACGCCCGCCGAGGTGTACCGGCTCGACGCCAACGCCGGCCTGCGGAAGCTCACGAGCGTCAACGCCAGCTTCGAGAACACGGCGCCGACGACCGAGCTCCTGCGCTACCGCTCGCCCGACGGCTTCGACCTCGAAGGGCTGGTGGTCAAGCCGCGGAACTACGAGAAGGGCAAGCGCTACCCGCTGCTCGTCATCGTCCACGGCGGTCCGGCGGGCGTCTTCAACTACGCCTTCACGCCGCGCCGCGGCGCCTATCCCGTCCACGCCTTCGCCGAGCAGGGCTACGTCATTTTCCTGCCCAACCCGCGCGGCAGCGGCAACTACGGCGAGAAGTTCCGCCAGGCGAACTTCAAGGACTGGGGCTACGGCGACTACCGCGACATCATGCAGGGCGTGGACGAGCTGATCCAGCAGGGCGTGGCCGACCCGGAGCGCATGGGCGAGATGGGCTGGAGCTATGGCGGCTACATGACTTCGTGGATCGTCACGCAGACCGACCGCTTCAAGGCGGTCTCGATGGGCGCGGGGTTGTCGAACCTCATCAGCATGTACGGCGTCACCGACATCCCCGAGTTCTCGGAGGCCTACTTCGGCGGGCCGCCTTGGCAGGACATGCAGGGCTATCTGCGTTCCTCGGCCATGAACTTCGTCCAGAACGCCAAGACGCCGACGCTCATCCAGCACGGGCAGGAAGACCGCCGCGTGCCCATTTCGCAGGGCGAGGAGTTCTACCGGGCGTTGGTGGCGCGGGGCGTGCCGGTGGAGATGGTGGTCTACCCGCGGCAGCCGCACGGCATCCAGGAGCCGCGGCTCATCAAGGACTCCCTCGAGCGCAACCTGAACTGGTTCAATAAGTGGCTGCTCGGCCTCGAGCCGCCGGCGGAAAAGAAGGAAGAGAAGAAAGCGGAGTGAGCGGGCAGCGGGCTCCGGGCAACGAGCTCAGCCCAGCGGCCCCTGCCGCTGGGTGCCCACAGGCGGGGGCCTGTGGGCTGCGCGTTCTTTTTAATCAGTGGGGCAGACATTCCTGTCTGCCTGACTCTCTCGGTGTCATTCCGACCCCGCGGACGCGGGGGAGGAATCTCTTCGTGTCCGGGAAAGAGATCCCTCGGCCTGCGCCTCGGGATGACAGCCTGCTTGGTCGCCTTCATCAACTGGAAGTTCAACAAGCAATTCGGCGAGGAGATGCGCCGCAGCCTCGCCATCAAAGGCGGCCCGCTCGGCGAGCGCAAGCTGGCCGAGATGATGAAAGACCGCGAGTGACGCGCCTCTCCCTGCTACCGCCCCCAAGAGTGCTCAGCCCAGTGGCCCCTGCCACTGGGCCTCATCTTTCGTGGCCGAAATGCAGATTCCTCGCTTCGCTCGGAATGACAGGACGCCTAAGGGGTTTTTCGAAAGCCGACGAGGAATGCCCGGCCCCGCCGGGCGGGACCAAAACTGCATTCCTCGCCGCTACTTTACAGAACGATGGGCGGCGGGGTGGGGAGGAAGAGCTGCTTGATGCGGGGCAGGAAGAGGTACCAGACAATCAAACCGTAGCCGATGCCGAGGAGCAAGCCCAGGCCGGCGCTCGTCCAGTCGGAGCGCACCAGGTCGATCACCAGCACGGGCGCCAGGTAGAGCAGGCGCAGAATCGAGAGAACCAGCGTCACCCACCGCGCCCAGTTCTTGAGCTGCCACAGGCCGATCCCGAACCAGACGAACAGCGCCGCAAAGAAGAGCAACACGCCGAGAAAGACCGGTAAGGCGCCGAGCTCGTCGAGCTTCCCGAGCATCTCCAGCAGCTCGGCGCTCTCGGGGGGCAGGTCGGCGCCGAGGCTGCCCGCTTGCTCTGAAAGCGATTGCAGGAGCCAGAGCGTCGCGCCCACCAAGAGCAGGACGGCGGCCTCGAGCCACCAGATGACGGCGAGGATGGTGATGGCCAGCGGGCGCTTCATCGCCGGCGAAAACTATCACGCCAGCTCTGCTGGGACAAGCAGCCACGCATCGCTCAGCCCAGCGGCCCTCGCCGCTGGGTTCCACAGGCAGGGGTCTGTGGGCTGGGCAGGGTTTTTCAGCGGAGCCTAGCCGGCGCCGAAGGCCTCCTTCACGTGCGGGCGCAGCAGATACCATATGATCCAGACGTAGATGAGCAGGAACACCAGGTTGAAGCCCGCGCTGACCATCTGACCGGCCATGGCGCCGATGGCAACGCCCGCGAGCGCTCCCAGAGCCCCCAGGGCGCAGAGCACTATGGTGATGATGCGCGCCCAGTTCTTCAACTTCCACATGCCCCAGCCCAGGAGGATGGCGATGAGGGCGAAGATCAGCAAGATCACGCCCGCCACCACACCCAGTCCCATCAGCATGCCCATGGCGCCGGCGCTGCCTTCTCCGCCCGCCTGGCCCATCATCCCGCCGAGAAGCCCCATGCCGAGCATGAAGCCCAGCGCGAGGAGGATGTAAAAGGCCGCGCCGATAAAGTTCAACACCGCGAGAATCGTGACCCCGGTAGGTCTGTCCATGTGTCACCTCCGCGCTTCCACGCGCCGAGTAGGTGAGTCGTTGCCTGCACCCTACGCCGATGCGGGGCGGGCGTCAAGCGGCGCGTCGGCAGGCGGCAGGCTTGCGTCCCGGCGCGGCCTAGCTCGAGAGCGATCACGACCGCCTAGACGCGGATGATGCGGTTGTGGATGGCGTAGAGGATGAGCTCGAGGCGGTCGGAGACGCCGAGCTTGGAGTAGACGCTGGTGAGGTGGTTCTTGATGGTGGCCTCGCTGACGCCGAGCTTGTCGGCGACTTCCTTATTGCGCAGGCCCATGGCCACGCAACGGACGACTTCCATCTCGCGGCTGGAGAGGCGGGCGTCGCGCTGGCCGCTGACGCCGGGCGGGGCGGCGGGCTTGCTCACCAGCGTCTCCAGCGCCTGGCTCAAGATGGGGTTGTCGATCCAGACTTCACCGTCGTAGACCTTGCGGATGCTCTTCGGGAGCAGGGCCGGCTCGGCGTCCTTGAAGACGATGCCGCGGGCGCCGAGGCGGACGCCGCGGACGGCTTTGTCGCGGTCGGCGTTCGACATCATCAAGATGACCTGGGAGCGGAGCTTGCGCTTGGCGAGCTCGGAGAGCACTTCGATGCCGTCCATCACCGGCATCTTCAGGTCGAGCAGGAGGACGTCCGGGGAAAACTTTTCGACCAGCAGGATGGCCTCCATTCCGTTCGAGGCCTCGGCCACCATCGTCAGGTCGGACTCCGGCTCGAGCAGCTTGCGCACGCCGAGGCGGAAGAGCGGATGGTCGTCCGCGACGCCGACTTTGATAGTGGGTTTGGCGGCCACCGTGACCCCCGTCCTAGTCCCCCCCGTGAGGGCTATGACTATACCAAAACGGCTGGGTAGGAAGTCAATCCCTTGACTCCCTTCCCATGACCCTCGTGGCCTTGACAGGGGTTGCCGCGGTTGGCAAGATGGAAGTCGCCGCCTGTTCTCCCCGCTCATTCAAGGAGCGGGTTTCTTGTCGGGCCGAAGTGGCGGAATTGGCAGACGCGCTGCGTTCAGGTCGCAGTGGCCGCAAGGCCGTCGGGGTTCGAGTCCCCGCTTCGGCACCAAATTTTCCGCAGGAGAATTTGCCTTGAGCGAGTCCCGATGCCATCGGGACGAGTCGAAGGGCACGACTGGGCAGCCCCGTCTACCTTAAATTTCAGATTTGAGATTTCAGACTCGCGCCTTCCGCCGGGTTGAGGGCGGGCGGCTAGGAGTGCGGGGCGAGGTACAAGGGTCGCGCCAGCCGCAGCGCGGCCAGCAGTCGAATGAGCGGCCAGGAAGGGTCGAACTCTCCTCGGCGCACGCTGAAGCGGGCCGAGGTGGGGAACTCGTGGTGGTTGTTGTGCAGGCCTTCGCCGGCGGTGATCCAGGCGACCGACTGCAGATTAGTGGCGGTGTTCTCGAACGTCTGGTAGCCGACGGCGTGGCCGGCGCCGTTGATGATCGCGTTCAGGAAAATGTAGATGCCGGCTTGGAGAATGTAAGCCACTCCGCCCGCGAACGGCCCGAGCAGCAGCACAAAGAGAAGAATACCGAGCATGGGGCCCAGGACGCCGTGGCGGAAGAAGTGCCGGTCGAGCCAGTCGTTGCCGACGTCGGGCGCAAAGCGGGCGAGCGTCTCGGGGTTGCGGGTTTCGCGCAAATAGTAGAAGGCGTTGCCGAGCAGGATGCGGCCCAGGCCTTTCAGCTTGGGGCTGTGCGGGTCGCCTTCCTGGTCGGGGTAGCGGTGGTGTTTGCGGTGCACGGCCACCCACTCTTTGGGGACGAGGCCGGTGAACAGCCAGATTTGCAGTCGCATGAAAAAAGCTACGGCCGGATGCATCGCCAGGGCCCGGTGGGTGAGGGAGCGGTGCAGATAAATCGAGGTCGAGAAAGTCGAGACTTGCACGGTGAGGAGGACGAGCGCCAGCGCGTACAGCCAGGTCACGAGTCGAGTCCAGGGCGAAGTGTCGCCCGACGAGCCGTCCGGACGGCGTTCTCCGGGGAAAAAAAGATGGGAGCCGGACGGGTGTCCGCCCGGCTCCCGGATCGGTCTAGAGCTGGACGACGTTGGTGGCCTGGAAGCCCTTGGGCCCCTTGGTCACCTCGAACTCCACCGTCGCGCCTTCCGTGAGGTTGCGGTACCCCTCACCCTGAATGGCGGAGAAGTGGACGAAGACGTCCTCGCCCGACTGGCGTTGGATGAACCCGTAGCCCTTCGAAGCGTTGAACCACTTGACCGTGCCTTGCTCTCTTCCGTTGCTTGTCACTTAGGTGATGCTCCTTGTTGTTGGTGCTGTCTGCTTCTCTCGAACGCTTCGAGGCTGACACAACAAAAAGCCGCGAGTTTGAGTCTCGCGGCCCCTGAGTTCAACTCAAAAGCTGTTACAAGAGCTTCAAACGCAACCGCAGTGTAGCACCTTTTCCGCCGGCTGCCTAGCACTATTTTCTTGCCCGGCCGGGCGCTGGCGGCCCCTAGGCGGGCCGGGGGGAGCGACCCGGCCTGTCGGTCGGCCCGGAATGCGTAATGCGTTCAGAACGCATTCGAACGCATGAGAGGGCCACTCCAGGGACAGGCCGGGAGGCAAAAGGGTGGGGAAATACAGGAAGGTTGACGCCTGGCGGGCGGCGGCGTATAAGGGGAGCCACGTTTCGCATCTCGAGGATAGAGTTCAAATGGCGCCCACGGAAACCCCTTCTGGTGAACGCCGCCGCAGCCCGCGCTCGCTGCAAAAGGTTACGGTGCGGGTGGCCGGGCAAGGGGCGAATGGCCAGGCGGTCAACGAAGCCGGCGAGGCCGTCGTCATCAGCGCCCACGGCGCCCTGGTCAAGGCCAGCGCCGAGCTGCGCTCGGGCAGCGAAGTCGAGTTGGAAAACACCCAGACCCGCCAGCGCGCCCGCTTCCGCGTCATCTGGGCCACCGCCAAGCCTCTGGAAGGGAAGTGGGACATGGGGGTGGAATTGCAAGCCGGCCAGGCGGCGCCCTGGGCCAGCGCCTAGTGCCGTTCCAACTTTCGGCCAACAGGACCGGCCGGTGGCGCGCCGAACGAGCTACGATTTCTTCTTGGGTGCAGTCAGGGTCAACTAGTTGGAACGGTACTAGACGGCGGCGCCCCGGCTCTTCCAGTTTTTCGCGTACTCTTCTTTCCCCGTAGTGCTAGAATCGGCTCCGGTGGGTCCGCACGTCCCTCCTCCCCTCCCGGGGGGAGAAATTCGTCCGGAGGGAGTCGGCTATGCTGCTAAGCGTATCGGTGGTGTTCGTGATGCTGGTCGCCTGGCTGGCGGTGACCGCCCTGTTGATCGTGCTGGCCATCGTCCGGGCCGTCATCAGCCTCCGCGAAGAGGACCAACTCTACATCGACCCGGGCGAAGAGAAGCTGCTGGCCGAGCAGCGGGAGATTGTCGCCAAGCTGGATCGGCTCCGCCCCTACATGATCGGATGCCTGGTGGCGTCGGTGGTGCTGGGACTGGCCACCTTCGGCCTGTGGGTGTACCGCCAGTTAACCGCCCCCGGCTAGGGCGCCCCCGGCGCTGGCTTCTCCGGCGGGCGCGGCGGCATCAGCGCCGAGGTATGGTTGTGAACGATGATCCAGCGCCCGTGACGCTTCTCCAGAAGTAGCGTGGTGTGCCCGACGGCGGCCACGCCCTCCTTCCCCAACATCGCCGCAAAGCGCCACTGGTAGACCGCCCAGGCGAAGTTGCCCCGGCGGGTGATGCGGGTGTTCTCGCGGAGGAGCTCAACTCCGGCGAGGTTCGCGTGGGTCTGCTGATAGCGCGCTTCCGCTCCCTTCCAGCCGACCAGCGGGGGGTTGTAGTCGCCGGGGACCATGCTGACCTCGGGGGCGTAGTACTGTCCCATGGCCGCGTAGTCGCCGGCCCGGTAGGCGTCGATGACGGCGGCGATGACCGCCTCGATTTTTTCCTCTTCCGTGGGCCCGGCTGTCGCCAGCCCGCCAGCCAGCAGGAGCCCCAGCAGGAGCGCACTCGCCACTCGCTTCACCGCTCACCTCCATCGCTCCCGCCCCGCGCGGGAGCTCGCCGCTATCTTTTTCCTTCCCGCCGCACTACAATAGCCGCCGCTTTGCCGATTCGCAACTGGGAAGATTCGCTCCTCGGATGAAGATTCTCGTCCTCAACTGCGGCAGCTCGTCGGTCAAGTTCCAGTACATCGAAACCGACTTGGAGCGCATCGACCGCAACCAGGACCGCCGCCTGGCCTCCGGCCTGGTGGAAAAGATCGGCACCCCGGAGGCGGCCGCCTCCTGCCAGGCCGGCGAGCGCACCACCCGCGACGTCGGACTCGAAATCGCCGACCACCACGCCGCCATCGCCAAGGTCGTCGCCATGCTCCAGCAGACCGGGGCGCTGGCCGACCCCAAGGAAATCCACGCCCTCGGCCACCGCGTCGTCCACGGCGGCGACTTCCAGAGCTCCCAGCTCATCACCGCCGACGTGCTGAAGAAGATCGAAGAGGCGGTGGAGCTCGCGCCCCTGCACAACCCTCACAACCTCAAGGGCTACCACGTCTGCCGGGAGCTCTTCCCCGACCGGCCGCACGTGGCCGTCTTCGACACCGCCTTCCACCAGACCATGCCGGCCCGCGCCTATCTCTACGCGCTGCCCTACGACCACTTTCGCCGCCACCGCATCCGCCGCTACGGTTTCCACGGCACCTCGCACCGCTACGTCGCCTACCGCTTCCGCCAGCTGGCCGAGCGCTCCAAGGAAGAGACCAACCTCATCACCTGCCACCTGGGCAACGGCTGCTCCATCACCGCCATCCAGTTCGGGCGCTCGGTGGACACTTCGATGGGCTTCACCCCGCTCGAGGGGCTGGTGATGGGGACGCGCCCGGGCGACTTCGACCCGGCCATCGTGCTCCACCTGATGGCCAAGCTCGAGATGACCCCGCAGGAAGTCTCCGCCATGCTCAACCGCCACAGCGGACTCTACGGCTTGAGCGGCGAATCCAACGACATGCGGCAGATTCTCGAGAGCGCCCGCCAGGGCCACGAGCGCGCCCGCCGCGCCGTGGACGTCTTCTGCTACCGCCTCCGCAAGTACATCGGCGCCTACACCGCCGTGCTCGGCCAGGTGCACGGCCTGGTCTTCACCGGCGGCATCGGCGAAAACGCCCCCCGGGTGCGCGACCTCGCCTGCGAAGGCTTGAACTGGCTCGGCTATGAGATTGACCGCGCCAAGAACGAAAAGGCCGTCGGCGTCGAAGCCGACATCTCCGGCCGCGACTCCCGCGTACAAATCTTCGTCATCCCCACCAACGAAGAGCTGCTCATCGCCCGCGACACCTACCGTACCATCGAAGGCATCGGCGACGTTTGACCCGGGAGGGAGTTATGGTGGAAGCCTTGAGAGATGTGCTGGGCTGGGGCTCGCCCATCGGCCTGGCGGCTTTCTTCATCGGCCTGGGGATCTTCATCCGCTTGACCAGCGGGTGGGGGCGCAGCAAGAAAGAGTGATTGATCCGCCTAGCGGTTTGCCCCGCGAGAGCCGGAGCACTACGCAACCCATGCCCTAGTCGGCGGAGAGGCCCCGAAGAAAACGGGCCGACTCTTCGGGCAGCGCGGTGTTGATGAACATCCCTGAGCCCAGCTCGAACCCCGCCATCTTCGTCACCCGCGGCACCACGCTCACGTACCAGTGGTAGTACTTCACCCGGTCGGACTCCTTGGGCGCGGTGCGGATGGTGAGGTTGTAGTCGGGGTCGCGCAGGCCCTTGTGGAGCTTGGCGAGCAGGGCGCGCAGCACGCGGGCCAGGTCGGTGAGCTCGGCCGGCTCGATGTTCCCGAAGGAGGCCGAGTGGCGCTTGGGGAAAATCCAGAGGTGGAAGGGCGAGAGCGCCGCAAAAGGCACGAAGGCCACGAAGTGCTGCCCTTCGACCACGACGCGCGTGCCCTCGTCCAACTCTTCGGCCAGCGTCGTGCAAAACAGGCACTGCCCGGCGTCGTCGTAGAACTGCAGCGCCGTGGTCAGCCGGTCGAGCACGTCCGAGGGGATGACAGGCGTGCCGATGAGCTGCGAGTGCGGGTGCTCGAGCGAAGTGCCGGCCGCCGGCCCGTGGTTCTTGAAGAGCGTCACCTGCTCCACCCGCTCGTCGGCCAGCACGGCGTGGTAGCGCGCCAGATAGGCGCGCAGCACCCGCTCCACTTCGTCTTCGCTCATCCGCGCCAGCGTCTGGTTGTGCTCGGGGGTCTCGACGATGACCTCGTGCCGGCCCACGCCGCTGATGGTGCGCTTGATGCCCAGGTTCATCCGCACCAGCTGTCCGTCGGCGGCGAGCGCGGCGAACTTGTTCGGCACCACCCGCACGCGCCAGGCGCCGTCCTTCGGGTCGCGGAAGGTCTCCCCCGGGGTCTTGGCTTCGTTCCCCGGGCAGAAGGGGCAGGTAGCGACGCGCGGCGGCAGCTCGACGCGCAGGCCTTCCGCGGAGGCGAACTGATCGGGCCGCCGGGCGCGCTCGGTCGAGATGATGACCCACTGGCGAGTGATGATGTTGTGGCGAATCTCCGGCATGACGCCCTCCTATTTCTGCTCCGCGCTTGCCGCCGTGGCCCGGCGCTGGCTTAGCAGATTGACATAGAGCCGCACGCCGCCGGGCACCCCGGCGCGCACCTGGCGGAAGAGCGCCAGGCCGCAATAGATGTACGTGCCCTGGCCGTAGCGCGCCGCCAGCAGCGCCCCGCCGAGCGGCTTTTCCCCGGGGTCGGCCATCTCGACCAGCGGAGTGTACTCCGGCGCCCAGCTTTCCCAAAAATACAACCCGCGCTCCTGCACCCAGCCCTTCCAGTCGTCGTCGCTGATGCGGTTGGGGAAAGTGAGCAGCGGATGGTCGGGCGCGAGCATCTTCACCGGCGCGGATTCGACCGTGACCCGCAGGTTCTGGTTCGGGGGCTTGACGCCCGGATAAGGCGCGAGCTTCGCCGGGTCCCAGTCGCGCCCCTGGTGCTCGACGAGCAGCGTTCCGCCCGCCTTGACGTAGTCGAGCAGCCGCGCGTTCTGTCCCGACAAGTCGGGACGGTAGTCGTAGGCGCGGTCGGCGATAACGATGGTGTCATAGACTTCGAGCTTGGCCGCCGCCAGCGCGCGCTCGTCCAGCATATCCACCCCGACCCCGAGCTGCGCCAGCAGCGCCGGCACCGGGTCGTTGTTGAACCCGACGTAGCCGATGCGCAGCGCCGCCGGGACGTTCACGTCGAGCACTTCGACCCGAGCGCGGGCCGGCTCGAAGATAATCGGCGGCTCGGGGCCGGCCTCCGGTTGCGGCCGCCGCGCCAGGCGGAAGGTTTCGCTGCCGCGCCCGGCGGCGGCTTGCAGCTCGTAGCTTCCGGGCGTCACCCCTGCGGGGATCGTTAGCGTGAATCGCGCTGTGG
>Ga0209172_10006591_pt1 | contig 12734 bp, 8 predicted proteins | sample LarsenN4metaG_FD_184113 | JGI IMG/M metagenome (GOLD analysis project Ga0209172, IMG submission 184113) | Hot spring sediment bacterial and archeal communities from British Columbia, Canada, to study Microbial Dark Matter (Phase II) - Larsen... ... | reverse complement strand
ACAAAAATATTCATTTTGAACAGCTATCAATGGCTGGAATACCCATTCTGCCGTTCATAAAATTGAGCGCACAAGCCTTTAGAGGCTCTGACTTCAGTACAAATGTTTCAAAATGAGAATTGCTGCCGAAATTCCTCGATTGGAAGGCGAAAATTTATAAAAAAGTTGCGTAATGATACGGTTTTGAAATGCGTTTTATGGGGCGATTGAGAACACACTCTCAGTCCCAGTGACTACAGTAAATCTAAGGATTGATCAGTCATGGCTCGCACCGTTTTCTGAGGAAGGCAGTCCCAGCAAGTACACTCCTTATAAAAGTGCGAGAATTCAGCTCGTTGTAATGCAGAATAAAAACGATTGGTAGGCCACACACTTTGAGATCGATGCAACGTCAAACCTGGTTCAGAAACCTTCAAAAACAAGTGCAGCAGCGGTTGAATACTGCAATTTTGGCTTTTCTCTGTTGCATCTTGATTGTGAGTTGTGGGAGATCAGCCTCCAACCAATTGACCCCAGCACCTGGCAACCGCATTGTTTTAGGCACAACCGCCACGATCGAAACGATTGACCCGGCAGATGCCTACAAAATTTTTACGGGTGCCATTCTCTATAACTTGGGCGATCGCCTCTACACCTATAAAGTGGGCACCGATGAGCTGATCCCTCAATTAGCATCGGCTTTTCCAAAAGTCAGTGCTGACGGTTTGACCTACATCATCCCGCTTCGGCAAGGTGTGAAGTTTCACGATGGCACCCCCTTCAACGCAGAGGCGATGGCATTTTCGCTCAACCGCTTTATGCAGAATGGTGGTGGCCCCTCGTTTTTGTTGGCAGACCTGGTTGAGTCCGCTCAAGCAAGCGGTGAGTATGAACTAACGATCAAGCTAAAAAATGCGTTTGCCGCATTCCCCTCACTGCTGGCTTTTTCGGGTGCTTGCGCGGTTTCACCCAAAGCATACGAAATTAAAGAAGGCTCCTTTAAATCTCAAGAGTTTGTCGGTACTGGCCCCTATCAACTGACCCGCTTTGGCACCGACCAGATTCAACTCGATGCATTTGCCGACTATTGGGGCGGTAAACCCCTCAACGACGGGATCGACATTCAGTTTTACTCCAGCCCTGCCAACTTGTTTAACGCCTTTCGCATAGGGGCGATCGATGTTGCCTATCAGAGCATGGCCCTTGATCAGGTCAACAAAATTAAGGAAAGCTCCGCCCAGACGGGCTGGCAAGTGCTTGAGAAGGCGGGCGGTGAAATTGACTATCTGACCCTCAATGTCACCTCTCCCCCCCTCGATCGCAAAGAGGTGAGACAAGCACTCGCGGCTATTGTTGACCGACCGACCTTACGCGATCGCGTGTTTCAGGGGCAAGTTGAGTCCCTTTACAGCATGATTCCTTCGTCGTTAGAAGAAGCAGACCCTGCATTTGCAACCAGTTACGGCGATGGCAATGCCGAGAAAGCGCGTGCGCTGCTGACTCAAGCAGGCTACTCAGAGCAAAACCCGCTCAAGGTTGAGTTTTGGTATCGCTCAAACATCGCCAGCGGACAGCTCGCAGCTGTCACACTCAAGGCGATCGCGCAGAAGAAGTTAGGCAAACTTTTGCAATTTGAGTTGCGAAGCGTCGAGTCTACAACCGCTAACCGCCTGATCGAAAAAGGCGTATACCCAACTTTCTTGCTGGACTGGGCCGCTGACTTTTTTGATGCAGACAATTATATTGAGCCGTTTTTACGGTGTAGTGAAGGCTCACCCGACAAAGGTTGTGTGAAAGGTTCCAGTCAAGTGCAAGGCGCTTTTTACTATAGCGATCGAGCCAATCAGTTGGTGAACCAAAGCCGTAGCGAACAAGACCCTGCCAAGCGCAAGCAAATTTTTGCTGAAATTCAAAAACTGGTTGCCGAGGATGTGCCCTACATCCCAATTTGGCAAAACAAAGACTTTCTTTTCACCCAAAAGTGGATTTCAGGAGGCAGTCTAGAAGTGACCCAAAAAGTCCCTCTTTGGCTCTTAAAGAAAAACACGTAGACCGCGATTTTGTACGCGACGAAGGCTTTTGTTTTAGGTCGTTGCCCGAACCAGTCTTTGCAACCCCTTCTAGAAGCCCATTTCTAAAGTTAGACCACCTTCAAGTTTTTCAGGCGAATAACCAGGGCGATCGCCCTCATAACCTCTGCCTCACGTCACCCGTACTTTCTGGCAGCGATCAAACTGCCAAACTTACTACCTGTACCGTTTGGCTAGCTAACCATTCAACCCCCACCGACACCACCTTGCGGGGGTTGTAGGGGAGTGAGTCTCCTACGGGCGGGGGCGCGGGGGGAAGTCCCCCGGTCTGGCGGCTCCGCCGCCCCCAAATCTCCGCTCAAACTCCATCAAAAAGGGCGTCCTCCTAGAGCAATCCATTTCAACCCAGCAAACCTGGGAGGATCTCCCCTCTTATCAAACCTGGAACGCTCGACAAAAAAAGCATTATAGCGCTACGCATAGAAGTTGGTACAAGAGGATGTGGGAGCTGCGCTCCCAGCCAGGGGTTTCACCCCTGCACCCCGTCCTAACATTTTCCAGTACTGCTATAAGTTTTTTTCTTAAAAGAGAGGGGTAATTACTAGCTTTCTGTCCTGGGAAATGATACATACGATGTGATAGCTTGTTTCCGGGAAATCGTCGTGGCGGACTTACCGATTTAGGTTCGATTAAGTTAAATTTTCCGCTATGGTTAGATGAACTATGATTATCAAGCCTTTCCTGGGAATTCCATCATTTCACTCGCATGGACGACCGATTCAGCTCACGAGATAATGCTGACCTGACAATTCGCTCTGCTCCCTTCTTTCAGGGTTTGCCAGAGGCTGCTGTTGAGAAAGCAACTTCGCACGTAGTAATGCGGAGTCACCCTGCAAACCAAGTCATTTTGTTAGAAAACGACTGGGGTAGTTCTGTGTATTTCATCCTCAGCGGGTGGGTCAAAATTCGCACCTACAACCTTGATGGCAAAGAAGTCACGCTCAACATTTTGGGCAAGGGTGAGCTGTTTGGTGAAATGGCTCCCCTCGATGAAGTTCCCCGTTCTACCGACGTCATTACGCTGGCACCAACCGTAATTGGCAACATGCCTGCTCAAGATTTTGTCAACTTGTTAAACACCGAGCCTCAATCAGGGATTCGGTTGGCACAGTTAATGGCGCGGCGTCTACGTCAGGTCAACCGTCGTTTACGACTGCGAGAGTCAGATAGCGTATCGCGTGTCGCCGATATTTTGCTGTTTTTGGCCGATGGTCAGGGTAAGAAGAGTCAGCAAGGCACCGAGATTCCCAACTTGCCTCACCGAGAGTTAAGCAGCCTCAGCGGGCTGGCGCGCGAAACAGTGACCCGCGTACTGAGCAAGCTTGAAAAGAAAGGTTTAATTACTCGCGAGAAAGATACTTTGTGTATTCCTGATACTCATGCTTTAGAAAGACTAATGATCTAAAGCGATCGCCTGCCTTAAAAGTTATTTTTAAGCACGTTCAAGGTCTGTGCCCCGATCGCAGGTTGTCTTCGTTGTAGACAATCGTGAGCCTCTATTTGCTCCCATTACAGCCCATTCACAGTGGGGGGCGTTGGGCTAAAAAAAATTTTGATCCTGAAGGTATAGGTTAGACTCTATAGCCACATCGGTAAGCGCGTGGGAATAATGCACCCATGTTTCGCTTATTATCGGTATTGCTGCCCTAAATAACGTCTAGTGTCTTGCGTTGGGTGTCAGTAATCTATCGCCGCAATCCATTGATCTGTCGATTTTCACTGCTTATGAAACTGTTTGTTTTTCATACTCCTGAGTTGATTCCTGATCATGCGACCGCAGACTGTGCGATCGCGATCGATGTATTGCGTGCAACGACCACGATGGCAACTGCACTCTCAGCCGGGGCTGAAGCGGTACAAGTATTTAGTGACTTAGAAAAACTGTTAAACGAAAGCTCCAATTGGGAACCTCAAAAACGCATCCGGGCAGGCGAACGGGGTGGGTCTAAAGTCGATGGTTTTGATTTTGGTAATTCACCGCTTGACTGCACCCCTGACCAAGTGGGCGGTAAACGGTTATTTATCAGCACAACCAATGGCACTCGCGCACTGCAAAGCATTCAAGCTGCCCCAACGGTTCTAGCGGCTGCGCTCATCAACCGACGTGCGATCGTCCAGTATTTGCTGCAAACCCGTCCCGAAACGATCTGGATGGTTGCCTCCGGTTGGGAAGGCAGTTTTTCGCTCGAAGATACGGTCTGTGCAGGGGCGATCGCCGATTTGTTGCAAAAAGAGAGCGGCGAAAGCTTGATTGATTTAACTGGTAACGATGAGCTAGTCGGCGCTGTCGCCCTTTACCATCAGTGGAAAGATGATCTGCTGGGGCTGTTTCGTTATGCCAGTCATGGTCAACGCCTCCTGCGTCTTAACCTTCTGGAAGACATGCGGTATTGCGCTCAGCTCGATATTCTCGACGTGCTGCCGATTCAACGCGAGCCAGGTGTGTTGGTCAGTAACCACAATCGCGTCGCAGCACCTGTCTCATAGTCTGGGTTAGCAATTAGTCAGATTGCTTGCCAGGTGGATTGGTGTTTGTAAAGCCTGTCTCTCTCTACTAGGACCAACCCACCCTCAACCCAGCAGGTTAAACCCGACTTACTCAGCCAAGTCTCGATGAGTAAACGGCTTTGCCTGACTGCCTGCATAGGTCGCCGCGATGTGCCCTTCCCCGACCAGCTGATACTTGTAGGTGACTAACCCCTCTAACCCAACTGGGCCGCGTGGTGGCATTTTTTGGGTGCTAATCCCTACTTCGGCTCCAAATCCATAACGAAACCCATCGGCAAAGCGAGTTGAGCAGTTGTGGTAGACCCCGGCTGCGTCTACTTGTGCCATAAATTGCTCGGCGGCGGTGGCATCTTCAGTGACGATCGCCTCTGTATGGCGAGAGCCATAGGTGTTGATATGGGTGATCGCGGCCTCCAGGGAATCCACCACGCGAATCGCCAAGATTAAGTCGCTGTACTCGGTTGACCAATCTGCTTCGGTGGCGGGGGCGATCGCCACGAACTGACAGGCTTCTGCATCACCGCGTAACTCGACGCCTTTTGCTTGCAGAGCTTCCGCGATCGCAGGCAAAAATGTTGGGGCGATCGCCCGATGCACCAACAACGTTTCGATCGCATTGCACGCGGCAGGATACTGCGTTTTTGCATCGACTACGATGGGGATCGCTTTGTCAAAGTCAGCGTTGGCATCCACATAGAGATGACAGATTCCGTCGGCATGGCCTAAGACTGGGATCCGGGTATTTTCTTGCACAAACCGCACAAATGCATTGGAGCCTCTGGGAATAATCAGATCCACCGAGTCATCGAGTTTCAGCAACTCCATCGTTTCTTCGCGGGTGGTTAAAAGCTGCACGATCGCGGGGTCAACTCCGGCGGTGGTCAATCCCTGCCGAATCGCCTGCACCAACGCTTCACAAGAGTAAATCGCTTCTCGCCCCCCTTTCAGAATCACGCCATTCCCCGATTTGACAGCCAAGCTTGAAATTTGCATCACCGCATCGGGGCGCGCTTCAAAAATGACTCCCAAAACCCCTAGCGGGCAAGCAATCCGCTTTAACACCAGGCCATCATCTAGCTCACGATGAATCTGTACCGCACCAACTGGATCCGGCAACTTCGCGACATCTCGAACTCCTGCGATCGCCGCTTTGAGTTTGGCTTCGTCGAGCTTGAGGCGAGCATACAGCGCAGTGGCAATATTATCTGCGATCGCGGCTTCGCAATCTTTCACATTCGCTGCCAAAATTTCTGGGATCGCCGCTTCTAGGGCGTTAGCAATCTCAATCAACGCCTGGTTTCTTGCCTCGGTTGGCAACGTAGCGAGTAGGCGAGCAGCGGCGCGAGTTTGTTGGGCGATCGCACGAAGAGAAGCGTCTTGACCGCTCATGCGTTCAGAAGTGAGAGAAGAAGCCATAGCCAGCAATTGATTTATCAACATCCAATCCTTTCATTGTAAGGTCTGATACCCCTTGCCATCGATCGCCCCCCCTCCTACAGTAGGGACACACCTGCAAAGCGCGAATTTTCAAGCTTTAACGCGACTTTACTATCGCTTCCCAATTTCTTCATACAAAAGGGATGGCATTTGCTAAATAACAAGCCATTCTGGTGGAAGCAAGTTGAGTCAATCACAAATTTGCGTAATTTCAGCCCCATTGCCCCCGGTTTAGCCATGCCAAGCACCTTAATGGATTTTGACGTTCCTTATGAGTTGGCAGTTGCACCCAATCCTTACGGGATGACACACAGTCTTAAACTCACGACCATTACAATAGTCAACTTTTGTTTTGAGCTGTGGCAACCGCTCCCCGATCAGCCGCTACTACCCCAAGAAGCAATGCTCTTAAAAGGTGATTGCCTGCGAGTTGAAGAGATCTGCGCCCTGCTAGTTGAGGCAATGGGTGCGCAAATGAGGGATCTTGACAACGAGATAACTGAAACTTTGCATCAGTGGCGACAGGTGCGCCAGAAGTTAGCAAGTTCCTTTGATGCGATCGCGGTACATTCAACGCTGTCAGCCGAAACAAGCGCAACAAATGAGTTTCTGCGTGAACATGCGTCACTCCACGCTGCTGATCAGTATCTTGTCTTTCTAAAGTTTGTTGAGCTTGAAACAGGCTATCAGGTTGAGGCGTTACCGTATCAGCTTTCGTTTGCCCAAGTGGGGTAGTTTGTCTGTCGCAAGGTTTGCTGATAGTAGAATGCGGCCAAACAGATGCCTAACGCTATTCTTTCGTTCGCGATCGCTGTGTGAAGTTCTTCTCGGCAAACTCCTGTAGCAAGCTGCGCCAAAGTGAAGCCTTCACCGTAAAATCAGGACATGCAAGATTCTCGCCCTATTGTTGAAATCCCTGCTTGTGCCTGGAAGCGTCCCCTTGGACTCGGTTGGGAGCAGCCTTATACTGTCCGCTATGCCAGCAATTTAGATGACGGCCCCTGGCATGGGGCACCGCTGGGCGGCTTTGGGGCTGGTTGTATTGGGCGATCGCCACGGGGTGACTTTAACCTCTGGCACATCGACGGCGGCGAGCATACGTTTGGTGCGATTCCGGCGTGTCAGTTTAGTGTGTTTGAGCAAGTCGGTGAGCAAACGCAGGCTTATGCTGTGTGTACCGAAGCACCTCAAGATGGCACACTCAAACAGTGGCAGTGGTATCCGGCTCAGTCTTCAGATGGCAAAACCGCAAACGGCACATATCATGCGCTATATCCCCGCAGTTGGTTTGAGTATCGTCAGCAACTACAAGCTGAGCTAACCTGTGAACAGTTTTCACCCATCTGGGCTGAAAATTACCAGGAGAGTAGTTATCCTATTGCTGTTTTTCTGTGGACGGCCCATAACCCCACCGATCGCCCGATCACTCTCAGCGTCATGATGACATGGCAAAACCTGGTGGGTTGGTTTACAAATGCACTCAAAGCACCGGATGTGAAAGTGCGTGATGATGGCAGCCCAGTGTATGAGTATCAGCCTCGCTGGAAGCTGAGCCAGGGGAATGTCAACCAGCTCGTTGGCGATGAGCAGCGCTTGGGTATTTTGATGCGTCGGCCAGCTGACTCGGAACCGCAAGAAGGAGATGGTCAGTGGGCGATCTCGACTCGTTTAAATCCCCTGGTTTGGGAGGTCTTTTACCATACCCGCTGGAACCCCGAAGGCGATGGCTCAGAGGTGTGGCAGCACTTTGCTCAGGATGGTTCGCTCCCCAACAGTGAGGATGAAACACCCGCCAGTGCGACCGAACAAATTGCCGGGGCGATCGCGGTGCGGTTGACGCTGGCACCCGGTGAGACGCAACATATTCCCTTTGTGTTGGCCTGGGATCTGCCAGTCATTGAGTTTGCTGAGGGCATTACCTACCTGCGCCGCTACACCGACTTTTTTGGACGCAACGGGGCAAATGCCTGGAGCATGGTGCGTACAGCGTTGAAGAGTTATACGGAATGGCAACAGGCGATCACCCAGTGGCAACAGCCGATTTTGAGTCACTACAAAGTACCCGACTGGCTCAAGATGGCTCTGTTTAATGAGTTATATGACTTGACCCAGGGCGGCACGCTGTGGACGGCAGCGACAGAGCAAGACCCGATCGGACAGTTCGCCATTTTAGAATGCATTGACTACCGCTGGTATGAAAGTCTGGATGTCAGACTCTATGGCTCTTTTGCGCTGTTGATGCTATTTCCTGAGATTGAGAAATCGGTGATTCGAGCGTTTGCGCGATCGATTCCAGCAGCAGACGATCGCACCCGCACAATCGGCTACTACTACACGATTGGGGCTGAGAGTCCGGCGGCGGTTCGCAAAGTCGCAGGAGCCACGCCCCATGACCTCGGCGCACCCAACGAGCATGTGTGGGAGAAGACCAACTACACCAGCTACCAGGACTGCAACCAGTGGAAAGACTTGGGCTGTGATTTTGTCTTGCAGGTCTATCGTGATTACCTGCTGGGTGGGTCGCATGACCTGGAATTTTTGGAAGAGTGTTGGGAACCGATGGTGCAAACGCTCTACTACCTCAAGCACTTTGACAAAGACTTTGATGGCATTCCCGAAAATTCGGGCGCACCCGATCAAACGTTCGATGACTGGAAGTTGCAGGGGGTCAGTGCCTACTGCGGCGGCTTGTGGATTGCGGCGCTAGAAGCAGCGATCGAGATCGGGCGGGCGCTGGCATCAACCACAAGTAGCTTTCGCAAAGCGGCTCAACTGCAACACCACATTGGCGAATTTTTGCTCTGGCTCGACCAGTCGCGATCGATCTACCACGACACCTTGTGGAATGGCTCCTACTACCGCATTGACAGCCAAAGTGAGTCTGAAGTTGTAATGGCAGACCAACTCTGCGGTCAGTTTTACACACGGTTGCTGGGCTTGCCCGATGTTGTCTCTGAAAGCTGCGCTCGAACAGCGCTCCAGACGATTTATCAAGCCTGTTTTGTCAACTTTAACCAGTACATTGCATCAGGACAGTTAGAAGCGCAAACTTATACATCGGTGATTGAAGCGCGTGCGGCTGAAGAGGATAGTGAAGCGGATGACGAAGCAGATCTACCAGCAGTCGTTGCAGCCTCGACCACTGCACAAGCAGAGGCAGCCCCTACGACAACCCAAGCAGCACCACCCGTTATGGAACAGCGTTTGGTTGATCCCGCTTCTCTCTCTGTCGCACCAATTGGTGCCGCCAATGGTGTGCGTTTAGATGGTTCCCCTGAAAATCCCAAGTCAACGCATCCGCTTGAAGTCTGGACAGGCATTAACTTTGGGTTGGCTGCGTTGATGCTGCAAATGGGGATGGTCAATGAAGGGCTGCAAATTACTGAGGCCGTTGTGCGGCAAATTTATGAAAACGGCTTGCAGTTCCGCACACCCGAAGCGATCACACCAAATGGTACTTTCCGCGCTTGCCACTACTTACGCCCGATGGCAATTTGGGCTGTTTATGGAGTTCTGATTGGAGAATTGTGATTAGTACTTCTTGTTATCTAAAAAAAGGCGCTAGAAAGTTGAATTTATAGGTTCAGTCGCGATACTAAAAATAAGCTAAGGAAATTTCGCTGAGTATTCTTCAAAAGAAGTAACAGGTGAAGAACTGAAGAGCGTGATTCGCAAACCTGGTATGCTGTGCGCGATCGCTAGTACGCTAAGCGACAACTGGGGTGGTAGTGCCAGGTTTCGGTTGAGATAGCCAGATCTTTGATTAAGCCTGTCAATAAATCGAGTACCCAACCATGAACTTGAGGGGCACGACCATCACGTAACGCGTTGCGCATGATTGAGGTTTGAAATAGGTTCTTAACCTGCACTCTAACGTTTAACTCTGCCAAAAAATTGAGTCGCGCTTCGCGATCAGGGAGGCGATCGATTTCTTCTTGTCGCTGCAAATATAACTCTCGAATCGGGTTGACCCAACTATCAACCAAGCCACCGCTGCAACCTTCTAAAGCAGCTTGAATCCCACCACATCGATAATGACCGCAGACAATAATGTGCCTGACTTGTAAATGTTCGATCGCATACTCCAGCACTGATAAAAAGTTAATGTCAGTCAAACAAATCTGGTTGGCAATATTGCGATGGACAAAGATCTCGCCGGGGTCAGTCTGCATAAACTGAGTCAAGGGTAAGCGACTATCTGAACAACCGATATAGAGATAAGGTGGCGCTTGACCAGCCGCTAAATCCTTAAAATAATTTGGATCGAGTTTTTCCTGTCGAGCGACCCACACTCGATTATTCTGAAATATCTGCTCGATACTATGATATTCTGTCAGCTTTCCGATGTTCATTCTGTATCTAAATTTAGAAATATTGCTTAATCGGCAATGGATTTGCATGGTAGTTATAGCTTTATCAATATGGTCTATTTTGTGTCATAAACTACATGGACGAGTTAATACAGCACAAAGGGCAAGGCAACTTAGCCACTCCTACCTGGAAGTAGATGCTGGTTTTGAGGTTTCAAAAGAATATTAGTTAACGCTGTGCTTTTAGATAAGAGCGGTCTTAAATTATATTTGGTAAATAATTTTCGTTTGATTGAGGTCAAGAACCGCTTAAAACAGAGAGATATCAGGATTTTGCTGATTTGTCCTGTTATGCCTTTAAAAATTCGGGAATTATGTTTATGTTCACACCTGTAAAAAGAGAAGAATTTGTATGCACCAGAGCATCGGCAAAGGGTTATCCAGTCTTCGGGTGGGGCAGAAAATTGGGTTGGGATACGCTATTGCTCTGGGTATTGCCTTTTCTGGGACGATCGCTGGGTTTAAGATTGGCCATTATTACCAGCAACAAGCCGAAATTCGAGAAGAACACGCTCGCAATGAGGTCGAACTGTTGTATCGGCTGCAATCAAGTATTCTGCAAACTCGTACGCACCAGCAGCGGTTGATTCCCCTGACCCAAGATCCACAGAAATTTGAGGATGAGTATAGTCATCTCCTAAAGCACAGTGCAGCGATTCAAGACTTGTGGGCTGAAATTAGGGCATTTAAGACTACGTTTTCAGAAGTCCATGAAGAGGAACACCGCAAAACTCTATCAAACTTTGTGCAAGCCTATGAACGTGTGCCAGAGCGGTATTTGCGAGAACTCGATCGCCAGGTTGAGCGAGTCCGCGCTCTTGATCTCACGTCTCCTCAAGCGGCTGAACAGGCTCGGGCGCTGCTGCTGCAATTTTCTAACAGCGAGCTAGCACTCGACTTTGATAGTACCTCAGATAATTTGTCAAGTTTAATTGACCATGCCCAAGCCGAATTTAAGGAAGCAAAGCAAGGGCAAAAAGAAGCAAGTCAGGTGGCTGAAAGAATTGTGATTGTCAGTATTGCCTTTTCTGGTGCGATCGCACTTTTATTTGCTGTCTTGACGAGTCGGGCAATCTCTCACCCGATTCAAGCATTGACCCGTGTTGCACGCCGCTCAACCGAAGAGTCAAACTTCGAGTTACGCGCTGCGATCAAACAAGATGACGAGATTGGTTCTCTCGCCCATGCTTTTAACCAGCTCATTGAAGCGGTGCAGCAACTCTTGCAACAACAAAAAGATGCAAATGAGAAACTTGAGCTTTACAGTCAAAGTTTAGAAACAAAAGTTGAAGTAAGAACACAAGAGCTAAATCATAAAAATATTCAATTGCAACAACTTTTGGAGGAATTGCAGAATACTCAAATTCAGATGGTTCAGAGTGAAAAAATGTCTGCTTTGGGACAAATGGTGGCAGGCGTGGCTCATGAAATCAACAATCCCGTGAACTTTATTCATGGCAACCTCGCCCACGTGCAAGAGTACTCCCACAATTTACTGACATTTATAAACTTATATCAAAAGTACTATCCCGATCCGGTGCCTGAGATTCAAGCCGAAGCCGAAGAATTAGATATGGAATTTATTCAAACCGACCTGCCTAAACTGCTGGACTCGATGCAGATCGGTACCGATCGCATTCGGCAGATTGTTTTGTCACTGCGTAACTTCTCGCGCATGGATGAAGCTGGCTTTAAGTTGGTTGATATTCACGAAGGTCTGGATAGCACGCTGTTGATTTTGCAGCACCGTTTGAAAGATAAATCCGATCGCTTACCCATTGATGTTATCCGCGAATATGGCGAACTGCCTTTGGTAGAGTGCTACCCCGGTCAACTCAATCAAGCATTTATGAATATTTTGGCAAATGCGATCGATGCCTTAGAAGAAGCAAGTACCAAACGCGATTCGCAAGAACTAGAGGACAAGCCCAGTCAGATCACAATTCAAACCTCTGTAACCTCAGCAAACTGGGTCAAGATTGTGATTGCCGACAATGGCACTGGAATGCCAGAAGCAGTTCGTAAACGGATTTTTGACCCGTTTTTCACCACGAAGACCGTTGGTAAAGGTACAGGCATGGGGATGCCCATCACGTATCAAATCATTACTGAGAAGCATGGCGGCAAGATTGACTGCTACTCACAGCCGGGTGAAGGCACCAGGTTTGTGCTGCAACTTCCGATTCAACAGCAAGAGCGCAACGGGTAGTGTCCCACGGATGCTACAGCATTTTCCGATCTAGTGAGGCGTATTTGATATACTAATTCAATCCATTTACTTCATTCTCAATCAAGTGCAACCCTACTCACTCGATCTTAGACAAAAAATTGTTGACGCTTATGTTGAAGG
>Ga0209172_10006585_pt1 | contig 12750 bp, 17 predicted proteins | sample LarsenN4metaG_FD_184113 | JGI IMG/M metagenome (GOLD analysis project Ga0209172, IMG submission 184113) | Hot spring sediment bacterial and archeal communities from British Columbia, Canada, to study Microbial Dark Matter (Phase II) - Larsen... ... | reverse complement strand
GCAGAACCGGTAGCAAAATGCGCCGCTCGTTCCTCGCTCTGCATTTTGCTGTCCGAGTGCATGCGATTGTTAGCCAGATCTTATGCTTTAGACCCGCAGACAAATACAACATTGCCGTTAACGTTGGTAACTTTCCTATATCCAAGACACAAAATATTGTCAGCAAACCAGCCGCTCTCTAGAAGAGTGCTATTCGGCAGGACCTCAAGTATAAGTATTGGTAAACATCTTTGAATTGTCTTTAGGGCGCCTGATAAGGCCTCTTGTTCGTGGCCTTCAACGTCCAATTGAATTATTGACACATTTCTGTCAGTGCCTATAGAATCATCAATTGTCGCAATTTGAACTGCTTCTACACGAGTAGCTTCATTCAATCTGTTGGCAATAATCCGGCTGGCTCAACCAAGAGCTCTGCCTTTGTCATCTGTTGTTTGTAGAAGCATAACCTCTTGTTTAGCGCCAAGACCGGCGTTTGTTAGCACAACATTGTTAAGATTATTGATTTCAAGTGTAATTCGTGCGCAACGATAATTTTCTGGGTTTGGTTCAAACGCCCATACTTTTGAGCCTTCGGTTACTCCTTTTGAGATGGCTGGTAAAAAGTCGCCGAAAAAGGTGCCAGCATGAACAATATCCCCATCGCCGCAGTTAGTGATGATGAAATTAATGGTTTGCGGCTCCCAAACATCGTTTGAAAGAATCGCTCGTGCTGCAGGACGGTGACGAGATGACTCGGGAACGCAGTAACCACCATACATATTGTAGGAGATAACACACTTTAATGGCGATAGATCTCCATATTGATCAGGAGAGAAATCAGACTTTTCTTTATTTGCAAAAAGCTTCCAGTAAACTCTTCTTGCTAATGGTTTCAAGCGCTTTGGGACCAACTTCGATATGGCCTTCATCACCCATTACTCCTCATACAAGACAAATAGACAAGATCACTTGCGGCTCACAGCCCGCGCTGGGGTTTACCCATCTACCGCTAGGCCGTCGTTTTATGTCCGAAGATAACGCCGCCAATTGCGCCACCGATCGCTCCAAAGAGGGGGTATATAAAAACGTTGAACAATAATCCCAAGAATGAGAAGGTGCCTGCTAGAGCAAACGAGCCAGCAGCGCTCCCGAAAAGTTCCTCAGCAGTGCCAGATTGAGAAGCGAGAAGGCTTGCCAAGCCAGCACCTCCAAAGACGGTTCCGAGAATTGCACCTATGATTGCGCCTATCAGTCCACTGATGACACCGATGACAGCCCCTCGGCCTGGGGTTGTTAAACCTTCAATGCGGCGGTAGAGCCACGCTCCAAATACGCCACTTGTCCACAACCATAGGCACGCCAAACAGTTGCAAAGGTAGAGGACAGGAAGGTTGGAAAGCAAGGCCATCGCTGTTCCTGCGATCCCACTTGTGATTAGAAGCGAGCGAGTATTCATGGGTATATCCTCCTTTGATTTGATATGCTCCTTCGTAATTGCTGGTTGCGGAGGCTTTCGTATGTAATTATGCCATCAGCCTCGCGGTGATGAGGCCGCCCAACGTTCCGCATCAACCTCGCCGCCTTGCCCTGAGCGAAGCGAAAGGGCAGCAGAGCGTGTCGGCTGGAACCCGTTGTTAAGTCTCCTACTGCCTTAGTTCAACACCGACTCAAGGCTTGCCCTGAACTGGTTTTCGTCTTTGTTGTTGTAGAACGGCACGCCAATCAAACGATATTTCTTGTCTTCAAACGTTAGCGGTCTATCGCCGAATTTGGAAGTGATATCTTTCAAAAAAGTCTCTATCCAGCGGTCACGCTCTCTGAGGTGTCTCCTTTCGGCTCAACGAAAAGTTGGTAGATGAGCAACTTGCCGCGTTTCTCGCGAGCGCAAGGGATACGCTTTGTTGGGAAAGTCGTGTTTGAAGCAGTAAAAAAGGCGCGCTAAGGCTTCTGCCTGATAGGGCCACAGTTCGTATTTGGGATTCAGGTTTTGCGCGACGCTAGAAGGGACTTCTTTTTTGAGAAAGCCCATGCAGGCGGGGGAGTCGAGATGTTCGTAGAGGAATTTGTCGGACATGGCGTCACCCTGCCTCCCGCAAGGCGCGCTCCAACAGGTCGTTGACCTGAAGTTCCTTCGCCCATTTCCGCAGGTAGTCAAGGTCGAGTTCGCCGGCGCGGGTTTTCATGACGCCCAAAATATCGCGCCATTGCGTTTCAGACGTTTCGCCGCCCATGCGATACCATTCCAGTTTGGAGAGGATGGCGTCTTCGGGGCTGGCAAACTTGGCGCTGACTTCCGTCTCAAAAGTAAACGTTTGTTTTTGGGCGCGCGCAAGCTGCGATTGCAGGAAAGGACGCGGACGCGGGATAAACACGTCCACTTTGAACATGCTTTCGCGGTGAATGATGTTAAAACTGGTGTTGCGTCGAATAGAGTCGGCCATCATCTCGTCATCCAAATAGAATTCATCCTGCAGCGCAGAAACGAACGGCTGGAGATGTTCGAGCCGCATATCAGCGACGATGTCCGCATCCTGCGTCGTTCTCACCATGCCGTAGAGTGCGCTGGCAAGCGAACCGCCGATGAGATAAGGGACGCCGAGTTTCTCGAGAACACCCGTCACCTTGAGCGTAACTTCCACAGGTTCATTCTGCATCGCTGGATTCTCCGTACACCTTGCGCGCCAATTCTTCCCCCAGCAGCAAACTTGCCAGTTTACGGCGCAGTTCGGCTTCGCTGGCTTGCGGATGTTGCGAACGCAAGCCTGCCAGCGCCAATATACGGGCGGAGGTATTCAACTGCGCCAGCATATTCATCTTGCGCGTGGAACTCGCCTGCCGCCATAACTGGATTTGCAGGGCTTCCATTTTGGGATCGGTGTCGGGAAATAACGCCGTCATGCTCCTTCTCCATAAAACACCCGATTCAACTGCTTATCTTCCTCACTCACCCGGAACAGCGCGTCTTCTATCTCCAACAGATTCAACGGTTGGCTTTACCTGCGTGTGGGCGGGCGTGGATTCTGCTTGGGAGCAGGATTCCGCTGGGGCGTGGATAAAGCTGATAAGCCGCGCAGAATCTCGCCAGTCAGGTGCAAGCGATGTTGGGCGGTGTTATTGTGGAGTTACTTCAAGCCAATCTCAATTACCGCCGCCATATTATACTTTTGCAATCATGTAGCGGAAACTGTTTTTGAGGCGATATCCGCCTGAGTCTGTTTTGAATGGCGCAATGACACTCAAGACTAAATCACGCACCACATCTTCTCCTGTATGTTGAATTGCCCGTATGGCTGGACCCGAAGAAAGCAAACCGCGTAACGCTGTTTTTTCATCAGGATATTCCCATGGACAATCAACAGTCTCAACTAATCCTGGGGTCATTCCCGCTTCTGTAGCGAGGGCTTCCAGCGCCCCATCAGCCGAAAGCGCATAGGGTCCAGGCGCGCCTGGCGGCGGCGGCAACAATGAACCCAATGCCGCGACATAAGCAGCGGATTCATTTTCTTCTTGTTTACCAAAAACAGCGATAACTACCATTCCAGTTCGTGATACACGACTTGCTTCTCGTAACGCATTCACGGGGTTGGCAGCAAACTGAAACGAACTGAAGCCCGCTACTACATCAAAAATTTGATTCGCATAAGGCAATACTTCCATCTCGCCTATTCGGAAATCACCGTCAATCACGCGTTCGCGGGCAATTTCAAGCAGAGACTCCGCTGCGTCAATCCCGCTGACCTGGGCGCCGCGTTTTGCTGCCATTTCGCAAAAGATGCCTGACCCACACCCGATATCAAGCAGGAAAGTTCCTTCGCCGACTGCCGTCTTGTTTAAAACTGCTTCATAAAGTGGAATAGCAACACCTTCCTGTACATCAGCCCAATCTCTGGCTCTCGTTCCCCAAATCTGTCCTTGAATTTTCGCTGTTCCCATGTGCTTCCTCCTGATAACGTTAATATGTTCCTAACTTTTACACGATTGGCGAAGCCGCCTAACGGCACGCGCTTCAGCCGCGCCGCGCAGCCTTGTCCTGAGCGAAGGGGCAGCGGAGCGGCGTCGGCTGGATGCAGTGCTGGGCGGCTACATACACGAAGTGATGATAACCGCCACTGGGCGACTCATCACAGCGCAAGGTAGGTGCCGAGGGCCAGCAAGTCAATCAGAAAGTGACTGACGATGAGATAAGGCAGTAGCCTTGGGCGAACCTTGAGCACCCATCCAAGATAAAGGGCAAATGGCAGGAACATCACTGCCCGCCACACAATGAAACGCCCATCCAGAATCAAAGGCAGAGTCATATGCTGAAGGCTGAGGAACAAGGCTGCCAGGGCCCAGGCCAGCCAGCCATGGCCCAGTTGTCGCTCTAGGCGTGGCATAGCATAGCCAAAATAGGTAGGCAATTCGGCAAACGCAATGGTCACGGGGAAGAGAAGGCCGACGAGGATCGCCCACAGGGGCAGCGCGCGAAACATCATCACGACCGGAACATCTGAGGCACCGAACAGCATCTGGGCCACCAGATTGCCGGGAATAAGGCCAATGGGCGCGGCTAGGATGAAGACGCCAGCGGCGAGTGCCAGGTCTGTCCAGAACGTCTTGCGCTCGAAGCGCAGGAAATCGAGATAACGCCTGCCCTCTGTTCTGAGCGCCCAAACGAGCAGGAAGGTAGAAACTAGATTGGTTACAATCGCACTGAACACCCACCAGCGCGCGGATTCGCTCCAGGCGTCGGGATTGCTGAGGAGTAGAAGTACCACTGCAATCAGGGCTTGGGCAACGGCGAACAATACCAAACGTGAGAACAGTATGAGCCATGGGACGAGTGACTGATATGCGGCCGAGTTCATTCAGGGATGCTCCTGGGAAGTCGCTGTCATACTCGCGATGTGCCACCCAACGGTCGTGCTCAACCGCGCGCGGAGCAAAGCGGAGCGCGTCGGGTACAACACGGGGTTGGACGGCATTTCATATCGAAACCAAGGTGGCGTTGGAGCCAATACATTCAGAGCTAGTCAAACACCACCCAACCATGCCAGCGTTCTAGCAACCTCTCCGACAAACCTGGTACGTTCAGCAAATCCTCCCACGATGCGAAGGGGCCGTTGGCCTCCTGGAATTCGATGATATTCTGTGCCATGGTAGGCCCTATGCCTGGCAACGCTTCGAGTTGGGCTATGTCAGCGCGGTTGATGTGAATCAGTTCCACTTGCTCTGCCTCCGGTTTCTCTGGCACATGAAACTGTCCACCCCCAGAGGCCTGCGCAGTAAGATCAACGTGAGAAAGGTCTGCGTTAAGCGTTGCGCCGCCTGCAGCATGCAATACATCTTCCCAAGTGCTACCAGGGGGCAATTGGACGGTCGTATTCGGTTGAGCGACTGCGCCGGTAACAAAAACGAATAATGGCAATGGTGTGGGAGTGTCAGGAAAGGTTGTCCCGGTGGTTATAGCAACTTGAGACTCAACAGGGAATGTAGCAGTTAGCTCTAACTCCACAATCAATTCCGGGTTGAAGGTTAATTCGAGGTTGATGGTTAATCCCTCCTTTTCAGGGAGATTGAATGTTTTTCCTTGTGCAAAAGCATGATAACCCGATTCGTCAGAATAGGAATACATTACCAAGAAATCCCCTGCTCTTTCAAACGCATTCTCGGAATGTTGTTGCCCTATTTGATCTTTGACCCCCCACGCTATTAAGAGTTTATACCAACCGGGAGTAACATCAGAAAAGTTATACTGCCCTTGGTTGTTGGAATAGGTCGATATAGCTTTCCAATCACAAATATCTGCTTGTGTTTGTTTTTGCGTAAACGCTTTTATAAGTTCTTCTGTACAACTCTGGGATGATTCTTGGCGGGCGGCATTCTCATCTTTATAGGCTACTAAGTAAATGAATGCATTACTCACAGGCTGCCCATCTGATTCAACAATTTTTCCCGAAATAGTACCCGCTGGCACCCCACAGGCGCTGAGCAACGAGAAGATCAATACCATTAAGGCCTGTGCCAACTTGCAGCTGATTCGCTGATTCATCTGTGCTCTCCTTTTGCCTCATCGCTCGCTTTCCAAGGTTGGTGGACGGATTATCAAGCCAGTTTAGGGTTAAGTTACTCGCCGAAAGCGGAGGAGTGAAAAAGATGAACATTTCCTGCTCGCAAGCCCTTCCTTCTCCGCCATCTCCGGGGCAGTTCATTCATTTCACGGTAGCCGCCCAACGGCCTCGCGATGAGCTGCCGGGCCAGCTCTTGGAACCTATCTTAGACCCGTTTTGCCGCAGCTGGCCAGGTCGGCTCCAACAAGTTGGTCGGCGGCATCAAGGGGCAATATCAGATGAGGCTCGACCACCCAAGGGCTACGAGGATCGTACGGATGACTGCAACTATAGGTGGATATGGCAGGTCGAATCCCCACCAGTAGACGGCACCAGGAGCTAGTAGAATGAGGGCGAGCACGCCTCCAGCCCTATGGCCACCCCAAAGGAGCCATCCTGCAAGGGCCTCAAGTAGGCAGACCAGGAGGAATCCGACGAGAAGAAGGATCGTGGTCGGAAGGCCGTAGCGCTCGAAAGGGCCGCCTCCGTAAGCGGGAAAGCCAAGTACAAGCGGGATACCGCGGCCACTTGAGAGATTCCTGATTGCCATGAGGCAAGGCACGCCAAGGCCGAGAGCCAAGATCCAGGAGAGGATGGCAGCCACTCGGAGCGATGCTGGAACATTCATATCGCTACCTCCAACTTAGATCGGTTCTGCACCCTGTTATCGAACGGCAGGAATCTAGCAGCGCCCAACGGCAGGTTTTAGCGGCAGCGGCGGGACGGGCAAGACTCCCTCGCCTACACTCAACTCCGCAGCCTCACGGCGCATACCAGGAGCGGCGAAGCCGCTGTCCGCTGCAAACGGTGTTGGCACGCTTTTGACCTTAAGACTCGCCTGCCAATTTAAGGATACGCTCCTTGATTTCAGCAGAAATCCACATACCAGAATCGCTCAATTTCGATACATACGGCTCGACTTTCTCAATAATGCCGTGAGATCTTGCTTCCAATAGAACCTTCAACGTCCCCCAAACTTGCAAGCCTGCTACCTGTGCGGTTCGACGGGCAAGCATGTCGTCAAGCAGAACAACTCTATCTGGATTTTCCAGCGCCAAAGCCATTGCCGCAATTTCGCCCACGCCCAAATCCAAAGCAAGCCATTCCGACGGGGCAGATTTTGGATTGACAACATTCAGCCACGAATAGTCATCGGGATTGGGGACATCGTAACCCTTGTTTCTTCCTGCGTGCAATTCATTTTTGACGGCTTCAGGCGTCCAAACTTCATCGAATAATCGGGGAAGCCACTCAATACCGCCAATGCGATATAGATAAAGAAGCGGCGAAATATTGCTGACGGCTTTAAGCATGGGCGCGTTCTAAATCGTCAAGTTCTGCGGCGAAGGGAAAAACCTTATAGCGATTCAAACTGAGCAAAAACTCAACTCTGGACATTCCCGCAAGTTCGGATGCACGCCCAGAGGAAAGTCTGCCCAATTCATACAACTTGACAGCCGCCAACATGCGGATTTCACGCCCAAAAGACTCGGCGTCCGTCTTTTCGGCAAGAAGTATCTTATCTGGTATCTCAATCGTAATTTGCTGGAGAGTCATATTTACTCCTTCTGTCCACCGCTAATTTTACCTGTTTCAACATCAATTCTTATGACGACTTTCTTTTGCAGGGGCGTGCCAACGGTCGGGTTCAGCCGCTGGTGGGCGGGACGAGATAAAACTCCAAGAGCAGGAAAAACCCGAAGCCAGAAAAATGCCTGTAAGTCGGGACGAATCCCACCAGGTTATGTTTGTCAATCGAAAAGTGACCCACTTGATAACCGAAAAGTGTACCACCTTGGCCTTTTAGAAGGCAACGCGATCACCGAAAAACGACCCTTTTGATAAACGAAAAGTGACCCACCCGAGGGCGGTCTTGACCACCCTCGGGGTCTGACGAGGTAGACATCTCCGCCTGAGAGAGCGATTGGCGTTGCAGGCTTTGGCGGAAGCGGTAACTCTCACCGGCGAACTCCAGGATGTGGCAGTGGTGCGTCAGGCGGTCGAGCAAGGCGCTGGTGAGACGCGCGTCTCCAAAGACTTCGGTCCAATCGGCAAAGGCCAGGTTGGAGGTGATGGCCAGCGAGCCGCGCAGGTACTTCTGGCTGATGAAGGCAAAGAGCATCTGAGCGCCGCGCTGGCTGAAGGGGACGAAGCCGACTTCGTCCAGGACGATCAGATCCTGTTTCATGAGCCAGTTTTCTAACTTCGTCAGGCGATGAGCGTCTTGAGCTTCGAGCAGGTCGTTGATCAACCCGGCGGCGGTGAAGAAGCGCACCCGCTGGCCCATTTCACAGGCGGCCAGGCCCAGAGCGATAGCGATGTGAGTTTTTCCAGTGCCGATAGCCCCAATTAAGGCCACGTTCTCCTTGCGAGCAAGATACTCGCCGCGCACCAACTCCAGCACTTTGCCGGGGTTGAGGCTGGGGATGGCCGAGAAATCGAACTCGTCCAGGGTGCGCAAGACCGGGAAACGCGCTTCCTGGACACGCCGCTTGCGGCGGTTGACATCCCGTTGGTCCAGCTCATGCTCCAGGAGCGCCAGCAGGTATTCTTCGTAAGGCTGGCGGCTTTGACTGGCCTCCTGAGCGAACTTGCGGTAGTTGGCCGCCACAGTAGGCAGGCGCAGCTGGCGCAGCAGGATGGGAAGGCGGACATCCAGGCTCATTTCTCACCCCCTCTCGCTGTGCTCGAGACCTTGCCTTTAGCGCTCAGCAGGCGGTCAAACTGGCTCAGGGCGGGCCAGGCCACCTGGATGCTCCCTAGATAGCCAGCCTGAGCCAGGTCGAGTGGTTCGGAAGGAGAGATGGGTTCAGCCAGGCGCAGGACGAGCTGCTTGACCCCATCAGCGGTGTAACAGTGACCCGCCAGGGCTTGCTCCAGGGCCTGGGCGATCAGGGTTTCGGAGTGGTCTTCATGCAGACGCAGGATGCGCACGAATTCCTTGGTGGCCTGGTTATTCGGCAGACGTTCCTGCAAGGCTGCCAGGTAGCGGTCGTAGATCTCCGGCCAATGCCGCCGCCATTCCTGGATCGGCTTGGCTTGCTCCCAGGCGCCCGGGCGGGTTTCCAGCACACGCAGATAGTGCAGCGGGTTGAGGATGTCCTGCTCGCGTCCATAGCAGCGCGAATGTGTCGCCAACACCTTCTGACCATTGGTGATCTCGATGCGCTCGACAAAAGCTCGCAGCCAGAGCGCTTCGTGGGCGTGTTCGGCGGGCACTGAATAGCGATTGGTCTGGAAGCTCACCAGGCCAAACCCATTCGGCTGCACCGGGTGCAGGCTGCAGCACGGGTAAGGACGTCCAGGCAGCCTGAGTAGATCGGCTCGTTCCAGTTCAAAGGCTTCCCCGATCGTCAGCTCCATGCCGCGCAGCCGCCGATCCCCTTCCGCCCGGCATTTCTCTAGCAGAAACGCATTCAAGGCTTCCCACGCAGCAAAGGCAGGTGTCGGCACCAGCCAGTTGCGCCGCGCATACCCGACCAACCCTTCCACCAATCCTTTTTCATGCGCCTGGGCTGGATTGCAGAAACGGCTCTCAAACAGGTAGTGGCTGCGAAAAGCCACGAAAGCTGTTTGCTCTTCGCGGTTATTACCTTCCAGAATGCGTTTCACCGCCGCTTTCAGGTTGTCGTACACCAGCACGCGCGGCACGCCACCCAGAAAGGTGAACGCCCGCTCGTGCCCTTCCAGAAAGGCTTCCTGGGCTTGGGTAGGCAGGGCGCTAACAAAGGGCAGCTTCGAGTAGCCCAGCCGCAGGCAGAAAAGCTGGGCGGTGACCAGTTCGCCCGCCAGGATCACCTGTGCCTCGCCGAAATCTACTTGGGCGATCTGTCCCGGCTCGTACTCCAGTGGGACGAAGACCTGGGTACGCATCCCTTTGCGCCGCTGCCCTACATACCTGCGCACGCTGGACTCGGCCCCCGCAAAACCATATTCCTGTACCAGGCGCTCGTGGATGCGCTTGGCGGTGTGGCGCTGCTTGGGCGGTTTGTTCCGGTCTTCTTGCAGCCAATGGTCGATCACGGCTTTGACGGCCTCCAGCACCGGGCTGGGGCGGGGCGCTCCCTGGCGGTAGCGAGGCTCTTCTCCGCCCTCCAACGCTTTGCGAATGGTGCTGCGATGGTAACCCAGTTCGCGTTGGATCTGGCGAATGCTCTTGCCTTGGATGTAGTGCGCCCGACGGACTTGTTCTTTCTCGTTCACGGTAATCATCTCCTTTCTCCCAATAAATTGAAGTCGGATACCAATCCCTTCAATATACTGGGAATCGGGTAGATGGGTCACTTTTCGATGATCACCATGGTGATCAAATGGTACACTTTTATATTATCAAATATAATGTCAGGAACGGGATTCACTACAATCACCCTGGCGGATCCGTAACGGTCACCGTGCATCGTGAGACAAACGGCGTGGCAATACGCGTTAAAGACACGGGGATAGGAATCGCTCCCGAAGAAAAGTCCCACATCTTTGAACGTTTCTATCGCATTGATCAGTCGCGTGCTTGGCATGGCGGCGGTTCCAGCTTGGGCCTGTCCATAGCGGCGCACATCGTTCAGTTACATAGCGGTCGTATTCAGGTGGAAAGCACGCCTGGAGCCGGAAGCACCTTCGCCATATGGTTGCCTGACAGAGGAGGAGGGTTCCGGGATTCGAACTTAACAGAGATTTAACACCAGGTATGCTATCCTGAAATTGGTTGAGCAGACGAACCAACCAATTTCAGGAGGTGAACGATGTGGAAGAAAGTGTTCATCGCAATCAGTGTCCCGCTCTTCGCGGGTGGCCTGGTGGGGGTTGTAGGGATGAGCCCGAGGGCCACACAGGCCAGTAGTACCGAGGGGGGCTGTCCTCCGGGTTATGTACATTTTGTCGCACTTGAACCTATCCAACCAGGCGAGCAAGGTTCGAAAGTCGTAGACCAGGGTTGCCAGCCAGCCGATGAGGTTGAAGAGATAGAGTTGAAACCGATTCAACCGGGGGACGAAGGCTGGAGCGTAGAGCCAGAACCGGTTGCCCAGGGCGAGGCGGTCAACGGCATCGTTCGCGGTCCCAGTGATGAGACAGGCTATCGCTGTGTCGTTTTGTTGGAACCTGTTCAGCCAGGAGAGCAGTTCTCCAAAGCCTCAGAGCCTGTCTGTTTCGATGGTCCCATTGACACGGTCAGTGGTGTCTCGCTCGACTCCAGTTACCTGATCGCCAAGTTCTATGACAGGACCAATTACATTACTCTCTTGGTTGAATATTATGGTTCCTCTGCCTGTTCCCCGACGATTAGTTATGGCGTACCCGACCTTCCGGACAACCTCGATAACCGGTTCGCGTCTGGACGTGCATACTCCAATTGCGACCACATCTACGTTTACGACTTCAATGACTACGGCGGGCCGTCGTATTCCTGCGGGGCAAATTGTCCAAGTTTCTATGCGCTGAACGACGAGGTAAGCTCTTGGAGAACCACAGACTGATAAACTAGCAGACAAGAGCACGTAATACACACATTCGATTCGGCTGCTCAACTATTGAGCCTGTGAGCAGGACTCACAGGCTTTGTTGCTGTTGTATACAAGCACCTTTGTTGAAGTAGACGCCCAACCACTCGCTCCAGCCGACTGCTCCCTCGGCTCGCTTCGCCGCCTCGGCCGCATCGGCTTCGCTCGATGCCGTTGGGCGGTCCTATGCAAAAGATAGGCGACTAAAAAGTAGAAAATAGGGTCTTGAAAATTATACGGCATAGCCGTATAATGCCATTCAAGGAATTCATCGAAGCCACCGCCTTTACCAAGTATGTGTACGATTACCTGTCGGAAGATGAATATCAAGGCTTGCAAAATTATCTGCTCCAATATCCTGAAGCGGGTAAGGGTGTCCATGGTTCGGGCGGCGTCCGAAAATTCCGCTGGAGAATACCCGGCAAAGGTAAAAGCGGCGGCGTGCGAGTAATTTACTACTTAAATATGCTCTGTTGCAAAGATCGGATAAACCGAGACACACTTACCGATGGATATTGTAGACCAATCCCTTGACAATCGGCTCTCGCCGCTGCAGGCTGCGCTTCCGAGAGCGAATGGTGTCCCCAAACTTGCGTTTGATCACCGAGTTCACCGTTTCCGTCTTCCAGCGCTGCCCAAACAAACCATCCAGGCGCGCCTGCGAAACCAGATCGGCGCGCGCCTTGCGCTCTGGATCGAGCAGATTACCACCCCCTCTAACAGGAGGTACCAGGTCGTCGTCACGCACAGATTGACCATCAAAACCCGAGTCGGCCATCATTACCCAGGCTTTGCGTCTCCCCCTCCGATGCCCATACCGGTGAGCAGTGCGCCGCAACCCAGGCAGATAAGTCACATCGCTGCCCGGTCCCCAGCTCGAACGCCAGGCCAGGATGAACTGCGACATTGTACCCACCGCATACACCCCTTTCGCCCAGCGTTGGTAGAGACGCCCCGTGCGGGTCTGATAGTACAGGCTGGCTTGACCCGGCGAAAAGCCAGTACTGTCGGAAGCTACCCCTTCTTCATCCACCCCATTTTCATCCAAAAGCTGGTTCTTCATCTTCTCAAAGTCCAACTGGCGCAGCTTCTTGAAGGTGCGCTGCAAGGTGGTGTGGTCAGGGATCCTGGGCAGTTCCAACGCCTGGCAGACCTGGTCAGTGGCCAGCAGCCATTCTTCCATGTCT
>Ga0209172_10006583_pt1 | contig 12755 bp, 14 predicted proteins | sample LarsenN4metaG_FD_184113 | JGI IMG/M metagenome (GOLD analysis project Ga0209172, IMG submission 184113) | Hot spring sediment bacterial and archeal communities from British Columbia, Canada, to study Microbial Dark Matter (Phase II) - Larsen... ... | reverse complement strand
AGCTTCTTGAACAGGTTGCCGCGCGCGATCAGGATGTACATGCCCCCGACCATCAGCGCGATCGTCGCCCAGTAGCTGAAGTGCGAGGCCGCCGCGCTCACGAGCCCGCCTCGCGCCCGCGCGCGGCGAACATGTAGAAGAGCTTGAGCATCGTGCCGGCCACCGTCGCGCCCACGCCCGCCTCGACCCAGAAAATGCCGCGGTGCTGGCCGGCGACCGGATCGGCCGCCAGCACGAAGTAGTCGAGGTAGTTCCCGCCGAGCGCAAGGCCGGCGATCCCCACCGCGCAGTACAGAAAGACGCCCGCGGCGAGCATCGCCTCGGCGAGGCGCTCGGGCACCAGCCGCTGCGCGGCCGCAAGACCGTAGATGAGCGCGTAGAACACGACCGCCGCGGCGGCGATCACGCCCGCCTGAAAGCCCCCGCCCGGGCCGTAGTCGCCGTGAAACTGCACGTAGAGCGCGAACATCAGCATGAACGGGATGAGAAGCTTGGCGAGCACGCGCAGCACCAGATCGTTCCTCACGGCGCGTCCTCCCTGCGCCGCCGGCGCCGGAGCAGCGCGATCACCCCCGCGCCGGCGGTGAACACGACGATCGTCTCGCCGAGCGTGTCGTAGCCGCGGTAGCTCGCGAGCACCGCGGTGACGACGTTCGGAACGCCGGTCTCGCGCGGACCGTCGTTCAGATAGCGGGGCACGACGTGGGTGTGGATCGGCGCCTCCGGATCGGAGAACGCCGGCAGCCCGAGCGTGCCGTACACGAGCATGCCGCCGACGCCGGCGGCGAGCGCGAGCGGCAGCCAGGGCCGGCGCAGGGGCCTTGCTTCGGCGCCGCCGATCAGATGCAGGGCGCCGAGCAGCAGCACGGTGGAGACCCCCGCGCCGACGGCGGCCTCGGTCATCGCGACGTCCACCGCGTCGAGCGCCACCAGCACCGTCGCCATCAGGAAGCTGTAGGCGGCGGCGAGCACCACCGCCGCGAACAGGTTGCGCTGCAGCGCGATCGCGCCCACCGCGAGCACCATGGCGACGAGGAGCACGTTGATGATCAGCGCTTCCACGCCGATTCCCCGCAGGCAAGGCGCGGCGCGAGGCCGCGCGCGAGCGCCGCCCGGGCGAGCGCGTGCGCCGCGGCCGGGCCGGTGAAGAACAGGAGCAGCGCGATCACCGCGAGCTTCGCCGCCGCGAGCGTCCAGCCGGCCTGAAGCGCGAGCCCGAGCAGGACGAACATCGCGCCGGTCGAGTCGCACAGGCTCGCGGCGTGCAGGCGGGTGTAGAACTCGGGCATTCGCAGCAGTCCGACGCCGCCCACCAGGCAGAAGAGAGCGCCGGCGGCGAGCAGCAGCGCGCTCGCGAGATCCAGTAGCGCGCTCACCGCGGCGACTCCTCGCCCGGGTCGCCGAGATCGCCGCGGCTGAAGAACTTGAGCACGGCCACGGTGCCGACGATGTTGAGCAGGCCGTACACGATCGCCAGATCGAGGAAGTCCGGCCGGCCGCGGAGAAAGCCGATCGCGGCAAGGAGCAGCACCGAGACGGTGCCGAGCGTGTTCGCCGCAAGCAGCCGGTCGAACACCGTCGGCCCGAGCACCGCGCGCGCGAGCAGCAGCGCGAGGGTGGCGAGCAGCGCGGCGACCGTCGCGGCGAGCATCAGCGCCCCCCTTCGAAGCGGCGCACGCGCCGGTCCATCTCGCCGCCGGCGAGCCCCTCGGCGGCCTCGCGCGTGAGCGCGTGCACGAGGAACTCGCCGTGGCGCGCCTCGACCGTGATCGTGCCCGGCGTGAGCGTGATCGAGTTGGCGTGCGTCACCAGGCCGAGGGTGCTCTCCTGCAACGGCCGGAAGCGGACCATCGCCGGGCTCGCCGGCAGCTTCGGATCGAGGATGATGCGCGCGACCCGGAGTCCGGACCTGACGATTTCCATCGCGAGCCACGGCCAGTACGCGAGGGCGGCGGGAACGAGGTGGATCGGATGGCCCTCGCGGTCGGCGACCTCCATCCGGCGCGCGATCGCCGCGACCGCGATCGCGCAGGCGAGACCGGCCGCCAGAAGGAACGGGGTGTAGAGGCCGGACATGAGCAGCCAGAACAGGTAGAGCGTGCCCACGAGCGCTGCCGGTTCCGGACGCGGCATCGGGGATCTCCTTCAGCCTTCCCGGACTCGGCCGCGGGCGCCGACCGCCCCGGGCGGCGCCGGGGCGACGCGTTCGGCGTCGCCGCTGCGCCGCTCCGGGCGCTCTTCCTCGCGTTCGCGGAAATGGGCCCACAGGCCGACGGCGGCGACCACGAGCGGCAGCACCAGCAGAAAAGCGAAGGTGCGGTCCAGTTCCGCGAACCAGGCAAGCCAGAGGGAAACGTCGAACGCTTCGGCGATGGCGGCGGATTCGGTGCGCATGGTCGCGCACCCTAGGCCGCGGTCGCACCCCGCGAAAGCCGGAAAAGCGCTTACGCGCCGGCGCTTACGCCGCTCCCGCTACGGGCTTTCCCGTACTTGCGCGAAGCCGCCGCGGGGACGATGATCGTCCGTCGTATGCGTGCGGCGGCGAAATACCTGCGCGATGCAGCGGTGTTCGCGCCCGGCTATATCGCCCTCGACTGGGCGAGCTACATCGAGCCGGTCGGGCCGTTCAACATCACGCCGTGGAACCCGCAGCCCGCGCTCGCGATCGTCTGGATGCTGCTCGGCGGCCTGCGCTACGCGCCGGCGGTGCTTGTCACGATCAGCGTCGCCGAGTTCGTCGTGCGCGGCGCGCCGGCCGGACCGGCGCTCGCGTTCACCAGCGCGCTCGTGCTCGCCGCCGGCTACGGCGGCATCGCCGCGGCGTTGCGCGCGCTGCTGCCGGCCGACTCGGCCCTGCGCACGGTGCGTCAGCTCACGGTTTTCGTCGCGGTGATCGCCGCCGGCAGCGCCGTCGTCGGCGCGGCGTTCGTCGGACTGCTGCACGCGACGCCGCTGCTTGCGCGCGGCGACTTCGGCGAGCTGTGGCTGCGGTTCTGGATCGGCGACACGGTGGGGATCCTCGTCACCGCGCCTCTGCTTCTGGTCGCCGCCGACGGCGCGCGCCGGCGCGCGCTCGCCGCGCTCGCCCGCCGCCCCGAGACCCTCGCGCAGCTCGCGGTGCTCGGGGCGACGCTCGCGCTGATCTTCGACGATGCGCTGGGCGAGGATCCCGCGCGCCATTTCTACCTGCTTTTCGCGCCGCTCATCTGGATCGCCGCGCGCGGCGGCATGCACGCCGCAGCGGCCGCGGCGGTGATCGTGCAGATCGGCGTCGTCCTCGGCATGAACACCGCGCTGGGCGCGCGGGTGCCGGCGATCGAGTTCCAGGCGCTGGTGGCCGCGTTCACCCTCACCGGTCTGTATCTGGGCATGATGGTCGAGGAGCGCGAGCGCGCCGCCGAGGGCCTGCGCCAGACGCTGCGCCTGGCCGCCGCCGGCGAGATGGCCGGCGCGATCGCGCACGAGGTCAACCAGCCGCTCACCGCCCTCGTCAACTACGGGCAGGCGGCGCGGCGGCTGATCGGCGAGGCGCCGGCCGGCGATCCGCGCCTTGCCGAAGTGATCGCGAAGATGCTCGCGGAGGCGCAGCGCGCCTCCGACGTGGTGCGGCGCCTGCGCGACCTCTTTCGCGAGGGCACGACGCGCCTGGAGCGCGTGCGCATCGAGGAGTTGCTCGAGGCGGCGCGGCGCATCGGCGCGCAGCTCGTCGGCGCGCGGCCGATCGCGCTCGAAGTCTCGGCCGAGCCGGGACTTGCCGCACTCTACGTGGACCGGCTGCAGATCGAGCTGGCGCTGCGCAACCTGCTCGCCAACGCGGTCGAGGCGATCGGCGCGCAGGCCGGGCGGATCACGGTCGCGGCGCGCCGCCACGGCATCGGCGAGGTGCGCTTCGTCGTCGCCGACAGCGGTCCGGGCATTGCACCGGGGGCCGGCGAGCGCCTGTTCGAGCCGTTCCGTTCGGCCAAGCCGACCGGCATGGGCCTGGGCCTCGCGATCAGCCGCGCGATCGCCGAGGCGCACGGAGGCGCGCTCGATGCGCTCGCCGCAGGGCACGGCGAGTTCCACCTGACGCTGCCGTGCGTGAGCGGCGAGGACTGAGACGTGAACGGCTCGCCCGTCTCGAGCGCCGCGCCGACGGTGTACGTCATCGAGGACGACGCCCCGGTGCGCGACTCGATCGCGCTGATGCTCGGGCTCGCGGGCTACCGCACCGCGCTGTTCGCCGACGCCGAATCGTTCCTCGCCGCCTGGCGCGCGGACCTCTCGGGCTGCGTGGTGACCGACCTGCGCCTGCCGGGGCTCTCCGGGGTCGAGCTGCAGGCCGAGCTGCGCGCGCGCGGCAGCCGGCTGCCGTTCGTCATCATCACCGCGCACGGCGATGTCGCCACCGCGCGGCGCGCGTTCCTCGCCGAGGCGGTGGACTTCATCGAAAAGCCTTTCGGCGAAGCGCAGCTGCGCGCGGCGATCGAGACGGCGCTCGCGCGCGAGACCGAGCGGCTGCGGCGCGACGCGGCGCGCCGCGCCGACGCCGCGCGCCTTGCCGCGCTCACCCCGCGCGAGCGCGAGGTGCTGGAAAAGGCGGCGCTCGGGCTGCACGCGAAGGAGATCGCGCGGGCCCTCGGCATCAGTCCGCGCACGGTGGAGGTGCACAAGACGCGCATCATGGCGAAACTCGGCGTGCGCAACGTCGCCGAGCTGGTGCGTTTCGCGCTCGCGACCGGAAGCGACGCCGATCGCGGCTAGAATCCGCGGGCATGCGCCACGTCCTCGCGCTCGACCAGGGCACGACCAGCTCGCGCGCGATCATTTTCGACGAGACCGGGCAGCCGGTGGCGAGCGCGCAGCGCGAGTTCCGCCAGTGGTACCCCGAGCCCGGCTGGGTCGAGCACGATCCGGAGGACCTGTGGCGCAGCGCGCGCGACTGCGCGCGCGAGGCGCTCAGGCACTCGGGGCTCGCCGCGAGCGACCTCGTCGCCTGCGGCATCACCAACCAGCGCGAGACGACGCTGCTCTGGGACCGCCAGAGCGGCGAGCCGCTCGCGCGCGCGATCGTCTGGCAGGACCGGCGCACCGCGCCGATGTGCGAGGAACTGAAGAGCATCGGCGCCGAAAGCCTGGTGCGCGAGCGCACGGGGCTGGTGCTCGACCCCTATTTCTCGGCGACCAAGCTCGCGTGGCTGCTCGACCACATCCCCGGGGCGCGGGCGCGCGCCGAGCGCGGCGAGCTCGCCTTCGGCACGGTGGACACGTGGCTGGTGTGGAAGCTCTCGGGCACGCGCACGCACGTCACCGACGCATCCAACGCCTCGCGCACGCTGCTCTTCAACATCCATACCGGCGACTGGGACCCGGAACTGCTGCAGCTCTTCGACGTGCCGCGTGCGATCCTGCCCGACGTCTATCCCTCCTCGCACGCCTTCGGCATGCTCGCGCCGTCGGTGCTGGGCGAGGCCGTGCCGATCACCGGCATCGCCGGCGACCAGCAGGCGGCGCTGTTCGGCCAGGGCTGCCACCGCCACGGCATGGCGAAGAACACCTACGGCACCGGCTGTTTTCTTCTCCTTCATACCGGCAGCCGCGCGGTGCGCTCGGAGAACGGGCTGCTCACCACCGCCGCCGCGCAGGTGGGGCGCGCGCTCGATGCGCGCGACGTGCCGCGGCAGTACGCGCTGGAGGGCAGCGTCTTCATCGCCGGCGCGGTGGTGCAATGGCTGCGCGACGGGCTGAAGTTCTTCTCCTCCTCGGCCGAGATCGAGGCGCTCGCGGGCGAGGTGCTCGACAATGCCGGCGTGTATCTGGTGCCGGCGTTCGCCGGGCTGGGCGCACCGCACTGGGATCCGCGCGCGCGCGGCGTGATCGTCGGGCTCACGCGCGGCACGACCCGGGCGCACATCGCGCGCGCGGCGCTCGAAGCCATCGCCTATCAGAGCGCCGATCTGCTCGAGGCGATGCAAAAGGACGCGGGCGAGGCGCTCGGCGAGCTGCGCGTGGACGGCGGTGCGGCCGCGAACAACATGCTGATGCAGTTCCAGGCCGACATCCTCGGCGTGCCGGTGGTGCGCCCGAAGGTGCTGGAGACCACCGCGCTCGGAGCGGCCTATCTCGCGGGCCTGGCGGTGGACGTCTGGACCTCGCCCGAGGAAATCGCCTCGCACTGGCGCATGGACCGGCGCTTCGAGCCGCGCATGTCGCGCGACGAGGCGCAGCACCTGCTTTCGCGCTGGCGCGCCGCGGTCGAGCGCGCCCGCGGCTGGGCGCAGTAGCCGGCTGAACGCGACGCTACGGCGCCGGCGCGAACAGCGCCTGCGGTTCGTCCATGCCCTTGAGGGCGTGGCGGCCGAGCGGACGAAAGCGCCCCGCGGCGGCGCGCGCGAACTCGGCCGACACGACGATCGGCTCGGCGAGATCCTTGCAGAGCGCCTCCAGGCGCGCGGCGTAGTTCGCCGCCTCGCCGATGACGGTGAACTCCAGGCGCGAGGGCGTGCCGATGTTGCCGTAGGTGACCTCGCCGACGTGCAGCCCGATGCCGAAGCCGATCTCGGGGCGGCCGGCGGCGCGGCGGGCGTCGTTCAGCGCCGCGACCGCGCGCGCCGCCTCGCGCGCCGCCGCGAGCGCGCGGGCGCAGGCCGCGCCGGTCGGCGCCGCGCCATCGCCGGCGATCGGAAAGATGGCGAGCGCGGCATCGCCGATGAAGCGCAGCACGTGCCCGCCGTTCGCGAGCACCGCGCCCGCCATGCAGTCGAAGTATTCGTTGAGCGTGGCGAGGAACTCGCGCCGGTCGCTCGCGCGCGCAAGCCGCGTGGACTCACGCAGGTCGCAGAACCAGATGACGGCGCGGATGTCCTCGCCGTCGCCGCGACGGATGGTGCCGTTCAGAACGCGCTCGCCGGCGTGCCGCCCGAGGTAGGTGTCCAGCAGGTCCGCCGCGGTGCGGCGCATCGCGTGCGCCTCGTACAGGCGTCCGAGCACCCCGGCGATCTCGTACACATGGCCGAGGTCCGCGGTCGAGAAGCCCCCGGGCCGATCGGAGGCGAGCGAGAGCACGTTGATCGTGCCGTCGGAAAACGGCATCGGCATCGCCACGTAGTCGGTCGCGCCTTCGGCGTGCAGCTCGCCGAGGATGCCGAAGTCGAGCAGCGGCGCGGGCCCTTCCAGCCGCCGCCGGATGCCGCCGGCGCCCTCGAAGATCGCGCGCACCGGGCTGTTCAGGTACTCGGGCGACTCGAGCACGCTGTGCGGGGCGCGGAATTCCTCCACCGCCCAGGTCTTTCGCCACCAGCGGTAGGAGGTGCCCACCACCTCCGGATGGAGCGTGCGCAGCAGCACGGTCATTCGCCACAGCGCGATGCCGGCGGCCGCCATGCGCGCGGCGAGCGCGCCGGTGAGGTCGCGCGCCGAACCGTAGCCCGGCGCCTCGTGCAGCAGCCAGCCGAGGAGCGGATTCGCGTAGCCGGCGTCGGCGGCCGGGTCGTGCGGCGGCACCGGCGCGCCGCCGTCGCGCAGCGCGTCCAGCCGCTCGGCGTGGAACGCGATGTGGCCGCGGATCGGCTCGGCCTCGGCGAGCGGCGCCTCGTAGCTCCAGGCGATGTTTTCCTCGCGCCGGCCCGGCAGTTCGGCCGTCCAGTACGAGGCGTTGCCGCGCAGCGGGCAGTACGTGCGGTGCGCGCTTGGCACGAGCAGATCCATGCGCACGTCCTCGCGCGGGAAGTAGAACACCGGCGGCAGCCGCGTCTCGCGCAGCACCACCGTGCGCGTGCTGTCGGCGATCACCGTGCCCGCGAGCACCGCCTCGACGCGACGCGAATGCCGCTCGAAAGTGAAGCGGTAGTCCATTTCGCCCGGGCCGGATCCGGCGCCGCTAGCCCCAGACGCGCCGCGCGAAGCCGGGGTAGTTCTCGGCGATGAGCGCCGCCACCGGCCCGCGCAGCAGCGCCAGCTCCGCCGCCGTCGGCTCGGGGGTCACCGGCACCGCCCCCGGCTCGTCGTAGTCGAACCCGGTGTGCTCGCGCACCTCCCCGGCGCTGTGGCCCGGATGCACGCTCTGCAGCCGGAAGCGGCGCCGCGCCGCGTCCCAGGAAAAAAGCGCGCGCCCGGTGACGAGCGCCTGCGGCCCGCCGCGGCGCGCGATCCCCGGCGGGCTCCAGCCGGGCGCCGAGACGAACTCGACGCGCGGCACGAGCACCCGCCGCGTGTGCTCCTCGCGAAACAGGATCGTGCGCTTTGCCGCGAAGTACATGAACGCCGAGCCGAACGAGCCCGGAAAGCGCCGGCCGCCCGCCTCGACCAGGTTGATGTTCGCCTCGCCGTCAATCTGCGCGCCGCCAAGGAAAAACACGTCAATGCGCCCCTGCCCGGCGAGATCGAAAAGCTCCCGCGATCCCTCGGTGAACGGATTGCCGCGGCGCCGGTGCAGCAGCGACACGCGCGGGCGCGCACCGTCGCGCGCGCGCGCGAGCAGGCATCCCGCGGCCGGGATCGGGGATGCGGCGCCGATCGCGGCGTGCGCCGCGCCCTGCACCATCCGCGCGATCGCGCAGGCGAGAAGCTCCTCGGGCGCGTAGCTCACGCGGGAACCGCGTTCAGCACGAACTCGTCGAGATAGCGGGCGAAACCCTCCGCGGTGCGCGCGGCCTGCGCGTAGCGCGCAAGGTGCGCGTCGTCCATCGCGTAGCAGCCGGGCACGCCGAGCGGCCAGGCGCCGCGCGGCGCGGGTGCGACCGCGGTGACGTACACCGACGAGATCACGCCCGGGGCGAGCAGCTCGTCCTCCAGCATGTCGCCCTCGCGCCGCTCCTCGAACGTGACGTAGCAGGCGCGCGAGGCGTGCGCGATCGTCGCCAGTTCCCTTCGCCGTCCGACCCAGACGTTGCCGGCGGCATCGGCCCAGCGCGCATGAAAAAGCCCCGCGTCCGGCACGATCGCGCGCGCAACGACGATCCGCTCCGCGCCGAAGGGATCCGCGATCACCGTCCAGTCCGCGCGCCGCGCTAGGAGGTCCGAGCCGATCACGCCCGCCAGCGGCATGAACGGCACGCCCTTCTCGGCGGCCTGAAGCGCCGAGTGCACCATCGGACAGGTGCTGTCGCGCATGCGCACGAGGCCCTTTTCCACCGCCTCGGCAAAGCGCGGCGCGGGGCCCGCTTCGCCCAGCGACACCGCGCTCGATTCGATCTCGGCGACGCAGCCCGCGCCGACGAGCAGATCGGCGGCAAACCCGAGCACCGGCACGCCCAGCAGGCGCAGGCCGCGCGCGCGGCGCCGGATGAGCGCGCGCACCACCGCCATCGCCGCGAGCGAGTAGTCGGGCGCGAGCGCGACGAGCGCGCCGTCGGGAATCGCCGCGGCGATCGCCTCCGCGTCGGCGAGAAACCGGGTCTCGTTCGCCGGCAGCGCGTGCATCAGCCGCTGTGCGGAAAGCCGGCGGCGTCGTTGAGCGCGGCGATCGTCTCCGGCACCTTCGCCGCGAGTTCCGCCGCCGAGCGCGTCTGTTCCTTGCCGCAGGACGGACACTTGTACAGGGGCGTCGCGATCTCGGCCTTGAAGGCCGGCACCCCCTCGAAGGCCATCTCCAGCGTGAAGGCGCCGTCGCGCTCGGGCCTGGCCGGAAGCTGCGCGCCGCAGGCGCAGTGGTATTTCTTGAAGAGCATGCCCTTCGCCTCGCCGCCGGGCACCTCGGCGGCGACCCGCTCGCGCAGCGTGCGCAGCAGCCAGACCATGAAATCGCGGTGCACCGGCGCCGCGTGCCCCTTGACGCACTTGAGGAGCGGGAAACCGAGCAGGCTCACCCTGAGCGGCGGCTCGCCCGCCGAGATGCGATCAAGCTGCGCCGGCTCCATCACGTTGCTGCAATGCGTGCAATGCTTCACCTTGTCCGCCATGGCCCTCCTCCTTCGTCTCTATGCGGTTCCTCCCACCGTGAGACCGTCCACGCGCAGGGTCGGCTGCCCGACGCCGACCGGCACGCTCTGGCCGTCCTTGCCGCAGGTGCCGATGCCCGGATCGAGAGCGAGATCGTCGCCGATCATCGTCACGCGCGTGAGCACGTCCGGGCCGTTGCCGATGAGCGTGGCGCCCTTGACCGGCCGCGTCACCTTGCCGTCCTCGATCAGGTAGGCCTCGGAGGCCGAGAACACGAACTTGCCGTTGGTGATGTCCACCTGGCCGCCGCCGAAGCTCACCGCGTACACGCCCTTTTTCACGCTCGCGATGATCTCCTGCGGGTCGTGCCGCCCGGCGAGCATGTAGGTGTTGGTCATGCGCGGAAGGACCAGGTGCGCGAACGACTCGCGCCGGCCGTTGCCGGTGAGCGGCATCTTCATCAGCCGCGCGTTGAGACTGTCCTGCATGTAGCCGCGCAGGATCCCGTCCTCGATCAGCACCGTGCACCGCGTCGGATTGCCTTCGTCGTCCACGGTGAGCGAGCCGCGCCGCGCGGGCAGCGTGCCGTCGTCCACCACCGTGACGCCGGGGGCGGCGACGCGCTCGCCCAGCCTCCCGGCGAACGCCGAGCTGCCCTTGCGGTTGAAGTCGCCCTCCAGCCCGTGTCCGACCGCCTCGTGCAGCAGGATCCCCGGCCAGCCCGGACCGAGCACCACCGTCATCGTTCCCGCGGGCGCCGGCACCGCCTCGAGGTTGACGAGCGCCTGCGCGACCGCGCGCCGCGCGTACTCGTCGAGCACGGCGTCGGTGAAGTGGCCGTAATCGGTGCGGCCGCCGCCGCCGGCGACCCCGGTTTCGCGCCGGCCGTTCGCTTCCGCGATGACCTGCAGCGACAGGCGCACGAGCGGTCTGACGTCGGCGGCGAGCACGCCGTCGGAGCGCGCGACGAGCACCACTTCGTACCAGCCCGCGAGGCTCGCCATCACCTGCACGACGCGCGGATCGAGCGCGCGGCACTTGCGTTCCAGGCGCTGCAGAAGCGCGACCTTTTCCTCGGCGGCGAGCGATGCGAGCGGATCGAGCGGCGCGTAGCGCCGGACTGCGCGCTGCCGGCGCGCCACGCGCGTTTTCTTCCCGCCGCCGGAGGCGGCGATCGCACGCGCCGCGCGCGCGGCGTCGCCGAGCGCACGCACACTGATGTCGTCCGAGTACGCGAACGCGGTCTTTTCCCCGGCGATCGCGCGCACGCCCACCCCCTGCTCGATGTTGAAGCTGCCCGACTTGACGATGCCCTCCTCCAGGCTCCAGCTCTCCGAGCGCACGTACTGGAAATACAGATCGGCCCAGTCGAGCCGCCGCGCGGCGAGCGTGCCGAACACCGCCTCCAGCTTTCCGGTTTCCAGCTCGTTGGGCGCGAGCAGGCACTGCTCGGCCGCGGCGAGCGCAACGTCGGTTTTCATGGCTCCATTTTCCTCCGTTTCCGGGCCGGTCTCAGCCACCGGGCGCGCTCGGCCGCGACGGGTCATCGTTCGCCGGCGACGGCGCCTCCGGCGGGCGCACCTGCTCGACCTTCGGGTCGGACCACGTACCGGTGATCCGGTACTCCGAGGCGGCGATCTGTCCCAGCGGATCCTTCAGGATCCTCTGCGCGAGCATCGTCGCCACGCCGGCCGCCGGATTGACCAGACCCACCACGGTCGAGGCCACTCCCTCGACGCGCGGCACCACGCGCACATGCAGGTTCTGCGCCTCCAGGTTGAGATCCACCAGCCCGCTCATGGTCACCTCGGCGGCCGGACCGCGCATGCGGAAATCCTTCGTCGTCATGACGCCGCGCTCGATCGCGAGGCTCGCCGAGATGGTGTCGAACTTGAACCCCTTGGAGAACACGTCGCGGAAGTCGAGCGCGATGCGCCGCGGCAGCATCTGCAGGCTCATCAGGGCGACCAGCTTGCCGATGCCGGGCTCGATCTCGAGAAACTGGCCGTCCTGGACCTCCATCTGCAACTGCCCGCCGAGCGTCGCGTAGTCGAGAAGCACCGGATCCCCTTTCCACTCGAGCCTGCCCTGGAGCCGGCCGCGACCGCCTTTCACCTGGTCCGGATGGCCGAAGCGCTCGAGCAGCCGCCCGAGATCGACGACCTCGAGCGTGAATTCGACCGCCGTGCGCGAGCCGGCGCCGGTGTGCCAGATGCCCGTGCCCGCGAGCGACGAGTCCGGGTTCACCACGGCGAGCTTCTCGACGCGCCAATCGGCGCCCTCCAGGCGCGCGGCGACCTCGACGCGCCCGAGCTTGCGGCCGCGGTGGCTGAAGCTCTCGACGACCACATCCACCGCCGGCAGCGACTTCTGCGCCTCGGCGGGCTTCGCGCCCGGCGAATCCTCGGGCAACGTGAAGTGCTTCAGGCGCGCGATCAGGCGCCCGCCGCCCTCGGCGCGGTAAAGCAGATCCCCGGCCAGCTCGACGCTGGACACGCTCGCCGACCAGCCGTCGGCCTCGGTCGCGCCCTTCATCGTCACTTCGCGCATGCGCTTGCCGAAGGCGTCGAGGATGCCGACGCGCAGATCGAAACTCGTGCCCCCCTCGTCCAGTCCGCCTTGTTCCGCGAGCAGCGGCAGCCAGCGGTCCAGGTCGAGCGCGGGCAGCGCGCCGCGCACCGTGATCCCGCGCCGCTCCGGGATCCGCGTCTCGACGCCGGCGACCGGATTGATCAGCACCAGCGCCCGCTGCGTCTGCAGTGCGCCGCGCGGCCCGGCGACGCGCAGGAATTCCGCCGCGACGATTCGCCCCCCGGGCGGCCCGAGGGCGAGCGAGACGCGCTCGCGATCCTCGCCCGGCGTCACTTCCACCCGTAACGGCAGCGGATCGGCTGCGC
>Ga0209172_10006579_pt1 | contig 12760 bp, 13 predicted proteins | sample LarsenN4metaG_FD_184113 | JGI IMG/M metagenome (GOLD analysis project Ga0209172, IMG submission 184113) | Hot spring sediment bacterial and archeal communities from British Columbia, Canada, to study Microbial Dark Matter (Phase II) - Larsen... ... | reverse complement strand
CAGAGTTATTTGCTCAGGTGCGCTCGCTGGTCAACACCGCCAAACGTCAGGGCATTTCTGCCTTGGATGCCATTTCCCGTGCCCTTACCTCACAGCAGACTGATTGGCTACTGGGTTGAGCAATTACGTAGAGCTAGCTTGGTTAGGTGATGATGACGATCAATAGGAGGTTTAGAGCCTGAACTGTACTACTTTTTGCAGCACACTCTAGAAAATTGGATTAACCGCCGCCTTGGAACTCCTCAAATTGTGAGAGGTGACAGCGCAGGTTAGCGTACTATTGGAAAAGCTCACATTGGGAACTTTAGGAGTACGATTTCAGTGGCTGACCGAAGAAAGCTACCCGACAACTATCCCGAATTTCTACGTCAGCTAAAGGCGCGTATTCAAGCTCGTCAAACGCGAGCAATTTTAGCGGTTAACCAGGAGTTGATTACGCTCTACTGGGAAATCGGCCAGCAAATTGTGGAGCGGCAAGAAAAGGCAGGTTGGGGGGATGCTGTCATTACCCAGCTAGAACGCGATCTAAAGAAGGAAATGCCGGATTTAGAAGGCTTTTCTCGCCGGAACCTTTATCGAATGAGGCTGCTCTATTTGACTTACCGGAAGCAGGGAGAGTTTGTGCCACAGCTTGTGGCACAAATCCCGTGGGGGCATAACATTGTGCTAATGGAAAAAGTCAAAGACCCAGCTGAGCGGGAATGGTATGCCCGACAAAGCCTGGAACAGGGATGGAGCCGTAACATTTTAGTGCATCAAATCGATAGTAACTTGTATGCCAGACAAGTGAGTCAAATTAAAAGCCACAACTTTAAACAGGTTTTACCGAGTCCGCAATCTGAGCTGATTGAACATGCACTTAAAGACCCTTATGTTTTTGACTTTCTAACACTTCAGCAGGGTGCTAAGGAGCGCGATTTACAGAATGGATTATTGGATAAAATTCGTGACTTTTTAGTTGAACTCGGTAATGGCTTCGCCTTTATGGGGAGTGAATATCCTCTTAGAGTAAGCGATCAAGACTTTTATCTTGACTTGTTGTTTTATCATTATCGTCTACGGTGTTTGGTTGTAATTGATTTGAAAATTGGGGAGTTTAAACCAGAAGATGCGGGAAAAATGAATTTCTATTTATCTGCTCTCGATCAAGAAGTGAAGCATCCAGATGATCGTCCGTCTGTTGGTATTATTTTATGTAAGTCAAAAGATAAATTGATTGCAGATTATGCATTGCGAGATTTGAATAAGGCGATTGGAGTTAGTACTTATCAATTGCAAGAGCTACCGTTGGAACTACGCTCTGAGTTACCAACGATTGAGCAATTACAAGAAGTATTAGAGACTGTGGAAGAACCGAGTGAGTCAGATTAATCTGTCTAGAAGGCTTCCAATGCTGGCATTTCAACTCAGAACCATTAACTACAGACTCGCTCATTTAAGTAGCGACTGATCGCAATATCTAGTGGTGGCAATAAGATGCCCCGCTCGCTTGTCAGCGCACTGTATGCAGGGCGAAGTGCAACCCAGTTTAGCTCGTTTGCTGGACGAGCCTGGATGCGAGCGCTGTCTAATCCAGCAAGGATAGTGACTTCACGGGCTAAATCAGCCCAGGAGATCGCCCCCGCATTTGCTAAATGCCAAAGCCCCGATTCACTATCAATCAGCAAGTCTAAAGTTGTATTGACTAGATCCGGTACATACGTGGGTGAAACAATTGCATCTGAGGCTGCTACAAAGTCTTCTCCGGCGGCGATAGTGCGAAGAGCGATCGTCAGAAAATTATAAGAATCCCACGGGCTAAAGAACGCGCTAGTGCGGATAACTAAAGAATTTGGGTGAGCTGCAAGAACCTGTTGCTCGGCGATCGCCTTGCTCTGCCCGTAGACATTTAATGGTGCAACTGCATGGCTTTCTATATAAGGTTCCACGCGATTGCCATCAAACACCAAGTCAGAGGAAAACTTCGCCATAGCGATACCACGCTCGGCACAAGCTTTGGCTAAGATCGTTGCACCTTCTGTGTTAATGCGATGACACAAGTCAGGCTCGCGTTCTGCATCATCAACTCGCACGTACCCAGTCGCATTAATTACGCCCCAGGGGTTTGCTTCGGCTAACATCCGCTTGACTGCTGTTGGATCGGTAATATCCATCTCACTGCGAGAAAGTAGGTAATAAGGAATGCCTCTTATCTCGCAGAAGCGTGCAAATGCCTGCCCTAACGTACCTGTGGCTCCTGTAATAAGCAACGGAGGTGTGGAAAGGCTAGAAGCATTTGTTGTGGATTTAACCCGCCTCATTTGGGGCGATCGCGCAACATTCTCTGGTGTTACATCAATGTAGCCGCCCTGTTCTTTTGAGTAGCTAACAGGTGGATAAAGTAACCGTTGTGAACGCTGCCACCAGCCAGGTAACTCTAATAATGGATGGGTGTACTCTAAGTCGGCAGCGAAAGCCTGTACCATCTTTGCAATCGCAGTTGGACGAGGGATTGGCGATCGAACGTCAAACACACCGGGTTCATAGAATCCGTCGAAGCGAGTGACCAGACTATTCCAGTCGTAGGTGCCGAGCAATGACCAAACCGTAACGGCACGAAAATCGACACCATCTTTACGCAGTAAGTGAGCGACATCCCAAATTTCTTGGAGCCAGCGCAGTTGCTCTTCCCGTGTACAACCTAAATGAGCCTCAGTGATTGCAATCGGTAGCTGATAACGCCTCCATACTTCCTTAAGGAGAGTGACATGATCGTAAATACCTTCAGCACAAACCCAAACTGCTTCTACATCCGCATATTGATGTCTACCATTACCCCCGTATGTATGGGTAGGATAGCGGTCTAACCGTTCGTCAATGAAGCGATCGCCACAGACGTAACGATTGATCCCAATTATGTCGGGTGGACAAGGATTGTCTTGAAACCACAGCAAATCGTCTGCTGCAACCCCTATGCTACATAGGTAGCCCCATAGTGGATGCGAAGCATTGACACGCCCACAGAGTAAATCCAGGGAAAGCCAACGACGTTCGTTTTCAAACTCGGCCTGGTATGCCAAGAGTGGAGTGCTGAAGACTTTACCTAAATCCTCAGTTTGCACCAGTTGAGCCTGGGGATTTACCTGCCGAATGGCTTGCATTGAAAGAACAGTTGCACGACATTGATAGATCAGTGCCTTAGCAAACATTAAGGCATCCCTCGTATGAGGATACCAATGACCATACAAACCGCTAAATCGGGCTGTCGTCAGTGGTTCGTTGACGGGGGTATAGTCGCATACCCAGGGGTATCGTTGAGCGACAACGCGGGCGTATTCGGCTAACTTTTCTGGAAAGGCCGGATCAATCAAACTGGTGTCTTGAGGGCCGCTGCCGTGATGCACCAAACCAACGATCGCATGAATGCCCAAATCCTTCAAGCGGGTTAAACGCTGATCAGCCCAAGCCCAATCTGCTTGTGCTAACCCATTGGGGGCAACCCGTTCCCAGAGAATAGGGTAGCGGAGGGCTTGTATATTTAAGGCAGCAAAGCGATCGATGTCATCAATTCGAGTTGCATGGCCATTTCGCTCTAACTGATCAAAGTAGCGATCGCCCACTCGATTGACGGTACATTCCACGCCACCCCACAATTCCAAAGCTGGTAAAACATGGTTGGAACTCATCACTCTCTCACTTTTCAGGGTAGGATTTTGGGCTTCTTGATACAACTCAAATGGAATAAAGTATGCGTCAGATAGCAGTAGAACAAAAAATCGACATGGTTTTTTATTCCACGGCTCTATCAATTTCCAACGCGCTTGCTTTATTTAATAAGTTGCAGAAGAAACCACATTTAGATTGAATTGAGGTTGATGAAGTGAGCTTCTAGACATTTGGAGGTGATGTACAGAAGCTCAAATGAGATTTGGAACATTGATTCTAAAAGAACTAAACGAGAGTCTAGCTTGTTAATGTCCTTAAGGTATATCAGGTAGATGAAAATGATTTTCCATTCGGTTGCTCAGACTTACTCGGAGTGCTTGAAGTAGAGAAGTTTGCAGACTTGTTAGATGTTCCATTCAATGTTCGATTACTACTAACGTCGGGAGCCACCTCTTTTTTGGTAGGGCGGCTTTCTTGATCGGGGTGCCAAGTTGGACGTTTAGTTAACTGAGCGAAGAGAGCTAACGCCTGAGCGACGACCTGATCCATGTTGTAGTATTTATAGGTTGCTAGTCGTCCAACAAAGTGGATATTAGGCGTAGCATCTGCCAACTCCTTGTACCGTTTATACAATTCAGCGTTCTCAGGTCGTGGCACTGGATAGTAGGGATCTCCCTCTGCTTTGGGGTATTCGTACACGATACTTGTCTTGGGATGTTCTTGCCCTGTTAAGTATTTGAATTCAGTAACACGTGTGTAGAGATGCTCATTTGGATAGTTGACGACAGCTTGAGGTTGATGCACTTGTTCGTTAAGTGTCTCGTGTTTAAAGTCGAGCGATCGATATGGCAACTTACCGTAGCAATAGTTAAAGAAACCATCGACAGGTCCCGTATAAATCATTTCCTTGTAGGGAAGGATTCCTTCAATCTCACGATAGTCAGTATTCAGCATAATTTTGATGTTGGGATGCGTTAGCATCTTTTCAAACATGCGGGTATAACCGTGGAGTGGCATCGCTTGATACGTGTCGGTAAAGTAGCGATCATCCCGGTTAGTGCGCGTTGGCACACGGGCTGTTACTGACTTATCTAACTCAGACGGGTCAATCCCCCATTGTTTTCGGGTATAGTTACGAAAGAACTTTTCATAGAGTTCTCGACCAACTTTACTAACGACAACATCTTCTGATGTTCGAATGTAATCTTTGGGTTCAGCAACTGACTCAAGAAATTCAGTTAATTGAAATGCAGTTAGATTTAAACCGTAGAGCTTATTAATTGTATCGAGATTAATCGGAATTGGCACCAATTGACCATCAACGCTAGCAAGTACACGGTGCTCATATCGTCGCCAGTCTGTGAAAATTGATAAATATTCAAAGACATCTCGTGAATTGGTATGAAAAATATGTGGACCATACCTGTGAACTAAAATTCCTGACTCATTATAGTGGTCGTAGGCATTGCCGCCTATATGATTACGCGTGTCTACAATTAGAATTTTTTGGTTATTCTGGCTTGCTAAACGTTCGGCTAAAACGCTGCCAGCAAATCCAGCACCAACAATTAAATAGTCAAACATGGGTTTTTTCTCTAGACAAATTTTAAGCCAGTAATTATTTAGTACTAGCATTGACGGGAGAGGGACGCTTTGCTTCTGCTTGAAGTGGTTGTGAGCTAGCGACAGCTTTCTGTTGAGTGCTATTGCGTCTGGTTTGATTTCGTGCAGAGATTGCCTTTTCAATCAGGTCATTCATCTGTTGCCAGGTACGATCCCAGGAGTTGAGGGAGAGAAAAGAGTCAACCCGGTTTAGCCAGGTCGAGTCACTTTGACCCTGATCTAAAGCAGCTGCAATCGCTTCTACAAATTTTGGAACCGTATCAGCAATATGAACGAGCTTTTCATCACTATAGGGACGCACAACATCGCGAATAGAGGTTGAGACGACAGGTTTACCAGCTGCAAGATACTCTGGTGTCTTGGTTGGGCTGATGAAACGGGTTGATTCATTACGAGCGAAGGGTAAGAGAGCAACATCCCAACCTGCTAAGTAACTGGGCAAATCTTGATAGGATTTGCCACCCAAGTAATGAATATTTGCATGACGTGGTAAGGTTACTGGGTCAATTTTGACGACTGGCCCAACGATAACGAGATGCCAACCAGGTCTTGCCTGAGCAATGCCATCGAGTAAAGCTAGATCCATTCGTTCATCGATCACCCCATAAAATCCCAACCGAGGATGGGGGATTGATGCTTGGTCAGTTGGTTCATCAACTGGATTTCTTGCTTGCGTAAAGTGAGCTACATCAATGCTGCTTGGAAATGCATGAACGTCTGAATGCTGATGTTGTTTTGCTTCGTAGAGACTACGTCCACCTGTAAACACGAGATCAGCCAAGCTAAATAAATGCGATTCCCGATTTTGCAACTCTGGATGTGCCCCTTTAAAGGCTGATAGTTCATCCATGCAGTCATAAACAACGGCAGATGCCCTTATATGATGAGTAAAAGGCATTGCCATGGGAGTGTAATACCAAAGAACGGGTGCTTGAATTTGAGCATCTGCAAATAACGCATCAAGCAGAAGTTTCTGAAGCGCGATCGCTTCCTTTTCACTAATTGCTTCAGGCAAGCGTGGAACAACTACCCAAACGCCGCATTCTCGCTTGCTGATCTCTAAGCACCACGAGTTATCAGAAGTCGCAGCGGGTTCTTCAACAAAGAAAACTCTGCGAGTTTTAGCAAAACGGGTTAATAAATGTTGCGGGCGCTGGTAGACAAAATCCCAACGTAAATGTGAAAAACAGACAAGATCAGGGGTATTTAGGAAATCTACCTCTGTTTTTGAACCTACGCTCCACTTTAAATATTCAGCTCCGAGGTCTTGACCCTGCAAATAAGAGTCTGGTAATGATTTTTTTAAGTACTCTCCCTTAGCAAACTGATTTTCTGAAAAGTCATCTGAGGTATGGAAACCTGTATATGTAGACATTTCTTTCCTCGTAATTGTAAATTTAGCGAGCAAATTAATCTTGCTAAAAATAGCATTTCCAAATAAGCGATAAGGAGGTGAATGGTATCTACGTTTCAATTAATCAGTCATCTCCTAATAGGGGTAAACCCTATTGAGTAAGCTATCTGTTTTCTCATCTAAGTACTCAAAAATCAGTAACGATGCGCTTTGCAACGCGCAAACCCGGACGGTTTGAGGTTCATTATGAGAAACTCAGCTGCCTACAAAATAATGGTTCTACCCTCATGTAGACATCTACCTTAAGAGAAAAATGATCTCATTCAAAAGTATAATTTTCATCAGTATGATGTGTAACAAGTCGATAAATGATCTAGTTTTAATACCTGGTTCCTTGTATGCTGTAATTGATAAATCAATGATTTCTCCAACATGATAGAACTAGATGAACCGTATTTTGGCGTATACGAGAGCATCATTTGCTTGGGGGAAAACGAGTGCTTAATAGGCTTTAAATTTGTTTATAGGTAAGCAGGCTTAGATAACTTATGAGATTAAAGGATATAAAAAGTTTTCTAATCACTGCTTGAAGCTTGGTAATTCAATTATTTGATAGTGATCGCTACAATATCGTGGTTAGTCAAATGATGTTTTTGTGATGGGGAATGCCAGATACATTTGTTTTCGCGCGTTATTGGAGCTGAAATAGTTAGTGTATAGTTGGTATGAGGTAATCTCTTGAATGATCCTATTGGTGCTGTTGGCATTCTAGGTGAGTATGAGGCTATCTCAATCTTTAGGACGGATTCCCAACCGAAGACGACACCTGCATTCGCGACTATATTCACGTTGCTGATTTAGCTCAGGCACATTTTGTATCAAAAAGAAAAGGGATCATTCATTGGATAGCGCAAATCCATAAATGATCCCCTTATTGGTACCGTGAATATAGTGAGACAGGCTTTAATGAGTTATGTCTGTTGAGCTAGTTGTTATCGAGCAGAAGTTGCTTGGTCTTTGGCGCCTCGAGCCATCTGTGCCAGGTCAGGTGTAGCAATGAAGCCGAAATAAGTTGCGATCGCTGCTGTGCTTGCATGTAACCAGATATCATTCCCAAAGATTGGAATCAGCCCTAAAGTTGTTTGTGTGGCTGGAATGAGGCCAAAAATGGTGAGTGATCCATAGAATAGTGCTAATGCTCCGCTGTAAAGGCGTGAGCTATCCCATGAGATAGAAGCGAGGATGCCAAGCAACCCTACGGCGAGGTGAACGATATTGTGTAAAACATTGATTGGAAATAGCCCCATCAGATAACCATACCCTTGGGTGTAACCAAGATGTACCACGTCAGGATCGGCTAATGGCGGTTGAACTAACTCTGGAATAAATCCTGCTATGCCAATCAGTACAAAAAGAATGCCAACGATTAATGCAAAATACTGTGCTGGTTTCATAATTAAACTCCTGGGAACTTGGTCAAATGGAAAACTATTAGCTTCGAGTTTGCTAGCGCTTATCGAACACCTTCAGACTCTCTTTTACTCTCATCGGGTTGTCCTATCAAAGTACGAACGGCACTCATGACTTCAGGGACGGCAAGTGCTAGAGATGCCAATGAGCAAAGAGTCGCAACCTGGCAATATTCACAAAAGGCTTTATTTTCGCCCCACTCTGCCTGCGCTAATTCAGCCGCTCCGATGGAATCAATCAAAATCTTAGTGCCCATTGCGATCGGTACTAGCAAATTTCACGGGCACGGTTCTCAGTCAACGCGATCGGAGTCTACAAATGGGCTTAGCAAATCAGGCAATTCTTTTAAGACTCCGCTTTGGGAGAGCGTGGCAATTTGTGCCATCGTTCCACCCAACATTGAAAGCTCTACAATCCAGCGGTGGCAATCTAAATCGGGATTTGTCCCTTTGCGCAATTCTTTGCTAAGTTGTTGTGGTGCCATGATGATTTTTGTTGTGTACTTCGTGCCATAGTTGTATCTATGTTTCAAAAATGAAGAAATAAATACCCCATGCATTAGATAGAGTTCAGTAATCTCAAATGAAAGACTTATTTATCTCGTAATCGTCTTTTGCCAAGAAATAAGAAACTATTTAGTGGATCTGTAAAACTTGTTTTGTTTGGTCAAGGTTTTGAAGTTCAGCCGCATCATGGCTACAGAAGAGGTGTAAATCCTGGCGATCGCGCTTTAGTTGACGCAGACGTCTTGATTAAGCAGCCGTGCTTCGTGATCCACTTTCATCATTCACTGATAAGCACGTAACCCAGGCGTACAATGAGGGTTGGTGATATCCATTTCATCACGCTAGAAGTAGGCATCTCCCGCATGTCCCTGTGTATGCCCTACCAGTGGAATTAGGAGGATTTCTGGTGGCAAGCCTTCTAATTCATAAACAGCCTCAAACCCAAACCAGGTTTCACCTCCCGCAGTGTAGTACTCCCAAGATTTGATCTCATCCCACTGCTGGGGATGGTAGCGATCGCTAGCAATGAAACCATTCCGCGTACGAACTGTGTCCATCTCACTTTGCATGACATGAACAGTTGCTTCAGGGAAGTCTTCTAAACCTCCACTACTAGGGTGACTGTATATGCAGCCACCTGCTAGCGTGCTTAGATATTAGTCAGCTCTCGCTGAATTCTGCTCTTAGCAGCCTTAAAGTCGGTTGCCATTTGCTCTTTTTGCTCAGTGCTACAGTTGTTGTCGATCGCTGCAAAAAGCGTGCTTTCTTCCTGCCGGATATGATCGCCCACAATATCCATCAAATCTTTCACACGAGATCTAAACAAATCGGCTGAGCTAGGATCGATTGCTTTAATCTCGTCAAGTAAACGCTTCATCTCAGCTTGCTCGCTGTAAAGTTCTTGGGTATTATCATCGCCGTAGAATGAGCGCACTCTGGGGTAAACCACTTCTTCTTCGGCTTGTGAGTGGGCTAAGAGGTCTTTGTAGAGTTGCCCAAAGTAAGCTTGTAGTTTTTGTGGGTCTTTTGGTGTGCCGATTTCAGTAAAAATCGTGTTGGTCTTGTTGTGATCCAGACGAATGAGCGCCTGAATGTTCATGTCCTTTTTATCAACGTTTTGGGTAATCATGCTGCCCATAGCCCCTGTAACGGTGGCCATTGCATCCTGTACCCAGCTCCATACGCCCTGTTCGGCATCTGTACCTGTCATTTCACGGATGCCGACCCGTTCCACAATTCCTTTCAGCTGCTCTTGATGCGATCGCCCTTCGAAGTTAACTGTGTTGAGAGGGGTCATTGCCAATTCTACATCTGCACCAACCGCCTGTGCTGCTTTAAAGAGCATCATTCCACTCGTTGCCTGACCATGCTTTAGCAACTCATGGTAAATTAACTTTTGATAGAAAGTAAACTCATTACCCGACATCATTTGCTCGAACTGCTGGATGAAAATCCGAGTTGCAGGGCTTGGCTCAGACGGGATGCCGTATTGAACAATCACTGTTTCAATCACGCCCAGGTTTTTCTGATCATCTTGAAGCATCTTCTGCAAGCGATCGCGTACTTCTGAATCAGAGCATTGATCAATCAATTTTCGCTCATTTGAGATGATAAACTCTTGAAAGCTTTGCAGATCAGCTAACCGCTCACCAATTGCAAGCCGCTTCGTGTCATCTAGCGTAATAACCATGAGTTGTTCTCCAGCTAAAGTATCGAATTTATAACCAGTTAAGAAAGTACGATGAAATATATAATTAGGTATGAGTTAAGCTGATTGCTCGCACTATATTATTGAGAATACCCGTAAGTGATTTAGCTGAATAGTTAAGACAATGTGAGGTATAAAATCGAGCGGCTATGGAGCAAGCTTATTTAAGCGATCGCAATACTGATAAAATAAAATTCCAAAAAGTTTTAGGGTGGAATTGCTTGGTGCAATGGAAGTTGAAAATTTGCTCGTTGATACATAACGTTAATCTAGAAGAAATACGCCATCTTCTAAGATTAATGGGTTTTTTCTGGTATAACAAATTCAACCATTTCAGTTTCTGGCTAAACAGTGAACAACCTGAGCTTGGTTCTTTCTTCTAACGCAAAAAGTAGGGCGTAAGCCTCTTCGATTGACTGATAAATCGTGTCTAAATTGCTTTTTAGCTTGAATTCACTGTTCATCATTCACTTACTCTAATCACATTAAATTTTAAGCACCAACTGGCATCCTTCGAGTTTGAGCCTGACGAACAACATCAATTTCTTTGACCTTACTTACCTGATTCAACTGATCAAAACGGTTGCTTAGCCAGCCAAAACCTTGTTTTAAGCAATGAGGGCAAACTTCCCCATAGGCTTTTCCCTGGTCATTGCAAACAATGACTTTGGCTTCTGACATTTCAATCAGGCTGTTGCAGGTCAGGCAGGTCTGCTTTTGAAACGGAGTATGATTGCACTCAAGTTGAAGTTTCATATTTTTGGAATTGAAGTCGGTCTTTGCCGATTTGCTACATTTTGTATGTTTTAAGAATAGGAGGTTACAACTCAACTCGCGTCTAGCTTGAGAGTGAATGAAGATATATTTTCCTTTACCTTCTTATAAGAAATACTCAATCAACCAAAATATGTCCTTTGTGTCCAGCTTGGTTATATTTTGTAAGCACTTGTTTAGATACTGCTTTTGCTTTTCCGGCGGTAACCAATGCTACACAAGCACCGCCGAATCCAGCTCCGGTTAACCGCGCCCCAAATACATCAGGCATATTTTGAAAAATATCTACTAACTCATCCAAGGCAGGGATTGAGACTTCATAATCGTCTCTCAGACTGGCATGAGATGCATTCATCAATTGACCAAAGACTTCAGCGGAAACACCTGACAGTACTTGCAACACTCGATTATTTTCAGTAATTACGTGACGGGCACGCTTACGTAGTAGGTTAGGTAATTGGCTAACTGCCTGGGGATCGCTAACATCCCGTAAGGCTCTGACTCCTAACTGTTGGGCTGCGGCCTCGCATTCACTTCTGCGTTGGTTGTATCCACTACTTGCAAGCGATCGCGCCACCCCACTATCGATTACTACGATCTCTGCTCCCGTAGGAAAAGGAAGAATCTGGCGCTTAAGTGTACGGGTATCAAGAAACAGCATGTGCTCAGTGTCTGCGAGACTACATGCCATTTGGTCTAAAATGCCGCAGCTTACCCCGGCATACTGTATCTCAGCCTGTTGGCCCAGTTGAGCCAGTTTGACATCATCAAATGGCAGGCCAAGTAGCGATCGCAAACCTCTCAGAGTCGCGACTTCGAGGGCTGCACTGCTCGATAAACCCGAACCAATGGGGACAGAGGAGGAGACAAATATATTGACAGGGGGAACTGAGTATCCGATTGTCTCAACAACACGGATACAGCCATAAACATACTTGGCAAAGCCTTTAAGCTCTGTCTCTTCGGGGTTTACGTCAACCCATTCTTCTAAATTGGCAGAGTAAAAATGATGGCGATCGTTGGGGCTATACCCGATATGCACTGTCGTTTGCTGCGGAATGGCTGTCGGGAGTACGAACCCATCGTTATAGTCCGTATGCTCACCTAACAAATTGACGCGCCCAGGTGCGCTCGCTTGAACATCGGGTGCTGCGTTGAAAATTTGTTTGTAGTCCATCATCATTTCTCCGTAGGAATAAGCCCAGCCTTATCCCCTGCTTTCTACTTTAGGTTGACTGCTCTAGTTTGGCAGGCTGAATTAAAATAAGCCCAATACCAATTAGGAGGATTCCAGATGCTAGAAAGCCAAGATCCCATAGCCCTTGATGGATGCCAGGTTTAAGATGATGAATTCCTAAGAGGTGATGGTCGATGATACCTTCAACAAAATTAAAGAGACCCGCCCCCAACAGCAAGGAACCGAAAAGAATGTTTCCAGACCAGGTGTTGCTTCTATTTTGACCAGCACGCCACAGCAACCCAAGACCGAGAAGGGTCAATAACCAGTCAAAGAGGTGAAATAATCCATCGCCTAACGTGTTTAATTCCATGCCCTTAACGGGTGACAACATGGCTAGAGAGCTTGCTGGAAGAGGGATAGGGCACGAAACCCACGCTGAAAATAAAGCCGTTTATGAGGTTTGAGGGCAATCAAGCGGAGCACCCAATCAGCCCATACGC
>Ga0209172_10006576_pt1 | contig 12764 bp, 8 predicted proteins | sample LarsenN4metaG_FD_184113 | JGI IMG/M metagenome (GOLD analysis project Ga0209172, IMG submission 184113) | Hot spring sediment bacterial and archeal communities from British Columbia, Canada, to study Microbial Dark Matter (Phase II) - Larsen... ... | reverse complement strand
GGAACGGGCACGTTGATCTTGAACTCTTCCGTTGAATCCTTGAGCCAGACCGTCACGTGAACCACTCCGCTGCCCAGCAGGCTGACCAGCTCCAGCTCCATCGCCGTGTGGTTATCGGGCCTCGGGAAGCCGCTGTGGATGTCGAAGCTGTCCACGAAGACGTTCGCCACCAGCGCGGTGTTGTTCGTGTTCCCGAAGTTCTCCGCGATCGCAAGGCCGTCCACCCCGCGATAGTCCTTCTGGCGGTCCTGAGGCGTGAGTTGCGATCCGAACGTGAGGTTGTCCACCTCCGGCGGCCAGAGGTTATTGCCGGCGGCATCCGTCCAGGGGTCGTCCGCGTCGGCCCCGTGCGTGAGGATGTTGAGCGGATCATCCAGCGCACGGATCTCTCCTGGGGCCAGATCGTTCGGCCGGAAGTTCCAGGCCAGCTTCGGGACCTTGTCGGGCGGCAAGTTGGCCGAAAAGCTGACGGGGTCGAAGTAGAACTCGACCCTCGGCTGCGCGTAGGCGATTCCCGCCAGCGCCAGCCCTGCCACTAATCCCGCGAACCTTCTCATGACTGCTCCTCCTCAAAATTTGCCGGCCGCGCGCACACTCCGCGCGGCCCATCTGTTCTCTGAACGACGGGATTCCTGAAAGAGAGCCTCCCTCCCCGCTAAGGCAAGCTGCATTATACATCATACATCCGCCTTAGCCGATCGGCAATGCGAAAACAGAAAACCCGCCCGCGTTATCGCCGGCGTCCCGCCGGCACGCGGGTCCTCACTGCCGTCGGGCGGGTTTGCGCTCCGCCTGGGGCTGCTTGCGCAGGTGAGTCAGCGCGGCCTCCAGCACCGGGTCGCGCTCGGGCGTGAAGTCTTCGGGCTTTGCGTCAATGCGGATCGCCGGCTGCACGCCGCGCCCGTCCAGCGGCGTGCCGAAGGGGTCCAGGTCGAGCCAGCGCGGCTCCTCACCGTTGAGCCGGCGGACGTTGACGTAGCCGACGCCGTCGGACGTGCGCGCCCAGACCAGGTCGGCGTGCGACTTCTGAAGCGCGCTGACGGTGCGCTCGACGGCCGCCCAGCTCGCGTTGAGCGGCCGCGGGCGCGTGTAGCCCGGCAGCCATTCCGGTCCGAGGCGGACCGAGACGTGCAGGTCCTCCAGCCGGCGGAGCATCTCCGCCAGCACCGCGGCCAGGTCGTACTCCGTCCTCGCGGCCTGCGCCCGCGGGCGGTACTCCTCGCGCAGGCCGCTCCAGTCCACCTGTGGCTTGAGCACGAACATCGCATACTCGCGGTCGAAGGCCTGCCAGACCTCGTCGAAGGCCTGCGCCGCCGCCTCGCGCGTCGTCGGCCGCGACTCGGGCAGCGCCCGCGTGAAGAACGCCGGCACGTACTCGACCTGCTGCGTGAGCGTGTCGGCAGCCAAAGCCCAGGCGGGCTGTCGCAGACGACGGGACACACCGCTCGGCTCTGTGCACGTGCGTCTTTGTGGTCAGCAAGGAGCCGGCTCACGCCGCAGGCGAGCGGTACAGCGCCACGTACAGCGGGCAGCGGGCCAGCAGCTCGGCGTGCGGGCCAACGTCGATGATCCGGCCGGCGTCCATGACCACGATCCGCTCGGCCAGCTCCATCACCGTGTGGCGGTGCGCGATCAGGAACGTCGTCTTGCCCTGCCGCAGCTCCATCAGCGCGTCGTGGATCCTGCGCTCACAGTCGGCGTCGACCTCGCTGGTGGCCTCGTCGAAGATCAGGATCGTGGCCGGCCGCAGGAACGCCCGGGCCAGCGCCAGCCGCTGCCGCTGGCCGCCGGAAAGGCTCGTACCGAATTCGCCCAGCACCGTCTCATACCCGTCCGGCAGGCTCTCGATGAAGTCGGCGATGTGCGCCCGCCCGGCCGCCTCGCGGATCTGGGCCAACGTCGCCGCCTCGTTGCCGTAGGCGATGTTCTCGCGCACGCTGCGGGCGAAGACGACCGGCCGCTGGCTGACGATCGCGATCTGCTGCCGCAGGTCGCGCAGTCCCAGCTCGCGCACGTCGATGCCGTCGATCCGCACACCGCCGGACTGCGGCTCGATCAGTCGCGGCGGCAGCCGCAGCAGCGTGGATTTGCCGCTGCCGTTCGGGCCGACGATGGCCACGCACTCGCCCGCGCGCACGTGCAGCGAGACGTTGTCCAGGGCCGGCGGCGTCTGCTCCGGCGTATAGCGGAACGTCACGTTTTCGAAGCGCACGTCGCGAGCCGACCCCCAGGGCAGCGTGCGCGCCCGGCGCGGCGAGCGTTCCTCCGGCTGATCGAGGAACTCGAAGATGCGGGCGGAGGCGGCCCCGGCCCGCTGCACCATGTTGTAGACCGCCGCGATCTTGCGGAGCGGGTCGAGCAGCGCCGCCATCAGCCCGACCATGAGCATGAAGTGCGCGGGTGTGATCTCGCCGTGGAACGTGCGGGCCGCCAGCCACAGGATGCCCGCCGACGCCGCCAGGATGCCCAACACCTCGATCGCGGGCGAGGTCAGCGCCTCGATCCACACCAGCTTCATCTGCTGCCGCAGCATGCGGCGCTCGAGCTGCCACAACCGGCGGCGCTCGTGCCCCTCGCGGCCGTAGCCCTTGACCAGGTCGAGGCCCTGCAGCGTCTCCTCCAGGCTCGACAGCATCCCGCCGTAGCCTTGCAGCAGACGGACGGTGGCGCGGCGGACGCGGCGGCCGAAGAGCCACAGCAAGGCGACGGCGGGCGGCCCGATGAGCAGGAAGGCGGCGGTGAGTTTCCAATCGAACCAGAGCGCGACCGCCAGCACGCACGCGGCCTTGAGCGGTTCGCGGGCGATCTTGCCGAGGAGCGTCGTGACGCCGACGAATACCTCGCGCGTGTCGGACATGAACTGGTTGACGCGCTCGGACACGTCCCCGGCCAGCCGCAGCAGCGGCACGTGCAGCGCCTTGCGGTACATGCGGCGGCGCAAGTCCATGAGCATGCGGTTGGAGGCGTAAAGCACCAGGTATTGGGAGAGCACGCGAAAGGCGTTGCCGGCCAGGTTGATGCCGACCAGCACGAGCAGCAGCGTCAGCAGCGTGCGCAGTAGCGCTTCGGGCGAGCTGGCGGCGGGAAACAGCCCGGCCGTCGCCTGCAGCCAGGCGGAATACCAGGTCGGCTTTGCGGCGGCGTGCTCCAGCAGCCAGTCGTGCAGGTTGCGGCCCTCGACCAGCACCTTCAGCACCGGCAGCAGGCCGACCAGGTTGGCGGTGTACGTGAGCGCCACGCCGGTGCCCAGCAGCAGCCCGGCCAGCAGCGGGCGACGGTGCGGCCAGAGCAGGCCGAGCATGCGGCCGAAAGCGCTGCGGGCCAGCCGGCCGTCCGTGGAAGCGGCGCGGCGCAACGCGATCGCGGGCGGCTGCGGCTCGACGCGCTCCAGGACGGTGTCGCTCATGCGGCGGTCTGGCGAGTGGTTTCTCGAGGCGCCGTCATGCGGACGAGCTCGGTACAGGTGGATCGTACACGCGGTGCATCCGTTCGGAGGAGGCTTCGCGGCGCAGCGGGGAAGGAGCAATCGTCCTGCGTGTGCAAACTTCCTTCATCGGCGGCCAGCTTCCTCGTCGCCTCGGGGATGACAGTTCACGGGCCGGCCGGATCGTAGTGGACCAAACCCGCCCGTGGGGCTAACCTTAGCCATGCGCGGAGGCCATTGCAACTCGTGTGGGGGCCGTATGCCGGGTGGCGTCGGCACCGAGTGCCGCGACTCCGGGCGGGCTGTCAGATTGGCACGGGGAAGCGACAGGCTGGCGTGCGAGCGTTGGACTTCCGACAGGCCGCCGCTGTCATAAGCCGCGCCGGGAAGGGGTTTTGGGCGAAGCCCGTCTCGTCAGCCTGCTCTGGCACTCCGTTTGCTGTCCGCCTCCGACGGGCGGCTGGCCCGTGCGCCGCCGTTGCCGTCTCAGTTTGCCGAAACGCCAAAGGAGAAGCACGCAATGCCGGCTAAGCAGTTGGCCTACGAGCAGGAAGCGCGGCACGCGCTTCTGGCAGGCGTCGAGAAGCTGGCCGCGGCCGTCCGGAGCACCTTCGGCCCGCGTGGCCGCAACGCGGTGCTCGACAAGGGCTGGGGCGCGCCCAACGTGACCCGGGACGGGGTCACCGTCGCGGAAGAGATCGAGCTGACCGACAAGTACGAGAACATGGGCGCCCAGCTCATCAAGGAGGCCGCCAGCAAGACCAGCGAGGTGGCCGGCGACGGCACCACGACTGCCACGATTCTGGCCGAGGCCATCTACCGCGAGGGGCTGAAGCTCTTAACCGCCGGCCACGATGCCAACGCGCTCAACCGCGGCATCGCGGCCGGGGTGAAGGCGGTCGTGGAGGAGTTGAAGCGCATCTCGCGCCCGATCGACATCAAAAAGACCGACGAAATCGTCAACATCGCCGCCATCTCCGCCAACAACGACCGCACGATCGGCCAGATCATGGCCGACTGTTTCGAGAAGGTCGGCAAGGACGGCGTAATCACGGTCGAGGAGGGCAAGAGCCTGGAGACGACGGTCGAGGTGGTCGAGGGCATGCAGTTCGACCGCGGCTACCTCAGCCCGCACTTCGTCAACCACCCGGACGAGATGGAGTGCGTGCTGGAGAAGCCGCTGATTCTGGTCTACGAGGAGAAGATCAGCAGCGTGCCCAAGCTCATCCCGCTGCTGGAGAAGATCGCCCAGGTCAAAAAGCCGCTGCTCATCATCGCCGAGGACGTGGAGGGCGAGGCCCTGGCCACGCTGGTCGTCAACAAGCTGCGCGGCATTCTGGAGGTGTGCGCGGTGAAGGCCCCGGGCTACGGCGACCGCCGCAAGGCGATGCTGGAGGACATCGCGATCCTCAGCGGCGCCAAGCCGATCTTCAAGGACCTGGGCATCGAGCTGGACAAGGTCGCCATCAGCGACCTGGGCCAGGCCAAGCGCGTCCGCATCGACGCCGACAACACCACCATCATCGAGGGCATCGGGGACACCAAGGCCATCCGTGGGCGCATCGAGCAAATCCGCCGCGAGATCGAAGACACCACCAGTGACTACGACCGCGAGAAGCTGGAGGAACGACTGGCGAAGCTGGCCGGCGGCGTGGCGCAGATCAACGTGGGGGCCGCGACCGAGGCCGAGCTGAAGGAAAAGAAGGCCCGCGTCGAGGACGCTCTGCACGCCACCCGCGCCGCGATCGAAGAAGGGGTGGTGCCGGGCGGCGGCGTGGCCCTGCTGCGGGCGCGCCAGGCGCTGGAGCACGTGAAGGTCAGCGGCGACTCGGACAAGGCCGGGCTGGACATCGTGCGCAGCGCGATCGCCGTCCCGCTCAAGCAGATTGCCGCCAACGCCGGCTACGAGGGCGAGGTCGTCTTCCGCAAGGTCGAGGCCAGCGACAAGCTGAGCTTCGGCTTCAACGCCGACACCGGCCAGTACGGCGACCTGATGAAGATGGGTGTGATCGACCCGACCAAGGTGGTGCGCTGCGCGCTGGAGAACGCCTCCAGCGTGGCGCGCGTGTTGCTCTCGACCGACTGCCTGGTGGCCGAGAAGCCGGAGAAGAAGAAGAAAGGCCCCGGACACGGCCCGGGTGGCATGGGCGGCATGGAGGACATGGAAGGCATGGACGACATGATGTAAGTCAGAACGCAGAAGGCTGAACGCTGAAGGCCGGAAGGCACAGCGTTCTGCCCCGCGTCAGCGATAACGAGGAATCCAGGATTACCGGAGGCAAGTATCGATGGCAACCGCTACAGCTACCGCCAAGAGGTTGAAGATTCGCCCGTTGGATGACCGTGTGGTGGTCGAGCCGTTCGAGGCCGAGGAGCGCACCGCCGGCGGCATCGTGCTGCCCGACACCGCCCGCGAGAAGCCGCTGCGCGGCAAGGTGATCGCGGCCGGCCCGGGCAAGCTGCTGGAGCGCAGCGGCGAGCGCGGGAAGATGTCGGTCAAGGTCGGCGACCGCGTGTTCTACGGCAAGTACACGGGCACGGAGATCAAGATCGACGGCGAGGACTATGTCATCCTGCGCGAGAGCGACATTCTGGCGATCGAGGAGTAGCTGGCTCAGTCGCGCGCCCGCCGAATGGGGACTGATCTCGCGAACGCTGTGTGGTGAGAAACGCAGCGGTCGGCTCAGCCGGCCGCGATGAGGACAGACACCATGGCCGCCAAACAGTTGATGTACCGTGAACGCGCCCGCGAGGAACTGCTGTCGGGCATCCGCACGCTGGCCAAAACCGTCGGCTCCACGCTCGGCCCCGTCGGCCGAAACGTCATCCTGCACAAGTCCTGGGGCGCGCCGCGCATCACCAAGGACGGCGTCACCGTCAGCAAGGAGATCGAGCTGCCTGAGCCGTTCCAGAACATGGGCGCCAAGCTGGTCAACGAGGTCGCCAGCAAGACCAGCGACGACGCCGGCGACGGCACCACCACCGCCGCGGTGCTGGCGGCCGGCATCTACGCCGAGGGCCTCAAGCACGTTACCGCCGGCGCGAACGCCGTGGCGCTGAAGCGCGGCATCGACGCGGCGGTCGAGGTGGCCGTCAATGCCATCAAGGCCCAGGCGGTCAAGGTGCGCGGCAAGGACGACATCGTGAAGGTGGGCACGATCAGCGCCAACGGCGACGACGCGGTGGGCCGCATGCTGGCTGACGCGTTCGAGAAGGTCGGCAAGGACGGGGTGGTGGAGATCGAGGAGGGCAAGAGCCTGGAGACCACCTGGGAGCACGTGGAAGGCATGCAGTTCGACCGCGGCTTCATCTCGCCCTACTTCATCACCAACCCCAACACGCTCGAGGCCGAGCTGGAAGACCCGCACATCCTGATCTACGAGAAGAAGATCAGCAGCATCCGCGACCTGATCCCGCTGCTGGAGAAGACCGTCAGCACTGGCCGTCCGCTGCTGGTCATCGCCGAGGAGGTCGAGGGCGAGGCCCTGGCCACGCTGGTGGTCAACAAGCTGCGCGGCGTGCTGAAGGGGGCGGCGGTCAAGGCGCCGGGCTTCGGCGACCGACGCAAGGCCATGCTGGGGGACATCGCGGTGGTGACCGGCGGCACGTTCATCAGCGAGGACCAGGGCGTATCGCTGGAGAAGATCACGCTGGAGATGCTGGGCCGGGCCAAGCGCGTGGTCATCACCAAGGACGAGACCACGCTGATCCAGGGCGCCGGCAAGAAGAAGGACATCGATGCCCGCATCAACCAGATTCGCCAGCAGATCGAAAAGACCACCAGCGACTACGACCGCGAGAAGCTGCAGGAGCGGCTGGCCAAGCTCACGGGCGGCGTGGCGGTGGTGAAGGTCGGCGGCGCGACCGAGACCGAGGTCAAGGAGCGCAAGGACCTGGTCGACGACGCGTTCCACGCCACCAAGGCCGCGGCGGAGGAGGGCGTGGTGGCCGGCGGAGGCGTGACGTACCTGCACGCGATCAAGCCGGTGCTTGAAGCGGCCAAGAAGGTCGCGCACGACGACGAGGCCGTCGGCCACCGCATCGTGGCCAAGGCCCTGGAGTCGCCCACGCGCAAGATCGCCGAGAACGCCGGCTACGACGGCGGTGTGGTCGTGGATGAGATTCTGACGCGCGGCAAGAACATCGGCTTCGACGCGCGGACCGGCGAGTACGTGGACATGTTCGAGGCCGGCATCCTCGATCCGGCCAAGGTGTCGCGGGTGGCCTTGCAGAACGCCGCCAGTGTGGCCGGCCTGCTGCTGACCACCGACGTGCTCGTCACGGAGTACAAGGAGGAGAAGCACGAGCGCATCGAGGGCGCGACGCACTGATGCGCCGCGCTCGTCCGAGGGCACAGACCACGCCGAGGGGCGCTCGCAGACCGGGCGCCCCGCGTCGTGTAGCGAGCGCGGCGGCGACGCTAGAATAAAGGTCGGAGAAGGCCATGAGTGTTCGTGAGGGAGAAGCCGCGGGGCACCGTGCCACAGCCCGACGTGGCCGCCTACGCGCGGTTCCCCTCGGAGCCGCCGGAGACTTATCGTGGCCCGAATCCCGTGCTCGTGGTCGAGGTGGTGACTCCGGACAGCCGGGAGAAGGACTACCGGCGTAATGTCGGCTTGTATCAGGCGCTGCCCGACATCCTGGAGTACTGGATCGTCGACCCGATCCGCGATGCGAAGCGCCCCTCGCTCACCGTGCACCGCCGCGAGCGGGGCGACCAGCCGTTCGAGCGCCTGGACGTGGAGCCGGGCGGCGTTTACGAGCCGCGGCGCTGGCGCGGGCTGCGACTGGACCTGAGCCGCATCGCGCTGGAATGACAGGAGGCGGTCCGCCGGCCGCGAACGGTGGCGGAATGAGCGTGGCGACGAAGCGCGACTACTACGACATCCTCGGGGTCGGCCGCGACGCCAGCCCGGACGAGATCAAGCGCGCCTATCGCCAGGCCGCGCTCAAGTTCCATCCCGATCGCAACAAGCAGCAAGGGGCCGAGCAGCGCTTCAAGGAGGCCGCCGAGGCCTACGAAGTCCTCTCCGACCCCGAGAAGCGCAACCGCTACGACCGCTACGGGCACGCGGGCCTCGACGGCGTCGGCCTGCACGACTTCGGCGGCATGGCGGTCGACGACATCTTCAGCGTCTTCGGCGACCTGTTCGGGGACATCTTCGGCGGCCGGATGCGCGCGCGGGCCGAACGCGGCATCGACATCCAGACGGTCGTGCACGTGGATCTGAAGGAGGTCGCGACCGGCGTCGAGAAGACGCTGCGCTTCCAGCGCTCGGACTTCTGCGAGGCCTGCGGCGGGCGCGGGGCCGAGCCGGGCAGCGCGCCGACGCCCTGCCGCACCTGCGGCGGCTACGGGCAGGTGGAGCGGCAGACGACGATGGGTTTCTTTGCGACCCGCACGGTCGTCGACTGTCCGAGCTGCCACGGGCGCGGCGTGACGATCGACCACCCGTGCCGCAAGTGCCGCGGGGGCGGCCGGACGCCGCGCGAGTGCGTCGTGAACGTGCGGATTCCCGCCGGCGTGCACGAGGGCCAGCGCATCCGGCTGCGCGGCGAAGGCGAGCCGGGGGCGGCCGGCCTGAGCCGCGGCGACCTGCACTGCCTCGTGCAGGTGAAGCCGCACCCGTTCTTCGAGCGTGACGGGGACGACCTGATCTGCCGGCTGCCGATCAGCTTCACGCAGGCGGCCCTGGGGGCGCAGGTGGACGTGCCGACGCTGACCGACAGGACGGCGCTGCACATTCCGCCCGGCACGCAGCACGGGGCCGTCTTCCGCCTGCGCGGCCGCGGCCTGCCGAACCTGCGCAGCGGCCGCAACGGCGACGAGATCGTACAGGTGCTGATCGAGATTCCACGCAAGTTGACGCGCGCACAGCAGGACCTGCTGCGAAGCTTTGCCAGCACGGAAGACAAGAACGTTCTGCCGGAGTCCCGCGGCTTCTTCGAGCGCGTGAAGGAGTACTTCACCGGCGCGGGCGGCGGCGACGAGCAGTCGTAGGCTGCGGCCGCGCTCCGGCGCAGGCCATCAGGGGTCGCACTGCCATGGAACCCACACCGTCCGACTTGAACCAGCCGAGCCCCGTTCCGCCCGCGCATCCGCCGGATTCGGCGGCCGGGGGCGCGTCCACGGCGACCGCGCCCGCGGCGGAGGAGACGCTGGAGTCGCTGCGACGCGAACTGGAGGAACTGCGCGAACGGAACCTGCGGCTGCTGGCCGAGTCGCGCAACCTGCAACAGCGGGCGCAGCGGGACAAGGCGCAGGCGCTCAAGTACGCCGAGGCCGATTTCGCCCGTTCGCTGTTGCTGGTGCTGGATGACCTGGAGCGGACGCTGGAATCGATCCAGGCCGGGGCGGACGTGCCGGCGATCTCCGAGGGCGTGCGCATCGTCTACGAGCACTTTCTGAAGATCCTCAAGGACCGGCACATCGAGCCGATCGAGGCCGCCGGCCGGGTCTTTGATCCCGAGCTGCACGAGGCGCTCTACCAGCAGCCCAGCGAGGAGCACGCGGCCGGCATCGTCCTCCGCGAGGCCGCCCGCGGTTACAAAATGCACGATCGCGTGATCCGCACCGCGAAGGTCGTCGTCTCCAGCGGTTAGGCCGCGCCCTCGGAACGTGGAGGCGCAAGCCAGCAAGCTGGCCGCCGAAGGATTCCCCGACGCCGCCTGCTCATCCCTCGCCCGCCCCAGTTCTGGCCTTGAGTTTGGCTCGATCGCCCCCTGCTCCACCAAGCGCCGCTCGGCCTCGGCGACCACCTCCGGCATGCTCACATCTTTGCCGCGGCCGTGGCGAGTGAAACTGCGCGGGCGTTGCGGGCTTCGTCCGTGGTGCGCGGCGCGTGGCCCGTGCGACGCGCCAGCGACGGGCGGAAACTCGACGCGGCTCCCGAGCCTTCAGCCGTCCGTCAGCCGTGCCGGTCTGTCGGGGCGCGAGGGAGCGACCGACGAGTTGAGGCGAGCCCTTCCTGGCCGGGGCGTCGTGGACAGGTCAGACGCAGGCCGACGATGTTCAGCGTAAGCAAGATGACGGCGCAGGACAAGCACAGCAGGTAATTGGGAACGAAGTCCGCGAAGACCGTCTTGTCGCCGTCGATGAGCACCGGTCCGACAACTGCTAACAGTCCAAAAATTTCTTCTTCCTCGTTGTATGGGAGAGGCGTGCCGCCTTCCAAGTAAAAACCGCTGAAGACGCTGCAACGATCGTCGTCGGCGTACAGGTGCACGCCTTCGTTCAGCGGCACCTCCGCCTCGAAGCCGTACGTCCCCCCGGCCGTGTCGTATACCCCCGCAGTCACCCGGTGGCCGGGTGCGTTCCAGTAGGCGGCTACCACGAATCCGCCGCCCCGCCCGGTGTGCACGACGCGCAGGATCGGGTTGCGGACCGTCAGGTCCACGGGCACGTCGAACGACGCGACGCCGTTGTTGATCGTCACCTTCAGCGTCGCGGTGTAGTGCGCCCGCGGCAGCGCGGATGTGTCCGGCGTCAACTGGAGCGTCGCTCTCCCGCCGCTCGCCTCGCCCGCCGGCGGCGCCACCGTCAGCCACCCTTCGGCCTCGGGGCCGTACGTAACCTGCGTGGCGAACGTGTAAGGCTGCGGCCCATTGCGCGCGAGCTGCACCTCTGCCGGGTCAATCCGGCCGCTCTGCGCGCGGCTGATGGCGATCGCGGTCGGCGAGACCACCACCGGCTCGGGCACCATGAAGTTCTGGTCATCCGGGTCGGGCGTGCGGCTGGCGAGGATGTACCCGGGCGGCTGGCCGTCGCAGACGCCGTCGTCGTCCACGATCACGTCGGCGGGGTTGGTGAAGCCGTCGGCGTCGGCGTCGCGGCCCCAGACGGGATGCTCGTTATCGACGATGCCCTCGCAATCGTTGTCCCGCCCGTCGTTGCACGGGCCGTTGGCGCCGGGGTGTACCGCGGCCCGCGTGTCGTCGCAGTCGTCGGCGTTGGCCACGTAGCCGGCAGGAGCGGTGCAGTCGCTGGCCACGTTGGCCGGATCGCCGTAGCCGTCGCCGTCGGCGTCGCGGTACCAGTCGCGGGCGCCTTCGTCGATCTGGCCGTCGCAGTTGTTGTCAATCCCGTCGTTGCAGTCCTCGGGCGCGCCGGGATAAATGAACCGGTTACGCGGTTCGCAGTCGTTCACGTCGAGCACGCCGTCGTTGTCGTCGTCGTCGTCGCACACGTCGCCGCTGCCGTCCGAGTCGCTGTCGTTGTTGAGCGCGTCGGGCGTGTCGGGGCAGAAATCCTCGTCGTCGCACCAGCCGTCGTGGTCGCGGTCCGCCGTGCAGCCGCTGACCGGGAACTCGATCGTCTGGGCGTTGTTGGCCTCGCTCGTTTCGAGCACGTTGTAGTCCGGCGCGCTGCCGCACGCGTCGGCGGTCGCCGTGAACGTCTCCGTACCGGCTTCGTAGTACCGCCGCCAAAAGTAGACCGTCGCGCTCGATCCGGGCGTCAACGGCGCGACCTCGCGCGAGCGCCACGTGCAGTCGTTCCACGTGAGGGAGACGGCCACCGCCCCGCCGCTGGACGGCCCCGGGTGGCCGATGACGACATAGGAAGTTGGAAACGTGCCGGGGAAGTCCGGCAGCGCGAAGTCGCCCACCCGGAACGACCCGGTCGTGAGCACACCGACGTTGGTCACCACCACGTCGAACTGCACGACGTCTCCGTAGAGATCGGTCTGGATGACGTGCGGCGTGATGCTCTCGACGACCAGGTCGGGCCGGGCGACGCTGGGGTCGCCGACGTTGATGTCGCGGCTGAGCTTGTTGTTGTCCTCGCGGGCCTCGGCCACGACATCCGCGCACGAGTCGGCCCAGGCCCACAGGCGGTGCTGGCGGGCCTGCGTATAGGTGACGCTAAACGTGGCGGTCCAGGTCTGGTTCACGGCGAGCCCCTGGTTCGGCGTGTACTGGAACTGCGTCAGCGCGCAGCCGTCGCCCGTCGGCTCGCTGGTGCTGTCGGGAACGATCGAGAGGCGGAAGGCGCCCGACACCGCGCTGCCGACGTTGCGCACTGTCACGTCCACATTGATCTGCTGGTTGATGTCGGGCGTGGTGTCGCTCAACGCGATTCTCTCGACGATCAGATCGGCCTGGCCGATGACGATGTTCGCGAAGCACTTGTTATTGTTGTTGTTGCTCTCCGGCACGTTGTTGTCGCAGTCCACCCAGGCCCAGACCGGGTATTCGCCCGCGGTGGGATAGGAAACTGGTCCGAACGACACGACGTACGTCCAGTTGGCGGGAAAGCCGATGAACTGCTGCATGTCGGACGCGTTGCAGTTCGTGGGCTCGGCCTGCTGATAATAGACGCGGCAGGTCCAGAGCTGCTCGA
>Ga0209172_10006575_pt1 | contig 12767 bp, 11 predicted proteins | sample LarsenN4metaG_FD_184113 | JGI IMG/M metagenome (GOLD analysis project Ga0209172, IMG submission 184113) | Hot spring sediment bacterial and archeal communities from British Columbia, Canada, to study Microbial Dark Matter (Phase II) - Larsen... ... | reverse complement strand
AGCATTTTACTTTACGGCGAGGCGAGGACGAGCGTGACGGGTCCGTCGTTCACGAGCGAAACGCGCATGTGGCTGCCGTAGGCGCCTGCCTGGGTGCGGGAGTGCGCCTGCCGGGCTTCAGCCACCAGCGTTTCAAACAGGGCTTTGCCTTCTTGGTAGCCGGCTGCGTCGGTGAATTCGGGTCGGCGACCGCGGCGAGCGTCGCCACACACGGTGAAGTTGCTGACCAGCAGCAGTTCGCCATCTACGTCCATCACACTTCGGTTCAGCTTCCCTTCTTCATCGTCGAAGATGCGTAGGTTGAGCAGCTTCTTCGCCAACCACGCGCACTCTTGTGGCGTGTCCGAAGCCTGGATACCGACCAGGGCGAGCAGGCCATGTCCAATCGCCGCCACGGTCTCGCCGCTCGCCTGCACCTCCGCGGAAGCGACGCGCTGAACGACCGCCTTCATGCCCGCTTCTTTCCGGTGAACGTGCGTTGCACGCTGATGACGTCTTGCATCGAACTGAGTCGGCTGATGACGGATTGGAGGTGCTGGCGGTCGAGGACGTCCACTTCCATCTCGAGGAGCGCCGTTTGGTTCGGCAGCGTTCGAATATTGGCGGAAGCGACGTTCGTCTTTGTTTCTCCAAAGATGTTGGCGATGTCGGCGAAGAGGCCCTGTCGGTTCACGGTCTGGATGCGCAAGCCGGTGGTGTAGGCTTGCGAGCCGTCGCGCTTCCACGTGACGGAGACAAGGCGCTCCGCGTCGGTTTGCTCGATAGCTTGCACGTTCGGGCAGAGTTTCCGATGCAGGATGATGCCGCGCCCCTTCGAGATGTATCCCATCACCTCGTCGCCGGGGACCGGGAGGCAACACTTAGAACGCCGGAATGCCACGTTGTCCACCGCGCCCCTCTCGACCGTCAGCGACTGGTGCGTCGTGGTGGGTGCGAGCGACTGCTTCCGCTTCGGCTTCTCCTCGCCGAGGAGTCGGGAAACGGCTCGCTTCACGCTGACGATGCCCTCACCGATTGCGGCGAGGAGCTCCTTGTCGTCCCTCTTCTTCATCGCTTGGGCGGCGCTCTTGAGTCGCTCCTCGGTTAGATACTCCTTCGCTTCGAGACCCATGAGTCGCAGCTCCCGCTCCAGCGCATCCTTGCCGCGCTGTGCGTTCGTCTCTCGGTTCTGCTGTCGAAGGAAGGCGCGGATGCGAGACCGGGCTGTTGCCGTCTTGCAGAAGCGAATCCAGTCGACGCTCGGCTGCGAGTCGCGTCGCGTGAGCACCTCGACGATGTCGCCGTTTTCGAGTTGGTGGTCCAGTTTGACGATGCGGCCGTTCACCTTCGCGCCGACACAGTGCAGCCCGACTTGCGTGTGAATGCGGAAGGCGAAGTCAACCGGCGTTGCCCCGGCGGGTAGATCAATGACGTCGCCCTTCGGCGTAAAGGCGAACACCTGCTCGCCGAACAGGTCCATGCTGATCGAGCGAAGGAATTCGCTGCCGGTTTGCGTGGCCTGCGACCAGTCGAAGATCTGCTGGCGCAGCTTGTTCAGCCTCACCGTGTCTTCGATGCTTGTCGCGTCCTTGGAGCCGGATTTGTATTGCCAGTGCGAGGCGATGCCGAACTCCGCCATTTGGTGCATCTCCTCGGTTCGGATCTGCACTTCGAGCGGCTCGCCATGCGGGCCGACGACCTTCGTGTGCAGAGATTGGTATCCGTTCGACTTCGGCTTGGCAATGTAATCATAGAACAGACCCGGAATGGGCTTCCACAGTTCGTGCACGATGCCAAGCGTTTGGTAGCACTCCGCCTCATCCTCGACGATGACGCGCAGGCCGAGGAGGTCGTAGATCTCCTCGAACTCGAAGCCTTGAATCTCTATCTTCTCGTAAATCGAATACAAGTGCTTGGGGCGACCCTGCATTTCGGCGTGAATGCCGTGCGCCTCGAGTCGCTCCTTCAGCAGACGCACGCACTCGTCTATCTCCTTCTCTCGCTGCCGTCGCGACTTCGCCACCTTGTCGGAGACCTCATCGAACTTCTGGGGATGCAGGTGCTTGAACGCGAGATCCTCAAGTTGCCACTTGATCTGCCAGATGCCGAGTCGAGATGCGAGAGGGGCATAGATGTCGAGCGTCTGTTGCGATAGGAAGCGGCGCTTCTCCTCCTCCATCGCTTGCAACGTCTGCATATTGTGCAACCGGTCGGCAAGTTTGATGACCATGACGCGAAAGTCTGCCGCCATCGCCAGCAGCATCTTGCGCATGGTCTCCGCGAAGCGCGCACGTTCCTCAGCGGCAAGCTTTCCGCCTTCCTTTGGGGGAAGCGGCGGGAACTTCATCTTCGTAACGCCCTCGACGAGGGCAAGCACCTCTTCGCCGAACATCCCGCGTATCTCTTCGTCGGCAACGGGAGTGTCCTCAAGTACGTCGTGCAACAGGGCGGCAACGATAGACGGCTCGTCCATTCTGAGTTCTGCGAGGATCTGAGCGACGGCGAGAGGGTGCGTGACGTACGGCTCGCCCGAGCGCCTTCGTTGGCCGCGGTGGGCGACTTCGGCGACGTGATAGGCTCGGCGGATCTGCGCTGCGTCTACGTTGGGACGCTCTTCGCGGAGCGTTTGGATGAGTCGCGTGAGGTCCTCCGGCTCCTCCCAGCCGGTCGGAATCTCAAGAAGGGAGCGCTCGACCGCCAACTTACCCCCCGGGCGTGATCAGATACACGCGTCCCGCTCGCTCGGACGCCGTCACGACGCCGATGCGACCGTCAGGCAGGGCGAACAGGTTGCTCGCCTGCTCATCCGAGGACGGTGCGGTCCAAACAGTTTGAGCCTTACCACCTGCCACCTTCATTAGGGTTGCCACGCCTTCGGCGTTCAACACGTAGATCGAGCCGCGGGCTTCGATGACACCGTGCGCGGACAAGCCTTCGGCAAGTATGGTAACCGCACCGCCTTTCGCGACCGACAGCAGGGTACCGTTGACGTCAAGCGCGTAGAAGCCGCCGTCGGGCCTCGGGGCGACGTCCGAGAGTTCGGGCATTGCAAGTTCCTGGCCGTACTTGCCGAGGAACGGCTCGAACTCGCTGCTGTCTGCGATCTTCCTCACAATCACGCCGCTGTTGAAGAACGCCCAAACCGTATCGCCGGGCCCGCGCGTGATGCGGTTCGGATACCGAAGCCAAGTCTTCCAGACAACGCTCCCGTCGTCGCGGTATCGCATGACCGTACCGCCCTCATAGTCTCCGATGGCGACGCCGTCCGATAGGGCGACCACGGCGAGGGGGCCACGGAACCGTTGCGGGAACATGTACTCGGGTGTCCACGTGGTTCCACTGCGGCGCAGGCGTTCAACTTGAAGGCCGCCGCCGTCCGCCGGCTTGGCGAGGTACGCTAAGTCGCCCCTCATGCCAAAGCCGTGCAGCGGTGTGCGCGGGAGCGGAATCACCGTCACCGAAACGACCAGCGCCACAGTCAATATCATCGTATTGCGTTCTCCATGATTGTTCTTACGTGCTCCAACTGCTCCGGCGTGTCAACGGCAAGCGGAGTGCCTCGCCCCTTCGCCATTCGGATCGCCCAGCCGTTCTCCAAGAACCTCAGTTGTTCGAGCGACTCGGTCTGCTCCAGTTCGCCCGGCGGCAACGAGGCGAACGCCCGCAGCGCCTCGAGCGAGTAGCCGTAGATGCCGATGTGCTTGTGCAATTCTCGGCTTCCGCTTCGCGGATACGGAATTGGCGACCGCGAGAAGTAGAGCGCGTTGCCCTTGCGGTCAAGCACCACCTTGACCACGTTAGGGTCGTCGGCGCCTTCCTCTTCGAGGTCATCATAAACGCTTGCGACCTGCGCGTCTCCACTGCGAAGAGCTTCCGCACAGGCTCGGATGGTTTCGGGATCGATGAGCGGTTCGTCGCCCTGCACGTTCACGTACAGTTCGGCGCCGAGGCTCTCCGCCGCTTCAGCGATTCTGTCCGTCCCCGTTGGATGATCGGGCGAGGTTAGGATCGCCTCTCCGCCGAAGCCCCGAGTCGCTTCAGCGATTACGTCGTCCGGCGTCGCTACCACCACGCGCCCGGCGGCTCCCGACGCAACTGCCCGCTCGTACACCCACTGAACCATCGGCTTGCCGTACAGGTCTGCCAGCGGCTTGCCGGGAAAGCGGGTCGCGCCCATGCGCGCGGGAATGACGATGCAGAGGTCCACGCCGCTATGATGGCTCACAGAGAGGCTACGACGGCGTGACGAGGTCGTTCGGGCCTTCGAGCAGGTCCACCTGAACCCGCCAGTGCGTGTCCAGGGCAATCACCCGACCCAGCTTCGGCAGGCAGGTGCCCTCGACGAAGCGGGTCGGAATCTCGAAGGTGAACGCTTGGCGGACGGGGCTTGACAGCGAGAGGTACTCGAGGCAGCCGCCCGACACGCGGGCCGCAGCGGACACGCCGCGACTCAAGCGCAGACCGTGAAAGTGGAACTCCTGCAGCGATTCCGGTACGGCATCCAGAAGGTGGTCGCCGTTGTCGTCGCACCGTGCGAACATCCAATGCAGCCCCGTGAGCCATGCCCCGACCCCGGTGGTGAACCACGGAACGGCGACCGAGCCGTCGGCTCGAAGGTGCTCGCTCGGTGAGAGGAACCGACCCGTGGAAGAGAGACCGCGCATTACGGCTTCGAGCGCTTCGTGGCCGTTGCCCAGCACCGCGTGGCACATCGCCAGGTGCCCGGCGGTCCACATCCACGAAGTTCCGTCGAAGACGCTGCTGTGTCCGGGTTTCCAGCCGAACTCGGTCTGAAGGTCGGCATGAAGGCGAGCGACGGCGTTCCGGGCATACGGGCTTCCGTCGTCTACGAAGAAGGGAGCGACGTACCCGGCGATGGCGATGTGCTCGGGCGCGCCGGATGGCATGGCGTAGCGCCGCGCCTCCACATCAACCGGAAAGTTCGTCTGCAGTTCGCGCGCTTGGTCCTCCCATCGCGCCGCCCGCTCGAGGTCCCGGTGCAGCCGGGCGGCAGCCTCGGCGGCGCGAGACAACACGAAGGCCGCCGCAGCCATCGTGAATGGGCCGGCAGCAATCGGCGGGGCGCTTTCGTCGAAATCTGTGCACGGCGCGGTTACCAACTTGCCGCGGGCATCGGTGGTGAGGACGAACTCCTCCACGGCGCGGGCGCACTCTCGCAGCAGCGGGTAGATGTCCTCGAGCACCTCCGGGTTCTTTGAATAGAGGAAGCAGAACCACGCCGTGGCTGCAATCGCCCCGAGATGGTGCCGCTCTGTGTACCACTGCCCCACCGGGTCTCGCTCGAGGCCCTGCTCGGTCGAGTTCCACGGATACAGCGCGCCCAGGCCGCGACCGCGCTCGACGGCGCGGGGCAGGCACGCGAGCCTGAAGTACGGAATTCGCCGCGCGAGCCGCTCGTGCCCGGCGGACAGCAGCGCGAGGAACGGATACAGCTCGTCGTGGAACCCTCCACCGTGCCACGGCTCGCGACACAGCACCGGCGGGATGCTCCACGGAGTCGCCTGGCAGGCGATGGTGTAGAGCGCGATGTTGCGCGTCTGGTCAACCTCGGCGATGCCGGTGACGAGGTCGCTGGTCGCCCAGAACTCACGCCACCAGCGCTCGTGCTCGCTGAGGGCGGCCTGCCGCTTCGACCAGTCGAACGGCTCCGAGAACTCGAAGCGGTCGCTGAACGTGAGGGCGACGCGCAGGCGGAGCGTCTGACCAGGGCGGAGGTTCTCCGAGACGGTGAGGGCGAGAGCGGAGTCCCCTTCGCTCTGCCACTCGGCGTCCGGGGTGGTGAGGTGGATGAGCCCGAGGTTGTCGCCCGCCTCGAAGCCCACTTCTGCCCCCGCTCCCAGCCGGTTGACGGTGAAGCGCACGCCGTGCTGCTCCTCCAGAGCGTATCTGACGCGCAGGACGACGCCGACCTCGGCGTCAGAGTTGTTCGTTAGCCGCGTTTCGACCAGGAAGGTGTTTCGGTGCGCCAGCACGAGCGACCTGGTTGATTCGAGCACGCCGTCGCGAAGCAGGCGACTGGCGAGGCTTGCGGTCTCGGTCTCAAGAACCTGGTCAGCGTCTCCAGGCTCGACCTCCTCGGCGTCAACGAGGATGGTCCGCGTCAGGCGACCGAAGGAGATGAGGGGAAACGTCGGCCCTGGCCCCCGTCTGCCCGCGAGAACGAACTCCTGCATGCTCGGGGTGCCGTCCGCCGCCTCGTCGTGGTAGCCGGATGCGCCGAGGTAGGTCACCAGCCGCCCGTTCCCTACAAGGGCGGGCGTGGGCCGGTCAGGGTTCAGCGTCGCCGGAAACTGCATAAACTGGTCAAACTTCCCCTCTCAAGACGGCGCAACAACAAAGAACATCATCGGACAGAATGGCGGTCGAAACAGTGAGGCTACGATACCTGGAGGAAAATACCGTCCGCATCCGCCTGGCGTTACCCGACTCCGTCAGGGCGACCTGCGAAGTCGGTGAGGAAGGCCGGTTCGAGAACGTCGAGGTCGTCCGGTCCTTCCCGCTGACGATTCCCGACCAGTACATCACGCTGATCGCGGCGGACGGCGCCGAGATCGGCATCGTTCGTGACCCTACGCTCCTGGACGAGGAGAGCCGGGCGGCGGTTGACTCTCTGCTCGCCCGGCGGTACTTCACGCCGGAGATCCAGCGGATCGAGCGGCTTACCCAAGAGGCGTCGCTCTGGCGGTGGCGCGTGATGACGAACCGAGGCGAGGTGACCTTCTATCTGCGCGGCGTGCGGGACTCGATCCACGAGGTCGCTCCGGGGCGGTGGCAGATCTTCAGCGTGGACGGCCAGCGGTACGAGATTCGCGACCTCGGCGCCCTCGATGCCCGCAGCCGGGCGCTGTTCGAGGGGCTTTTTTGAGGCCGAGCCATGGCGTCAGGGGCGCAGAGGAAGAACTCTCAGTCGCTCGGCTCGGCGCTGCTCGATCTGGTCGCACCCCCTAAGTGCGGCATTTGCTACGAGGTGCAGGCGCCACCCATCTGCGACGAGTGCCGCGCGAAGTTGGCCTCGGCGTGCGACGGCGCGTGCCCACGCTGCGGCACAGGACCGGCGGTCGGCTGCCCCTACTGCCGCGAGATCGGCTACCTGAATGCCCTGCGCTCCGTGGCGCGCTACGACGGGGCGGGCGGGATCGCCGTGCGCAGGCTGAAGTTCAGCCGCTTCGTTCCGCTCAGCGACCCGATGTCGGAGATGATGCGCGCGCTGTACGAAGAGTGCTTCACCGAGGTGGACGCCGCCGTGCCGGTGCCGATGCATTGGCTCCGGCTGTCGGTTCGGGGTTTCAACCAGTCGCTGCTGCTCTGCCGCGCGCTTCCGCCGGAGGCTGTGCAGCCCGGGCTGTTGCGCCGCGTGCGCTTTACGCGCCAGCAGGCGCGGCTTCGCGGTCGGGAGCGGCAGCGCAGCCTGCGAGGCGCGTTCCAGGCTTCCCCCGCGGTGGAGGGGCTTCGGGTGCTGCTGGTTGACGACGTGGTCACGACCGGCGCCACTCTGCGCGAGTGCGCGGACACGCTGAGGGCGGCGGGCGCTTCTTGGGTCGGAGCGCTGACTTTCGCTCGGGAACTGCCGCGCGGGTAGCGCGCGTGCCCGTCGCTATGCCAACTCGGCGAAGTCGAGCGGCTCGGTGCGCATGGCGATCTCGCCGGCGGGGGTGCGCGGCCACTGGTCGGGTGGGCGATCCCAGTACAACTCGACGCCGTTGCCGTCCGGGTCTCGCAGGTAGAGCGCGAGGCTTACGGCGTGGTCCGCCGCGCCCTCGAGCGGTATGCCCGCGGACTGCAGGCGGCGCAGGGCGTCGGCAAGCGCGCCCCTGGTGGGGTATCGAATGGCGAAGTGATAGAGGCCTGTCGCTCCGGGCGGCGGCGACCCGCCCTCGCTCTCCCAGACGTTGAGGCCGATGTGATGGTGATACTCTCCGGCGGCGACGAACGCCGCGCCCTTGCCGTACCTCTGCTTCAGTTGAAACCCCAACACGCCGCAGTAGAAGTCGAGCGCCCGCTTCAGATCCGCGACCTTCAGGTGCACGTGGCCGATGACGACGTCGGGGTGGATCGGTTCGGATGTCATGGCGCTATGCTACTCGGGACGGGGAGGCGAACCTCAAAGAAGGGAGCCACGGCTCATTCGTGCCGTGGCTCAAGCCTTCTCGTGCAGTCACCCACACGGCTTGTCATGCTTACCGCACCTTGCGGTGCGTAGCCTGCGAGATCTCTGATCTCTTGTCAGAGACAACGACAGGCTCCTATCAGGTACGATAGAGATGCTACCTGGAGTTGGCGATGGATGTCAAGAGGGTACTCGGGCTTGATCTCGGGGAGGGTTCGGTCGGTTGGGCTCTCCTGGAAATTGGGGAGGACGGCTGGCCGGTCGCGATACAGGCTGGCGCCCGGATCTTCTCGCCGGTGATAAACCCCAAGAACAAAACCCCGCTGAATCGGGAGAGGCGGGCCAAGCGCGGGGCACGGCGGAACCGGGAGCGTAGAAGGCGACGACTGGCGAAGCTCCACAACACCCTGGTCGGAGCGGGCCTGCTGCCGGCGGACCCCAAGGAACGGATGCGCGTGCTGGGCGGTGCGGAGGCATCGGCGGACGCGCGGTGGCTGGACCCATACGCCTTGCGCGCCAAGGCGCTGGACGAACCCTTAGAACCGTTTGAACTCGGGCGCGTCTTAGCTCACTTAGCCCAGCGCCGAGGGTTCCTGAGCAACAAGAAGACACGACTTGTAGAACTGATGGAGGCGGACGGGAATCGCAACATCCTTGCAGAGGAAGAGAACGTCCAGGAGGAGCAGGACGAGGCGGCCACCGCCGAAGAGAGGAAGGAAACGTCCGAGACCCTTCAGGCCATCAGCGACCTGCAGGCGGCCATTGCGGCGAACGGCTGTCGAACCCTCGGCGAGTATCTGCATGGGGCAAAGGAATCCGGTGAGAAGGTCCGCTGCCGTCGAACCAGCCGCAGCATGTATGTCGAGGAACTGGACGCCATTTGGAGCGCGCAACGCCCGTTTCACGAGGGCGCCCTCACAAACGAACTGTACGATGCTGTGTACAAAGCCGTCTTCCACCAGCGACCGCTACGCGGCGCCCGCTCCAAGCAACCCCGCAAACAGTGGCCGCGCGGGGAGGAGGCGCGGAAGATGTACCGTCGCTTGAGGGGCAACTGCCCGCACTACCCGGACAGGCCGGTCGCCCGCCAGGGGCACTGGGTCTCGCAGCGGTTTCGCATCTTGCAAGACCTTCGCAACCTGGAGCTGCTGGACAACTCGACGGGCGAGGTTCGCAGGCTCACCGATGAGGAAGTGGCGACGATTGCCCAGAAGGCCCAGGAACGTGAGAAGATGACGTGGGCGGGGGTGAGAAAGGAGATTGGCTATGGGGGCAGCAAGGGCAAGTTCGTCAACTTCGAAGGCCGCGAGGGCGCGAAGAAGGAGCTCAAGGGAAACAGCACAGAGAGGTTCCTGAAGCAAGTACTCGGCGACAAGTGGGACTCGTCGCTTGTTCTTGACCCAGATGTCGAGCGCCGGCAACTCGACCTTATGCACGACATCGAAACGGCGCCAAACAAACTGACGCTGGTTAAGAACCTGCAGAAGCCAAAACCGTCCAACCCGATCTACCCGCTTTCGCGCGAGCAGGCGATCGCGATAGCTGGGAAAAACTTCGGAGACCGAACGGTCGCGTTTAGCGTTCGGGCGATGCGGCGGATGTACAAGCTCATGCTCAGTGAAGGCCGGGACTACTTTGCGGCGCGCAAGGAGGCGTTCGCCCACGGTGAAGAATCGGACGCGCAAGTTGTGCGTGAGACGCTCGACGTGCCGCCCGACGTGCCAAATCCACGCATTCAGAGGGCGCTCTTCGAAACCCGAAAGGTCGTCAACGCAATCATCGAGCAGTTCGGAAAGCCAGACGAAATCATCGTTGAATTGGCGAGGGAGATGCGCGAGTCGGAGGCAGACCGAAAGAAGCGATTGAAGGCGATCAAGCGCAACGAGGGCGAAAACGATGCCGCTCGCGAGTTCTACAAGCGCCATGGAATCGAGCACCCGAACCGCGAGCAGATTCGCCGGTACAAGCTCTGGAAAGAACAGAACGAGACATGCCCTTACACCGGCCGGAGCATTTCCGTCGCGGAACTTCTCAGCGAGGCCACAGAAGTGGATCACCTCCTTCCGCTGCCTCTTTCGGCAGACGATTCCTTCTCGAACCTGGTGCTGACGCACCGGGACACCAACCGCGACAAAGACAACCGGCTCCTCTGCGAGTGGCTGAATGAGGAACAGTACGCCGAGGCGATACGGCGGATCGAAGCAAGCGGAAACCGGGCGCGCGCAAAGCGGGCGAGGATGAAGGAGATCCCGGAGGGGTTCGCCGAAGGCCAGATCGTCACCACGGCGTACCTCTCACGCCTTGCAGGCGAGTACCTGAAGACGCTGGGTGTGCCCGTCCAAGTAACCAACGGTCGGGCAACCTCAATCCTTCGCCGGTGGATGGGGCTGAACGGCTTGCTGCCACTTCGCGAGACGAAGAAGAAGCTGCCGGAAAGCGAGAAGAACCGCCTGGACCATCGGCACCACGCCGTGGATGCGGTGGTCGTCGCCCTCACCGACCGGAGTCGGTACATACAAGCGCTGAGGGATTTCCGCAAGATTGCGTCCCTCGATGAAGCCGAGCGAGCGCCGGAAGCGTTGCGCCATATGGTCCAAGGTGTCGTTGACTCGATGATCGCCTCGCACGATGTGGACAAGGGGATCCGGGGCGCGTTGCATGAAGAGACCTACTTCGGGCGCGTGGAATACAAGGGAGAGGAGCACTACGTCAAGCGAGCGTTCATTCGCGATCTCGTATCGAAGGGGAGCCTCGAGGACACGCTGAAGCAAGTCCAGAAGATCGTGGACGACGATCTGAGGCAGCGCGTCGAGAAGCACTTCAGGGCGTTTGGGAATCGTGTGGCAGACGCAATCGCAGAGGACGGCACGATCACCGTCGAAGATGGGGCCGGTAACGACATGCGGATTGAGAGCGTGCGCATCCGCGAGCGCCGCACCACTAAGTTGCATGACTTCAAGGACGGCCGTTACGCAGTTTACGGCAACAACCACCACATCGAAATCGTGAGACGGAAGGACGGAACGCTGGGAGCCCGCGCCGTAACGATGCTCGAGGCAGCTCGCTACGCCCGGCCGCCGAATCGCAGAAGTCCGTACGGATTGACCGTGAGAGATGGTGAGGAATTGGTGATGTGCCTCGCTGAGAACGAGATGGTGCGCCTCGCCGACGGGCGTGTGTACCGAGTGGCCGGCACCAGTTCTACCAGCGGCTTCGAAATCACCCTCCGCGATCCGAACGATGCCCGCACAGGCAGCGAGAAGGGCAGAGATCGAATCACCTCGCCGAGGCGCCTCACAGAGATCCAGGGGGTGGTCCGCGTGAGCGTGCTGGGGCACATTCAGGATGGGACACCGGATCGTTGAGATAGGCTCCGCGGCATTCTTGCGGAAGAGTTTGGATCGGCTTGAGATCCGCCGAAACGGCGAACTGCTTGACAGCATCCCCTTCGAGGACCTCGCGGTCGTGCTGCTGGATGGCGACGGCATAGCCCTCACGGCGGACGTGCTTGCAGCCTTTTCGCAAGCCGGAGCCGTGTGCGCGGTGTCGGACGAGCGCCACCTTCCCTGCTTGCTCTGCCTGCCTTACGAGAACAACGCACGGCACGCCCGGACGGTTCAGCAGCAGGCAGCCTGCTCCGAAGCGAAGCGCAACGGCATTTGGCGTCAGATCGTGCGAGCCAAGATCCGCGAACAGGCCTTGGCCGTCGAGGTGGACGGTAATCCGAGAGGCGCAACCACGCTTCGGCAAATGGCGGACAGAGTCAAGAGCGGCGATCCGGACAACGTGGAAGCGCAAGCCGCCATCCTCTACTTCGATCTGTTCTTTGGGCCGGGCTTCTATCGGGATCGGGCGGCGCCGGGGATGAACGCAATGCTCAACTACAGTTACGCAGTCCTCCGAGCGATGATGGCTCGCGCCCTCGTCGGCGCGGGGCTGCACCCAGCGCTCGGCATCCATCACCACGCCGCGTACAACGCGTTCAACCTTGCCGACGACGCCATGGAGCCTCTCCGCCCGATGGCGGACCTGGGTGTCGTGGAGGTGTCCGAGCAGTTCCCAGCCGCGAGAGAATTGACGCCGGAGATCAAGAAGAGCCTGTTACAAATTACGGTTTTGCCTGTTAGGTTTGCTGGAAACACCCTTCCGATCTTGACCGCTTTGGAGCGTTATGCGGCTACACTAAGGGAGGTGATATGCGGCGCAAAAAGAAGACTGGAAACGCCCGGCCTCAGCCGATAAGCCCGTACAGAGAGATGTGGCTTCTGGTTATGTTTGATCTGCCTGTCGTGACCCACGAGGGACGCAAGGAGTACCGCAAGTTCAGAGAGCGCCTCCTCCGCGGCGGCTTTCTGCAATTGCAATACAGCGTCTACGCTCGCCCATGCCCGAGCGACGAGAACGCGCAGGTGCACCGGGAGCGCGTGAAGAAGCACCTTCCGCCTGCCGGCAGCGTCCGCATGGTCATGATGACCGACAAGCAGTTCGAGCGGATGGAGAATTTCTTGGGCAAAACCGAGGTTCCGAGCGAAAAACAGCCCGAGCAACTGACGTTCTTCTGAACTTATTTGCGCGCGAACCGAACTCGGTTCCAGCCGAGTTCGGTTCGACACGTTGTACCTGATAGGAGCCTGTCCGCCGTCTCCGACGGGACGGGAGA
>Ga0209172_10006568_pt1 | contig 12788 bp, 17 predicted proteins | sample LarsenN4metaG_FD_184113 | JGI IMG/M metagenome (GOLD analysis project Ga0209172, IMG submission 184113) | Hot spring sediment bacterial and archeal communities from British Columbia, Canada, to study Microbial Dark Matter (Phase II) - Larsen... ... | reverse complement strand
GGACTCGAGGTTCGACACGCTGATCGCGCGGATGGACTCGAGGTTCGACGTCTTGGAGACCAGGTTCGACGCGCTCGGGGCCCGCATCGACGCTCACGTCGAGCGACACGCAAGCTGACGCGCCCGACGCCCCCACACGCCTTCACCTCAGGGCGTCGGGAACTTCGAACCGCTGACGGGGCACCTCGACCGCCATGTCGCTGACGGGCACCATTCAGCCTGTAGTCAGAGCCCAGAGCGCCCGTCAAGTTGTGTAAATCGGACTCTCCTGACGCATCCGTGGGTCCATCAGGCGGCGTTCCGTCCGGGTAGCGGTGGGCAGTAGCCGCCGCGGTCGAGGAGCGCGAGGGCGACGAGATGCTCGGGCTTCTTGAACCCGAAGGCCATCCGGTGCAGGACCCGCAGCTTGGTGTTCGTGGACTCGATCAGGGCGTTGGAGAGCCTGTGTCGCATGGCCGCCTCGATCCCGGGAGGTTCTTGCGGATCCGCCGCCCGAGCTCGACGAAGGCGGAGATCCGGCTCCGTGCCGCCCAGGCCAGCCAGGCGTGGATCATGGCGATGGCGCGCCGGCCCTTGAGGCGGATGGCCACGCGGAGCTGCTCTTTCAGCAGGTAGGCTCGGTAGAGCCTGGTGTTGACGGCGGAGACCCAGGCCAGCTTGGCTTCCTGACGCGCCGTGAGGTCCTCGGGGTTCTTCCACAGCGCGTAGCGGGCCCCCTTGAGCTCGCGGGCGAACTCCCGCATGCCCTGGCGGCGGGCGGCGTTCCACACCTCCCGCCGGACCTCATCCAGGGCCTCGGTGGCCCAGGCGACCAAGTGGAAGCTGTCGGTGCAGAGCGTGGCCCGCTTGCAGCGGTCGCGCACGAGGTCGGCGATCCACTCCGCCGCGTCGGCGCTCACCAGGCGGATCTTGGCGCAGCGCTTCTTGCCGAGCAGGTCGAAGAAGCCCTCCAGGGTCTTCTTGTCCCGGCCGACCCCCGCCCATACCAGGCGCCCGGTGTCGTGGTCCACGACGATCATCAGGTAGCGGTGCCCCTTCTTGTAGCTGATCTCGTCGATCCCGATGCGCCGCAGGCCATCGAACGGGTCGTGGGCGGCTCTGCCGTCTGCCAGCACCCGGTCGATGATCGATCCCACGGTGCGCCAGGCGATCCGGAGGAGCGCGGCGACTGCGGACTTGGGGGCGTGGGTAACGAGCCAGGCGGCCAGATCGTCGAAGTCCCTGGTGTGGCCGGCTCCGTGGCGGGCCCACGGGACCTGGGCCACGGTGGGGCCGTGGGTGGGCAGTGAACCCGGGGGCGTCCGACTCGAGGAGGCACATCACCGCGCCGAGGTCGATGGCCCGCCACCGCCGCCGGCCCTCACCGCGGTCGTACAGCGGGGCCACCTGTCCGCACCGGCCGCACCGCCGCTTCGAGTCCCGCCGGGGCCGCACGTGGGCGACCACCGCGTTCTCCCGCTCGTCGACCTCCACCCCTTCGATCACCGTGGCCCGGTCGACACCGAGCACCCGACGCCATACCGTAGTACCGAGCACGCCGCCTCCTCACCTCGCTGGTGGACTTTGGACAGCCCACAAGCGTAGGTGAGCGGCGGCGTTGCTCACGTCAGGGGTCGTTCGCCACCCGGCGACCACGCCGGCACGGTCGCCGCGAACCGGGAGCGGCGTGGCGTGAGCCGGTGGAGCTCGTCGGTGCGAGCCGAGGCGACCCAGATGGCCCCGGTGCCCGAGCGGGGGTCGCCGGATCGAGCGTCGAAGACGATCCGCGTGCCATCCGGAGACCAGTCGGGATGCTGATCGTCCTTCGGCGTCCCGGCGATCCGCCGTGGCGGGCCCCCGGCGAGCTGCATCCTGTAGATGTCGAGATCGGATCCCCCGACCCGGCTGCCTGAGAAGGCGACCGTCGTCCCGTCGGGCGACCACGTCGGGTCGAAGGCGCCGCCCGCGAAGCCCGTCAGCCGCCGCTCCGTGCCGTCCGCCTCGAGCACGTAGATCTGCGAGGGGAGGTCCGACATCTGGCGCTCGAACACGACCCGCGTGCCGTCGGGTGACTGCTCGGCGTCGTCGAGCCGTGCGCCCCTCGAACGGATCTCGGGGATCGGTCGCCGGGACGAGCCTCCTGGCGGCGACGCGAGCACGCCGCATGCGCATCCGGAACCCGTTCAGCGAGACCCGGAAGAGCCAGGCGAGCGGGTCCTCGGGTGCGCCGATCGACCCCCACCGCCTCCCACAGCTTGAGGAAAGCCTCCTGCATGAGCTCCTCCGCGTCGTCCGCGCTCCCCGTGATGAAGAACAGCGCTCGGTACAGGCGGTCGTGATGCTCGAGGAAGAGATCCTCGAAGCTCATCGGCTCCACGCGCGCCTCACCCTCGGGGTCGAGCTCGACGACCTTCCTACCGACCTGCATAGCTCCATGGATGCGCGTCGAGCCGTGTTCGTCAAGCCCGGTCGAGCGCCCGGCCAGCTGGGTGACCCGTCCAGCAGGGTGACCCGTCCAGCCGATGCGGGCAAGCCGGGTCGGCCTCGAAGGCATCTTCGCGAGGAGATCTCGCCGGCCGAGGATGTTGCTGCTCGCCCCGCGCTGGGTTCGGCGTCAGGCGTGCGAGCCGGTCGATCGGTCTACCAACCGGCGGAGCAGGAACGGGCTGACGTCGTCCTTCGTGGGCTCCTCGACGTGCCTCCGTGGACCGGACGCAGCACGCGCTCTCCAACTACGTCGCGCCGGATCACCCGGACTGCGAGAGAGCTCGAAGACGGCCCTCGCCGCGAAGGTGCGCAACGTGGCGCGCAAGGCGTACGACATCTTGGGCCTGCACGGGAAGATCTCGCTCCCGCAGTCGGTGAACTGGTCGAAGACCAAGGCCTTCACGACGATCCGCCCGACGGGCGAGGGCGTTTCGATCAACCTCGCCGGGCGCCAGCCCACCTGCGCTGCCTCGGCTACGTCGAGTAGCCGACCGCCTGCCCGCGGGCGACCGACATCGATCTTGGTATCGAGCGACTTCGGCGAGAGCGAGATCATCCGGTGTGTCACACCCTGGTGCTACCCTCCCGAAGGGATGGACGCCGCAGTCTGGACCGCGATCGCCGTGCTGGCCGCCACGTCGCTCGGCACGCTCTTCTACCTGGGCGCTCGGATCGACGGGCTCGCGGGTCGGATGGACGACCGCTTCGGGCAGATGGACGCGCGGTTCGAGGCCCTCATCGCCCGGATGGACTCCCGGTTCGACCGCGTGGACGCGCGGTTCGACCACATGGAGGACCGGTTCGACGCGCTCGCGGCCCGGCTCGACGCGCACCTGGACCGGCACGCGAGCTGACGCCGTAGCTCCGCGTCAGGTGCGTGTGCGATCAAGGCGCTCCGCGAACCGGCCGGCGACATCGAGGGGACCGTGGTGCCGCCCCGAGATCCGGTCGAGGCTGGGCTCGAGGACCGGGTCGCAGCACGGCCCGTCCGGGCGGTCGAGCGCCTTCTTCGCGTTCTGGCGGCTGAGGCCGCTCGACGAGAGCTTCTGGGCGCTTCCCCGCGGCGGCGATCCGCATGGCGCCGTCCTCGACTCCCCCCTCCGGGAGCGCCGCGAGGCACGCTAGTGGTCTTCTGGGACGATCGCCCCCCGCACCCTCACGGAGGAGGGATCGGAGGCGGTCCGAGGGCTCCTCCGCGAGGATCTGCTCGTAGCCCATGGCCTCCCGGAAGGCGAGGAGCAGCCGGAAACCCTCCGTGTCAGCCACGTCCGGTCCGGTCAGATCAGGATGGAGGAGCACCCCGCGGGGCTCAGGTGGCTCGATCAGCGCATCGCCTCCCACGCGCGGCCGATACCTCGTCGATACCGGCCGCACGGAGGCGGCTGCGTCCTGTGCTACAGACGACGGACCGGCATCGGCGCGGGCGGCGCCGAGAAGTCCATCGGGTGGATGTCCTCGATGCTCGACCGGAACCACGTGTCGAACTCGTGGTCCGAGCTGGCTAGCTTGCCGAGGAACTGCGAGGCGCCCGGACCGTCGATCACGACGACCGCGAAGTCGCTGCCGTCCGGGTTCGCCTGGTGGTATGCGGAGTGCGTGGTCAGGCCGAGCCGCTGGTTCAGGTCGTCGAACTCAGCCTTACGGGACCCGGTCAGCTCGCCGCACCATGATTCCCACGCCGCGAGCTTTCCCGGCTTGATCGGAACCGCCATGGCTTCCAAGGGGCTCCCTTCCGCCGGCGCGAGGGTCGCCCGGCACCTGCACCCTAACAGGATCGGACCCTCGTGAGACAGCGAGGCGGGGTGCGCGAGATCCTCGGCGATAGGGTCGAGCTGAAGTGGAACTACATCGGAGACCTGGCCTTCTTCGAGGGCATGACCGCGGCCGCCTGACCGACGTGTCCCGACGACGGACCGAGGCAGGTCGGGGCTCGCGGCTCACGGGAGGGAACCCACCGGGGGTGGGTTCCCTCCTCGCGTTCGGGGTGGGGCCGAGCGTCCTGACCGGCAGGAACCTCCGTGGTCGTGGGGCCGATCGGGCTGCGCCGCACGGGGTCCGGGGGACCTGACCCGATCAGGAGACGACCAGGGTGGCGTGGCCGGAGGATACCTCCCAGGTCTGCCCGGTGCTCTCGTTCACCACGCTGACGGGTTCTCCGGTTCCTTCGGCGACCCATCGGGCAGCGGACTCCGCCTTGGCGCGACTGTGGTACGAGCCCGTGCCGCTGCTCGTGTAGACGGTGAAGGACTTGCTCCTTCGTCTCCTCACGGTGATCCTCCCTCGTCTCCTCACGGTGATCCTCCCTGCGGTGGAGGCCGGCCCACGGTCTCTTCCTCCAGTGATCCCGCTGACTGCCTGACCACAGTCTCTCATCATCGACCGAGCGTGGGCCGCGTGGACGGGTCGCCGGCTGGGATATCGCCGAGTCGTCCATGTCTCGGGCGAACGGAGTACACTCGTCGTGCAGGTACCGACCTGCGGTTCGCGCGTAGCGACCGACCCGTGGCCCAGCGGCCCACCCGCCTCTCGCCTCCACGAATCCGAAGATCCGGAAGGAGGCGCCCCCCGTGGTCAGGTGCCCGATCTGCACGAAGATCCAAGTGGTGTACGTCAAGGGCCCCACGCGCACGACCTGCTACTACTGCGGGACCCGGTGGGTTCAAGAGGGAGCCGACCAGCTGAGCATCATCGGGCTCGGATCGCCACCGTCCGCTCTGCGGTCGATGCGGCTGGCCCGGCCAACTTCCGAGGAGACGAGATGACGGTCAAGCTGATCACGTTCGACACAGAGGCCCGCCGCGCCCTGGAGCGAGGGCTCGACCACGTGGCGAGGGCGGTCAAGATCACGCTGGGGCCCAAGGGCCGCAACGTGGTGCTCGCCCGGACCTGGGGCGCGCCGACGATCACCAACGACGGCGTCTCGGTCGCGAGCGAGATCGACCTCGAGGACGCGCAGGAGGACATCGGAGCCCAGCTCGTCAAGGAGGTCGCCAAGAAGACCAACGACGTGGCGGGCGACGGGACGACGACGGCCACCGTTCTGGCGCAGGCCATCGTGAAGCAGGGCCTTCGGAACGTGGCCGCCGGCGCCAACCCCATGGCGCTGAAGCGAGGCATCGAGGCCGCGGTGGATGCGGCCGTGGAGTCGATCGCGATCCAGGCCAAGGACGTGGACGACAAGGCCGACATCGAGCACGTCGCCTCGATCTCCGCCGCGGATCCAGAGATCGGACAACGGATCGCCGAGGCCATGGACAAGGTGGGCAAGGACGGGGTGATCACCGTCGAGGAGTCCCAGACGTTCGGCATGGAGCTCGAGTTCGTGGAGGGCATGCGGTTCGACACGGGCTACATCTCGCCGTACTTCGTCACCGATCCGGAGCGGATGGAGGTCTCCTACGAGGCCCCCCACGTCCTGCTGGTCGAGGGCAAGGTCTCGAGGGTCGAAGAACTGCTCCCTCTGCTGGAGAGGGTGGTCTCTGCCGGACGGCCGCTCGCGATCATCGCCGAGGACGTCGAAGGACAGGCCCTCGCCACCCTCGTCGTGAACAAGCTCCGCGGCTCGTTCAAGGCCGTGGCGATCAAGGCACCCGGCTTCGGGGAGCGCCGCAAGGCGATGCTCCAGGACCTGGCCATGCTCACGGGTGGGCAGGTCATATCGGCCGAGGTCGGGCTCAAGCTCGAGAACCTCACGCTCGATCTGCTCGGGAGCGCCCGGAAGGTGGTCGTGACCAAGGACGACACGACCATCGTCGAGGGCGGCGGTGATCGAGAGGAGATCGAGGCTCGCGTGAGCCAACTCAAGGCAGAGATCGAGAGGACGGATCCCGGTTACGACCGCGAGAAGCTCGAAGAACGCCTGGCGAATCTCGCCGGCGGCGTTGCCGTGATCAAGGTCGGTGCAGCCACCGAGGTGGAGCTCAAGGAGAGGAAGCACCGCATCGAAGACGCCGTCTCGGCGACGAAGGCGGCCGTCGAGGAGGGGATCGTTGCGGGCGGCGGGGTCGCGCTGCTCCACGCCCAGGAGGCTCTCGACAAGGTCGATCTCAAGGGCGATGAGATCACGGGCGTCGGCGTCGTTCGCCGCGCGCTGGAGGAGCCGGCCAGGCAGATCGCCGCGAACGCCGGCTTCGACGGCGGCGTGGTGATCGGAAGGATCCGCTCGCTCGACCCCGGGTGGGGGCTGGACGCGGTCACCGGCGAGTACGTCGACATGTTCAAGGCGGGCATCGTCGACGCGGCCAGGGTCACGCGCTGCGCCCTCCAGAACGCCGCATCCATCGCCGCGCTCTTGTTGACCACCCAAGCGGTCGTGGCGACGAGGCCGGAGACGACGCCGGACGTGGCGGGAGGGCCCGGGGACATGGAGTTCTAACCGACGACGGGCCCGTATGCGGAGGGTCCGTCGGCGGTCCCCACCAAGGGAGGCAACATGTCGATCATCCTGAACGACCCGGTCGACCTCGAGACGCCGTCCCGATCCCCGGTCCGTCCGAGAGGGCCGCTCGATCCGGGCACGGCCGCCGAGGTTCGGGAGGTGTCCTTCGAGCTGGAGTCGCCGGGTGGCTACCGCCGAACGGTCACGGGAACGATCGCCTACCTCGATGAGGAGGCGCGGACGTACATGGTGCTCGCACGCGACGGGAAGCTGATGCGGGCGCCGTTGCGGGACATCAAGAGGACGTTCGAGAGCGCCGCCTAGGGACCGACACGTGGGCTGGATCCGAGCAGCCGGCGGACGGTGCTCGTCGCGGCGGCCTCGCAGACCGGAACCTCGTGGGATCGGGTCCGGGCGATCGTTGGAGATTGGACTATACTGGCCATCATAGGATGACCAGTATGGGCAGAGTATCGGTATCGGACCTCAAGGCGCGGCTCTCCGAGCACCTCCGTCGCGTGAAGGGCGGCGAGGAGGTGATCGTGACCGAGCGTGGTCGCCCCGTGGCCGTCCTGTCCCCGGTCCCACCGCCAGAGTCGCAGGAGACGGAGCTGGATGCCCTCGTGGGGTCGGGGCTGGCTCGACGCGCGAAGCGACCGGTCGATGAGGGCTTCTGGGGGCTCGCTCGCGGCGACGACCGGAACGGGGCGGTGCTCGAGACCCTGCTCCGGGAGCGCCGCGAGGGGCGCTAGTGATCTTCTGGGACTCCTCGGCGATCGTGCCCCTCGCGCTCGTCGAGGAGCGGTCGGAGGAGGTCGGCGCCGTACTCCGGCAGGACCCCGACATGATCGTCTGGTGGGCCGCGCCCGTCGAGGTCCTCTCGGCCCTGGCCCGAGCCGAGCGAGCGCACGCGATCGCCCCTGCGGATGTGGATCTCGCCCGGCGGGCGCTGGAGGACCTCCTGGATCGATGGAACGAGCTTCTGCCGTCCGACGAGGTTCGGGACCGGGCCGGTGCTGCCGTCCTCCGCCACCCGCTCCGAGTCGCAGACGCCCTCCAGCTCGGCGCGGCGCTGACCTGGGCGCGAGGTCGACCGCGCGCGCACCGGTTGCTCTCGCTCGACGGGAGGCTGGCGTCGGCCGCTCGTCAGGAGGGCTTCGACGTGGTCACCCTCTCGGAGGCGTAACGCGCAGGGTGCTCCTCGCGGCCAACCCGGGTGGGTCGCCCGACGGGCCCGGCCCGTCGGGCGACCCACGACCGGCGGTTCAGGCGGTGCATGCCTCGGGCGTCTCCGCGGGGATCAGCAACGGTCCCTCGGCCGGTGCCTCGAAGAACGTGGCGATGAAGACGACCGCCCCCGCGCCCGGATTGAACGCGGAGTGGACGTGACCGTGACCAGGGTCGACGAAGGCGGTTCCCGCCGGGTACGCGCGTTCGACACAGCCGTCGGCCTCGATGTAGACCAGGGTTCCCTGGACCATGTTCACGACCACCGGCCCGGCATGGGAGTGCCAGGGGAACCGCGCTCCCGGCTGCACGGTGAACCTCGCGACCACGGTCCGCGAGGGATCCTCGGACTTGACGACCTCGGTCCGCGTGCCGCCCTTCTTGTTCTTGATCAACAGGTCGACGTCGTCGGTGAACATGGCTCGCCCAGAAAGGAACTCGGCGGCGATCGGCGGCGGTGGCTCCTGTGCCGCCGACGGCGCGATCCCGGCAACGATCAGTCCCGTCGCGATCAGCGCCCCGCCGAGTACCACGAGTCGTGTCCTCCTCATGTTCAGCTCACTCCCTTCCTGCTCATCCCGTGCTGGAGCGCGCGGGCTTCCCCGATCTCGCCCCCCCACCACCCGAACCTCGCTCACGGCGATGTTTCCGGCGCCGCGGTGCCCTGCTTCACCGCCTCGACGTACTCGCGCGTTCGCCGCTCCCAGAGCCGGATCGACTCCTCGGTGAGCTGGAAGTTGGTGTAGTCGGCGTTGTACATCACGGCACCGCTCCGCGGGTGCTCCCTGGCCACCCACGCGGCGAAGGGTTCCCACATCTGCGGCGAGAACTCGTCGATGTTGAAGTCGAGCCGCGCCCGGGCGATCTCTCCATCACGCACCGTGAGATCCCAGTACCCGGGGTAGGGACCGAGTCCGATCTCGGCGGACCGGATCGCGTGCCAATCGATCGGGCAACGAACCGCGGTGCCGGAGGCGAAGGTCCCCGTTTCCCGGCAGGGCTCGGCGAGGGTCTGCCGGTAGCCCATGGCTTCGAACAGCGAGAGCTCCAAGGAGAACGCCTCCACGGTCTTCCCATCCAGCTGCGACAGGTCGACGTCGTCGGCCAGGTACGCGGTCGCCCCATCCGCGTCGAACGCGCCGAACGCCTCGACGAACCCCGTGGCCACCTCCACGGGCGTCGCGGTCGTCGGGCTCGACGTCCCCGGATCGCCCGCCGGGAGCGTCGCGTCCCGACCGCCGCGGGTCGCGACGATCGCCGCGATGGCGGCCACGACGATCGCGGCCGCGGCGGCGAGCGCGCCGATCCTCCGGTTCCGGGCGACGCGGACCTGCCGCCGCTGCTGGCGCTCGAGGGCGCCGGGCTCGGGTGCCTTCTGCCTGGTGACCATCTCGTAGACCTCCCGAACGTCGGGCATCTCGCCTCCTACATCTCCCGCATGGCCGCACGCCCCTGGGACGCGAGCACGCGGACGGTAGTCGGTCGGATGCGCATGATCCGAGCGGCCTGTTCCGAGTCGTAGCCGAAGATCTCGGTGAGGACGATCGCCGCGCGCTGGCGTGGCGGAAGCGCTCGCAGCATCCGGCGGACGTCCTCGCGGACGCTGACGTCGTCGAACGGATCCCGCGCGCCCACGGCCGGGACGAGCCTCCGCGCGGCCATGCGGGCGCGTCGCGCTCGCATCCGGGACCCGTTCAGCGCGACGCGGAACAGGTAGGCGACCGGGTCGTCGATCGTGTCGATCCGGTCCCACCGCTCCCACAGCTTGAGGAACGCGTCCTGCATCAGCTCCTCCGCGTCCGCCGAGCTTCCCGTCACGAAGTACAGCGCTCGGTACAGGCGGTCGTGCACGTCGAGGAAGAGCTCCTCGAAGCTCAGGGGAGCCACGGGGGCCTCGGGTTCCCGGCTGAGCTCGACGAGGTTGTCCTCGGCCTGCACGGGACCATGGATGCCCGCGGAGGGGGGTTCGTTTAGGTCACGCACCGGTCCTCATCTCGAATTCCTCATCCGTGTTCGCGGCGCGTCGGCCCGAGCCGGAGGGGTCACGGTTGGTGGGGAAGCATCGGCTCGAGCATCAACGTGACGTCGACCGCGCCGGGCTTGCGCGGCCCGAACTCGTATCGGAGCCCGAAGACGTCCCGGCTCACGCTGTCCGCGGCGTCCGCGGCCTCGAGGATCTCGGCGAGTGATCGGGCCTCGTCCGTCGCCACGGTCGAGCACCAGATCTCGAACCCCGTCCCGACTGGCCCGTAGCGGTCGCTCACCTCATGGCTCCGGTCCAGCGGGCGAAGCAGCTCCTCGGCCGACCGGGGCAGCGAACCCAGGACGCGGTCGAGCCCGACGCCGGGCACCGTCACGTAGCAGATCGAGTACCTGGACGGAACGAACGGCTTCGGCTCCTGGTCTTCCCACGCGTTCGCCGGCAGCCAGGAGCCGAGATCCTCGAGCCGCGCGTCGAGCCGCTCGAGGGCCTGGGCCTGCTCTGGGGTCGCCGGCGTATCCGGCCCGGCCGGACCGACGTCGCCCCAGGTCACGCGGACGAGCCGGCCACGGTCCTGGACCTCGATCTGGCCGAAGTACGGCACGTATCCCCCGACGAGGTGCCGATCGCGATCGAACATCCGAAGGGAGAGCACCTCCGACCTGATGAGCTCGACACCCTCGGGGGTGAGGCGCTGCTCGATCAGGCCGGTCGGCGTCGGGTCCCCGCCCGCGTAGCCCTCACCGAGCTTCTGCCAGATCAACCTCCCGTCCGCGTACAGGTGCAGGCCGAACCTTCCCGGGTCCCCTCCCGTGTGCCCGAACATGACGCCGACGACGAGCTCACCTCGGCTCGGAGCGCTCGGGATCGCTTCCGCCGGCGGCAGTCCTACGATGCCGACGCGGCCCGGGTACCCGGGGACCCCGGCCGGTCCGGTCACGGATGGTCGGGGGACCCCGCCGCCGGGCACGGCCGGTGTCCGGGCTCGATCGAACGGTCCGCCGGTCGCGAACCAGACCGCCGCCACGAAGACCCCGATCCCGACGACGGCCGCCGTGATGCGCTGGTTCCGCCGCTTGCGCTCGCGCCGATGCACGAACCGCTCGAACGAGGGCTCGGGCGTCTCGAAGAGCGGGACGAACCGCTCGAGGGCTTCGAACCGGTCCTGCTTCATGCGGGATCCACCACCTCGTGTTTCATGCGGGCGCGGGCGCGCGTGGTGAGTGAGCGGACCGAGGAGGCGCGCAGGCCGAGCATCCGGCCCGCCTCTTCCGCCGAGTAGTCCAGGATCGCCGTGAGCAGGACGGCCGCGCGCTGCCTCCGGTCCAACCCCTGGAGCAGGCGGACGACCTCGTCGTGGGTCTCGACGGCGGCGAGGTCGTCGGTCGCCGGCGGCGCGAGGGAGAGCTCGCGTCGGAGGGCGAGCGATGCCCGTCGCCACCGGCTCCGGAACACGTTCATCGAGGTTCGGAACAGGTAACCCGTGGGATCCTCCAGCAGCCCGATGCGATCCCACCGCTCGAACACGCGGACGAACGCGTCCTGGGCGATCTCCTCCGCCTCGTGGCGGTCGCCGGTCACCAGGCAGAGCGCCGTGAACAGACGACGGGACGTGGCCTCGTAGAAGTCCTCGAAGCTCGGCGCCGTCTCGCCCACGGCGGCCTCCTCGGCCGATCCCGCGGGCACCGAACGCACGTGCGCGTCCATCGTGCTCCTTGAACGCGCGAGACACCAGGCGCGCTGCGAGCAGGCCTCCGGGTTTCGTCCTAGAGTGCTGGCTTCACCAGCACGGGGGAGGGCCGTGCCGGAGGGGCGACGCGCCGCGGGTCGGCCGGCCTCGCTCGCCGCGGGGTTGATCATCGGCGCGGTCGAGGCCGTCGTCGCGGTGGCGTTCGCCTCCCTCGTGTTCGCCGGCCGGATCGTCGGCCACCTGGCGGACGGGATCGGCCTCTACCTCGTGGGGACGGCGGCGGCGCTCGCGATCCTCGCGTGGCGCGCGGGTTCCCGCGGCGTCGTCGGCGGCGTGCAGGAGGTGACGGCGGCCGTGCTCGCGATCGTCGCGGGGACGACCGCCCTGGCCGCCTTCGGGGGCCCGGAGCGAGCCTTCCTCACCGTGGTCGGCATGACCCTGGTCGTGTCGGTGCTGTGCGGGGTGGCGTTCTTCGCGCTCGGGACGCTCCGGGCGGGCAACCTGGTCCGGTTCGTGCCCTACCCGGTGGTGGGCGGGTTCCTGGCCGGCGCCGGGTGGCTGCTGCTCAAGGGCGGGGTCTACGTCGCCTCGGGCGTGCAGCCGGCGATGAGCACGCTCAGCGACCTGATCGGTGCGGACGAGCTCCTGCGCTGGGGCCCCGCGCTCGCCTTCGGCCTGGCGATGCTGCTCGCGGCCAGGGCGCTGCGGCGGCCGATGGCGATCCCGGCGGCGCTGGGGATCGGGCTGGTGGCGTTCGTGGCCGGCGCGCTCGCCACCGGCCCCTCGCTCGAGGAGGTGCGGGACGGCGGATGGCTGCTCGGACCCCTGGGGGAGGGTCCGCTCTGGGAGCCGTGGGTCCTGCGTGCCCTCACCGACGCCGACTGGCTCGCCGTCCTCAAGCAGGCCCTGCCCATCCTGGCGGCGGTGTTCGTGGCCGCGATCGCGATCCTGTTCAACATCAGCGGGACCGAGCTCGTCCTCGGCCGGGACCTGGACACCGACCGGGAGCTGCGCGACGCCGGCCTGCTGAACGTGGTCTCCGGCGC
>Ga0209172_10006566_pt1 | contig 12793 bp, 11 predicted proteins | sample LarsenN4metaG_FD_184113 | JGI IMG/M metagenome (GOLD analysis project Ga0209172, IMG submission 184113) | Hot spring sediment bacterial and archeal communities from British Columbia, Canada, to study Microbial Dark Matter (Phase II) - Larsen... ... | reverse complement strand
TCGCTTTGCCTTTTGCTCGGCTTGACAGGCTGGTTTTGTGGGGTCTTCGGGGCTTGCTGTTCCGAAGATGTTCCGAAGGCCCCCACCCTTCCCAATCCAGAAGTGTGGGGTACCCGCTCTTTTCAATGCGAGCTGGGCCACCCGCCTCACCCGCCGGTTCTCAGGGGTTTTCGGGGCTTGCTGTTCCGAAGTTGTTCCGAATCGTGGGCACCCGTCCCACCCAGTTGTTGGTACCGCGAGTGACTCGCCAGCCGCCTCATCTTGTGTCCAATAGGCTGGATCTCACTCCACCTATTCACTCGACTGGACTAGGCGGAGAGGGACGCCGACGACGCGCGAGCAACCATTGCAGAATCCACGTGTAGAAGAACCAGCTCAAGGCAATCATTAGCAATCCATCGACTTGACCTGTGTCGTGCACATTTCCAAGATGGAACAACATTACAAGAATGCCCCCTGGCAAGAACACTGGGAGACCGATGACCGCCTTTAAGGCAATGGGCGCACCCTGCAAGAAAGACACAAGAAAGAAACAAAAGGCTTGCACGACTGCCACCATCACGCCCGCCTGGCGCCAATCTCTGTACCTAACACCGGCCATGGACCCTCCCAACGGCCTTGAAAAAAGCAAATGGGCATATCACTTCCGAATCCAGCTAAGCTTATTTCCCTTTGGGCTCCTTCTCCTTGTCATCTTTCTCACCGGGGCTCACAGAAGGCTCTTTCCCCTCCTGGTCCTTTTCCTTGCGCTCTTCCTCAAGTCTCCTTTCAAATCTGCGCCAAAGTATTTGCGCGTTCACCATAGCATGGTACTGCGCAGCCCCTTCGACGGTGCCCCATGCTTGGCTCCTTCTGGCGCGATGATACCATGGCGGGAACTCGCCCGAGGAGTTCTTCTCCTGTGGGTGCCCCACCCTTCGCTGAAGGGTGGGAGTTTACTAGTGACGGGGGCGGGGCGTGACCAGCTCGGGGTGCTCGCGGCGGAAGGATTCCGTGATGTGGCAGTTCCAGCAGACCGGCCAGTGGGTGGAGAAAACCTCGGGGAGTTTTTCGGGCGGCACCTGGGTCCACTGCACGGTGCGGCGCTCGGGGTCGAGCAGCGCCGGGCGATGGTCGTGCCAGTGGATTTCGCCGAAGGGCTTGCCGCAGTAGGCGCACTTCTTGCCGGCGTACCAGGTGTTGACGATCTTCCAGACCGCGCAGGCCTCCGGGTCGGCCTCGACTTCGCGCAGGCAGTCCTGCCCGCAGCCTTCGCGCTCCGGCCAGCGCGAGCAGTCCTCCAGACGCAGCTCGGGCAGCCCGACGAAACGGCGCACCGCCAGCGAGGCGGCGGCCACCTTCACCGCTTCCGGCTTCTGCGTCTCGGGGCAGGTGACCAGTCGCTCGCCGCGCAGCTTCCAATAGAACCGCGCGGCCACCACCAGCCGCCACAGCAGAAACGCCGCCCCCGCTCCCGCCAGGACCAACAGCGTGATTTCCAGCCAGCTCATGGCAACCTCCACCCATCACAATGCACCCAAGTGGCCATTTTGTCACGTGACGCGCGTGCAGACTTACTCGCGCAAAATCAATGATTTCTGTAGGGCGGGGCGGGGAAGGCGAGGACTAGCAGTCGGCTTGCGCGCCAACGGGTGTGTCAAATTGCACGGTCGCGCCGCTCGGCGGCGACCTGCAGAGACGGCTCCGGGGAGCGACTTTCCTGCTGTTCGCGGCGCAATGATCCCGGGGCGGGTAGTGGGCCCGTTCGGTTCATGTAGCGGCGGTTTGTGACCGCCGCCTAGGATCGCGACAACTTGCGGCGCTCCTAGAGCGCCGCTACAGCGACTTGGCGCATTATTCGCGGCGTACACCTTGCCGTGCGACGAACATTCTGATATCGTGCGCCCGGTCGGGCTCGATGAATTGTTTCCTGGCGGCTCCTCTTTTCTAGCACACGTGCGCGCGGTTCGGGCCCGGCGAGCGCCGCGGGCGTTGGCGAGAGGGAATGGCGCAGGTCTTCCATCGCAGCACGAACACTATCTCGAAGGCGAGCATCTTCGGGTTTGTGTTCCTGCTGGGCGGAGCAGCCTGGGGGCTGCAGACGCTGAACCGCTCCGACTACGTCACCGCGGCGAACGTTCCGCTCACCCAGCCCGTCCCCTTCAGCCACAAGCACCACGTCGGCGGCATGGGGATCGACTGCCGCTACTGCCACACCACCGTCGAAGAGAGCGCCTTCGCCGGCATTCCGCCCACCAAGACCTGCATGAACTGCCACGCGCAAATCTGGGCGGACTCGCCCACGCTCGAGCCGGTGCGGGAAAGCTTCCGGACTGACCGCTCGCTCGAGTGGGTCCGCGTGCACGACCTGCCCGACTTCGTCTTCTTCAACCACAGCATCCACGTGGCCAAGGGCATCGGCTGCTCCACCTGCCACGGGCGCATCGACCAGATGCCGCTCACCTGGCCGACGGCCTCCCTGCAAATGGAGTGGTGCCTCGACTGCCACCGCCAGCCGGAAAAGTACGTCCGGCCGCGCGAAGCGGTTTTCGACATGGCCTGGACGCCGCCGGCCGACCAGCTCGCCCAGGGCGAAAAGCTCGTGCGCGACTATAAGATCCGCCGCGTCACCTATTGTTCCGGATGCCACCGATGAGCGCCGCGTCCGAACGCCCGCCGCTCGACCTCGCCGCCCTGCGCGCGCGCCTGGCCGCGCGCCGCGGGCCCGACTACTGGCGCAGCCTCGACGAGCTGGCCGAGACCCCGGAATTCCAGGAACTGCTTCACCGCGAGTTCCCCGCCCAGGCCAGCGAGTTCACCGACCCCGCCGGGCGGCGGCGCTTCCTGAAGCTGATGGCGGCCTCGCTCGCGCTCGCCGGCTTGAGCGCCTGCACGCGCCAGCCGACGGAAGAAATCCTCCCCTACGTCCGCGCCCCCGAGGAGTTCATTCCCGGCAAGCCGCTCTACTACGCCACCGCCATGACGCTCGGCGGCTACGCCGCGGGGGTGCTGGTCGAGAGCCACCTGGGGCGGCCGACCAAGATCGAGGGCAACGAGCTGCACCCGGCCAGCCTCGGCTCGACCGACCTTTTCGCCCAGGCCTCCATCCTCGACCTCTACGACCCCGACCGCTCGCAGGTGGTGGTGGAGGCGGCGGGGCGCATCAGCACCTGGAGCGGGTTCCTGGCGGCGCTCAACCGCGCCCTGACCGACCAGCGCACCCGCCGCGGGCGCGGGATGCGCCTGCTGACGGAGACCGTGACTTCGCCGGCGCTCGCCGAGCAAATCCGCGCGCTCATCGCCGCCTATCCCGAGGCGCAGTGGTGCCAGTACGAGCCGGTCAACCGCGACGCCGCGCGCGTCGGCGCCCGCCTGGCCTTTGGGACGGTCGTCGACACGCACTACCGCTTCGACAAAGCCGACGTCATCGTGAGCCTGGGGGCGGACTTCCTCACTTGCGGCGCCGCTGGCGTCCGCTCTGCCCGCGATTTTTCGGCGCGGCGCCGGCCCGGCGCGGACATGAACCGGCTCTACGTGGTCGAAACCACTCCCACCAACACCGGCGCCATGGCCGACCACCGCCTGCCGCTCGCGGCCGGCCGGATGGAGGGGTTCGCGCGCGCGCTGGCGCGGCGGCTGGGCGTCGCCGTGGAGGCGCCCGCGCTCTCCGAGAGGGAAACGAAGTGGCTCGAAGCCGTGGCGCGGGACCTCGAGCGCCACCGCGGCCGCTCGGTGGTCGTGGCCGGCGACGAGCAGCCGGCGGCCGTGCACGCCCTGGCGCACGCGGCGAACCACGCGCTCGGCAACGCCGGCGCCATCGTCGTGCACACCGACCCGGTCGAAGCCAACCCGGTTGACCAGACCGAGTCGCTGCGCGCGCTGGCGGCCGACATGGAGGCCGGGCGCGTCGAGCTGCTCCTCATCATCGGCGGCAACCCGGTCTACAACGCTCCGGCCGACCTCGAGTTTGCCGCGAAGCTGAACAAAGTCCCGTTGCGAGTCCACTGGGGCCTGTACGAGGACGAGACATCTTACTTGTGCCATTGGCACCTGCCGGCCGCGCACTACCTTGAAGCCTGGGGCGACGCCCGCGCCTTCGACGGCACCGTCACCATCCAGCAACCGCTCATCGCCCCGCTCTACGGCGGCAAGTCGGCCCACGAGCTACTGGCGACGGTCGCGGGCCAGACGGGCCGCTCGGGCTACGATGTCGTGCGCGGCTACTGGAAGGCCCGCAGCGGGGCGAGTGATTTCGAGTCCTTCTGGCGCCGCGCCGTGCACGACGGCGTGGTGACGGGAACGGCGCTCGCGCCGCGCCCGGTCACACTCGCGCGTGACTTCGCCGCCCGCCTGGGCCCCGCGGCGACGCGGGAAGAGAAGGGAGTCGAAATCGTCTTCCGGGCCGACCCGACGGTCTACGACGGCCGCTTCGCCAACAACGGCTGGCTCCAGGAGCTGCCCAAGGCGCAAACGCGCCTCACCTGGGACAACCCGTGCCTGGTCAGCCCGGCGACCGCCGAGCGGCTCGGCCTCGGCAACGAAGACCTCGTCGAGCTGCGCTACGCCGGGCGCACGGTGCGCGCCCCCGTCTGGATTTCTCCGGGGCATGCTGACGATTCTGTTACGGTCTTTCTCGGTTACGGCCGCGAGCGCGCCGGACGCGTGGGCACGGGCGCGGGCTACAACGCTTACGCGCTGCGCACCGCGGCAGCGCCCTGGTTCGGCGCCGGCCTGGAACTGCGCAAGACCGGCGAGCGCTACCCGCTCGCCTCGACGCAGGAGCACCACAGCATGGAGGGGCGCCAGCTCGTGCGCGCCGCCACGCTTGAAGAGTTCCGCCACAACCCCGAGTTCGCCCACGAAATGGGCGAACAGCCGCCGCCGGGACTCACCCTCTACCCGGAGCGGCAGTACACCGGTTACGCCTGGGGGATGGCGATTGACCTGAACGCCTGCACCGGCTGCAACGCCTGCATGGTGGCCTGCCAGGCGGAGAACAACGTCCCCATCGTCGGCAAGGAGCAGGTGGCGCGCGGGCGCGAGATGCACTGGCTGCGGATCGACCGCTACTACCAGGGCGGGCTCGAGAACCCCGAGGTCTACCACCAGCCCGTGCCCTGCATGCACTGCGAGAACGCGCCCTGCGAGGTGGTCTGCCCGGTGGCCGCCACCGTGCACAGCGACGAAGGGCTGAACGACATGGTCTACAACCGCTGCGTGGGCACGCGCTACTGCTCGAACAACTGCCCCTACAAGGTGCGCCGCTTCAACTTCCTGCAATACGTCGACGAGGAGACCCCCAGCCTGAAGCTGCTGCGCAACCCCGACGTCACCGTACGCTCGCGCGGGGTGATGGAGAAGTGCACCTACTGTGTGCAGCGCATCAACGCCGCCCGCATCACCGCCGAGAAAGAAAGCCGCGAGATCCGCGACGGCGAAATCGTCACCGCCTGCCAGGCCGTCTGCCCCGCCGGGGCCATCATCTTCGGCAACATCAACGACCCCAAGAGCCGCGTGGCCCAACTCAAGGCCGAGCCGCGCAATTACGGGCTGCTGGCCGAGCTGAACACGCGCCCGCGCACGACTTACCTGGCCAAGCTCCGCAACCCGAACCCGGAGCTCGAAGGAGAGCCGCGTGGCTGACGAGCGTCGCGAATCGAAGTACGCCCCCAGCCCGCCGCCCACGCCGGTGCTGGAGCCGGGGCACACCTTCGCCTCGGTCACCGACAAGATCAGCACCATCGTTCTGACCCGGCGGGTCACGACCGGGTGGCTCGCCGGCTTCGCCATCGCCTTCCTGCTGATGATGATGCTGTTCTACGCCCTGGCCATGCTGTTCCTGACCGGCATCGGCATCTGGGGCAACAACGTTCCGGTGGCCTGGGCTTTCGACATCATCAACTTCGTCTGGTGGATCGGCATCGGGCACGCCGGCACGCTGATTTCCGCCATCCTGCTGCTGCTGCGCCAGCAGTGGCGCACCTCCATCAACCGTTTCGCCGAAGCGATGACCTTGTTCGCCGTGGCCTGCGCGGGGCTCTACCCGCTCATCCACGTCGGAAGGCCCTGGGTGGCCTACTGGCTGCTGCCCTACCCGAACACCATGGGCCTGCTGCCGCAGTTCCGCAGCCCGCTGATGTGGGACGTTTTCGCGGTCTCGACCTACGCCACCGTTTCGCTGATGTTCTGGTTCGTGGGACTGATTCCCGATCTTGCCACCCTGCGCGACCGCGCCCGGCACATTGTCCCGAAGACAATCTACGGCTTCCTGGCCATGGGCTGGCGCGGCTCGGCGCGCCACTGGCACCGCTACGAGACCGCCTACCTGCTGCTGGCGGGCCTGGCGACGCCGCTCGTCGTCAGCGTGCACACGGTGGTGAGCTTCGACTTCGCCGTCAGCGTCCTGCCCGGCTGGAACGCCACCATCTTCCCGCCCTACTTCGTGGCCGGGGCCATCTATTCGGGCTTCGCCATGGTGATGACCTTGAGCATCCCCATCCGCAAGTTCTACGGGCTGGAAGACTTCATCACCATGCGGCATCTCGACAACATGGCCAAGGTGATGCTGGCCACCGGGCTCATCGTCGCCTACGGCTATATGATGGAAACCTTCATGGCCTGGTACAGCGGCAGCCCGGCGGAATGGTTCATGATTGTGAACCGCATGACCGGGCCCTACCGCTTCTGGTACTGGCTGCTCATCGCCTGCAACATCGTCATCCCGCAGCTGCTCTGGCTCGGCAAAGTGCGCGCCCAGGTCTTCCTGCTCTGGGTGATTTCGCTGGTGGTGAACGTGGGGATGTGGCTGGAGCGCTTCGTCATCATCGTCGTCAGCCTGCACCGCGACTACCTGCCTTCTTCCTGGGGACTGTACGCCCCCACCAAGTGGGACTGGGCCACCTACATCGGCTCCATCGGACTGTTCCTGACGCTGCTCTTCCTCTTCATCCGCTTCCTGCCGCTCATCTCCATCTTCGAGATCCGGGCGCTGGTGAAGGAGACGGAGAAGCGATGAAGAGCCGCCCGCCCATCTACGGCCTGCTGGCGGAGTTCCACACGCCCGAGGAAGTGCTGGCCGCGGCCCGCCGCACCACGGAGGCAGGCTACCAGCGCACCGACGCCTTCGCTCCCTATCCGGTCGAGGGCCTGGCCGAGGCGGTCGGGCATCACCACAGCCGCCTGCCGGCGATTGTGCTCGGCGGGGGACTCATCGGCTGCCTGACCGGCTTCGGGCTGCAGTACTGGAGTTCGACGCTCTATTACCCGCTGAACGTCGGCGGGCGGCCGCTGAACAGCTGGCCGGCGTTCATCCCCATCACCTTCGAGATGACGGTGCTGGTGGCGGCCTTCGCGGCGGTGCTGGGCATGCTGGCGCTGAACGGGCTGCCCATGCCCTATCACCCGCTGTTCAACGTCGAGCAGTTCGCCCTGGCCTCGCGCGACCGCTTCTTCCTGGTCATCGAGGCCACCGACCCGCTGTTTGAAAAGGAAAAAACGCGGCGGTTCCTGGAGAGCTTGAAGCCTCATGGGGTGTATGAAGTCGAACACTAAGAGCCAGCGCGGGCGCCGCGGGCTGGTGTGGCTGGCGCTGGCGGCGGTGGTGTGGCTGGGCGCCTGCCGGCAGGACATGTTCGACCAGCCGCGCACGCGGCCCTTGCGGCGGAGCGAGTTTTTCGGCGACGGGCGCTCGGCGCGGCCGCCGGTGGCGGGCAGCGTCGCCCGCGGGCAGCTCCACGACGACCCGCACCTCTACACCGGCCGCGTCAACGGCGCGCTGGCGACGACCTTCCCGTTCCCGGTCAGCCGTGAGGTCCTCGAGCGCGGGCGCGAGCGCTACAACATCTTCTGCGCGCCCTGCCACGACCGCGTAGGGAACGGCAACGGGATGGTTGTGCGGCGCGGCTTTCGCGCGCCGCCGTCTTTCCACATCGACCGCCTGCGCGCGGCGCCGGCGGGGCACTACTTCGACGTCATCACGAACGGCTTCGGGGCCATGCCCGACTACGCCGCCCAGATCCCGGCGCACGACCGCTGGGCCATCATCGCCTACATCCGCGCCCTGCAGTTGAGCCAGCGGGCGGCCCCGGCCGACGTTCCGCCCGACGTGCTCAAACAACTGCCCGAGGCTGCCCAATGAACGGCGCCGACAGCTTGCGGCCGCAGCTCGAGCGCTGGCAGCGCCGCGCTCTTATCGTGGGCGTGGTGAGCCTGGCGCTCGCCGCCGGCGGCGGCTGGATGTCGCGCGCGCAATTCTTCCAGTCGTACCTGCTCGGATTCCTGTTCTGGGCGGGCCTGACGCTCGGCTGCTTCGCGCTGCTGCTGCTCCACCAGACCTTCGGCGCCGGCTGGGGGTTCGTGATGCAGCGCACGCTCGAGGCGGGGACGCGCGTGTTCCCGCTGCTGGCGGTGTTGTTCCTGCCGCTGCTCTTCGGCCTGCACGACCTCTACGAATGGACCCACGCGGAAGTTGTGGCCGGCGACCCGGTGCTCACGGAGAAGAGCGCCTACCTGAACGTGGGCTTCTTCACCGGCCGCGCTGTCTTCTATTTTGCGGCCTGGGCCGGCGCGGCCTACTTGTTGAACAAGTGGTCGCGGGAGCTCGACGCGAGCGGCGACCCGCGGCTGGCGGGGCGGCTGCGCAATGCCGGCCCGCCCGGGCTGCTCCTCTACGGGCTGACGGCCACCTTCGCCGGCGTCGACTGGATAATGTCGCTCGAGCCGCACTGGTTTTCGACCATGTTCGGCCTGATGCTCATCGCCGGGCAGGTGTTGAGCACGCTGGCCTTCGTGGTCATCGTCGTCGGCCGCCTGGCCGAGCACCCGCCGCTGGCCGAGGTCGCCCGGCCGCAGCATTTCCACGACCTCGGCAACCTGATGCTGGCCTTCACCATGATTTGGGCGTACCTCTCTTTTTCGCAGTTCCTCATCATCTGGGCGGGGAACCTGCCGGAGACCATCACCTGGTACCAGCACCGCAGCGCGGGCGGCTGGCAGTGGCTGGCGCTGGCGTTGTTCCTCTTCAGCTTCGCGCTGCCGTTCGTGCTGCTGCTCGGGCGGCGGACCAAGCGCCGGGCGGAGACGCTGGCGGTGGTGGGCGGGCTGGTGCTCGCGATGCGCCTGGCGGACCTGTTCTGGCTGGTGGCGCCGACCTTCCGCCCCAAGCTGGCCGTGCACTGGATGGATTTGGCCGCCCCGATCGGAATCGGCGGCCTGTGGCTGGCCTTCTTTTTCTATCAGCTCAAGGGCCGGCCGACGCTGCCGCAGCTCGATCCGCGGCTGAAAGAGGCTTTCGCTGATGAAGGGCACTGAACACACCCACGGCGGGGGGTACGAGCAGCGGGACGTCAAGGTCAGCTTCCTGGCCTACGTCGTCGTGGGGTTGTTCCTGCTCATGCTGGCGGGGATGGGAGTGAGCTGGTGGTTCCAGGGCTGGACGGCGAGCGGGCGGCGCGCCCAGGACGTGCCGCTGCCGCCGGTGGCCGCGAGCCTCCCCGCCCAGCCGCCCGAGCCGCGGCTGCAAGTGGCCCCGGCGACCGACCTCGCCCACATTCGCGCCGAGGAAGAGGCGTTGCTCGACCGCTACGAATGGATTGACCCGAAGAGCGGGCTGGTGCGCATCCCGGTGGACCGCGCCATGGAGCTCGTGGCCGCGCGCGGCCTGCCGACCCGCCCGCCGCCGTCGGGCGAGAAAGGGAAAGCAGGGCAATGAAGTTGAGTCGAAGAGCAACGCAGGCGCTGGCGCTGGCCGCCTTGGGGCTGCTGGCCGGGAGCGTGCCGCTCGGGGCGCAATCGGCCGCCGAGGTCATCCGCCAGGTGGCCTTCAAGCAGAGAATCAACCAGCCGCTGCCGCTCGAGCTGAAGTTTCGCGACGAAACCGGGCGGGCGCTGGCGCTGGGCGACTACTTCGGGCGGCGGCCGGTGGTGCTGGCGCTCGTCTATTACGAGTGCCCGATGCTCTGCAACTACGTCGAGAGCGGGCTGGTGAAAGCCCTGCGGGCGCTCTCCTTCGAGCCGGGCCGGGAGTTCGACGTGGTGATCGTGAGCTTCGCGCCCAACGAAACCCCGGCGCTCGCCGCCGCGAAAAAGGAGAGCGTCCTCAAGGAGTACGACCGCGCCCGCGCGGCCGCCGGGTGGCACTTCCTGACCGGCGAGCCGGACGCCATCGGGCAACTGACCGAGGCCGTGGGCTTCCGCTATCTCTACGACGAAAAGAGCCGGCAGTACGCGCACGCCAGCGGCGTCATGGTGGTGACGCCGGAAGGGAAGCTTTTCCGATATTTCTACGGAATTGAGTACGCGCCGCGCGACCTGCGCCTGGCGCTGGTGGAAGCCTCGGCCAACAAGCTGGGCACGCCGGTGGACCAGGTGCTGCTCTACTGCTTCCACTACGACCCGGAGACGGGCAAGTACGGCGTGCTCATCACCCGGGTCATCCGCCTGGCGGGCTCGGCGACGGCGCTGGCGCTGGCGGCGTTTCTCCTGGCGATGTTCCGGCGCGAGCGGCGGATGAGCGCGGCCGCCGCCAGCGGCGCCGCAACCCGCAACACGGTGAGGACCTGACCGGTGGCGACTCTCGTCCATCTCGCATTCCTGGCGGTGCTCCAGCAAGGCCTGCCCATCGTCCCCGAGCGGGCCTCGAGCGTGGCCAAGCAGATCGACTACCTCTACTACTTCCTGACCGGGGTGACGCTGTTTTTCAGCGCGCTCATCTTCTCGCTGGTTTTCTACTTCGCCGTCCGCTACCGGCAGCGGCACCCGGACGAGCGCCCGCAGCCCATCCACGGCTCCCTGGGGTTGGAACTCCTGTGGTCGGCGATACCGCTGGGGCTGACGATGGTGATGTTCTTCTGGGGGGCGCACCTTTTTTACATCGTGCGCACGCCGCCGAGCGATGCGACCCAGCTCTACGTCGTCGGCAAGCAGTGGATGTGGAAGATCCAGCACCCGGAGGGGCAGCGGGAGATCAACGCGCTGCACGTGCCCGTGGGCCGGCCCGTCAAGCTGACCATGACCTCGGAAGACGTCATCCACAGCTTCTACATCCCGGCCTTCCGCATCAAGATGGACGTGCTGCCCGGGCGCTACACCGAGCTGTGGTTCACCGCCACCAAGGCCGGCACCTATCACCTCTTCTGCGCCGAGTACTGCGGCGCCAAGCACTCGGGGATGACCGGGTGGGTGACGGTGCTGGAGCCGGCCGACTACGAGGCGTGGTTGAGCGGGGCGCCGGCCGGCGAGTCGCTGGAACAGGCCGGGGCGCGGCTCTTCCGCCAGCATAACTGCCACACCTGCCACGAGGCCGGGCCCACCTCGCGCGGGCCCTCGCTCCAGGAAATCCTGGGCAAGCAGGTGCGGCTGGCCAGCGGCGAAACCGTGGTGGTGGACGAAGGCTACCTGCGCGAGTCCATCCTGCAGCCCAACGCCAAAGTGGTGGCCGGCTACGAGTCGGTGATGCCCACCTACCAGGGGCAAATCAGCGAGGAGGGAATCCTGCAATTGATCGCTTACCTCAAGTCGCTGACGCGGGCGGAAAGGAAGGCGCAGCCATGAACGCGGCGCCGCCGGCGGCCAACGCCCTGCCCAAGGTCCACTACCTCAACGTGGACTACGGCATCCGCTCCTGGCTCTTCACCATCGACCACAAGCGCATCGCCCTGCTCTATCTCGGCTCCATCACCCTCTTCTTCGTGCTCGGCGGCCTGTTCGCCACCGCCATCCGCCTCGAGCTGCTCACCCCGGCGGGCGACCTGTTCGAGTCGGAAACCTACAACAAGATGTTCACCATGCACGGCGTGGTGATGATCTTTTTCTTCCTCATCCCGTCGATCCCGGCCACGCTCGGGAATTTCCTGGTGCCGATGATGATCGGGGCGCGCGACCTCGCCTTCCCGCGCATCAACCTCTTGAGCTGGTACATCTACACCCTGGGCGGGCTGTTCACGCTCTTCGCCATCTTGAGCGGCGGGGTGGACACCGGCTGGACCTTCTATACCCCCTACAGCAGCACCTACTCGAACACCAACGTCATGGCCACGGCGGTGGGCGTCTTCATCCTCGGCTTTTCCTCCATCCTCACCGGCTTCAACTTCATCATCACCATCCACAAGATGCGCGCCCCGGGGCTGACCTGGTTCCGCCTGCCGCTCTTCATCTGGGCGCACTATGCCACCAGCGTCATCATGATTCTGGGGACGCCGGTGGTGGCCATCGCCATCGCTCTGGTGGGCCTCGAGCGGCTCTTCCACATCGGCATCTTCAACCCGGCGCTCGGGGGCGACCCGGTGCTCTTCCAGCACCTGTTCTGGTTCTACTCCCACCCGGCGGTCTACATCATGATTCTCCCCTCGATGGGGGTGATCAGCGAGATCGTCTGCTGCTTCTCGCGCAAGAAGATTTTCGGCTACTCCTTCGTGGCCTTCTCGAGCATCGCCATCGCCCTGCTGGGATTCCTGGTCTGGGGCCACCACATGTTCGTGAGCAGCCAGTCGATGTACGCCGGGATGGTCTTCTCCATCTTGAGCTTCCTCGTGGCCATTCCCTCGGCGGTCAAGGTCTTCAACTGGACGGCCACCATGTACAAGGGCTCGGTGATGTACAACGCCCCCATGCTCTACGCCATGGGCTTCATCGGGCTGTTCACCATGGGCGGCCTGACGGGGCTGTTCCTCTCCACGCTCGCCACCGACGTCCACCTGCACGACACCTACTTCGTCGTCGCCCACTTCCACTACATCATGGTGGGCGGGGCGCTGATGGGGTATCTGGGCGGCATCCACTTCTGGTGGCCGAAGATTTCCGGGCGGCTCTACCCGGA
>Ga0209172_10006565_pt1 | contig 12798 bp, 9 predicted proteins | sample LarsenN4metaG_FD_184113 | JGI IMG/M metagenome (GOLD analysis project Ga0209172, IMG submission 184113) | Hot spring sediment bacterial and archeal communities from British Columbia, Canada, to study Microbial Dark Matter (Phase II) - Larsen... ... | reverse complement strand
GAGTATCTCCGCTTTCACGAGGCCTTGATGCAGGCCCAGGTGGTGCCGTTCCACGCCTTTGAGGAACCCCACTACTTCGAGGCTTGTTTGCCGATCGAGGAGATCGCCCGTCGCGGCCTCGACGCGTTAGCCTATGGCCCGATGCGGCCGGTGGGCTTGGTCGACCCGCAGGGGCGGCGTGACCTCTACGCCGTGGTGCAGTTGCGGCGCGAGGACATGATGGGCAGCGCGTTCAATATGGTCGGTCTGCAGACCAAAATGACCTACCCCGAGCAGAAACGCGTCTTCCGCCTGATCCCTGGCTTAGAACAAGCCGAATTCCTGCGCTTCGGCAGTCTGCATCGAAACACCTACATCAACGCCCCCAAACTGCTGCGCGATACGCTGCAACTGCGAAGCCGCAACGACCTGTTCTTCGCCGGCCAAATCACTGGGGTCGAAGGCTACACGGAATCGGTCGCCACCGGCTTGCTGGCAGGGATCAATGCCGTGCGCTTGCAGCGGGGCCACGATCTGCTCGTACCGCCGCCGACCACGGCACTGGGCGCGCTGGTGCGCTATATCGCCTATGCCACAGCGCAGCCGTTCCAGCCGATGAACATCAACTTCGGCTTGCTCCCCGAGCTACCGCAGCGCGTGCGGGGCAAAGGCGAACGCCGTCGCCAATTGGTCCAGCGGGCCCTGTCGGCGGCGGAGCGGTGGCGGGTTGAGGCGGGGATAGCATCAGGCTAGGGTATGGGCGATGGTGAATCCGCTCCCAGACGGACCGTTCTTCTCGGAATTTCAGCGCTACCTCAGCGTGGAGCGCAATGCCTCGCCGCATACGATCGAGGCGTACCTGCGCGACCTGCGGCAGTTTTTCACCTTTCTCACCCGCTCGGCCTCTCTACCCCCTGCGATGAGGGAGAGCCAGGACGGGGGCGAAGGCGCCGCTCCTGACGTCGTGGACAGGGTGCCGCATGAAGAAACGAGTGCTCTCGATCGGATCGATCAGCACATCGTGCGCGCCTACCTCAGCGAGTTGTACCGGCGCAAGTTCGAAACCGCCACCGTGGCCCGTAAGATCGCGGCGCTGCGGACCTATTGCCGCTTTCTATGTCGTGAGGGGCTGGGCGCCGTCACCGTGTTCGATGACCTGGAGCTGCCGCGCTTTCATCGGAAAATCCCTGTCTTTCTCTCCGAGCGGGAAATGGCTCACCTGCTGGATGGCAGCCGGGGGGGGACGGCCCTGCAACTCCGCGATGTCGCCATTCTTGAGCTGTTATATGCCACAGGCATGCGCGTCAGTGAGCTGGCTGGCTTGAATCAACAAGACCTTCAGCTCGGACGGGGGATGGTGCGCGTGCGCGGCAAAGGGGGCAAGGAACGGCTCATCCCGGTGGGTTCCAAGGCGGTGGCGGCGGTGCAAGCGTACCTGCGACAGTATGACCGTTTGACGGCGGCAACACCGCGGACCGCCAGGGCATTGCGCCGCGAGGCACGGCCATTGTTTGTCAACGCGCGGGGGGGGCGGTTGAGTGCGCGCAGTGTGCGCACGATCGTGGCGCGTCTGGCCTCACAAGTGGGACAGCTGCAGGGGATCAGCCCGCATGCGTTCCGGCACTCTTTTGCGACCCACCTCCTCAATGCTGGCGCCGACCTGCGTATCATCCAGGAATTGCTCGGGCATGCGCGGCTGTCTACCACCCAGCAATACACCCACATCAGCACCAATCGCCTCCTCGCCACTTACCGTGACGCCCATCCGCGGGCCCGGTCTCGGAGCTAACCATGATCCACGCGACCACAGTGATCTGCGTTCGTCACCGCAATCAGGTAGCCATGGCTGGGGATGGTCAAGTGAGTTTTAACAACATGGTCCTCAAACATGGCGCGCGCAAGGTGCGGCGGATCTACCATGACCAGATTTTGGCGGGGTTTGCCGGCGCGGCAGCGGATGCCTTTGCCCTGTTCACCAGATTTGAGTCGAAATTGGAGGAATATCGGGGTAATCTGTCGCGTGCCGCTGTCGAACTGGCCAAAGATTGGCGCACCGATCGCGTCTTGCGCCGGTTGGAAGCGCTGCTGGCCGTCGCCGACCAGGAGCATTCGTTCATCGTGTCCGGCACGGGTGAGGTGATGGAGCCAGACGATGGAATCATCGGCATCGGCTCCGGCGGGGGCTTTGCGCTGGCGGCGGCGCGAGCATTGACGAAGTATTCCGAGCTGAGCGCACGGGAGATCGCCTGCGAGGCCATGCGCATCGCCTCGGAGATTTGTATCTATACCAACGATCAAATCACCGTCGAGGAGTTGTCGACGCCTTCTCCTTCCCCCAGGGGCTAGTAGCGGCTGTGGTTCACAAGCGGGAGAAGGCCATTGTCCACTGGGCAAGACATTTCAGGAGGCCATTTCAGCCTCCAGGTGGCTTACTGGATCAAGGACAGATGAGGTCGCCTGGCGAAGGGGAGAGAGCAGGGGATGGACACCTTAACCCCCAAACAGATCGTGGCCGAGTTGGATAAGTACATCGTCGGTCAGCAGGAGGCGAAGCGCGCTGTGGCTATTGCCTTGCGCAACCGTTGGCGCCGGCAACAGTTACCGCCCGAATTGCGCGACGAAGTGGCCCCCAAGAACATCATCATGATCGGCCCGACTGGCATTGGGAAGACCGAAATCGCCCGCCGTCTGGCCCACCTGACGCGCTCGCCGTTTCTGAAAGTCGAGGCCTCCAAGTTCACCGAAGTTGGCTACGTCGGCCGCGATGTGGAATCGATGATCCGCGACCTCACCGAGTTGGCCAAGAATATGGTGCGTGAGGAGGAGTTTAAAAAGGTCGCGGACAAAGCGCGCATCAACGCCGAAGAACGCCTCCTCGACTTGCTCCTGCCGTCGCCGCCGTCGCGTCGTAAAGCGGGTGAGGGGGCCGTGGGGCTCGATCCGCTCGGCCAGGAGCATTATCAACAGACGCGCGAGAAGTTTCGGCAATACCTCCATGATGGCAAATTAAACAATCGCGACGTCGAGATCGATGTGGAAGAACGCAGTATGCCGTTCATCGAGGTCATCTCCGGCTCAGGCCTCGAGGATATGGACATCAACATCAAAGACATGCTCGGCAACATGTTCCCGCAGCGCAAAAGGCGCCGTAAGGCGAAGGTCCCCGAAGCCTTGGAGATTCTGGCACAGGAGGAAGCGCAGAAGCTCATCGACATGGATAAAGTCCTCAAAGAGGCCATCAAGCGGGTGGAACAAGCCGGCATCGTGTTCCTTGATGAGATCGACAAGATCGCCGGCCGCGAGCGCAATTTCGGCGGTCCCGACGTATCGCGCGAAGGAGTGCAACGCGACTTGCTGCCGATCATCGAGGGTTCGACCGTCAACACCAAGTATGGCATGGTGCGCACCGATCACATTCTGTTCATCGCCGCCGGCGCCTTTCACGTTTCCAAGCCCTCCGACTTGATTCCGGAGTTACAAGGGCGGTTTCCCATCCGGGTCGAGCTCACCCCCCTGGGGCGTGAGGACTTCGTGCGCATCCTCCAGGAGCCGCAAAATGCGCTCACCAAGCAATACCGGGCCCTGCTGGAGACCGAGGGGGTACAGGTCACCTTCACCGAGGACGCCGTGCACGAGATCGCCGCGATTGCAGTCACCGTCAATGATCGAACCGAAAATATCGGCGCGCGCCGTTTGCACACGGTGATGGAACGCTTGCTGGATCAGATTTCCTTCGATGCCCCGGAGTTGCGTGGACAGGACATTGTCATCGATGCACAGTATGTTCGGGAAAAGCTGGCTGATATCGTGAAGGACGAGGACTTGAGCCGGTACATTCTCTAGTGCTGAGTGCTGAGTTACAAAGCACTTGCCCCTCAGGACTCAGCACTCAGCACTTCGTTGGGGGGAGTTGCCGATGGTCAACATCATGGAACGAGCCCAAGTGCTCATGGAGGCGCTGCCGTATATTCGGGCTTTCTACGGCAAGCGGTTGGTCGTCAAATATGGTGGACATGCCATGGTGAAAGAGGATCTGAAGCGCTCTTTCGCCATGGATGTGGTGCTTATGAAATACATCGGCATGAACCCGGTGATCGTCCATGGCGGTGGCCCGCAGATCGGCGAGTTGATGGAACGGCTGGGCAAGGAACCGCACTTCGTGCAAGGCATGCGCGTCACCGATGCGGAGACCATGGATATCGTCGAGATGGTGCTGGGGGGCAAGATCAATAAGGAGATCGTCGCCCTCATCAACCAGCACGGTGGCCGTGCTGTGGGCCTCAGTGGCAAGGACGGCAGCCTCATCAAAGCTTCTCGGCTCAGAGTGCGGCAGCCGGGCAGCGACGCCAAGGCCGAACTGCTCGATATCGGTCTGGTGGGGAAGGTGGAGGCCATCAACCCCCATATCGTGCAAGTCCTCGACAGCAGCGGCTATATCCCGATCATCGCACCGATCGGCGTCGGCGAAGAGGGCGAGCCCTACAACATCAACGCCGACTTGGTGGCCGGGGAGATCGCCGCGGCGCTGAAGGCGGAGAAACTGATCATGCTGACCGACGTCGAGGGCATCTTGGACGAGCAGAGACACTTGATTTCCTCACTGAAACGGGCGGATATCGCTAAATTGACCGAACAAGGGGTGATCTCCGAGGGCATGCTGCCCAAAGTCGAGGCTTGTCTGACGGCCCTGGACGGCGGCGTGCGCAAAGCGCATATTATCGATGGCCGCCAGGATCATGCACTGCTGCTGGAAGTGTTTACCACCCGGGGCATTGGTACCGAAATCGTGTCCTACTGACGAGATCTTTCTCCCCCCACCACCAACAACAAGATTGCACTTGGCAGGGAGTGCCCCTGTGTGAGGCACTCCCCCATGCTATCCTCGCCTTTTTAAATAACCACGGGTGAGTGAAGGTCAGCCTGGCGATAGCCGCCTGCGCAGACTTGCAAGCGGTCATGCCATTGTTCCCCGAATGTCTCTTGCGAAGGGAAACCTCACCACAAGCTGTCTATTCCCCCTCTCCCTGTGGGAGAGGGCCGGATAGAGCTATGATAAGTCCTTAGGCCGTCTGGCTCCTTCCCCCCAGCCTGCACCCCCACTCTCGCCCTCCCCCGTCAAAGGGGAGGGAACTCATGAGTGCGCTATTGAAAATAGCTGTGCCGAACAGTATAGGCTGTTGAGTACTATGGGAGAAGACCGGCACAAACAGAGCCTAGCGTTCTCTGTAGCAGCGACGGTAGGGCTCATGCTTTTCTGCTATGCGAGTGGCTTCGGCCATCCGCACACGCCGGGATGGACACCGATGTCCAGCATCGTCTCTGGATCGACGACTTCGACATCTTCGCAAGCACTCTCGGGCGAATGGCGCTTTGCCATCGACCCCAGCGCTATCGGGCGGACTGCTGGCTGGTTCAAGCCCAGTTTCGATGATGCCTCTTGGGCCACCGTCACGGTGCCACATACCTGGAATGTCATGCCGGACTATGCCGATTACGCAGGTCTGGCTTGGTATCGGCGGCGATTTGCGGCGCCGGCCACCGCTCGTGATATGCATCTCCGGCTGCGCTTTGAGGCCGTTTTCTATCTGGCACACGTGTGGCTCAATGGCATCTACCTCGGCGTCCATGAAGGCGGTTATACGCCGTTTGAATTCGACGTGACGGAAATCGTCAATGCGGGTGCGGAGAACCTGATCGCTGTCCAAGTAGATAATCGCCGTGCAACCGACCGCATCCCGGCGACCTTGTATGCTGGGTGGTCTTACGATTGGTGGAACTATGGCGGCATCGTGCGTGACGTGGAGCTGTACTTATCTGGGCGGGCTTTCATCGCGCAGCAGCGCGTCATCGCCGTTCCCCACCTCGTCGCCGCACACCAAGCTGACCGGGCGACCATCACCGTCACGGTCGGTCTTCGCAATGCTTTGTCACACGCCATCGACGGCGTCCTCAGCGGTGATGTGCTCGATGACGCTACCGGCCACTCGGCGCTCTCATCCCAGCCCTCGTTGTCCGTGACGCTGCCCCCAGGCGAACGTCTGGACGTCCAACTTGCTACGACCGTCCCACAACCCACGCTATGGCACTTCGATCGGCCCCATCTGTACCGCTGGTCAGCGGCACTTCGTACCGCCGATGGCGCTGTCTTGCATACCGCCGATGTCCAATTTGGTATCCGCTCTGTAGCATTGAAAGATGCGCGCCTGTACTTCAATGGCGAGCCGGTGCGATTAGTGGGGCTCACGCGCCATGCCGATTCACCGGAGCATGGACTGGCGGAGCCACTGACGGTGATGGCGGCTGATTATGCCGACCTCAAAACGCTGAACACGGTGTTGACGCGCCCGGTGCATTATCCCCAGGCGAAGTTCATCATGGAGTATGCCGACCGTGCCGGCATCCTGTTCCTCCCTGAGGTGCCCGTCTGGCAGCTGACCGCCAAACAGATGGCGAATCCCCACATACGAGCCTTGGTGCGGCAACAACTCCGAGAAATGATCACCGCCCACTGGAACCATCCTTCGGTGTTCGCCTGGAGCGTCGGTAATGAGGTCCAATCCAAAACGCCGGCGGGGCATGAGTTCATCCGCGACATGATCGCCTATGTCAAATCCCTCGACCCGACGCGTCCCGTGGGGTTCGCGTCTAACCGCCTCGACAGGCACCCGGAGACCGATGCCACCGCCTTCGCGGACTTCGTCATGATGAACCAGTACTTCGGCACCTGGGGCGGTCCTAAGGATGAGCTGAGCGCTGCGCTCGACGCCATCCACGCCGCCTGGCCGGACAAACCCATCATCATCTCAGAGTATGGCTTCGAGCCACGCTGGCAGCGACTGCGGAAGAGGCCCATCCTTAGGCGGTCCCAGTATTATCTGCTTCCTGAGGACGTGGCTGCAGACTCAGAGGCGGCGGATGTGCTGCGCCGCCAGCTGATCGTCGACCAAATGGCCGTGATGCGGCAGAAGCCGTTCTTGGCCGGGGCCATCTTCTGGACCTATCAGGATTACCGCACACCCACCGATTACAAGATGGGTGTGGTCGATGCCCAACGGCGCCGGCGTGGGTCTTGGAGGACCTTGCGCGACGAATACGCCCCGGTGCTGATCGACTCTGTGTCCGTCTCCCCACCAGCGGAATCCGTGCAACATGCCGTCGTGGTTCTGCGCGCACGAGGTCCGATCGAACGCGACATGCCGGCGTATACGCTGCGCGGGTATCGACTGCATACATGCCGTCGTGGTTCTGCGCGCACGAGGTCCGATCGAACGCGACATGCCGGCGTATACGCTGCGCGGGTATCGACTGCATTGGACCGTGGCAGGGAAAAAGGACGGACGCATCGTCTCCGAGGGAGAACTGGCGCTCCCCATGCTCGCTCCGGGGACGACTTGGTCAGCGCGCGTGGAGTGGCCGGTGCCGACGCAGGACTATCTCCTCACCTTTCGCTTGCTGCGACCTGCCGGCTTCATGGTACTGGAGCGTGTCTATGACGCTCAGGGTAACCCATTGCCCTGACAACCCTTCGGCAACGCAATCGGGCCAGCTAGATCCGCCCTCTGGTCCTCGCCATGATACGGGGTATTTTGGGCAGTACCCTGGGGCCACTCCCGCCCTGCGCGCTCATATCTCACCACCGTCTATGAGCGGTTTTCAAGTCAGTGTCTGGCAGGATTGGCCTTGCAAGCGCTCTCTCCGCTCCCATCTCCCCCTCACCCCACCCTCTCTCGGAGTAAGAGGGGAACTATCATGGCAGCGCCGATATCACGTACCGTCAGGGCCGCGGCGGTCGCACCGTAGGCTGCAAGGTGGCGACCGCCCAGCGCGCCGGAGCCTGCATGGCCAACTCCGGCGGCAGACCGCTCATGGACATCCAGCGCGAGCGATGCCAGGCCGTAGCGGCCAGTTCGAGGCGCAATGATCGCGACGGCGGAAACCCGGTGAGGCCCAATGCTCGCCAAGGAAGCGAAGCCTCTACGGTGATACGTGGTTGCTCGCTGCCGAAGTAGGTCGCCACAGCTGAGGGTACAGGCTCACACGGGCTATGATCGGTGCGGCACAGCAGGCTGCGCATCTGCGTAGTGATGATGTCCGAGGATTGCCGCGGCGGGATGATATACAGCGCGAACCTCTGCGGCCCAGTTCCCACGTCCACCCCCCAATCCACACGGAAAGCCTCCTCGAGCGGGAATGTGCCCTCATACGCCAGGAGGTCGGGATCGTAGTAGTCCATGCCGATGAGGGCCAGATGGAGTCCAGCTGGATCCCAGCTCACATACAGATCGCCGAAAACGATCTCGCCGGGAGCGGCCACGAGCGTCGGAATGAGGGCCTGCACCTTGGGCCAATCAACCAGAGAACGATCCTGCGCGTCGATGGCCGCCTGTGGAATCTGCCACGGCCCGTCTTGATCCGGGGGGGGAGCTGAGCGAGCCTGCCGGTGGAGGTCCGCAAGGCGCCGATTGACGTCACTGAAGGCCTCTAGCAACTGCTCGTACGGACGGTCGTGGATATCCACCAAGCCGAAGTTATAATCCTCACCATCATCATCGCGCCCGCCCTGGGGGTGATCATAATACTGAAACCAGTGAAGGCCGACGATGGTCGGCTGCCGGGCGAAATGCTGCGCCGCCGAGACGGCACCACGTACGCGTTCAGCCTGGGTTTGGACGGTCATCAGATGGCCGTTATTGCGGTTTCCGGAGCGGTTTTCTCGGGCGGCGAAAAACCACTCGGAGATCAAGACGGGTTTATCGCCGGCCAATTGCCGCAAGCCCTCGAAGAAATAGCGCGCGATCCATCCATCGGGGCTGTCGACGTTGTAGTTCGTGGAGATGACATCGACGTACGGGACCATCGCCTGCACCGCGAGCGGATCGTAGTAAATAGGCAGGCGATCGCCGAAGATGAGCGCCTCAGGGTCGGCCTCACGTAAAGCCTCATGCACCAGGCGATAGTAATGCTCGGCGACGACCTTGGTCCAGTGTCGAACGACCTGGATTCCCGAACCACCTGGACGTAATTGCGGGAAGACGCCTTTGCTGTGAAGCAGGTGCTCAAAAGACGACAGGCCGGTCGGCGGCACGAAATCGCGCGTGAAGCGTTCCCAATCGTCGCCATAGTGCCGACGGATGAAGTCCACTAATCGTCGCTTGGTGTGATTGGTCGCAGGCTGTTTCAGAAAGTAGGCAAACAGAGCGCCGTTCCACCACCCCACCTCGTTGTCCGTGAAGTAACCGATGCGGAAGGGGTTGTTGGTGTAAGGAGCGACGAGTCGACGCGCCCAGGCCCGCATGCGTTCTGCCGTGGAAGGATGCAACGGATCGAACCAATGAAACCGCGCCGAGCGCCCGAGTTCCAGGTAGGGAATGGTCGGAAGCCCCAACATGGCAGGATGCAGCGACCAGCCGCCGGCGGTATTAAACCCCCAGGCCAACACGCGTTGGCGCGCGACCTCTGCCCAGGTATCCAGGTCCCGGTAAAACGTGCCCCAGTGATAGGCCTGACGGCCATTGGAGAAGCGCCAGGGAGGACCGCCGTCGATGGCATTGATGCCGATCGAGAAAAAGCGCTGGCCACAAGGGGTCAGCAGCCAATGCACGCCATCCTCGATGACAGTCCGCCAACGGCTATGCGGAGCCCGTATGAGGTCGGCGCAGGCTCCCGCGACGCCGACATGCGCCAGGAGCAGGAAAATCGCCAGCCACCAACGCGGCATCCCTCTGTGGCCTTGCACGATCATCGCCACGACGATCACGTAGCCTTCCCCGACGGCAGCGCGGCGTTGAGCCACTCGGTGCGCCGACTGCCCGCCTATGAATCACGGCCAAGAGGAGTCCTTTGGGACGGCTTGGTATAGAGGGTGACCAATACCTCGAAGTCAGCCCCCTTTTTATTGCCCTTGAAAATATTCTCCGCCTCTACGTCGTAGCCCACGTTCACGAAGAGGTCACGGTATGTGCGGATGAGCCACGGCCGCAGGAGCCAATCCTCGCCCTCGCTCATGCTGTTGGCCATCAGCAAGTGTCCACCGTTGCGCGTCGCCTCGAAGAGTTGCACGGCCAACCAGGCGACGTCGAAAAAGGGATAAAGCCAGCCAAGATAGCACATGGTATCGCTGAAGACGATGAGATCCCAAGGGCCATCGGTCTCTGGCTTGTAATCCATGATATTCATCACGCGAAAGTCAACGGCGGCCGGGCCTGCCCCCAACGCACGGGCTCGGTCGATGGCGGTTTCGGAGATGTCGAGGGCGACGATCTGATCGGCGTACGGGGCGAGGAGACGGGTGAGAAAACCCGCCCCGCAGCCGATCTCCAGCAGGCGGGCGTAATGTTTGCCCTCGATCATCCGCAGCAAGTGCAGGCACCTGTTGTATTCATAGTCCGAGCTCTCGATGTCCCAGGGGTCGCCGCGCCCCCAGAGATGGTTCATCAATGTGCGTGCTTTTTGGTCTGCGAGCTCGCGCTCCAGCATGAAACGTCACCCTCCAAAGGTCTATAGATCCCGTAGGCGCAGGCATCTCAACACCCGGCCAGGCTCCGAGGGCACATGGGATGCCTGTCGGGTGCCATTTGGCTCCGTCAGGCTTTTTGGAAGACTTGATGCCCCCAGAGCCAGTCGTCGCGCCACACTTCTACCAATCCAAGTTTATGCATGCGTTCGAACGTGGGCTCGAAATCCTGTACGATATGCTGCGGGCGGTCTTCGTCCGGCTCGGCGGCGATGCGCGCATACAAAAATCCGCCAGGTTTCAGGGCTTTCCACAGCTTCTCGACGGCTTCGACGGGATCGCTCAGGTGTTCGAAGACGTCCATGGCGGTGATCATCTCGAAGGTGTGGCTCGGCAGTCCAGACAGCTTCAGATCGATATATTGGGCTGACAACCCTCTGATGCCCAGACGCCAGGCGCTGAAGCGCAGCAGCGACGAGCTGATATCGGCCAGGGTGACCTGGAAGCCATGGCGGGCGAAGAGGATACCGCCCGAACCGACGCCGGCACCGAAGTCGAGATAGCGTTGACAGCCGTGCTGTTGCGCAAAGCGCATGGCCAGCAGATAGGCCAGCGGCGACAAATCGTCGCCGAGCGTATGCCACCACATCAGCTCATAGAGCATAGACTGGCTTGCATCGTAAAAGCGCTCGATCGACTGGCGATCCGCCGAGTGGACTTTCTCCTCCCATTCATGCTTGACGTTCGCCACGGCGTGTATGCATCGCCGCTGGATTTCGGCGACATCAGGGCAGTCGACATAGCGGCCAAGTTCCGCCAGCAGGCTCTCCTGTAAATTCCCATAGCCCTCCAGGGTGAGCGCCTGTTCCCACGTGCGTCGGTACTCCGCGAGCAAGCGCTCATACTCGCGGCTATAATCTTCACGCGTATGCTGATGTTGTAAGACCGTTTGCCAAAAGCCTTTTAATTGCTCGGGTAACAACGTTACCATGGTTCCCTCGTCGGCCAGTGGTGATTACGCCCGCGCCAGATCCCAAAAGGACCGCAGCTCGATGTCCAAAGCGTTGATGGCCGTGCGGACCCGGGGATCGCACAAGACCTGTAGTTCAACCGCGCGCTCATCGCGGTAAGTGGTGTCGAGGTCACGCCCTTCGCCCGGGTGGCATGCCAGCTCGGTGTAGCCGGGCGGGAGCGTTTCCAGGATGTGAATCAGCCGCTCGACGCTGATCGCCTCAGGGAGCGGCCAGCCCTCGGCGGTTTGCCCATAGAAATCGCCACGATAGCCGATGGCTGGACAGTAGTGCCGCAGCGGCAGGGCCAGCGTCTTGGCGACGTCGATCAGCACCGTACGCATGGGCTCACGTAAGTGTACGTGCTGGTGCGAGTCGAGATGGCTCGGACCGCGTCCGACCAAGCGGTAGAAGAGATCGAGTTGCCGACCCACTTCGCCGGCAATGGCTGTCTTATCATCCAGAGCCACGACCGTGTATCGGGGTACCCAATCGCCGTCGCGGTAGAGCTGTTCACCCAGATCAACATGGAGTCCAAGCGCCAATTGCGGGTGAGCCCTGGCGTATACCGCCGCCTCGCACGCCGCTGGCCACCGCACCATCAGGCTGGCACTGGTGACGATGCCACAGCGATGCGCTTTGATGATGCCTCGATTCACTCCATGGCTTTGCCCGAAATCATCCGCATTGACGATCAAATAGCGTTTTGCATAATCGATCATAACGCGCCCTATATCGCCGCTGACATCGGCTGGCACTGCTTGCGCTGACCTTCACAACCCGACACTCGCGAGCACTTGTCGCAAGGCTTTCTCGGCATCGAAATATTCCGCCGCAATCTCTTTGGCAGCGCGAGAGTGTTTCTGGTAATCGCTGTTGATGGCCTCAACCGCCGGTGGAATGTCCTCTAGGACACGAAATGCAAACAACCCTAAGCCGGTGGGCAAAAACTTGCTGAAGCCGGTTTCCTGCGTGATGACCGGCTTGCCAGCGGCGAGATAACAGGCGCTGCGTTCGCTGAACCAACCGCTGCGCAAGCGCACATTCATATCTTTCGCCACAGTGAATTCGCCCCGTGAAGCCCAGATGTAGTCGCGATAGCTATCAAGGGTTTTCGACGCTTCATAGGCATCTTCCACGATCCAGCCATAGCGCTCGAGCAGGCGCACCGTATCCGGGTCGTCGATGGCAAGCGCCAGGGCGAATTCCTGCGCCGTGCGCCGCGGCAGGTCAAGCACTTTCAAAAATTCGCGGTGCTTGCTCCACGAATACACCTCACCTCGGTACACCAGGTCTTTCACCGACTGATCCCAATGCGCCACGGTGGTGAAGCGTCTGGCCGCTGGATGGTACGGA